>Ga0335085_10009843_pt1 | contig 14362 bp, 8 predicted proteins | sample Lox_Sample_45_FD_206712 | JGI IMG/M metagenome (GOLD analysis project Ga0335085, IMG submission 206712) | Soil microbial communities from Loxahatchee National Wildlife Refuge, Florida, United States - Lox_Sample_4.5 | ecosystem: Environmental > Terrestrial > Soil > Wetlands | place: USA: Florida...
CGACGACCGGGAGCATCTACTTCGGCATTGCCTTGGTGGCTGGCAGGAACCTGGTACCGAGGCCGGCGACGGGAAACACGGCTTTGCGGACTGGCTTCATGCGGGGTCCGCTTTGTTGCCAAATTGCGGGTTCAAAGTGAAATGAGGCATGGGTTGGATGCGCTTGAGGCAGGGCTTTCAGTCAACAAGTTAAGACTAGCCGCATAACGTTGCTGTACGATGAATGCGGAAAATTTTTGTTGGTGCGTGGCTTGGCGCCGGACAACCCAACGTTAGAAAATCTTTAGCATGGCAGGCGTTCACTCGCACGCTTATAAAATGAACTCTTCGGCCATGGTAAACTTCATACGGATCATCATCATACGCTTTGCTGCCCCATTCGCGCTCATCGCTGTGACGCTTGCCGGTGCGGCGCTGGCACAAGAAAAACCCGACAATTGGCTGACGCACCTCTTTCAACCGTCGGCGACCGGATCGGTTCCGACGACGAGTGGTGCAACGACCGAATGGAGCGGCCAGTCGGGGGCGTCAGGCGATCCGTCGATGACTGCGGACGCCATCCGCGCCGCCGCGGCTGATTTTAGCAATTGCATCGCCGGCCTCTGGAGCGATGCCGCGCGGCGCGGCATCACCCGGGTCAATTACGAGCGCTTCACGGCGGGCCTGACACCCGATCTGCGCATCATGGATTTGCTCGATGCGCAGCCGGAGTTCAACAAGTCGATCTGGGACTATCTCGATCTGCTGGTAAGCGACGATCGCATCGCGCGCGGCCGCGAATTGCTCGCGCAGTATGCCTCGATCTTCGATGCCGTCGAGCGCAGCTACGGCGTCGATCGCGCCATCATCACGGCGATCTGGGGCGTCGAATCGAATTACAGCACGCTCGGCGGTGATCGCCCGGTCATTCGTTCGACCGCGACGCTCGCCTGCGTCGGCCGCCGCCGCGATTACTTCCGCGAGGAATTTTTGTCGACACTCGAAATCCTGCAGCGCGGCGACGTGCCGCCCGAGCATCTGATCGGCTCGTGGGCCGGCGCCTTCGGCCCGACGCAATTCATGCCGACCTCCTTCAAGCGCTACGCCGTCGACTTCGACGGCGACGGGCGGCGTGACGTCGTCGATTCGATCCCTGACCTGATCGCCTCGACGGCGAACAATCTTAAGACCGACGGCTGGGTCACTGGCCAGAGCTGGGGCTACGAGGTCGTGCTGCCGCAGCATTTCGACTATCTGCTCGCCGACCGCTCGAAGCAGATGACAGTGCGGCAATGGCAAAGCCTGGGCGTCAGGCGCGCCGGCGGCAAGCCGTTCGTGCGGCTCGACGACCGCGCCTTCCTGCTGGTGCCGGCGGGCGCGCGGGGCCCCGCATTCCTGATGCTGCAAAACTTCCGCGTCATCATGAAATACAACCCGGCGGAAGCTTACGCGCTTGCCATCGGTTATCTGGCCGACCGTCTGCGCGGCGCCCCACCGTTGGTGCAGACCTGGCCGCGCGATGAACGCGTGCTGACGGTCGACGAGCGTTTCGAGCTGCAGCAGCTTCTGGCGCGGCGCGGCTTCGATGTCGGCGAGCCGGACGGCAGGCTCGGGCCCAGAACCCGCGTCGCCATTCGCAATTTCCAGGTCTCGGTCGGGCAGGTTCCGGACGGTTTCGCTTCGAGCGGCGTGCTCGACCGGCTGCGCCAGCCGCAATAACGTGATGGTGGAACTATCTTCAAACCGACACTTTTTAGATAGAATGAGAGTTCGCCGGACTCGCGCATCGAGTCCGGCCCAGCCGGGCCGTATCATGTTTGGCAATTGGCTTAATTCACTGTGGATTGCACGGCGGTCACGATCGCGCTGGCCGGCGGTTGCGCTTGTCGCTGCTGCCGCCTGTTCGGCGCTGGCCGTTCCGGCAAGCGCGCAATTCTTCGGTGATCGCTTCCCGCCGCAGCCGCGGCCGTTCTTATTCCGTCCGCAGCAGCCGCAGCAGCGGGGCTTCTTCCAGTTTCCGTTCTTCGGAGGAGATCAAGGCGCGCGGCCCGCCGCCCCGGTCGAAAACACAAAGGCGCCGCCGCCGCGAAAATACGAAACGCCGCCGGAGAACACGGTTGTGGTCATCGGCGATTCGATGGCGGATTGGCTCGCCTACGGGCTCGAAGAGAATTTCGCCGACACTCCCGAAATCGGCGTGGTGCGCAAAATCAGGCCGACCTCCGGTCTGGTGCGCTACGATCCAAAGAGCGACACGCTCGATTGGTCGCAGGCCGTCAAGGATATTCTCGCAACCGAAAAGCCAAGCGCCATCGTCGTTATGCTCGGCCTCAATGATCGGTTGCCGCTGAAAGATCGTGCCGCGCCGCATCCCGGCTCGAAACTGCCCGCCGACGATGCGGGTCAATCGTCATCGCCGCCCGCCGAAGCCGCGCCGCAGGACGCCGAGCAGCCTGCGATCGCCGGCAACGAGCGTCCGGGTCCGGGCGGCATGTACGAATTCCACACCGACAAATGGGCGGATCTCTACGCCAAGCGCGTTGACGATATGATCGCCGCGCTCAAGACCAAGGGCGTGCCGGTGGTGTGGGTTGGGCTGCCGGCGATCCGCGGCCCGAAATCGACCGGCGACATGAGCTATCTGGACGAGGTTTATCGCGCGCGCGCCGACAAGGCCGGCATCGTCTATGTCGATATCTGGGATGGCTTTGTCGACGAGCAGGGACGCTATGCGGCGCAGGGCCCCGACTTCGAAGGCCAGATCAGGCGCTTGCGCACAGGCGACGGCGTGCATTTCACCAAAGCCGGCGCGGTGAAGATGGCGAGCTACGTCGAACGCGAATTGCGCCGCGTGATGTCGAGCCACCTCGCGCCGATGGCGATGCCGGCGCCAGAAGAGACGCCGAAGGCGAACGGCCCCGGACCGCGGCCCGTCGTCGGTCCGGTGCTGCCGCTGACGACGGCGACGAGCGGCGACGGCGGCGACCTCCTCGGCGCGGCCAGCCGCGCGACGCCGGCGACCGCCGATCCGATCGCGGCGCGCGTCCTCACCCACGGCGACCCGATCGCCGCGCCGGCCGGGCGCTCCGACGATTTCTCCTGGCCGCGTCCGGGCGTTGACGCAAACGCGGCTCCCGACCTAACGCCGGAGCCCGGGGTGCCGACGCCGCCCGCATCGTCGAAAGGTGCCGCCAAGAGCGATGCAAAGAAACCTGCGGACGCGAAGGTTGATGCTAAGAGCAAGACCGCGCCCGATGCGCCAAATACGCGCTTGCGCCGTTCGCCGAACGCCGGCCTCGACGGCGGCGTACCGCGGCCGCCGGCGCCGATCGGCGCGGCCAATTCTGCGACGACGGCGCGGTGATCAGCCCTCGCCGTTCGCTTCTGCGAACCTCAGCGCGGCAATAGGGTCGAGCCCATCAGGAATTCATCGACGGCATGCGCGGCCTGGCGGCCTTCGCGGATCGCCCAGACCACGAGCGACTGGCCGCGGCGCATGTCGCCGGCGGCGAAGACCTTGTCGATCGAGGTGCGGTAATCGTCGGTCGAGGCGCGGACATTGCCGCGCTGGTCGAGTGCGAGGCCGAGGTTCTTTACCAGGCCCTCATGCACCGGATGGACGAAGCCCATGGCCAGCAGCACCAGATCGGCGTCGATCTCGAAGTCGCTGCCGGGGATCGGCTTGATCTTGTCGTCGACGCGCATGCAGTGCAGCTTTTTGACGCGCCCGTTTTCGCCGGAAAACTTCGTCGTCGTCACGGCGAAGTCGCGCTCGGCGCCTTCCTCATGGCTCGACGAGGTGCGCAGCTTCAGCGGCCAGTTCGGCCAGGTCAGCATCTTGTTCTCGTGCAGCGGCGGCTGCGGCAGGATTTCGAAATTGGTGACCGACAGCGCGCCTTGCCGGAACGACGTGCCGATGCAGTCGGAACCGGTATCGCCGCCGCCGATGACGACGACGTGCTTGCCGCCGGCGAGGATGTCTTCGCCGTTGGCGGCCGGCTCGCCGCTGACGCGCCGGTTCTGCTGCGGCAGGAAGTCCATGGCGAAATGGATGCCCTTGAGCTCGCGGCCGGGCACCGGCAAGTCGCGCGGCTTCTCGGCGCCGCCGGTCAGCACGACGGCATCGTAATCCTTGAGCAGCTCGTCGGCCGGAACATTCACGCCGACATGGGCGTCGTAGTGGAACACGACGCCTTCCGCCTCCATCTGCGTGACGCGGCGTTCGACGTGGATTTTTTCCATCTTGAAGTCGGGAATGCCGTAGCACAGGAGGCCGCCGGCCTTGGCGAGCTTCTCATAGACATGAACCTCGTGACCGGCGCGCGCGAGCTGCTGCGCGCAGGCAAGCCCCGCCGGCCCGGAACCGACGATCGCGACCTTCTTGCCGGTCTTGTTGGCCGCCGGCTCGGGCTTGAGGCCCTGCGCAATGGCACGGTCCGCGATCGCACACTCGATCGATTTGATGGTGACCGGGTTCTCGTCGATGTTGAGCGTGCAGGAGGCCTCGCACGGCGCTGGGCAGACGCGTCCGGTGACTTCTGGAAAATTGTTGGTCGAGTGCAGGTTGCGCGCGGCCTCGTCCCAGTTGCCCTGATACACGAGGTCGTTCCAATCGGGGATCTGGTTATTGACCGGGCAGCCGGGCGAACCCGGCGCCACCGAGCCGGTACCCTGGCAATAAGGCACGCCGCAATTCATGCAGCGCGCCGCCTGGGTGACGTAGTCCTTCTCCGGCAGCGGCAGCACGAATTCGCGCCAATGACGGACGCGCTCCTCGACCGGCTGGTAATCGCGGTCTTCGCGTTCGTATTCAAGAAAGCCGGTAATCTTCCCCAAGGCGCGCCCTACTTTCGTACTCGATCGCTTCCTATTCGGCCGCGATGGCCGCGGCCTTGAGCTCGTTGAGAGCGCGGCGATACTCGACCGGCATCACCTTGCGGAACTTCGGATACCACGCTTTCCAGTCGCTGAGAATCTTGGCGGCGACCATGGAGCCAGTAAAGCGCGCCTGGCGCGAGATCAGGTGGTGCAGCCGGTGGCCGTCGAAGCGGCTCAGGTCGGCCATGACGTCGACCAGGCCGTGCGCTTCGAGATCGCGAGCATGGTGGAAGACCTTGGCGTTGATGTCTTCCTCGCCGGGCATCGGCTCGAGTTCGACCATCGCCATGTTGCAACGCGACTCGAAGGTGCCGTCCTCGTCGAGCACGTAAGCAATGCCGCCCGACATGCCGGCGGCGAAGTTGCGGCCGGTCGGCCCGAGCACGACCACGACACCGCCCGTCATGTATTCGCAGCAATGGTCGCCGGCGCCCTCGACCACCGCGATGGCGCCCGAATTGCGCACGGCGAAGCGCTCGCCGGCGACGCCGCGGAAATAGCACTCGCCCTCGATCGCGCCGTAAAGCACGGTGTTGCCGACAATGATGGACTCTTCCGGAACGATCGCCGACTGCGGATGCGGCCGTACCACCAGGCGTCCGCCGGAGAGACCCTTGCCGACATAGTCGTTGGCGTCGCCCTCGAGCTCGAAGGTGACGCCACGGGCGAGGAAGGCGCCGAAGCTCTGGCCGGCGGTGCCCTTGAACTGCGCCACGATGGTGTCGGCAGGAAGCCCATTATGACCGTAGCGCTTGGCGATTTCGCCCGACAGCATGGCGCCGACGGTGCGGTCGATGTTCTTGATCGGCAGCGAGAGGCGCACCGGCGTGCCCTTATCGAGCGCCGCCTGCGATTGCGCGATCAGCTTGCGGTCGATGATGTCGTGGATCTTGTGATCCTGTTTCTCGCAATTGTAGAGCGCCACTTCCGCCGGCACGTTGGGCTTCATGAACAGCTTGGTGAAGTCGAGCCCACGCGCCTTGCCGTGCGCCAGGAGCTTGCGCTGATCGAACATCTGCATCTGGCCGATCATGTCGTCGAACTTGCGATAGCCCAAGGCAGCCATCAGCTCGCGGACTTCCTCGGCGACGAAGAAGAAATAATTGATGACGTGCTCGGGCTGGCCACGGAAGCGCTTGCGCAGCACCGGGTCTTGTGTCGCGACGCCGACCGGGCAGGTGTTGAGATGGCACTTGCGCATCATGATGCAGCCGGCTGCGATCAGTGGCGCGGTGGCGAAGCCGAATTCGTCGGCGCCGAGAAGGGCGCCGACCACGACGTCGCGGCCGGTGCGGATGCCGCCGTCGACCTGCACGGCGATGCGCCCGCGCAGCCGGTTGGCGACCAGCGTCTGGTGGGTTTCGGCGAGGCCGATCTCCCACGGCGAACCGGCATGCTTGACCGAGGTGAGGGGCGCCGCGCCGGTGCCGCCCTCGTAGCCGGCAATGGTGACATGGTCCGAGCGCGCCTTCGACACGCCGGCGGCGACCGTGCCGACGCCGACTTCGGAGACGAGCTTCACCGAGACGTCGCCGTCGGGATTGACGTTCTTGAGGTCGAAGATGAGCTGCGCCAAATCCTCGATCGAATAAATGTCGTGATGCGGCGGCGGCGAGATCAGCCCGACGCCGGGCGTCGAGTGGCGCACCTTGGCGATGGTCTTGTCGACCTTGTGGCCCGGCAACTGACCGCCTTCGCCGGGCTTGGCGCCCTGGGCGATCTTGATCTGCATCATGTCCGAATTGACGAGATATTCGGCGCTGACGCCGAAGCGGCCCGAAGCGACCTGCTTGATCGCCGAGCGCATGGAATCGCCGTTCGGCAGCGGCTTGTAGCGGTCGGATTCCTCGCCCCCTTCCCCGGTATTCGACTTGCCACCGATGCGGTTCATGGCGATGGCGAGCGTGGTATGCGCCTCGCGCGAGATCGAACCGTACGACATGGCGCCGGTCGAGAACCGCCGCACGATGTTCTTGGCCGGCTCGACCTCTTCGATCGGAATCGGCTTGCGTCCGGCCTCTTCGGCCGACTTGATGCGGAACAGGCCGCGGATGGTGTAGAGGTGCTCCGACTGGTCGTTGATGATCTGCGCGAACTGGCGGTACTTCTCGTAGGAATTGCCGCGCACGGCATGTTGCAAAGCCGCGACCGTCGCCGCGTTCCAGACATGATCCTCGCCGCGCACGCGGAACGCATATTCGCCGCCGACGTCGAGCATGGCGCGGTAGACCGGAGCGTCGCCGAAGGCCTCGCGATGCCGGCGCACGGATTCCTCGGCGATCTCGTTGAGACCGACGCCTTCGATGCGGGTCGCGGTGCCGGTGAAATACTTGGCGACGAAATCCGACTTGAGGCCGATCGCGTCGAAAATCTGCGCGCCGCAATAAGACTGGTAGGTGGAGATGCCCATCTTCGACATCACCTTGAGCAGTCCCTTGTCGATCGATTTGATGTAGCGCTTGATAATTTCCTTGTCGTCGAGCTTCTGCGGCAGTTCCGCCTTCATGGCGGTAATCGTCTCGAACGCCAGATAAGGGTTGATCGCCTCGGCGCCGTAGCCGGCAAGGCAGCAGAAGTGGTGCACTTCACGCGGCTCGGCCGATTCCACGACAAGGCCCACGGAGGTGCGAAGCCCGACGCGGATCAAATGATGATGCACGGCAGCGCAGGCGAGCAACGACGGAATATGGATGCGGTCGGCGCCGGCCCGCCGGTCGGACAGGATGATGATGTTGATGCCGTCGCGCACGGCGGCGTCGGCCTGGCCACACAGTGTTTCGATCGCATTCTCCATGCCGGCCGCGCCGGCTTCGGCCGGCCAGGTGGCGTCGAGCGTCAGCGACTTGAAATGCGATTCCACGACCTCCGAGATCGAGCGGATCTTTTCGAGGTTGGCGTTGGTCAGGATCGGCTGGTGCACTTCCAGCCGCTTGGTGTTCGACATGCCCTCGAGATCGAACAGATTCGGCCGCGGCCCGATGATCGAGACCAGGCTCATGACCAGTTCCTCGCGGATCGGGTCGATCGGCGGATTGGTCACCTGGGCGAAGTTCTGTTTGAAGTAGGTGAAGAGGAGCTTCGCGCGCTCCGACAGCGCCGAGATCGGCGTGTCGTTGCCCATGGAGCCGACCGCTTCCTCGCCGGTTGTCGCCATCGGCGTCATCAGGAGCTTGAGGTCCTCCTGGGTGTAACCGAAGGCCTGCTGGCGATCGAGCAGCGAGAGATTTGACAGCGGCGCCGCTTCAGCGGCCGCCGGCAAATCCTCCAGGACGATCTGCGTGCGGTCGAGCCATTCGCGATAAGGATGGCTACGCGCCAAGGTCGATTTGAGTTCCTCGTCGGGAATGAGCCGGCCTTCTTCCAGATCGACCAGCAGCATCTTGCCGGGCTGCAGCCGCCACTTGGTCGCGATCTCTTCTTCCGGAATCGGCAGCACGCCGACTTCCGACGCCATGATGATGCGGTCGTCACGGGTGACGACATAGCGCGCCGGTCGCAGGCCGTTGCGGTCGAGCGTGGCGCCGATCTGCCTGCCGTTGGTGAAGGCGATCGCCGCCGGGCCGTCCCACGGCTCCATCAGCGCCGCGTTGTATTCGTAGAAGGAGCGGCGCTCCTCGCTCATGAGACGATTGCCCGCCCACGCCTCGGGAATCATCATCATCATGGCATGGGCGAGCGAATAGCCGCCCATGGTGAGGAACTCGAGCGCATTGTCGAAGCAGGCGGTGTCGGACTGGCCCTCGTAGGAGATCGGCCACAGCTTGCTGATGTCGGCGCCGAATTTCGGCGACGCTACCGAGGCCTGCCGCGCCGCCATCCAATTGTTGTTGCCGCGCAGCGTATTGATCTCGCCATTATGCGCGACCATGCGGTAGGGGTGCGCCAGCGACCAGGCCGGGAAGGTGTTGGTAGAGAAGCGCTGATGGACCAGGGCCAGCGCGCTCTCGAAGTCCGGATCGTGCAGGTCGGGGTAATAAGTGCCGAGCTGGTCGGCGAGAAACATGCCCTTGTAGATCAGCGTGCGGCACGAGATCGACACCGGATAATAGCTCGATACGCGCCGGTCGCGCTTGGAGTAGAGCAAACCGGAGATGGTCTTGCGCAGAATGTAGAGCCGGCGCTCGAATTCGTCTTCCGACGTGATCCGCGGGCCGCGCGCGAGAAAGACCTGCTTGTGCACCGGCTCGGTCGGCTTGACCGAAACGCCGAGCGTCGAATTGTCAGTCGGCACGTCGCGCCAGCCGATGAGCTTCATGCCCTCTTGCGCGGCGACGGCGGCGTAAGTGTCCATGATGTCCTGCCGCCAGGCCTCGTCGTGCGGCATGAACAGTGCGCCGACGGCGTAGTAGCCGGGCGCCGGCAGCTTGAAGCCGAGCTCCTTGGCCTTCTTGGCGAAGAATTTGTGCGGGAGCTGCAACAGGATGCCGGCGCCGTCGCCGGCACGCGGGTCGGCGCCGACTGCGCCGCGATGCTCGAGATTGACCAGGATCGTCAGCGCGTCTGCAACGATTTTGTGGGACTTGCGGCCTTTGATGTCGGCAATGAATCCGACCCCACAGGAATCCTTTTCCAGCGCCGGATCAAACAGGCCGAAACCTGACGCGCTCATCGTCGTCCTCGCACTCCCCAGATCCCCGCTCAGCGAGGCTCTGGCGCAATCCACCCTACGCAGCCCACTTCCGTCCCTTCCCGCTTGCGGGAAAGAAGGGGAGGGGGTCGCGTCCAGGGCGATCCACTCGTCTTGAAGGCAACCTTCGTGCCGCTCTAAGGCCTATGGCTGCTTTTGCGCCACCGTCGACGCGCCCTGACCACCGGCGGCAGGCCCAGCGCTGATTTGCCTGTCTTCCCTCCCCAAGGAAGACAGGCCGCGCATCTTGCGGGCCACGAATTGGGACAGCAATGCTGTCCTATGCCGAACATGGCAAATTCCCGGCCCCGACACAAGAGCGCCAGCCCCGCGAACGCTACAAAAAGCGGCGCTGGCCCGCCCCGACTGCCCTGCATCTGCGCCACGCTCAGCGTCGCGAGTGGACCATGGGATTTCGACCAGTGCAATGGGCGGTTGCGTCGCGGAATGGTCGAGGATCGCCGGCGCAAGGGTCCAAGATCGTCGCGGAATGATACAACCGCCGGCACGGCTTCGCTCTGAGCCCGGGCGCAAATTGCAAATCCGACAGGGGAATGAGTTCACGGCAATGAATTTCGCCAGCGACAATACCGCGCCGGTTGCGCCTGCCATTCTCGATGCGATCGCGCAGGCAAACCACGGCTATGCGCGCGGCTACGGCAACGACGACCTGACGCGCTCCGTCGAACGCCACTTCTCGGAAATCTTCGAGCGCGAGGCCGCGGTCTTCCTGGTGTCCACCGGGACGGCCGCGAACGCCCTGGCGCTGGCGCAAGTCACGCCGCCGTGGGGCGTCGTGTTCTGTCACGCCGAATCCCACATCGCCACCGACGAATGCGGCGCGCCGGAATTCTTCGGCGGCGGCTTCAAGCTCGCAGGCCTGCCCGGCGATGCCGGCAAGATCGCGCCGCAGGTGCTGCAATCGGCGCTCGCCGGCTACGGCGAACTCCAGCCGCACCAGATGGTGCCGGCGGCGCTTTCCATCACACAGGCCAGCGAAGCCGGCACGATCTACCGCGCCGGTGAGATCGCGACGCTGGCCGAGATCGCGCATAAGCGTTCGCTTGCGGTCCACATGGACGGCGCGCGCTTTGCCAATGCGCTGGTGCGCCTCAACGCGACGCCAGCGCAAATGACCTGGCGGTCCGGGGTCGACGTTTTGTCCTTCGGCGCCACCAAGGGCGGTGCGCTGGCGGCCGAGGCCGTCATCGTCTTCGATCCGGCCCGCGCCGCATTCATGGCGGAGCGCCGCAAGCGCGGCGGGCATCTTCTCTCCAAACATCGCTTCTTGGCGGCGCAAATGGCGGCTTATCTTGCCGACGACCGCTGGCTCGCGCTTGCCCGCCACGCCAATGCGATGGCGGACCAACTGGCGCAGAAGCTGACCGCGATCGGGCTGGCTCCCGTCTGGCCGGTCGAAGCCAATCTGATTTTCCTGGCACTGCCGGGCCCACTCCATGCCAAGCTGCAAGCTGCCGGGGCGAGCTATTATGTGCGCAGCAGCGAAAGCTTCGAACTCAAGGCCGGCCATGTCCTGGCGCGCCTCGTCACTTCATTTGCCACGGAGACCGAGGACATCGAACGGTTCGTAAGTCTCTGCGGAAATTGAGGACCCGAAGCCGCAAAGCCCGTGTACCGATTTGTAGGTCGGCGGCTGCGCGGCCACGCGCACCGGAAACGAACGCTTCGTGAACCCGGCTGAAGAAAAATTTCAAATTGCGCCTAAGCGCCGCCCCAATTTCGGTTATCGTTACGGAGCTACGCGCGTGATGGGGATGGAAGGGGCATCGTCGTGAGGGCAGGGGTTCCACGGGCCGGTGTGCTGGCCTTGTGCGTGTTGCTCTTGGCTGTCGCGCGAAGCGAGGCCCAGGCGCCTCCTCCCGCAGCGCCTTCGCCGCTGCAAGCGCCGCTTCCCGGGACTGGCTTCGTTTCTCCCTATGAGATCATGCGAACCGTGCGGGCGGCCGGCTTCGATCCATTGGCGCCGCCATTGCGCGAAGGCACGACCTACGTGGTCCGCGCGCTTGACTATCGCGGCATCCTCATGCGCGTCGTCGTCGACGCTCATACCGGCGCGATCCGTGACGCAAACAGAATCGTGCCGGGACCAGGCCGCTACGGGCAGTACGGGGACCAGTACGGCATGATCGAGTCGGCCTATGGGCCGCCGTCGGTCTACGAACCGGAAGATATCGACGTTCCAATGCCGGGGCCGTACCACGAGGTCGAGCCGACGATGGTGCGCCCGGCGTCGCCGCATGATCTGCCGCCGCCATTGCCGCGTCCGCGGCCGGCTTCGCTGGCGTCACGCAAAGGTATGGATGCCGGCCCTCCACCTGCCGCCGACAGCAAGCCCGATCTCCAATCCGACATTACGTCCTCGACCCCGCCGCCCGTGCCGGCTGCGCCTGCCGCACCGGCGGTGCCCAAGAAGGCGCCGCCCGTCGAGCCAATCAACGATTGATCGTCGTCGCGCGTGCTTGCGTCGTCGATCTCATGATCGGCGGCCGAGCCATGCCTCGCGCATGCCTTCTCGCATTCAACGGCGCGGCGTAACATGGCACCCGATTGTGCCGGATGACGGAGCGCCGCCGTGAAAGTTTGCATGTTCCATTTGATGCCGTATCGCGACCTGCCGGCCGACTTCACGCAGCGCTACAACTCGGCCTATATCGATCCGCTGTGGTTCGATGTCGCCGATTCCGCGAAGGTCGGCGAATATTATAACGCCACGCTCGACGAGATGCTGCACGCGGCGAAGTGCGGCATGCACGGGCTGTGCACCAATCAGCATCACCAGAACGTCTATGGCTTCATGGCCAATCCAAGCATCATGGGCGCAGTGCTGGCGAAGCAGACCAACGGCCAGAACGTCGCCATCATCCAACTCGGCTCGACGTTGCCTTCGACCACGCCGCCGACTCGGATCGCCGAAGAATATGCGATGCTCGATTGCATCAGCGGCGGACGACTCGTCGCCGGATTTCCCACCGGTCTTCCGTCCGATGCCACCATCTCGAACGCCGTCGTGCCGGTCGAGCAGCGCGAGCGCTTCCGGGAGGCTTTGCAGCTTGTGATCAAGGCCTGGTCGTCGCGCGAGATTTTCGCCTGGAACAGCAAGCATTATCAGCTCGGCATGGTGAACCTCTGGCCGCGTCCGATCCAGCAGCCGCATCCGCCGATCTGGATTCCCGGTTCCGGCATTTCATCGACGGCGGAATATGTGGTCGGCCAGGATCATTGCTTCTGCCATCTGAGCTACTACGGCGCCAAAAACGCCAAGGCGGTGAGTGATCGCTATTGGGATCTGGTGGCCCGCAAGGGCCGTGACGATAATCCGTATCGCTTCAGCTTCTTGCAGCTTATCGGCGTCGCCGAGACCGACGCCGAGGCCGAGGACCTCTACGCGGAGCACGCCGAGTATTTCTTCCACAAGCTCCTCTACACGCCGCCCTACTACCAGGCGATTCCCGGTTGCCTCGAATACGAGGCACTGCGCCAGGCGCTGCACCACAATCCGCGCGCCGAGATCAAACTGCGCGAGCTCAAGGCCAAGGATTTCTTCGAACGCGGCTTCGTGGTGGTCGGCAGTCCGAAGACCGTGCGCGAGCAGCTTCTCGACGGCATCAAGCAATTGCGCATGGGACACCTTTTGGCGCTCCTGCACTTCGGCTCGATGCCGACCGAACTATGCAGGAACAACATCAGCCTGTTCGCGCGCGAAGTGCTGCCCCATCTCTCCGACCTTTGGGACGACAAATACGAGGACCGCTGGTGGCCCGAGCGCCTCAAGGCGAAGCGTCCGGCCGCCGCCACGACCGCTGCCACGACCGCTGCCATGGCCGCTGCGTCCTGAAGTCGGGAGATAAGCATGGCTCCCCCGGACGTGCGCCGCCTGAAGCTGTGGCAGGACCGCATCGAGACCGAAGTCGAGATCTCCGGCAAAGGTCCGCCGCTCGTCTATCTGCATGGACCGTGGGGTCTGGCGCCGGATCGCGCCTTCGTGGCCCGGCTTGCAGCCGGACACACGGTCTTTGCCCCGAAATTCCCGGGTACAAGCGGCGGCAATCCCGACGCAGTGCACGCACTCGATAGCTGGCTCGATCTTGTCGTCTATTGCGGCGAGCTTTTCGACCGGTTGGAGCTAAAGGCGCCCGCGGTCGCCGGGCATTCGTTCGGCGGCCTCCTCGCCGCCGAATTCGCCGCCGCTGCGCCTCGATCGATCGGGCGCCTTGCGTTGATCGATCCGGTCGGTTTGTGGTGGGACGATCATCCCGTACAGAATTGGATGATCCTCAGCGACAAGGCGCGGCGGCCCTCACTGTTTGCCGATCCCGATGGCGAAGCCGCCAAGCGCTTCTTTGCCGTCCCGAGCGAAGAGGCCGAGCGCGTCGAGACGTTGTCACAATTCATCTGGGCGCAGGCCTGCACCGGCAAGTTCGTCTGGCCGATTGCGGATCGTAAATTCCGGCAGCGCATCCATCGGGTCGCGGCGCCAACGCTGATCGTGTGGGGCAAGGCGGACCGGATTATCGACCCGATCTATGCCGACGAGTTCTCGCGACACATCGCGGGCTCGAGAGTCGAGCTCATCGATGAAGCTGGACATCTGCCGCAACTCGAGCAGCCGGACAAAGTGGTCGCTTTGCTGTCCGCGTTCCTCGGCGGCTGAAGGCGTTGCGAATCGAAAGCGCCCCGGAAGACCGGGGCGCTCCTTTATCGACTCAAACAGGTCGGCTTACGCAGCCTGCCTCTGATCGATCACCTTACCGTTGCCGATCGGGATCGAGCGCGGCTTTTTGGCCTCGGGGATCTCGCGCACGAGGTCGACGTGCAGGAGACCGTTCTCGAGGCTCGCGCCCTTCACCTGGACGAAGT
>Ga0335085_10009844_pt1 | contig 14361 bp, 13 predicted proteins | sample Lox_Sample_45_FD_206712 | JGI IMG/M metagenome (GOLD analysis project Ga0335085, IMG submission 206712) | Soil microbial communities from Loxahatchee National Wildlife Refuge, Florida, United States - Lox_Sample_4.5 | ecosystem: Environmental > Terrestrial > Soil > Wetlands | place: USA...
GCTCAGGATCGACGTCGGGCTGAGGATCTGAAAGTCGTTGTCCTCACCGGGGCGGATATGATGCTGTCGCCTGAGTACGCGTTCGATCTCGATCATCGTGAGATTCATGGAATCTATGTTCGCCGCCTGGACCGTGATGCTGCGCAGCCGGTCGGTGCCGAGCACGCGATAGCGGGCGGTAGCAAGCGGGACGAGAATCTGCTCGTCGGGGTTCGTGAACGAGCCCTGGGAACCCTTCTCCGACAGCACGCCGACCACTTCGAACGGAATTCCCCGAACAAGGATCTGCGTTCCGACGATGGCCTGCCGATCGGAGTTGACCATCGCGGGAATGGACGCCCCGAGCACCGCGATGCGCCGTCGCGCCGCGTCATCACCGGTTGTGAACATGCGGCCGGCGGTGACGGTGTACTCGTGGACCCGAGCATAATTGGCCGTCGTTCCCACGACATTCACGTTGATATTCTGGTCGCCTTGCTGGATCTGCAGATTCCGCACCAGTTCGGGCACGACCGCGCTCATCAACCGAGGGTGGCTCGCGAGCGCGGTATCGTCGTCGAGCGTGAGACTCACGCGCGTGCCGCTCGCGACGCCGCGAGTGAAGCTCTGGCCCGGGTACACCGTCAGCAGCGTGGGGCCGAGTGCCTGAATGCGGGCTTGAATGGCGCGCTGAGCGCCCGAGCCGAGGGCAACCATTGTGATCACGGCCCCTACCCCGATGATAATCCCGAGCATCGTGAGCAGGGAGCGGAGCGCGTTGGTGCGCAACGATTCGAACGCGACGCCAAACGTTTCCCGCCAAGCCAGTCGGATGCCCGTCTTCCGGACGATCGACCCGGGGGGCGACTGCACCGGCGCCATGGCGGGTCGAGCCCACGTCTCCACCGGTGCAGCGTGCGTCATTACGCCTCGGCCGGCGCGACTTCGATCTCGTCCAGCACGCCCGTGACCCCGGGGGCCGACCAGGCTGCCGTCTCCGCTGCGTCACGCTCCGCCCACGACTGCACCCTGCCGCGAAGCATCACGACCCGTCCCTGAACGTCGACGTCGATCGCCTGGGCGTCCAGCTCGGCGGAGCGCCGCAGCGCGGCCTCGATGAGCGCCTTGACGTTGGGAACGGTCAGCTGAGACGAGACCTTGATCAGATTGCTCACGCCTTTGACGCCGGCCAGGCGGTGCACCGCTTCTGCGGCCGCCTCGCGCTGGTAGTTCCAATCGACCTGCCCCTCGAGACGCACGCAGCCGTCCGCGACGCGCGCCTGAATCCGCCTCGGGGGAACGAGCACGTCCCACTCGAGCGCTTGCACGACGGCGTCCGCCAAATCCACGTCGCTCCGCTCGTGTGAGCTCGCGAGGCGCACATCGAGTTCGTTCACCACCGATTGCACGCCTTTGACGCGCCGCGCCGCCCGTTCGGCCGTCACCTTCTCGGCGTAGTTCCGGACCACTCCCGTCAGCACGATCACGCCATTTGGGCGCCCCATCACGTCGACGTTCAATGCGTCCACCGAGGGCTCCCACACGAGCTCCTTGTAGACCTCGCGTTCCAGAGCGTCGGCCTGTGGCTCGATGTCGATTGCCATACGAATCCTCCGGGTGAATGAGACTTTCGAATGCTGGCATCGGCCCCGTGAGGGGACGGTGAAGGCGATGCGAGAGAAGCTTGCAGGCGATCTCAGCGATTCTTCATGGCTCGTGGGGCAGGTTACCGGGGAATCCAGTTACGGAGGTTCCATGTTGCCGCCCCGCATTGTGGCCAAATCCATCTCCCTCACTCCGGAAATCGAGCGAGACGTCCGCGAACGCATCGAGCGGCTGAATCATGCATACGGCCGTATCACGAGCTGCGGCGTTACGATCGAGATCCCACGACGCAGGCATCTGAGCGATAGCGATCAATACCAGGTGCGCCTCGATCTGGGGTTGCCGGGAGGGGAAGTCGTCGTCAATCGCCAACCTGCCAACGAGCTGCGGACGGCGCTCGACGAGGCATTCCACGCCGCGCGGCGGCGTCTCGAGGACTTCGCCCGCGTGCAGCGCGGTGCCGTGAAACAGCACGAGCACGAGCCGGTCGGAACGGTGACGCAATACTACCCGCTCAGTGGCTACGGATTTCTCGAATCGGCGGACGGCCGTGACATCTACTTCGACGCGCACAGCGTGCTGGATGACGCATTTGGCCGTCTGGACGTCGGCAGTCTCGTCCACTTCCACGAAGAGCCGGGGGACCTGGGCCCGCAGGCCTCGAGCGTCCGGCTCGCCGCCCGCCAATCGGCAAAGACGCAGGGCTAAGGAGAGCGCATGGCACACAAACAGTTGACCTTCGAGGCCGCGGCGCGGGAAAAAGTCCTGCGCGGGGCCACCACCTTGGCCGACGCCGTGCGCGTGACCCTGGGCCCGAAATCGAAGTGCGTGCTGATCGAAAAGAAGTGGGGCACGCCCCTTGTCTGCAACGACGGAGTCACCATCGCCAAAGAGGTCGACTTGAAGGACCCGGAGGAGAACCTCGGCGCGCAGGTGCTCCGCGAGGCCGCTTCTCGAACCGGGGACGCCGTGGGCGATGGAACCACGACCGCCACGCTGTTGGCCCATGCGATCTTCGCGGAAGGGCTCAAGAACGTCGCGGCTGGTGCGAGCGCCATCGATTTGAAACGCGGGCTCGATCGCGCCCTACATCTCACTGTCGATTCGATCAAACAGCTCTCACAGCCGGTCAAGACTCGGCGTGAGAAGGCTCAGGTCGCGGCTATTTCCGCTCACAACGATCCCGCCATCGGCGAGCTGGTCGCCGACGCGGTGGAGAAAGTGGGCCCTGAAGGCGCGATCACCGTCGAAGAGGCCAAGGGCACCGAAACGGCGCTCGAAGTCGTCAAGGGGATGCAATTCGACCGCGGCTATCTCTCGCCCTACTTCGTGACGGATCCCACGAAAATGGAGGCGGCGCTCGAGCACCCGTATCTGTTGCTGTACGAGAAACGCATCACGAACCTCAAGGATCTGCTCCCGCTGCTCGAGCAGGTCGCCAAGGAAGGCCGCGGACTCCTGGTTGTCGCCGAGGACGTGGAGGGGGAAGCCCTCGCCACGCTGGTCGTGAACAAGATCCGCGGCACCCTCGGTTGTATCGCCGTGAAGGCCCCCGGATTTGGCGATCGCCGCAAAGCCATGCTCGAGGACATGGCGATTCTCACCGGCGGACGGCTCATCGCCGAAGAGATCGGCGTCAAGCTCGAGCACGTTTCACTCGCCGACCTGGGCCAGGCCGAGCGCGTGGTCTCCGACCGAGAGGATACGACGATCATCGGGGGCGCTGGGGCGAAACCCGCCATCACCGGCCGCTGTGACGAGCTGCGTAAACAGATCAAGGACGCTACCTCTGACTACGATCGGGAAAAGCTCGAGGAACGTCTGGCCAAGCTGGCCGGTGGAGTGGCGGTGATCCGCGTAGGGGCGCCGTCGGAGACGGAGCTCAAGAGCCGGAAGGAAGCCTTCGATGACGCCATCAGCGCCACCAAGGCCGCCATTGCCGAGGGCATCGTGCCGGGAGGCGGGCTCTCCCTGCTCCGGGCGATCGAACCGCTCGAGCGCGAGGCCGAGAAGGCCGCTGGGGACGAGCGCACCGGCATGCTGATCCTCCGGCATGCGCTCGAGATCCCCACGCGGCAGATCGCGGAGAATTCGGCCGTGGATGGCGGGGTGGTCGTCGATCGCATGCGCGCGGGCACGGGCGACTTTGGCTTCGATGCGGCGCGTGGGACGTACGTCAATCTTCTCGACGCGGGCATCATCGATCCAACCAAGGTAGTTCGCATTGCTCTCGAAAATGCGGTGTCCGTCGCGAGCATCCTGCTCCTGACGGAAGCGACGCTCACCGAGATTCCCGAACCGAAGCTACCGGCGCCCGTTGGGGCCGGAGAGGAGATGTGACCATGACGACCGCGACGAATGCAGCGAGCGAGCGGGTACTCGCCATTGTTCTCGATCGCGCCCACGCCCGGTTCTTCGAGGTCAACGAGCGGGAGGCGACCGAGCTACCCTGCCTCGATTCTCCCGCCATGCGGGGCGGCCGTTTCCACAGCGACCGGCAGGGTGGACCCGGTTGGGGCGAACAAGAGTACCACGGCCGAGTGGACGAAGAGGAGCGCCGGCATCTCCGTAACGTGCTGGGCCGGATCGAGCAGATCGAGCGGCGGTCGCACCAGCCGCTGCTCGTGGCGGGTCCCAAGACCGCCGTGTCGGCGCTGGTACGCGCGCTTCCCGCTCCACTCGCGAACCGGCTGATCGGCGCCGTGCGCCTGAATCCGACCACGGTCACCCCGAGTATCGTTCGCAGCGCGGTCGACGCCGCGCGAATTAGGCAGCGTCCGGCGACGGAACGCGCGCTCGTGGCCGCGATGCGGCACGGGTTGGGAACGGGACGCTCCACGAACGGGGTCCGCGAAACCACGCATGCGCTCTGGCACGGACAGGTTCGGACGCTGCTGGTCGCGGATGGCACGCGCCTCTCCGGATTTCGCTGCACGCGTTCCCGCCGGCTCGCGCTGGCACGCTCGGAATGCGAGGAGGAAGGGCTCGCGCTTCCGGTTGGGGATCTGGTCCGCGCCGCCGTGCGCGATGCGCTGGCTCAGGGTGCGGCGGTGGTCGTGGTGCACGATCCCAATATGACGGCCGAGATCGATGGACTCGCCGCGCTGCTGCGCTGGCCCGAATAGCAGCAGTCAGGCCTGGGACACCGAACCGAGCGGGGCGATCAATACGCCCACGGGCGAAAGACGAACCAGTTTCGAAGCGACGCTTCCCAGGGTCAGGCGCTTCCAGATGCCGTAGCCGTGCGTACCCGCGGTAATCAAATCGCTGCGGGACGCGGCCGCATGCTCGAGCAGCGCGCGCGCAGCCTCTCCCCGCAGCTCGTGGGTTTCGATGGTTGCTCGCGTTTCCGCCGCCATCTCGGCTTTGAGTTTTTCCAGTCGAGCGTCCGAGCCGGACGCTTCACCGGCACTGACGTGGACGAGCTGTAGTACGTCACCGGCCCCCAACCACAGAAGCGGCACGCGGGCGGCACGAATGCTCGTTGGCGTGAAATCGATCGCGGCCATCACCCGTCGTGGGATGTCGGCCACGGTGCCCGGAAGCGCGAGCACCGGAGTGCTCGCGATCTGCACCAGCTGCAGCGCCGTCTCGCCACCGAGTGCCCGATCGAGTGCATGGTGGGGACCGAGGCCCATGACGATCAACGCCGCACCCTGCTCTCGTGCCGCACGGGCAATTTCCGGCGCTGCAAACCCGATCTCGACGAGCGGGGCGCACTCGGCTTGTCCGCAGCGGCGGAACTGGTTGGTCACTGCGCCACGCAGTGCTTCCGATAGCATGTCGTACTGCTCCTGGGTTGGCGGGACCGTCGCCAAATAGCCGTAGTCCACAACCGGGAGCGGCTCGAGGACGCAGAGCACGTTGAGCTTCGTCTTGAGTCGATCCGCGAGCTTGGCGGCGACGCGAACCGCCCCTTCGGCACTCTCGCCGCCGTGCGCGGCCAGCAGTATTGTGTTCATCGATTTTCCCTCGCTTCAAGACATCACGCTGGTATGCCAGCGCGCACGTTTCGCGCGTAGCGAAACGTCCAGATGATCGTCGCGATGGTCGCAACACCGAGCAGCGTGGGTGCCAGAATGAGAGCGATCGCCGTTGGCAGCGTAAACGCCAGCGCCACGCGCAGACCAAACTCGCCCACGTACACTACTCCCCACACGGCCGTTACCAGCCGGTGAGCTCGGCGGGCGCTGGGGTATTGCCACCGACTTTCGAAAATTCTTCGTTGTTCCGGATCGCGGCCCGCGATGAAATGGCGTCCGAAATAAAACATGATCGGCCGCGGGAAGAGGAGTGAGACGAGACACGCGATACCAAATGCACCGGTGAAGAACGATTCCCGGATCAAGAGCACCCGGGCACCGCCTCCGAACCAGAGCGCGACGATGCTGGTCACAATGCCGAGCAACACCAACACCGTGACTGGATCGGCCTCATGATGGCGCAGCAGGTCGTAGATACTCTTGAGCGTGGGGAACGCGGTCGCGAAAAGCAGCGCCGTCATTTCGGAAGACGAGATGTAGCGCTTCGCGAGCACGTAACACGCAACTGGAATCGTGGCGTTCAGCGCCAGATCCCAGGCGAGTGACCGCACAATGTGTCTCGAGCCGTCTTCGGGCATCGGAGGACGCCGACCGTCCGCTGTCACGAGCGCTCTTTCAGAGGGTCTGTTGGAACCGTCGCGCGGCGATGAGCAGGAGCGCAATGGCCATCAGGGCGAGCATCAGGAATTGCGGCCACAGTGCGCTGAACCCCACCCCGCGCAGGAACACACCCCGCAGCACGTCGATCTCATAACGCAGCGGATTGAGGAGCGTCAGCCACTGCACGACGCGCGGCATGCTCGTAATTGGAAACACGAAGCCCGACAGCATGTTGACGGGCATCATCACGAGCCCCATCGACATCGATGCCTGCTGTTGCGTTTGCGTCACAGTCGACAGCAGCAGCCCGGCTCCCAGGCCGGCAAATACGAACAGCACGCTCGACAGTCCGAATGCCAGCACACTGCCGCGGAACGGCACATGGAACAGCAGCGCCCCCAGGGCTGCGACCATGGCGACATCGAACAACACGATGGTCGCCACGGGCAGCGTCTTGCCGATCAGGATCTCGAGCGGTTGGATCGGCGTGACCAGGAGCTGCTCGAGTGTCCCTTCCTCCCGCTCCCGGACGACGGCGAGCGCGGTGAGGATGAGACACAGGTTCACGATGATGACTCCCGCGGTGCCGGGAACGTACCAGATCCGTGCCTCGAGGCCGGGGTTGTACCACACCCGCGGCTCGAACGCCACGGGGGCGGTCGCGGGTTGGCTCGCCGCCGGCGGGGTCCATTGAGCAGCGGCGTGCCGGGCGATCAGCGCCACGTAGCCACTCGCGACGTTGGCGGTGTTCGCGTTGGTTCCATCCACGAGCACCTGGATCGGCGCCCGCGAGCCGTCGGCGAGCGCTTGCGCGAAGCCTCGGGGAATATCGATCGCGATCAGCGCGGTGCCGCGGTCCAGAGCGCGGACGAGGTCGCGGGGCCGGGAGGCGTATCCAGTCAACTCGAAGTACCCCGAAGCCGTCAACGCGTCCGTGACGACGCGTGAGACTTGCGTCCCATCCCGATCGAGCACGATCGTCCGGACGTTCCGGACGTCGGTGGTCACGGCGTAGCCGTAGACCAGCAGTTGCAGCAGGGGCGAGATCAACATCATGGTGAGCACACGCGGGTCGCGCCGCAGCTGGCGGAACTCCTTGCGGATCATCTGCCACAGCCGGCGCAGCGACGCGCGCGACATCACGCCAGCTCCTTCCGAAACGCGTGCAGCGCCAGCGTCAGCGCGAGCACCGCGAACACCACCTGAGCAAGGAGCGGTACCCACAGATCGGCGAGGCTCACTCCCTTGAGCAGGACGCCGCGGAGGATGACGACGAAGTATCGGGCCGGCACGGCCCAGCTTACGGCCTGGAGCACCCGGGGCATGGTGGAGATGTCGAACATGGCGCCCGAGAGAATCATTCCCGGCAGATACGTAAGCAGCATGCTGAGCTGCACCGCCAGCCGCTGCGATTTCGCGATCGCGCTGATCGTGATGCCCACGCCGCACATACCGACGAGAAACAGGAGCGCCGCCGCGAACAGCACCGCGGGGTTGCCGCGGAACGGCACGCGAAACAGGATGGCTCCGAGCGCGATCGTGAACGCGACGTCCGCCATGCCGATACCGATGTAGGGAAGCAGCTTGCCGAGCACGATTTCTCGGGGCCGGATCGGCGTGGCCGCCAGCTGCTCCATCGAGCCGCGCTCCCATTCGCGCGCGATGGTCATGGCCGTGAGCAGCGAGCCGATCATCATCATGATCGTGGCCACGAGCCCCGGCACGAGAACTTTGCGGCTCTCGAGGTCCTCGTTGTACCATACCCGCGCCTGTGGATCCACCCCCGTCACGGCCACGCGGATCCGCGGCTCGGGCGACCAGCTCGTCACGATGGCGTTGGCATATCCGAGCGACACGGTGGCGGTGTTCGCGTCACTGCCATCGAGCAAGAGCTGTAGCCCGGGGGGACGTCCGGCCTGGAGCGACGCCTGGAAGCGCTCGGGAATGACCAGCACGACGCTGGCACGCCCCCGGGCGAGGACCGCTCCGGCGTCCGCCGGCGTCGACAGCCAGCGGACGACATGGAAGTACCCCGCGCTTCGGAACGCATCGATCAGACTGCGGCTCGCCGCGGTGCCGTCCTGGTCCAACACCGCCGTGGGGATGTCACGCACGTCCCAGCTGATCGCGTAACCGAACAACAGGAGCAGCTGTAACGGGACCCCGAACGCGAGCAGCAGGCTGCGCACGTCACGGCGCAGCTGGCGCCACTCCTTGCGGGCGACGGCGAGCAGGCGATCGAGCTCGAGGAGCCTCATCCTGCCACCGCTCCCCCCGCGCGACGGATCAACAGCATCACCGCGTCCTCGAGCGTCGGCTCGACGGCCGTCATCGCGTTCAGCGCCACGCCAGCGCGTTGCAGCAGGCCGGGGAATTCGCGGAGCGCCGACGCCTGATCGAGCACCGCGACGTGCAACCGCCGGCCGAACATCGCCACGTTCTGCACCCCGGCGACTCGCTCCAGAACGTCGACGGCACGCTCCAGACCGGTCACCTCGAGCTCGAGCACGCGCCCCGTGAGCTCGTGTTTCAACTCGCGCGGAGCGCCGAGTGCAATCAGACGAGCACGGTTCATGAGCGCGATGCGATCGCAATATTCGGCTTCTTCGATGTGATGGGTGCTGATGAGAATGGTCTTTCCCCGCTCGGCAAGTGTCTCGACCAAATCCCAAAACGAGCGGCGTGATACCGGATCCACGCCTGAAGTGGGCTCGTCGAGCACGAGGATCTCGGGCTCGTGCATGACCGCCGCAGCCAGGGACAGGCGCTGCTTCCAGCCGAGCGGCAGCTCGGAGGTGACCTGATCTTCATGCCCCTCGAGTCCGGCGGTCGACAACGCCCATGCTCGCCGCTCGGCCAGCGCGCGAGGCTCGAGGCCATAGAGACCCCCGAAGAACTCAAGATTCTCTCGCACCGTGAGCTCGGGATAGAGACAGAACAGCTGCGCCATATACCCGATGTGCTGCTTCACGAGCGCGCGCTCGTGCGTGATGTCGAACCCCGCAACGTGGGCACGCCCCGAAGTCGGTGCCAGCAGGCCCGTGAGCATCCGCATCAAGGTGGTCTTGCCGGCGCCGTTGGGCCCGACGAGACCGAAGACCTCGCCGGGAGACACCGCGAGAGAGAGATCGAGCACGGCGTCGAAATCCCCGAACCGCCGGGTCAGGTGCTCCGCTTCGATCGCCGCTATCGCGCGGACCATGCGTCACCGCCCGCCCGCCACGCGCGAGATGAACACGTCCTCGAGCGACGGGATGATGGGGCGGGCGTCCTGTACCTTGATCCCGTCCGCGCCGAGCCGGGCGAGTGCCCGTGACCAGCTGTCGGCATCGCTGGGGAGCAGCACGTGAACCACGTCTCCCACCACCACCGCGCTGCGGACGCCCTCCACAGCGCGCAGGGCCCGAGCTCCCGCCCGCGCATCCGACAACTGGATTTCGAGCATCGTCCCCTCCAGGCCCTCCTGGAGGACTTTAGGAGCATCGAACGCGAGCAGGCGTCCGTGGTCCAGCAGGGCCACGCGGTCGCAGCGCTCCGCCTCGTCGAGATATGCCGTCGAGACGAGCACCGTCACGCCTTCGGCCACCATCTGGTTGACGAAGCGCCACAGCTCGTGCCGGGATACCGGATCGACGCCGAAGGTGGGCTCATCGAGCAGCAGGATGCGAGGTTGGTGAATCAGGGCACAGCACAGCCCCAGTTTTTGCTTCATTCCCCCCGAGAGGGCCCCGGCCCGGCGAGAGTGAAACGGTCCGAGACCCGAGAATTGATACAGCCGCTCCAGGCGCTCGCTCCGCTCCGCGCGACCGACGCGATACACATCGGCATAAAACTCGATATTCTCGGCGACCGTCAGGTCCGGATAGAGCCCGAACCGCTGCGACATGTACGCGATGTGCGGCTTCAGCGCTTCGGGGTCGCGCGTCACGCTCGATCCATCTACAAGAGCGTCGCCGCTCGTGGGCCGGAGCACGCCGGCCAGCATGCGAAGCGTGGTCGTCTTCCCCGCCCCGTCCGGCCCCACGAGGCCCACCAGCGCGCCGGCGTCGACCGCAAAGGTGAGATCCGAGACCGCGACGACCGATCCGAACGCGCGCGTCAACGACTGCAGCGCGATCGCGGGCATTGGCTCTTACCTGCTCTCGTTCAGATTGAGGTCGAGACGCACGTCGGCGGGAGTGCCGGGTTTCAAGGCCAGCGCGGCATCGTTGGTAATGCGCACTTTGGCCGCGTACACGAGTTTCACCCGTTCGTCCTGGGTTTGGACGTTTCGCGGAGTGAACTCCGCCTCGGGCGAAATCCAGCTCACCACGCCCGAGAATGCACGATGTGGAAAGGCGTCAATCGTGATCGTGGCCTGCTGGCCGATGCGCACGGCGCCCAGCCGGTTTTCGGGCACGTAGATCCGGACCCAGCGATCCTCCGGGTTCATGACGCTCAGCACGGCGTTCCCGGGGACGACCGACTCGCCCGGCTCGCGGGCGCGCACGGTGACGAGCCCCGCGAACGGGCTAATGATGAAGTAGTCGCGGACGACGGCTGCTGCGAGGCCGGCCTGCGCATGCGCGGCCTCGAGACCGGCAGCCGCTCCGACGATCTGTTCGGGCCGGCTGCCCGCGACCGCCAGATCGAGTTCCTGGCGGGCCTGCTCGTAGCGTGCCTGTGCGATGTCGCGCGAGGTCCGGGCGGCGTCGATCGACTGCTGGCTTACCGCGTTCGTCAGCTCGCGCATGCGGTTCCAGTCGAGATTCGCCTGGTCCAGGTTGCGCTGCGCGGCCGTAACCGCCTGGCGACGGTCTTCCAGTTCCTGCGGACGTGATCCACGCCGCAAATCCGCGAGCTGTGCCGCCGCCACTCCCACCGCCGCTTCCGCCTGACGCAAGCGCGCCATCACCTGCGCGGTATCGAGAACCGCGAGCACCCCGCCGGCTGAGGCGGTGTCGCCCTCGTGAACTCGGATTTCCGCGATGCGGCCCGCCGCTGCGAAGCCCAGCACGGCCTCCGTCGCCTCGACGGTCCCCGTGGCCCCGAGCGAGCGCGCGCTGGCCCCAGCGCGCCGTAGTAACAGGAGCAGGCCGGACGCGAGCAGGATTGCCGCCGCGAGCGCGGCGACGATTATGTGCCGTCGTTTGCTCCACCCCTTTCGTGGGATGGGCTCCGGGGCAGGAGGTGCCGCTTGCCGAGGAGCTTCGACTTCCTCGAGCCCGCCCGGGTGAGCAATCACAAATCCCCCATTTCAGATGCTGTGGTACGCTCGCCCGGCTCGAGTGAGGGAATGGTGAACCCAGGATGAGAATCCTGAGTGTTCGAGGCCGCGCTGGCGCGCGGGAAATCCCGCATGCAGCTTCGGTCCCCGTGGCGACACGCACACCGACCGCCGAGCGGCCCACCGCCCGATCACGGCCACTGCTGCGCGCATTGGGCTGGATCGTCGAGCTCGCGTTGCTCGCGGGAGCTCTCTGGATCGTGCGCCGCCAACTCCGCGAAGTCTCGATACACGAGCTCATCGGAGAATTCCGTTCGCTCCGCCCGAATCGGCTCGTCGCCTCATTCGCCCTGACTGTCCTCGGCTATCTCGCGCTGGCCGGCTACGACATCATCGCGCTGCGGTTCCTCCGCCGTTCCCTCGCGATCAGCAGGATTGTGCTCGCATCGTTCATCGGATACGCACTCGCCAACAACATTCCCCTCTCGCTGTTCGTGGGCGGGTCTGTCCGCTATCGGTTCTATTCGCGCTGGGGGCTCACCACCGCCGAGACGACCGAGCTCGTATTCCTCAACCTGGTCACCTACACGGTGGGATTGCTCACAGCTGCGGCCCTGGCCTTCCTGCTCGAGCCAGCCGCCGTGCCCCGTCTCATCGGGCTGCGTGTGTCTTCGACGCAGCCACTCGGCTTCGTTGCCTTGGCGGGGGTCCTCGCGTATCTGGCCTGGAGTCTCTGGGGCAAGCCGTTCCACGTGATGCGCTGGAGGCTCGAACCACCGTCGCCATCGTTTGCCGTGCAACAAATCGTCGTGTCGCTCGCGGACTGGACACTCTCAGGAGCAGCGCTCTTCGTGCTGCTCCCCGGTTCACAGGCCGTCGCCTTCTTTGGCTTTTTCGAGGTGTTCATCCTCGGCCAGATCGCGGCGCTGATCGCGCAGCTGCCAGGGGGGATCGGCATATTCGAGGCCGTCGTGCTCGCCATGCTGGGTGGCTCATATCGCCGCGGCGCCATCTTCAGCGCGCTCGTGGCCTACCGCGTCATTTACTTCTTCCTCCCGCTCTGCGTCGCAACCGCTCTGCTCTCGGGAAGAGCCGTGCTCAAACTCGGTGAGTGATCGCTCACGGAGCCTTCACCAAGCCTTTAGGGCGGCTCGTGCAGGTTGACTCCTGAACGGGGACCCTTGATTCGGGAGGATGGTCATGAAACACGAAACCGCCAGGCGCACCCAGCACCCCAAAGCCCCCGGCACGGGGCCCGTCGTGCGAGACATCATGTCCAGCGAGGTGCTGGTCCTCGACGCCGAGCTCACCCTGCGTGACGCCGTCGAGTTGCTCTCGACTCACCGTATCACGGGCGCGCCGGTGGTCGCCGGTGACCGAGTGGTGGGCACGCTGTCTGCCAACGACGTCCTCGCGTTCGAAGCCGATATTCCCGGCGTCCCCACCGAGCGCACCCAGCCAGTCGAGGAGGACGACGTCGAAGAAGCGGAGCCGGTGGAGTGGGAGCCGGACGCCGAAGATGCTCCGCCCAGTGCATACTTCGGCGAATTGTGGTCCGACGCCGGAGCGGACGTGACGGAGCGATTCAAGGAGCTGGCCGGGCCTGAATGGGACGTCCTTGCCGAGCACACGGTGGGCGAGGCAATGAGTCGTGGCGTCCGGGCCGTGTCTCCCGAGACCACGGTTCGCGACGCCGCCGCGTACATGCTGAAGCAGCGGATCCACCGCGCGGTGGTCATGGATCATAGCAAGCTGGTCGGTATCGTGACCACGACCGACGTCATGCGGACCGTGGCGGAGAGCAGCGGTTAGGCGACGAACGAACTGAAGCCGCTGCGATGAAGTACCCGGAGCGCCGCAATCATGGTCGCGCCGGTCGCTCCTGTCGTCGTTAACGGCAATCATCGTCGCTCCGCGTTCGGATCTGTCGAAACCTCGGCGCCTGAGAAGGGAGGCTGAAGGCCTCGTGAAGGGGTCGTGGTTTGTGCTATGCGGACTGCAGGTCGCGCTCTCCCCGATCGTGTCGGCTCAGGGAACGGCAAACCTCCTCGCGGCCCGGGTGGCCGCAGATTCAGATTCTTCCGAGCGCCGAGTCCTGATCGAGGTCTACGGGTCGCGGGCGTATCGTCCGTTCTGGATTTCGGATACCACGGTGAAACCAGCGGCGATGCGGCTCACGACCGTCCTCGGACACGCGGACGAAGATGGCCTGGACCCACGGCGCTACGCGCTCGAATCGCGAACGACCGGGCCCGATTCGGCGATTGAGACCGAGCTCAGGCTGACGCGCATCCTGCTCGCGTACGCCCGGGACGTCTCCGCCGGCCGATTCCGTCCCGGGCCGAGAGACAGCCTCTGGTCGGCGGCACCCGCGCCGATCCGGTTCAGCGACCTCGGCCGGGCCCTCGATTCCCTTCCCCTGGATACCGTACTGCGGCGCCTCGCTCCGCCGCAGCGCGGATACACGGGCCTTCGCGCGGCGCTGGAGCGCTATCACTCCATCGCCGAGCGGGGCGGCTGGGATTCGCTCTCGAACGGGCCGGATCTGGCACCCGGCGCGCGCGGTATCCGCGTGCTCGACTTGAGACGTCGGCTTGCGGCCGAAGACGACGGAGACGCCACCGAGACTGCGGACGACCGCTTTGATGGAGCGCTGGCTCGGCGTGTCCTCCGATTTCAAGCGAAGCACGGACTCGAAGCGGATGGGATTGTCGGAGCGGCCACGCGCGCTGCGCTGAACGTCCCGGTCGAACAGCGCATACGCCAGATCGAGCTGAATCTCGAGCGCTGGCGCTGGCTGCCACGCCGCCTGGGCGAGCGCTACATCATGGTGAACAGCGCCGCGTTCTCCCTCGCCCTCGTGGGTCACGATACGGCCGTGCTGACGATGCGCGCGATCGTCGGACGTGTCGATTGGCCCACGCCCAT
>Ga0335085_10009845_pt1 | contig 14361 bp, 6 predicted proteins | sample Lox_Sample_45_FD_206712 | JGI IMG/M metagenome (GOLD analysis project Ga0335085, IMG submission 206712) | Soil microbial communities from Loxahatchee National Wildlife Refuge, Florida, United States - Lox_Sample_4.5 | ecosystem: Environmental > Terrestrial > Soil > Wetlands | place: USA: Florida...
TGAGGAGCACCGCCGCGCCGCGGAGACACTCGCCGACATCGCGCGTGACACGCTGCGCTGGGCGGGGAGCGAGGCCGCCCGCGGCGCCGAAGTGCGCGAGGTCACGGCGCAGACGCGGGTGCGCGAAGCGATGAGCCGGGCCGGGCTGATCAGCGACGAGCCGCCGATCGTCGCGTTTCAGGAGAACAGCGCGCTGCCACACTACGAGCCGCATCCGGGTCAGGACCGCCGGCTATCGACGGGGCAGGTGATCCTGCTCGACCTCTGGGGCCGCACCGGGCGGAGCGTGGTGTTTGCCGATCAGACCTGGATCGGGTTCGCCGGCCGCAATCCCGATGCCGAAGTGCGCCGCGTATGGGACGCGGTGCGGCGGGCGCGGGATCGGGTGGTCGAGGTGCTGCGAGAGCGGTATGGGGCAGGGGGGAAGGGGGAGGGGGGAAAGGTGACTGGTGCCGACCTCGATGATGCGGCGCGTGCCGTAATTCGCGACGCGGGATACGCGGAGTATTTCGTCCACCGGACAGGACACTCGATCGATCGCGAGCTGCACGGGTCCGGCCCGAATCTCGACAACTTCGAGACCGCCGACACGCGCGCGCTCGAGCCCGGCGTGGGCTTCTCTATCGAGCCCGGGATTTATCTGCCGAGCCGCTTTGGCATGCGGAGCGAGATCAATGCGTTCCTCACAGGGACGGCGGTCGAAACCAGTCCCGCCGCGCCGCAAACAGCTCTCCTCCTTGTGTAAATCGCACTCGTGAATGGGGTCTTGCGGCCCCCCCAAACGGGTGACATTTTCGCGCAGCCTCGAAATTTCGTTCTCCGTTTTCGGGGTTTCTTTCCTAGAAAATCTGCTGGTTTAGTCTGACGGAGGTGGTGTCGTGCAGCGATTCCCGCATCTGGAGGACGTAACCATGACGTGTCGTGTGCGAGGTGCCCTCTGGGCCGTCGCGCTCTTTTGCGTCGCCACTCCGCTCGCCGCGCAGGAAGCCACGGGAAAAATCGAAGGCGTGGTGAGCGATCAATCGGGAGCCCCGATTGCGAACGCGCAGGTGACCCTCGCGGGCACCGCGTTCGGCGCGCTGACGAGCGACAAGGGCTACTACTTCATGAACAACGTCCCCGCGGGTACGTACACGGTGCGGGCGAAGCTGATCAGCTACACGGCCACCGAGGTGCCGGGCGTCAGAATCCTGGCGGGACAAACCATCACACAAAACATCAAGCTGACTCCGTCAGCGGTGGCGATCGGGCCGGTCGTCGTGGAGGCCGCCGCAAACCCGATCGTCCCGCGAGACCAAGTCACTTCGAAGTCCACCATCACCTCCGCAGAAATCAAAAACCTCCCCGTCGAAGACCTCCGCAACGTCCTCAACCTTCAGCCTGGCGTCGTCGAATCGAACAAGAGCAAGGGCGTGTCGATTCGCGGCGGCCGGCCGGGTGAGGCGGCGGTGTACGTCGACGGCGTGCTGGTGCGCAACTCGCAACGCGGCATGACGGCGCTGCAGCTCGGCACCAACGCGGTGGAAGAAGCGTCGGTCACCACGGGCGCGATCTCGGCCCAATACGGTAACGCGCAATCGGGCGTGTTGTCGTACGAGACAAAAGCGGGCGGCCAGCGGTTCTCCGGGTCATTCTCCTACCAGGGCGACGACTTCGGTCTGTGGGACAACGTCGGCTACAACCGCATCGAGGCGAGCATCGGTGGGCCGATCGCGGGCCATCTGACCTTCTTCCTATCGGGGACCATCGAAGGCCAGAAGGCGTCGATGACGGACGTCGATCTCGGCGGGAGCGGATTCCTCTCGCAGCCAATTGAGGTCCAGCGGAATACCAACGTCGACCGGCCCATCTTTATCTCATCGGGCGTGGACACGGTCGTCCACCAGCCGAACACGGTTGGTGAGAACCCGACCGATTCGGTCGCGATCCAGATTCCCAGGTTCATTCAGTACAACGGCACGTGCGGCGACTACGGCGCCGCGGTCGCGGCGAGCTCGGCCACCGCCCAGCAGATCCGCAGCAACTACGGGGTGGATTGTCAGGGCCTGCGCACGCCGTACTCCGCCGTGGGCAACAATACGGCCTCACTGAAGCTGCAGTACACGTACGGCAACGGCTCACGCTTCAGTCTGACGGGATTGACCAGCAACGAAATGAATCGCGTCCTGAACCTTGGGCAGATCGTCGTCAGCGGCGCCGCGAGCGATCTGTACAACCCCTCGAACTACCAGGGCGTGAGTAACACCAACTACGCCGCGATCCTGAACTGGACGCAAAACCTGGCGCGTTCGAGCGAGCGCGCGATGGCGGTGGACGTCAACCTGTCGTATCAGGTGGACCACCACATCGACGGCATTCTGACGCGCCAGTCTGACCTCGATACCCGCGATCCGTTTGGCGGCTTCCTGTTCAAGCCGTTCGGCTACATCCTCGATTTCAACTCCACGCACACGGTGCGCATCGGCGACTCGACCTACCAGAACGTCGGTTACCTATCCGACCGCCAGATCCAGTGCGTGCAGGCCGGCGAAGGCTACTGCCAGCAGGACGTCCCGTTCCTCAATCAGAACGATCTCATCTCCACCCAGCCCTACCGCATGAATCCCTATGGGGTGGAGCAGAGCAACCGGCTCTCGCTCTGGACGTCGGGTGAAGACCAGGTCGTGGACCTGTCGCTCGACAAACGGGTCGAAGGGCGGGCCAACTTCGACTGGCAAGCGGATCGGTATAACCGCGTCCGGGCCGGCGGCGATTTTCACTACTACGATACTGGCCGCTACGCACCCGTGAACGGCCTGAACTCGGCGTTCGCGTTGAACGCCTACCACGAGACGCCGCACGCGTTCGGTGGCTATGTCGAGGACCGCCTGGACCTGGGCGACGTCGTGATCGTGGGTGGACTGCGCTACGACCAGTACGCCTCGAACGCGCTGTTCCCGTACACGCCGGGCCGCATTTCGACCCTGCCGCCGGTGACGGCCGGCGACCAGATCCCCATCGACAGTCGTCCGTTCGACCCCTACGACCCCACCGCCAAGATGATCGCTGCTCCGACGCACGATGCGTGGAGCCCGCGCGTGCAGGTGTCGTTCCCGGTCACGGAAAACACGAACTTCCGGCTGTCGTACGCCCACCAGGTCCAGATTCCGGATTTCGACCTCATGTTCCGCGGCATCAACACGGACCTGAGCGTGTCGAACCGCAACCAGACCTTCGGACGCGACCTGGACTTCGCGAAGACGATCATCTTCGAGTTCGGCATCCGCCACGCCTTCGGCCCGGACATGGTGCTCGACGTCGCGGCCTACAACAAGGACAAGCTGTCGGACATCACGGCGCGCCTGTTCCATCTCCCCGATCCGGCACAGCCCGCGGGGCCGGGCGTGTACGACTCGGCCGACTTCCGGGTGTTGACCAACCAGGACTTCGGCAACGTGCGCGGCATCGACGTCCGGCTCGACCGCCGCTTCTCGAACCTGTTCAGCGGGTCGATCGCGTATACGCTCCAGGTCGCGAAGAGCACGGGCTCCGATCCGTTCAGCTACACCACGTTGTTGGGCCGCGAAATCTCGAGTCTCACGGGCGCGACGAGCCCCCCGCCGCAGGCGACTCTGCCGACCGACGACAACCGCACGCACAACATCACCGGGTCGATGCAGCTGCAGTTCCCGGATAACTGGAAGAGCGGCTCGACGGTCGGGAGCATTTTCAAGAACGTCGGCGCGTTCGCGACGTTCCGGTTCGCGAGCGGGTTGCCCTACACGCTGCTCCGCCCGCAGGTCCAGGGCCTGACGCTCGTGTCACGGTGCGGACTCGCGTGTCAGACCGCGGAGCCAATCAACAGCTCGACGCTCCCCTGGTTCGAGAACATCGACCTCCGCCTCACGAAGGGCATCAAAGTGCGGCACATGGATTGGACGCTGTTCGCGGAGGCGAAGAACCTGTTCAACTTCCAGAACGTCATCGACGTGTTCCTCGAGACGGGCACCACGACCTACGCGGATTATCAGGCGCGATTCCTGGGCGAGCAGACGGCATTGCTGGCTGGTGAAGCGGCGAACGCCGGAGTCCTGCTGCCCGACAGCTCAGTCAACTTCAATCTCCTGGGTGGCTGTCAGAACTGGCAGGGACGCAACAGCGGCGGCTACTCGAGCGGACCGGTCGACTGTGTCCTGCTCGAGCGTGCCGAAGCACGTTACGGCAACGGCGATGGGATCTATACGCCCGCCGAGTACAAGGCCGCCTTCAACGGCTGGTACAACCTCCAGAATGCGCAGAGCCGCTTCTACGGTACGGGTCGTCGGCTGCGGCTCGGCGCACAGCTGTCGTTCTGAGCGGATGATGAACGCGAAGCCTCTAGCGAGGGAGCAGGCAATGGCACAGCGCTGGTTTGGCCATGGAGTTCGCGGGGCGGCGTGCGCTGCCTTGGCACTCGTCCTCTGCACGACCGCCGCGGCGGCGAGACCAAAGCCGGGAGCCACGAGGCACCTGAACCTGTTTGCCGGATTCAACGGCAGAATGAACGTGAACCGGTGGGATTGCGGTGCCGATGCCACGGGCCACGTCTGCAACGATCCGGCAGGATCGACGACGGTCGGGGGCGGCTTCTGGCCCAAGGGGACGCCGGACCAGTACGTGTTCGGCTCGGGAATCCAGGTCGCCGGTGTGGTCGACCCGACACTGACATCGTTTGCGTGGCACGGTGATACCACCGCCGCCTTCTTCGAGGATCCGAGCGGCACACACGAGAACGGGTCTCCGTTGTCTCTCATCTGGCAGTCCACGAGCACGTCGGATCTCGATACGTGGCCGCGCGACGCCTATGTGCCGAACGACACCTCGCTCTACTCGCCCATTCTCATTGGACGGAAGACGGCGTCACAGGAGGACGTCTGGTCGCGTTACTGGGATGGCGATCCCAGCAAGAACGCCGGCCGCCCGCATCCGCTTGGCGTGCTGGTCGACGAGCGCGGCATGGCCTGGAACTTCCCCAGCGGCAACCAGGACATCCAATACTGGATCTTCACGGTTACGAACGTCACGTCGGCCAACGGCAAGGTGTACGCGGGACGCCCTGATGCCGACTCGCTCACGGCGCTCGGGGTGCGTTACCGCGACGCGATGACGACGGGTTTCAAAGTGGCTGTGCCCGATACGGGATATGCCATTACCAACGCGTACTTCGCATTCGCGATCGACGCCGACGTGGAAGCATCGGGAGCGACCCAGAACTTCACGACCGTCAATCTGCCGTTCAACATGGGCGTGGCGTTCAAGAGCGATTGGAATGCGCCGGACTTCAAGTACCCGACCACGAGCGGCATCTGGACGGCGCCGTTTGCGGAGACCGTCGGCGAGGTGGGGGTCAAGTACCTGAAGAGCCCGCTCGTCAATCCAAGCAATCCGGCGCTGGGCCAGATCGGGTTGGTGCTGTATAGCTCGACGACCAACGCCGGCTCATTCGGCGACGCCGCGAATGCCGCGCAGCTCTATCGATACCTGAAGGGCAGTCTCGATCCGTCGAAGGGCGACCAGCCGTGCAACTACGCGCCGGGCGTTACGCCCAGCCTGGTGCACGTGTGCTACATCCAGACGACGCCGTTCGACATCCGCTTCTTCCAATCCTCGGGACCCTTCACGCTGAAGCCGGGGGAATCGCAGACGATTGCGGTCGCCTATATCGGCGCCGCGCCGGTCGAGAATCCCGCCATCAAGAATCGCGGGGGAGCCGGGTTTGTATTTCCCAACGGGGGCCCGATCGGGGCATTCGGCCCACAGCAGCCCGAATCCCTCGCGACGGGTTCCCAGCATCTCACCGCTCTGGACAGCATCTTTGGCGCGCTGTCGATCGTCGGAGATACGGGTGGCGGGCCAAAACCCGCGGGCGGACCGAATGGCAAGATCGATCAGAACGAGCTGCGCGTGGTGCCGCGCTCGTTGCTTGGCAAGGGACTCGTAGCGCAGGCCGTGTTCGACGCGAAGTTCCTGCTGCCGTTCCCGCCGGATCCGCCGGACTTCTTCCTGATCCCGGGCGACAACAGTGTGACGGTGGTCTGGAAGGCGAGCCCGAGCGAGGTAACGGGCGATCCGTACTTCGCGATCGCCTCGAATCCCACGAGCGCGTTGTACGACCCCAACTACCGTCATTTCGACGTCGAGGGATATCGCGTCTATCGCGGGCGCACCTCCGGCGACCTGACGGTCATTGCGCAGTTCGACAAGACCGGGACGACGTTCATCGATTACACCGGCGAAATCAGCTCTCCCAATTGCGCGCCCGAATTGGGCGTGAAGACGGGATGTCCGGCCCCGTTCGATAGCGCGCCACCGTACACCGTGTCCGATACGGTGCCCCTGGTGGGCGACATCGTCCAGATCCCGCCCGGCGGGCGCGTGAAGCTGGCCGATTCGAGCATTCTCGTCCTCACGGCGGACACCGCCGTGACGGGTGGCGGAACCAACGTCCCGAAGCTCAGGGATACGGGCGTCCCGTTTGCCTTCGTCGATAACGGCGTTCTCAACGGCTTCACGTACTTCTATACCGTCGCCGCGTTCGACTTGAACTCGGTGCTGTCCACAGGCCAGGGGTCGACTTCGCTCGAAGGGCGGTTCCCGGCCAAGTCCGTTATCCCGCGTAAGAATTCGGCTCAGGTTAATCAGGGCCAGCTCACACTTTCCCTGGCCGGAGCCGGGGGCGTAGCGCTACCCGCCGGCTCCGCCCCGAGCCTCGACAAGAACGGAATTTTCTCCGGGCCCGCGCAGCCCACCAACGGATTCGCGATCGGCTTCCCCGCGTTCATCCCGGCCGTTGTCACGAAGGACAGCGTCAATGTCACGATCGACTCCGTGATGCCGGGCAATCCGGATCCCGACGGTTTAGGCACCGGTGGGCCGCCAGTCTACTACGTGCATGCCACCGGACCTTTCCCATCCACACCCATCGTGATGACGTTGCCGGTCGATCCGATCGATGTCGACACGTCCTCGAGCGCCCAGCTCCCGGCGATCAAGTTCAACCAGAAACAGGCTGGGATCTATGGGGGCGACAGCACCTATACGCTGCTGCCTGAAGTGACCATTTCGGCCTCGGCAACGTGGCGGACGGCGTCGTGGGGCCGCGCCAGCATCAACGCCGACCCGGCGAATTCGGACTTCAACGGCCCGCGCTGGTGGGCCGGAGCCGCAAACGAAAACACCAACGACCCGGTCGGGCTCCAGTGCTCCCCCGCGTCCGGCGGATGCTTGCAGGCGGACCTGAGCCGCAACGCGGGAGCGATCAGCGGCGTCGGGATTTTCCATCCCCACGCCTACAGCACGGTCAACAGCAACCCTCCGCGCGACCTCGAGGCGGTCGGCGCCACGGTCGTGCGCGCGGCGGACTTCAAGGTCTACTGGGGCGCGACGGCCGGGGCCGTGGATTCCGTGGTTGATGTGACGCACAAGGTCAAGGTGCCGTTCAAGACGTATATGGGCCCGAGCTGGGGCATCCTGAACGACTCCTCGTTCACCGGGCTCGCGAAAGCGACGGTCCCTGACACGAGCGCGGTGCTCACCTGGACCGACGCGTTCTGCGTCGCGCCGGCGTCGACGCTCCTCACCAACGGACCGGGAGGGCCGCCGCGCTGCGGCGTCACGGCGCCTCTGATGGATCACGCGAAGCTCGAGCCGGTCGTGTTCAAATCGTCCTCGTTCGCCAATGCGGCGACTCTGACGGCCGCGCCCGCCACGGGGAATGGGTTCATCTTCTACCTGAACGGGCATTTCTTCGTGATGCAGATGGCCGCGCTGCCGGCTTCGACGGTGTGGAACGCACGGTTCTATGCCGGCAACATCGTGGGTACGGCGGGCAGCTACGTATTCCAGGCGGCGAAATTCCGTCCGCCAGCGGTTCCTGGTCTCACGGCGAAAGCCGTGTTCACGAGCACGACCTTCAACGCGGCCGTTACGACCGACTCCGCGCTCGCGTTGATTCACACAGTGCCTGATCCTTACTACGTGACCAATTCGTTCGAGTCGTCGCCGAACGAGAAGATCATCCGCTTCGTGCACCTGCCGAGCCAGTGCATCATCCGCATCTACTCGCTCTCCGGCGTGCTCGTGCAGATGATCGCGGTCAACGATGCCACGGGCGGTGCCGAGGCCCAGTGGGATCTGCGGAACCGCAACAACCAATTCGTCGCGTCGGGAGTGTACTTCTGGCACGTCGAGACGCCCGATGGGAAGCAGAAGATTGGGCGCTTCACTCTCGTCAACTTCGCCAAGTAGCGCCGGAAAGGGAGCGTCTCATGCATCGGATTCTCGCATCGTGTTCGATCGGGTTTGCGGCGCTGGCGTGTTTCGGCGCGCCACTCGCAGCCCAGATCTCCCTGCCGTCCGACAACACGGCCTACGGCACTACTTCGGCCGAATTTCTCTTGCTCGGCGCGGGGGCGCGCGGCATGGCCCTCGGTGGCTCGTTCGCCGCGATCTCGAACGACGTCAGCGCGCTGTACTACAATCCCGCCGGCGTAACGCTGATCGAGCATCCAGGGGCCATGGTGTCGACCTACAGCTACGTGGCGGACACCAAGTACACCTGGGCCGGGCTTGCCTTCCCGGTCGCGGGCGGCGCGCGGGCGTTCGGGTTTCAGGTGGGATACCTGGGATTTTCGGGCCAACCGGTGTACACCGTCGAGCAGCCTGACGGCACAGGTGGCACGTACAGTGTGTCGGAGACGTTCGTCGGCGGGACATTTTCCGAAAACTTCAGCGACCGCTTCTCCGCGGGGTTGACGGCAAAGTTCATCCGCGATGGGCTCGGGGATGTGAGCGGGTCGGCCTTCGCGGTGGACTTCGGTACGAGCTTCCATGTGACGACGGGCGGACGGCCGCTGCGCGCCTCCTTCACCATTCAGAATCTTGGCACAACACTCCAGTACAGCGGGACCCCGCTGACCGTCAACGTGAACCGCCCACCCGTGGCGGGTCAGGTCGATGTGCCGCAGGAGCCGCAGCCCGCTTCCCTGCAAAACAAGGACTATGGCCTTCCGGTGACGTTCCGCGTTGGGATCGCGTTCGATGCCATGTCGAGCCAGGACGCCCGTTTGACGATCCTGTCCGAATTCAATCAGCCGAACAACAACAAGTCGGGCTTTGGATTCGGCGGCGAATTCACGTTCTCGGACATCGGCAAGTCCGGATTCTCACTGTCGGGGCGCGGAAGCTGGACCTATGCGCCGGCCAACAACATCGATGTCGGCTCGCAGGCGGGCTTCACCACCGGTCTCAACGGCAAGGACAATCAGGAAGGGCTCGCCGCGGGGATGGGCGTCGGCTACCGCCACGGCGCGTTCGGGCTGGGATTCGACTACGCTTGGCGTAGCATGGGGCCGCTCGGCGGGACGAACTATCTGAGCTTCTCGGTGGGCTGGTAGCGACGGGCGGTCGCGAGCGGTAATGAGCGGTAACCGGCGGGAATAGGGATGGTGCATTGCTGATTTCGATGATGATGGCCGTGCTGCTCGGCGGCCTGCAGGCGGCCGCGGCGCAAGGCGCGGGCGACAAGGTGATCGGTGAAGTCGCCCGGTTTTACCGCGGTGGGCAGACGCTGGTCAACGGATTCGTGCGGGTGCCGCACCAGTTGTTGTCGGGCGTGAGCGGTGCGGGCGGGTTCGCGATCTACGCCGTCGAAGTGCGCGTCACGGACCAGAGCGGGACACAGCTGACGCGCGATCGCTGGACCAGGCGGGTGTCATGGGAGACGCGCCAGGTTCCAGGGTCGCAGAGCCTCGAGCCGTTTGCCTTCGCGCTCGCGCCGGGCGACTACTCGGTCCAGGTCACGGTCGAGGACTCGGGCTCGAGCACGGTCGAGACGATCGATTTGCCGGTTCAGGCGTTCAAGGACCGGCCGGGCGCATCGGACCTGCTGCTCGCATACGGCATCCGCCCGGTGACCGCGACGGATTCGACGCCCTCGGCCAGCGAAGTCAGAAAAGGCGGCCTCCTGATCGCGGGCGCGCCCGCTGTGACGCTGACGCCCGAGCGGTCCACGCTGGCGTACTACTGCGAGGTGTACCGCGATTCCGCGGGTGTGGTGCCGGCGTTCGTGCGGGTGCTCGCCGAGAACGGGCACGTCGTGGTGGAAACGCAGGCGGCGCGCACGCAGGTAGGAGCGGGAGGAGGCCCGATCGCTGCGTCGGTCGATCTGGCCGGCTTGCCTCCGGGGTCGTACGAGCTGGCGCTCGAGATCGGCGAAGGCCAGGAGACGGTCGAGCGCAGGGCGCCGTTCCGGATGGCGGGGTTCGAGACGGCCGAGCACCTGGCGCATGCCGAGAGCACCACGGTCCGGGAAGACCGCTACAGCTACGCGACGGAAGCGCAGCTCGATTCGATGGCCGAGCCGCTCGCGTATATCGCCAGTCCTGGAGAGCTGAGCGTGTACCGCGGGTTGAACTATGAAGGCAAGCAGCGGTTTCTCCGGGATTTTTGGCGGCATCACAACGCGACGGCCGATGCCGAAGAGATCTTCTATCAGCGGGTACGGGAGGCGAATCGGCGGTTCCGGGAAGTGGGCGCGGCGCGGATTCCCGGGTGGAGCACGGATCGGGGCCGAATTTTTGTGAAGTACGGCGAGCCGGACGAAGTCCGGCGCGAGCCGCAGACGGGTCCCGACAATCCCTGGGAGGCGTGGAAGTACACGCGCACCAAGCCGGTCAAATTCGTGTTTCTGGACAAAACGCGCCTCGGGCATTACGCGCTGATTTACTCCGACGACGTCACGGAGCGAAATCCGCAGGATTGGCAGCGGGATTTGAGTGCGCCGGCCGTACAGGAGATCATGGCGTTCTGATGGCGGACCCAAGGTGGAGAGTGCAACCATGAAGCGACTGTGTGTCGGAGCCGTCCTCACGGGAGCGGCGTTCGCGATCGCGGCGTGTACGGGCGATCCCAACGCATCGCTGCGGAATGGTCCGGCCAGCTTGAATGTGCAACCGAAGCAGCTGTTCATCGACTCGGGCCTGACCGACGCCCTGGTCGTCACCGCGCGCGACGGGCAGCTCAATCCGGTGGCCGTCACGGTCACCATCACGTCCGCGAATCCGAACATCGCCAAGGTCGCGCGCGATAGCACTCGGCCGGTGGTTGACAGCTCGCAGTATCCGTTTGTCGTCACTGCGGGTTCGCCCGGCCAGGTCCGCCTGAACGTCAGCGGCGGTGGCCTCACCGACTCGGCCGTCGTCAACGTGCTCCCGCTCAACTTCTCCGGAGCGATCTCGACCCTTACGCCCAAGGGCGGTGATACGATCACCGTTCATGCGACGTCGGTCCTCAAATTCGACACTTCGCTCGTGTCGGTCACATTCGGGCCCGCCGCCACAGGGACAGCGGGATTCACCACGTTCAAGAGCGCTGATTCCGTGCGCGTCCTCGTCCCGTACGGGACGGGAGCGGGTCCCCTGACACTCACGGGAGTGGCGCTCACCTTCATCCCCGGACAGAGCGCGACGCTGCCGACGAGCTCGATCGTCACGCCCACAGGCGACTTCTGGGCGGGGGACTCCTCATGGCAAACCGCTCCCGACATCACGGGCATTCTTCCGGCTAAGGGCAAGACCGCGATGATCTATTCCACGGTGGGGGCCGCGAACGTCGCCGTCTGTCCGGAGGGGGCCTTGGGATTCGGGTCGTCGGGTCCCTGCATGATGTTCAAGTTTACGCTGCCGGACACGGCCACCTATACCTTCAGCACCGACTGGGACGGCGCGGCCACGAACCCCGACGTGGACGTGTACGTCTGCGCCGACAGTGCTGTGGCCAACTTTGGAGCCGCCTGCTTCGAGGACGGCGGGAACGGCGCGACGTCGTCCAAGCCGCAGACCACCGGACCGGCGAACCAGTTCGTGGCTGGAACGCACTGGTTCGTGATCGAGAACTATGCCGGGGCCGCCTCGAAGAACTTCAGGACGACCATCAAGCGGTTCTAGTGAGACGGCACGAGAGCAGCCTTCCAGGCCCCGGAGGAACTTGCTCCGGGGCTAGGTGTTCATAACGATGGCATGAAACCCGTCTCAGGGCTCCTTCTGCTTGGCACGCTGGCATTTACGCGGCCCTCCGACCCACCCCAGGGTGTGGAGCGCGGGCCCTCGATGCGCCTTGCCAACGCCAGCGAGATGCAGCTCGATAGTCTCTACGGCCCGCTCACCTACCTCATGAAGCCGGACGAGCGGGGCATCTATCCCGGGCTGACGGTCGCTGGCAAGCGGGAGTTCCTGCGCCAGTTCTGGGCGGAACGGAATCCGGCGCCCGGATCCACCCGCAATGCGGCTGCCGAGGAGTACAACGCGCGCATCGGGGTCGTGAACAAGAAGTTTCGCGTCATGGGGACGAACGAAATCGCCGGATGGCGCACCGATCGCGGCCGGATCTATCTACAGTACGGCAAGCCCGATCTCGTGCTCACCCGCCGCGGACCCGGCGTGTTCATGCCGTATGAAGTCTGGAAGTACAACAAACCCGCCCGCAAATACTGCTTCGCCGATCTCACCCGTTTCGGGGAATACGTGCTCGTCTACTCGAACGATCCGCACGAAACGACGCGGCCCAACCTCGCCACGTTGATCGGGGATGAAGCGTACGAAGACGCGATGAGGTTCTAGTCGTCTCGAAACTGCCTCTGATATAGCCTCGCGTAGAGCCCGTTCTGCCCCACGAGGTCCACATGCGTCCCCTCCTCCACGACTTTCCCATGATCGAGCACCACTAACCGATTCGCCCGACGTACCGTCGACAGCCGGTGCGCGATGATCAACGTGCTCCGATTCTCGAGCAGGCGCTCGAGCGCTTCCTCGATCAACCGTTCGCTCTCCGCATCGAGGCTCGAGGTCGCTTCGTCGAGAATCAGCACCGCCGGATCCTTGAGCAGCGCCCGAGCGATCGCGATGCGCTGGCGCTGGCCGCCCGACAGCTTGATCCCTCGCTCGCCCACCAGCGTGTCGTAGCGCTGCGGCAGCCGCTCGATGAATTCGGCGGCGTGCGCCGCACGCGCGGCCTCCTCGATCTCCTGCTCGACGGCGCCGGGTCGGCCATATCCGATGTTCTCGCGCACGGTGCCCGAAAACAGCGCGGGTTCCTGCGGCACGATGCCGATCGCGCCGCGCAGGTCACGCAGCCGCAGCGCGCGGACGTCGATTCCGTCGAGGGTAATGCAGCCGCTCGTCACATCCCAGAACCGCGGCAGCAGATTCGCGAGCGTGGTCTTGCCAGCGCCGGAGGGACCCACGAGCGCCACGACCTCGCCCGGCGCGATGCGCAACGACACGTCATCGAGCGCGAGCGGCAGCTCGGGCTGATATCGGAACCACACATGCTCGACCTGCACGTCGCCGCGGACAGGGTCGGGAAGCGCCTGTCCGGGAATCGGGTCCGCCACCGAAGGCATGGTCTCGAGCAGCTCAAGCACGCGGCGGGAGGCGCCCACCGTTTCCTGGTATGACGAGAACAGGCTCGTGAGCGCGGCGACCGCGGCGGCGATGAACACCGTATAGAGCAGGAACGATACGAGCGTTCCAGCGGTGACCGACCCGGCGAGCACCAGCCGGCCCCCTTCCCACAACACGATCACCGTGCCCGCGAACGTGGCGAACATGATGACCGCGAAGAACGCCCCGCGCGTGACCGCGCGTCGCACCGCGATCTGCACCACGGCATTCATGCCGCTGGCGTAGCGGCCGGCTTCCCAGGGCTCCTGCACGAAGCTCTGGACGGTCCGGATCTGGCTGAACGCTTCTTCGGCCACCGCCGTCGCGTCGGCCACGCGGTCCTGCACCCGCGTGCTCGAGCGGCGCAGTCTCCTCCCGAAAAACATCGCCGAGCCCACGACGAAAGGCGTGACCACGAGTGCCGTGGCCATGAGGTGCCAGTTCGTGATCGTGAGCAGCACGACCCCGCCCACGAGGTACAGCGTCTGGCGCGCGAATTCGGAAAACTGGAAGCTCACGAGCCCCTGCAGCGTGCCGATGTCGGCCGACAACCGGCTCACGAGCTCGCCCGTGCGATGCTCGGCGAAGAAGGCGGGCGAGAGGCGAATCAGATGCTCGAACAGGTCCTGCCGCAGCCGGGCCATGATGCGCTCGCCGGTGGCCGACAGGAGATAGGTCGAGGCGAAGCTCGCGAGCGCTTGCAGGATGAACAGGCCGAGCAGTCCGAGCGCGATGCGGTCGAGCAGCGGCCGATCGTGACCCACGAATGCGGCATCGAGCAGCTTGCGGACGATCTGCGGGAACGCGAGCCCGACACCGGCGGAGAGGATCAAGCAGACCGTGGCGATACCAAGCTTGGCGCGGTGCGGCCGGATTCGGGGCCACAACCACCGCAAGGCCCGTG
>Ga0335085_10009848_pt1 | contig 14359 bp, 12 predicted proteins | sample Lox_Sample_45_FD_206712 | JGI IMG/M metagenome (GOLD analysis project Ga0335085, IMG submission 206712) | Soil microbial communities from Loxahatchee National Wildlife Refuge, Florida, United States - Lox_Sample_4.5 | ecosystem: Environmental > Terrestrial > Soil > Wetlands | place: USA...
CGAGAACGTCGTGCTCTACGGCGCGCTGCTCGGCCGGCGTCCGCGCGAGCTACGCGACGAGGTGGACGAGATCCTCGACTGGGCCGGGCTGAGCGAGTTCGCGGACGTCGCGGTGTCGGCGTTCTCGAGCGGGATGACCGCGCGCCTCGCCTTCGCCGTCGCCACGAGCGGGCGGCCGGGCATCGTCCTCGTGGACGAGGTGCTCGGCGTCGGTGATGCCTCGTTCTTCGAGCGGAGCGCCGACCGCCTCGACCGCCTGGCCGCCGCGGGCTCGACGCTCGTCGTCGTCTCGCACGCCCCGGAGCAGGTGCGGCGGCTCGCGGGCCGCGCGATCCTGCTCGAGCACGGGGTCGTCGGCGCCGACGGGCCCCTGGACGAGGTCCTCGAACGGTACCGCGCGACCCCGGCAGGGCCTGTGCGCGCGGCTCGTTAGGGCTCCTCGGCCAGCCCCCGCACCTTCCGGAACTGCCGGACGTACCACCCTGGCGGCACCACGTCCGGGACCGGGTCGAGCGCCGGCAGCTCCGGTTGCCGGCGGCTCAGCCGGAGCCGCAGCCACGCCCCGAGCTCGCGCTCCACGAGCAGCCGCTCCTCCCGAAGCCGCCGCGAGTAGAGCGCCTGCTCGTCGTCGCGGCGCGTGACGTAGCTGTCGCGCCGCCAGGCCGAGTTGAACTTCCAGACGGTGAGCGCGCCCGAGTGGACGACCCCCTCCGTCTGCGCGACGCGGCCGAAGAACTCCGTGTCGGGCGTGGCGACGATCGTCCGGAAGTCGCGCCAGGCACCCGCGCGCTCGATCGCGTCGCGGCGGTGGAGGGCCGCGGACGGCGTGGTCGGGAGCCCCGTCACGAGGACGCGGACGTTGCTGCCCGGCGGCCCGAGCGCCAGCGCCGTCGCAATGCCGAGCGAGCCCGGGCCACGCTGAACGGCGGCGACGAGGTGCACGAGATGGTCGCGATGCCAGAGGTCGTCGTGGCCGAGATAGGCGACGTATTCGCCGCGGGCGAGCTCGAGGCCGCGGTTGTTCGGCAGCGACTGGCTGCCGCTGTTTCGCCCGAGGTTCTCCCAGCGAAGCCGCGGGTCGCCGATCGCCGCGACGACCTCCTCGGAGTCGTCCGTGCAGGCGTCGCCCACGACGGTCACCTCGAGGTTCGGGTAGCTCTGCGCGAGCGCCGACCGCACGGCGTGGCGGAGGACGCCGCTCCAGTTGTAGGTCGGAACGATCACCGAGACGAGCGGCAGCGGCGAGGGCAGCGGCCGCCGGTGCGCGTTCACCGCGAGCTGGGCCACGGTGTGCGCGGCGCGCGCGGCCGCTCTCGTGCGATCAGAGATCGACGGGGATCGCGTCAGCCGCGAACCGGTACTTGTCCGGGTTCTCGTGTGCATACGGCTCCGTCGGCAGGTTGACGAAGACGACCTCGTCGCTGCCGGCGTTCTTCACGGCGTGCACGACGCCCGCCGGGATCCGCACGAGCGCCCGGTCGTGGTCGCCGAGGAAGTGGACGTTGACGCGGCCGAACGTCTCCGACTCCTCGCGCGCGTCGTAGAGCGCGAGCTTCGCCGTGCCCTTGATGAAGAACAGGCGGTCGGCCTGCTCGAGGTGCACCACCCAGCCGCGGACCTGACCCGGCCGGACGGTGGAGGTGTACACGTAGGTGACGGGCTCGTCGGTGAGGCCCCAGCGGTCGTCGAAGATCTCCGTGAGCGTCCCGCGCTCGTCGGCGTGGGTCACCGCGTGGCGGACGAGCACGCCGTCGATCGGCTCCTGCAGCGCCTGCCCCTCGGGCGTGACCGTCTGCCGGTCCCTGACCGCCTGCTCGAGCCGCGACACGCTCTGCGCTGCCGACACGGCGGGAGCATAGCCCCCTTTAGTGTTGGAGCCGTGCGCGCGATCAAGGTCGAGGGGCTTGCCAAGCGCTACGGCTCGCACGAGGCGCTGCGCGGGATCGACTTCGAGATCGGCGCCGGCGAGGTGTTCGGGCTGCTCGGCCCGAACGGCGCCGGCAAGACGACGACGATCGAGATCCTCGAGGGCTACCGCGAGCGCGACGCCGGCACGGTCGAGGTGCTCGGCGAAGACCCGCAGCGGGCCGACCGCGCCTGGCGCGAGCGCCTCGGGGTCGTGCTGCAGTCGTCGTCGCTCTACCCGAACCTCACCGTTCGCGAGAGCCTCCGCATCTTCGGCGGCTACTACGCGAGCCCGCGCAACGCCGGCGAGGTGATCGACATCGTCGGCCTCGCCGAGAAGGCCGATGCCCGCGTCCGGACCCTCTCGGGCGGGCAGAAGCGGCGGCTCGACCTCGGGCTGGCGCTCGTCGGCAACCCCGAGCTCGTGTTCCTCGACGAGCCGACGACCGGCTTCGATCCCGGCGCACGCCGGGCGGCGTGGGAGACGATCCGCAACCTCCGCTCGCTCGGGACGACGATCCTGCTGACCACGCACTACCTCGACGAGGCCGAGCAGCTCTCGGACCGGGTGGCGGTGCTGCGCGAGGGCCGCATCGTGCGCGAGGGGTCGCCCGCGGAGCTCACCGGCGGCAACCCCGAGACCGAGATCCGCTACCGCCGGAACGGCGACCTCGTCGTCGAGGCGACGACCGACCCCACGCGGCGGCTCTACGAGCTCACCGCGGCCGCGGTCGAGCAGGGCGAGGAGCTCGTGGAGCTCGAGGTGCGCCGCCCGACGCTCGAGGACGTCTACCTCGAGCTGACGGCGGAGGACTAGCTCCGGTGAACCTCTTCGCCCACGAGCTGCGGGCCGAGCAGCTGCTCTTCTGGCGCAACCGCGAGGCCGCGTTCTTCACGTTCTTCCTGCCGGTGATCTTCTTCCTGATCTTCGCGTCCGTCTACGGCGACACGAGGATCAAGAAGGAGGGCAACATCCGCGGCGCCTCGTTCCTCGAGGCCGGCATGATCGGCTACGGCGTCGCCGCGACGTGCTTCGCGGGACTCGCGATCACGCTCGTGATCCGGCGCGAGTCCGGGATCCTCAAGCGGATCCGGGCGACGCCGCTGCCGCCGCCCGCGTACCTGCTCGCGGTGCTCGCCTCGACGTTCGTCGTCTTCCTGATCGAGGCGGTGCTGATCATCGCGATCGGGCGGCTGCTCTTCTCCGTCCCCGTCCCGGGGCGCCTCCTCTCGCTGCTCGCCGTGCTGGCGATCGGCGCCCTCTGCTTCGCCGCGATGGGCGTCGGGATCACGGGCCTCGTCCACTCCGCGGAGGGCTCGTCGGCCGTGATCAACGCCGTCTACCTGCCGATGGCGATCATCTCCGGCACGTTCTTCACCCCGAACTCCTACCCGCAGTTCCTCCGGGTGATCGCGACGGTGCTGCCGCTGACGCACTACACGCAGCTCACGCGCGACGTGATGGTGCGAGGCCAGCACGTCTGGCACGACTGGGGCGCGATCGCGGTCGTCGGCGTCTGGGGCCTGATCGGCCTCGCCGCCGCGATCCGCGGCTTCCGCTGGCAGCCGTTCGAGAGCTGACCGCTACTCCGCCTCGGCGTCGAGCGCCTCGACCCACTTCGGGTGCCGCCGCGAGGCCCAGTCGCGTCGCACCCACCCGCGGGTGATCCCGTTCAGCGAGTGGCGCGTCGACGGGAGGATCAGCGCCAGCCAGAGATGCCCGAGGAGGAGGATCACGGACACGTACATCAGGTAGTCGTGCACGAGCAGGGTGTTCGCGAACCGGAAGCGCGTGTCTCGCTCGCCGAGCCAGAGGAAGAAGCCGCTGACGGCGAAGAGCACCGCGAAGGCGGCGGTGGCGACGGTGTTCAGCTTCTGGCCCGCGTTCAGTCGCCCCTGGCGCGACGGGCGCGCGCGCAGCCAGCTCCGGTCGTCGCGGTCGAAGAGCTCGACCTCCCGCAGCGTCCGGTGAAGCGAGCGCCGGTCGCCGAGCGCGACGACCGCGGCCAGCGCCGAGACCCAGGCGACGGCGGTGTAGACGTGGACCTCCTTGAGGAGCGGCCGCCGCCCGACCGCCTCCGCGAGGCTCGGCAGGTACAGGCAGAGCCCCGAGGCGAGGAGGATGCAGAACGCGCCTGCGTGGATCCAGTGGACGGCGCGCTCGGTCCGGCTCCAGCGCTGGACGCGCTCAGACGGAGTGGTAGCCATTCGAATGGCCCACCCAGGCGTCCTGGTCGTAGCCCAACCCTTCCCAGTAGCCGGTGGGCTGCTTCGCGACGAGGTTCATGCGGCCGAGCCACTTGACGCCCTTGTAGCCGTACATCTCGGGGATCACGATCCGCGCGGGCGCGCCGTGGGGCCGCGAGAGCGGCCGGCCGTCGAGCTCGAGCGCGAGCATCACGTCGTGCAGCCGGGCCTGCTCGAGCGTGAGCGAGTCGTTGTAGGGCACCTCGAGGGAGTCGAACCGCACCGCGTGCGCCCCCGGCAGCGGCTCGGCGAGCTCGAGCAGATGCGAGAGGCGAACGCCCGACCAGCGCACGTCGTGCACCGTCCAGCCGGTCACGCAGTGGAACGTCGACACCTGGTGGGAGCGCGGCAGCGCGAGGAGATCCGAGTACGAGAACGAGCGGGGCCGGCGCACGAGCCCGCCGACCTCGAGGCGGTAGCTCTCGCGGTCGAACACGGGCATCGAGCCCGAGACCGTGTAGATCCGCCAGCCGCCGACGGGGAAGAGGTTGCCGAGCAGCTGCGAGAAGGCCGAGGTGACCGGTGAGAGCACGTTGCTCGCGCTGCCCGCCCACAGGAACGAGCTGGCGCCGCCCGCGAGCAGCGCGAGGAAGGCACGCCTGCCGTAGGGCCTCGCGTCAGCCCCCCGATCCATGGGGGCAAGGTAGCGCGCTAATGCTGGAGTCGCAGGACGACGACCGAGCGCGCCACGAGCGGCACGCCGTCGCGCGGCGCGAACCGCTGCGGCTCGGGGTCGCCGGCCGCCGTCGTCAGCTCGAGCGTCCAGTGCGCGCCGAAGCGCTTCGGCGGCAGCGTGAACGTCGTCTCCTCGTGGTGGGCGTTGAAGAGGACGATGAACGAGTCGTCGACGAGCGGCTCCCCGCGCGGCGTCCGCGACCCGAGCGCCTTGCCGTTCAGGAAGACGCCGAGCCGCGCGCCGTTCTGGCCGTCCCAGTCGCGCCGCGTCATCTTGCGCCCGTCGGGCCTGAACCACCACGCGTCCGGCAGCCCGGTGCGCGTTGCCTCGCCGACGAGGAAGCTCGAGCGGCGGAACACCGGGTGCTCCTGGCGGAGGCGGATCAGCCGCTTCGTGAACTCGAGCAGCTCCGCTTTCCGCTCGTCGAGGTTCCAGTCGATCCACGAGATCTCGTTGTCCTGGCAGTAGGCGTTGTTGTTGCCACCCTGCGTGCGGGCGATCTCGTCGCCGGCGACGAGCATCGGCGTGCCGTGCGACAGCAGCAGGGTGGTCAGGAAGTTCCGCATCTGCCGGTTGCGGAGCTCGCAGACCTCCGGGTCGTCCGTCGGCCCCTCGACGCCGCAGTTCCACGAGCGGTTGTCGTTCGTGCCGTCGTTCCCGTCCTCGCCGTTGGCCTCGTTGTGCTTCTCGTTGTACGAGACGAGGTCATTCAGCGTGAACCCGTCGTGTGCGGTGACGAAGTTGATCGACGCCGTCGGCTTGCGGCCGTCGTTGGCGTACAGGTCGGCCGAGCCGGAGAAGCGGTAGGCGAAGTCGCCCGGCGACGCCTCGCCGCGCCAGAAGTCGCGGACGACGTCGCGGTAGATGCCGTTCCATTCCGTCCACAGCACCGGGAAGTTGCCGACCTGGTAGCCGCCCTCGCCGACGTCCCAGGGCTCCGCGATCAGCTTCACCTGCGAGAGCACCGGGTCCTGGTGGATCACGTCGAAGAATGCCGAGAGGCGGTCGACCTCGTGGAACTCGCGCGCGAGCGCGGCGGCCAGGTCGAAGCGGAACCCGTCGACGTGGCACTGCGTCACGAAGTAGCGCAGCGAGTCCATGATCAGCCGCAGCACGCTCGGGTGCACCGGGTTGAGGCTGTTGCCGGTGCCCGTGTAGTCCATGTAGAAGCGCGGCGTCTCCGGCACGAGCCGGTAGTACGACTGGTTGTCGATTCCCCGGAACGAGAGCATCGGCCCGAGGTGGTTCCCCTCCGCCGTGTGGTTGTAGACGACGTCGAGGATCACCTCGATTCCCGCGCGGTGGAGCGCCTTCACCATCCCCTTGAACTCGAGCACCTGCTCGCCGCGGACGCCCGTCGCCGCATAGCCGGAGTGCGGGGCGAGGAAGCCGATCGAGCTGTAGCCCCAGTAGTTCCGGAGGCCCTTGTCGATCAGGTAGCCCTCGTCGGCGATGTGGTGGATCGGCAGCAGCTCGACCGCGGTGACGCCGAGCGAGGTGAGGTACTCGATCGCCTCCTCCGACGCGAGGCCGGCGTAGGTGCCGCGGAGGTCCTCGCGGACGTGCTCCATCAGCTTCGTGAACCCCTTCGTGTGGGCCTCGTAGATGATCGTCTCGCTCCACGGCCGGCGCGGCGGGCGGTCGCCCTGCCAGTCGAAGCTCTCGTCGACGACGACGCACTTCGGGATCGCATCCGCGTCGTCCTCGTCGTCGGGCGTGAGGTCGGCGTCGTCGCTCGGGTCGGGCACGTAGGGGACGACGTTCGCGGCCTGGTAGTCGACGTCGCCGTCGATCGCGCGCGCGTACGGGTCGATCAGCAGCTTCGCCGGGTTGAAGCGCAGCCCGGCCTCGGGCTCGTACGGCCCGTAGACGCGATAGCCGTAGCACTGGCCGGGGCCGACCCCGGGGAGGTAGCAGTGCCAGTTGAACGAGTCGCGCTCCGTCATCTCGACGCGCGTCTCGACGCCGTCGTCGAACAGGCAGAGCTCGACACGCTCGGCGTTCTCGGAGAAGAGCGAGAAGTTCGTGCCCTCGCCGTCCCACGACGCACCCAGCGGGAACGGCGACCCTGGCCAGACCTCAGGCATCCGACGGCCTCAGCTCGAAGCTTACGTTGTCGAAGTCGGCAATGAGCTCGAGGTTCCCGCGGCGGACGCGCAAGATGCGCGCCTCCTCGTCCACTGCGGTCTCCACCTGGCGCGGCAGCGCCTGCCGCCTCTCGATCAGGTCCGCGTAGAACCGCCGGAGCTCCTCGTCGCCGGCCTCCGGGTGGAGCTTCGAGGCCTCGAATGTCTCGCGCGCCTGCGGGTCCGGCACGTCCTCCTTCGAGAACGCCTCGAACCTCGCGAACTCGTTGCGGCGGCCCTCGCGTGTCGCCTTCGCGATCTCGGGGTCGTCGTGGTCGGTGAAGAACTGGAAGGGCCGCTGCTCGCCGTACTCCTCGCCCTGGAAGAGGAGCGGCACCTGCGGCGCGAAGAGGACACAGGCTGCGGCCAGCCGCCGCACCTCGGGCGGCAGGCGGTCGCCGAGCGCGCGGTTCCCGACCTGGTCGTGGTTCGAGGAGCAGATGACGAGCCTCTCGGACGGCGTCTCCTCGTAGGCCCTCGCGAGGTCGGCGACCTTGCCGTAGCGGGCGTAGTAGCCCTCCTGCTCTCCCGTCAGCAGGACGTGGAGGGCATGGTGGAGCTCGTCGGCCCACTGCGCGTCGTGCCCCCACTCGTCGATCGGGCGGCGGTTGCCGACCTCCATCTCCGCGATCACGAGGGCGCCCGGATGCGCGGCGCGGACGCGATCGGCCAGCTCGCGCATGATGTGCGGCTCGCTCTCGTCGAAGATCGCGTGCGTCGCGTCGAGGCGCAGGCCGTCGATCCGGTAGTCGCGCACCCAGAGCTCCGCGTTCTGGATCGCCCACTCGCGCACGCCCCGCTCCGCGTAGTCGATCGCGGCACCCCAGAACGTGTCGTAGCGGTCGGTGAAGTACGGGCCGAACGCCTCGAGCAGCTCGCTGCCGGGGCCGACGTGGTTGTAGACGACGTCGAGGAGCACCGCGAGCCCGGCGCGGTGCGCCGCGTCGACGAAGGCCGCCAGGCCCTGCGGGCCGCCGTAGGCGCGGTGCGGGGCAGAGGCGAAGACGCCGTCGTAGCCCCAGCCGCGCTCGCCCGGGAAGGTCGCCACCGGCATCACCTCGACCGCCGTGACGCCCAGCTCCGCCAGCCGAGGCAGCTGCCGCGCCGCCGCCTCGAACGTTCCTTCGTCCGTGAAGGTGCCCACGTGCAGCTCGTAGATCACGAGCTGCTCGAGGGGCACGACGACGGGCTCGGCCGTCCACTCGAAGGCACGCGGATCGAGGACGCGGGAGAGCCCGCGCAGGCCGTCCGGCTGCCAGCGCGAGCACGGGTCGGCGAGCGGACTCCCGCCGTCGAGCTCGAACGAGTAGTCGGCGCCCGGCTCGTCCTCGAGCCGCGCTGCGAACGTGCCGCCGTCCTCGGGCTCGAGCCGGCGGCCGCGGCAGGTCACCTCCCGGGCGTTCGGCGCCCACACGCGGTACTCGACGAGCCCCGGCTCGGCGGGGACCGCACCCAGCTGTCGCACCGTCACTGCTCCGGGGTCAGCCAGAGGACGGCCAGCGGCGGCAGGGAGACCTCCGCCGAGGCGGGCTGCCCCTGCCAGGCGGCGTGCTCGGCCTCGACGCCGCCGGAGTTGCCGATGTTGGAGCCCCCGTAGAGCTCGGAGTCGGTGTTCAGCGCCTCGCGCCACCGGCCCGCGCGCGGCAGGCCGACCCGGTAGCACTCGCGCGGCACCGGCGACAGGTTCGCGATGCAGACGACGGGGCGCGACCCGGACGTGTCGAGCCGCATGAAGGCGACGATGTTCCGCTGCACGTCGTTCGCGTCGAGCCAGCGGAAGCCGTGCGGGTCGTAGTCGAGCTCGTACAGGGCAGGCTCCGCGCGGTAGAGCCGGTTCAGGTCGCGGACGAGCGCCTGGACGCCGCGGTGCTCGGGCCGGTCGAGGAGATGCCAGCCGATCGAGTGGTCGTGGTTCCACTCGTAGTCCTGCGCCAGCTCACCGCCCATGAAGAGCAGCTTCTTGCCCGGGTGCGCCCACTGGTAGGCGTACAGCGCGCGCAGGTTCGCGAGCTGCTGCCAGCGGTCGCCCGGCATCTTCTGCAGCAGCGAGCCCTTGCCGTGCACGACCTCGTCGTGCGAGAGCGGCAGCACGAAGTTCTCGGTGTAGGCGTAGATCATCGAGAACGTCAGCTCGTGGTGGTGGTACTGGCGGTAGACGGGGTCGTTCTCGAAGTAGCCGAGCGTGTCGTGCATCCAGCCCATGTTCCACTTGAAGCCGAAGCCGAGCCCGCCGAGGTACGTGGGCCGCGAGACGCCCGGCCAGGCGGTCGACTCCTCCGCGACCGACAGCGTCCCGGGCTGGTGGGCGTGCACGACCTCGTTCAGCTCCCGCAGGAACGAGATCGCCTCCAGGTTCTCGCGGCCGCCGAAGGTGTTCGGGATCCACTCCCCCTCGGGCCGCGAGTAGTCGAGATAGAGCATCGAGGCGACCGCGTCCACCCGCAGGCCGTCGGCGTGGTACTCCTGCAGCCAGAGCAGGCCGCTCGCGAGCAGGAAGTTGCGCACCTCGTTCCGCCCGAGGTTGAAGACGAGCGTGCCCCAGTCGGGATGCGCACCCTGGCGAGGGTCGGCGTGCTCGTAGAGGGCGGTGCCGTCGAACCGCGCGAGCGCCCACTCGTCGCGCGGGAAGTGCGCGGGCACCCAGTCGAGGAGGACGCCGATGCCCCGCTGGTGCAGGTGGTCGACGAACCCGCGGAACTCGTCGGGGTCGCCGAAGCGCGAGGTCGGGGCGAAGAAACCGGTGACCTGATAGCCCCACGAGCCGGCGAACGGGTGCTCCATCACCGGCAGCAGCTCGATGTGGGTGAAGCCGAGATCGCAGACGTAGTCGGCGAGCTGCTCGGCTGCATCGCGGTAGGAGAGGCCCTGCCGCCAGGAGCCGAGGTGCACCTCGTAGATCGAGATCGGGCTGTCGAGCTGCCGCGTCGCCGACCGCTTCGCGACCCACTCCGCGTCACCCCACTCGTAACGCGAGCCGAACACGCGCGACGCCGTCCGCGGCGGCACCTCCGTCGCGGCCGCGACGGGGTCCGCGTGCAGGCGGATGTTCCCGTCCTGGCCGCGGATCTCGTACTTGTAACAGGCCCCCTCCCGCACGTCCGGGATGAAGAGCTCCCAGATGCCGGCGCCGCCGAGCGAGCGCATCGGGTGGAGGCGGCCGTCCCAGCTGTTGAAGTCGCCGACGACGCTCACCGAGCGGGCCGACGGCGCCCAGACCGCGAACGCGGTGCCGGTGATGCCCTCGAGCTCGCGGACGTGCGCGCCGAGCTTGTCGTAGAGCTGCTCGTGGCGGCCCTGCGCCGCCAGGTGGAGGTCGAGCTCCCCGAGCGTCGGCAGGAACGTGTACGGGTCCTCCAGCTGGAAGGTCCCGGTCGGGTAGCTCACCTCGAGCCGGTAGCGGAGCGGCAGCTCGGCGTCCTCGATCGGACCCTCGAAGAACCCGGCGGGGTGCACCTTCTTGAGCTCGGCCGGCTCGTCGCCGTCGCGCAGGACGCGGATCGACTGCGCGCCCGGCCGGAAGGCGCGCACGACCACGTGGCCGTTCTGGACGTGCGCGCCGAGGACGTCGTGCGGCGTCGGGTGGTCCCGCGCGATGATCCGCTCGACGTCTCCGGTAGCGACGTTCATCCGATTCCCTCCTCGAGGAGCCGCTCGATCCCTGCGACAGGGATACGTACCCACTCCGGCCGGTTGTTGAGCTCGTAGCGCAGCTCGTACACCGCCTTCTCGAGCTCGAAGATCGAGAGGAGCCGCATCGCCGTCTCCCGCGGCGGCACGATCCCGCTCGCCCGCGTCGCCTCGAAGTACGCGTCGAGGAAGCGCTGCCTCGCCGTCTGCTCGAGCGTTTCGTCCGCCGTGCCGGTCGCGTTCGCAGCGTACGTGAAGGAGCGCAGGATCCCCGCGACGTCGCGCAGCGGCGAGGACTTGAGCCGGCGCTCCGGGAGCGGCCGCGCCGGCTCGCCCTCGAAGTCGATGACCAGCCAGTCGCCGTTCGCCCAGAGCGTCTGCCCGAGGTGCAGGTCGCCGTGGTGGCGGATCCGCTTGCCGACGGAGCCGACGGTGGAGACGCTGCGGAGGAGGTCGCGGAGCGCATCCCCGCAGCCGGAGATCGGCTTCAGCGCCTCGACGTCATCCGGCAGGTTCGCGAAGACGTCCTCGATCTCGTCGTCGACGGTCGCGATCAGCAGCGCCAGCGACTCCTGGCTCGCCTCCTCGGGTGAGAACGTGGGGTCGCCGGAGTCGGAGCCGAGCACCGAGTGCATGTCGCCGATCACGGTGCCGAGCCGGCCCACGCGCGCGAGGAACTCGTCCGGCGCGGTCGGGATCTCCCGCAGCGCGAGCGTCCACCCGTCCGTCGCAGCCGGCACGAACTCCTGGACGATCCCGAGCGACGTCGAGAGCAGCGGCCCGTTGTACGACCACCAGCCGGCGAGGCGCGGCACGTTCTCGAAGCCGTGGCTCGCGAAGAAGCGGAGCAGCTCGAGCTCGGGGTTCACCCCAGCCTCGAGGTGGCGGTACAGCTTGACGATCAGCTCGTCGTTCACGACCACCGACGAGTTCGTCTGCTCGAGGCCGAGCGTCCGCACGGAGTCGAATGCCGGCGGCTCGGCGGTGAGCGCTCCGAGTGCGCTGAACTCGAAGCTGCCCTCGGTGGAGGGCAGCGTGGTGCCCGCGCGGAGCAGGTGGAAGAGCTCGCGGACGAAGTACGGGTCGGCGACGGCCTCGTACGCCGTCCCGCCGTCCGCCGTGGCGATCGCCGGCTCGGGCTCACCGTCCTCGGTGATGCCGATCACGAGGTGGTAGACGTCGTGGGCGCCGCTTCCGTACCGCACCTCCGCGATCGCCTCGAGCACGCGCGGCCCCTCCTCGCGCAGCGCGACGGTGTCGACGATGCGGGCGCCGGTCAGCTCCGCCGACTTGGCGCCGAACCAGCGCTGGCGGCGCACGAACTCCATCAGCGGCCCCTCCGGGACCAGCTCGGCGACAGCGATCATGCGCCCTCCTCTTTCAGCAGTCGGAACCAGTAGAAGCCGCGGCCGCCGAGCGTCAGCAGGTAGGGCAGCTCACCGATCGTCGGGAAGCGGGTGGTGCCGAGCATCTCCTCCGGAACGTAGCCCTGGAACTCGGACAGGTCGAGCTCGACCGGCTGCGCCGACTTGGACATGTTGTGGACGCACAGGACGATCTCGTCCTGGTACCGGCGCACGTGGGCGAGGATCCGGTGGTTCACCGAGCGCAGCGCCCGGTAGCTGCCGAGGGCGAAGACGGGGTGGGCCTTGCGCAGCGCGATGAAGCGGTGCACCCACCGCAGCAGTGAGGTCGGGGAGCGCAGCTGGGCCTCGATGTTCACCGCCTGGTAGCCGTAGACGGGATCCATCAGTGGCGGCAGGTAGAGCTGCGCGAAGTCCGCGCGGGAGAAGCCGCCGTTGCGGTCGCCCGTCCAGTGCATCGGCGTCCGGACGCCGTCGCGGTCGCCGAGGTAGATGTTGTCGCCCATCCCGATCTCGTCGCCGTAGTAGAGGACGGGGCTGCCGGGCAGGGAGAAGAGGACGGCGGTGAGGAGCTCGATCACGTCGCGGTCGTCGTCGAGGAGCGGCGCGAGCCGGCGGCGGATGCCGAGGTTGAGCTTCGCGCGCGGGTCCTTCGCGTACTCGGCCCACATGTAGTCGCGCTCCTCGTCGGTCACCATCTCGAGCGTCAACTCGTCGTGGTTGCGAAGGAAGAGGCCCCACTGGCAGTTCTCCGGGATCGGCGGGGTCTGCTCGATGATGTCCATCACGGGCGTCGCGTCCTCGCGGCGGATCGCCATGAAGAGCCGGGGCATCACGGGGAACTGGAACGCCATGTGGCACTCGTCGCCGTCGCCGAGGTACTCGACCACGTCCTGCGGCCACTGGTTCGCCTCGGCGAGCAGGACGCGGTCGGCGTACCTCGCGTCGACCTCGGCGCGCACGCGCTTCAGGTAGGCATGGGTCTCGGGCAGGTTCTCGCCGTTCGTGCCGGGACGCTCGTACAGGTACGGCACGGCGTCGAGCCGGAACCCGTCGAGCCCCAGATCGAGCCAGAAGCGCAGGACGTCGAGCATCGTCTCCTGCACCTCGGGGTTGTCGTAGTTCAGGTCGGGCTGGTGGGAGAAGAAGCGGTGCCAGTAGTACTGGCCCGCGACGGGGTCCCACGTCCAGTTCGACGGCTCCGTATCCAGGAAGATGATCCTTGCCTCCTGGTAGAGCTCGTCGGTGTCGGACCAGACGTACCAGTCGCGCTTGGGCGAGCTCGGGTCGGAGCGCGCCTCCTGGAACCACGGGTGGTCGCTCGAGGTGTGGTTCATGACCAGGTCGGCGACGACGCGGATGCCGCGCCCGTGCGCCGCTTCGATGAAGGTGCGGAAGTCGTCGAGCGTGCCGTAGTCGGGATGGATGGCGTAGAAGTCGGCGATGTCGTAGCCGCCGTCGCGCAGCGGCGAGGGGTACATCGGGAGCAGCCAGATGCAGTCGATGCCGAGCCACTGCAGGTAGTCGAGCTTCTCGGTCAGGCCGACGAAGTCGCCGCTTCCGTCGGCGTTGCCGTCCGCGAAGCCGCGGATGTGGATCTCGTAGAAGACGGCGCGCTTGAACCAGAGCGGGTCGGACCCGAACCACTGCTGCGTCCCCGCCGAGGCGCCCGGCTCCGGGCCGGTCGGCACCAGGATGGCGCGGACCGCGGCGGTGTCGGCGCGCGCCGTGCCGCTGGTTTCGAAGGTCTCGGTCATCTCACGTGCATGACGTGCGCACCTCCGGGGCCGAGGCGGACGAAGTTGCCGCCGCTCTGCCAGAGGTACGTGCCATCCGTGAGCAAGTCTTGCACCACGAACGAACCCGGGAGCTCGAGTCCCGCCGGGATCGACAACAGGCCCTCCTGCGCGCTGTGCGGGTCGAGGTTGACGCAGACGATCACCGTGTCCGACTCGGTGTGCTTCGCATACCCGATCAGGGCGTCGTTCGCGGTCTCGAGGAAGGTGACGTCGTCGATCCGCCAGAGCGAGCGGTTCGAGCGGCGGATCTCGTTCAGCCGCTTGATCAGCGGCAGCAGCGGCCCCTCGAGCGAACGCTGCTTCACCTCGTACTTCTCGGAGTCGAGGTACTCCTCGCTGCCCGGCCGGAGCGCGACGTTCTCGCAGCGCTCGTACCCGGAGTAGATGCCGTAGCTCGGCGAGAGCGTCGCCGCGAGCACGAGCCGCGCCTCGAACGCGGGCCTGCCGCCGCCCTGCAGGTACTCGTGGAGGATGTCGGGCGTGTTGACGAAGAAGTTCGGCCTGAAGTACTCCACCGACTCGGTCGCGAGCTCGGTCACGTACTCCTCGAGCTCGAAGCGCGTGTTCCGCCACGAGAAGTACGTGTAGGACTGGTTGAAGCCGGCCTACGCGAGC
>Ga0335085_10009850_pt1 | contig 14358 bp, 11 predicted proteins | sample Lox_Sample_45_FD_206712 | JGI IMG/M metagenome (GOLD analysis project Ga0335085, IMG submission 206712) | Soil microbial communities from Loxahatchee National Wildlife Refuge, Florida, United States - Lox_Sample_4.5 | ecosystem: Environmental > Terrestrial > Soil > Wetlands | place: USA...
AAGATGGTGACCGGGTAGCCGCTCGCGGGAGCGCCCGTCGCCGGCACGCTCATCACGAAGGCGATCTTCGGCGCGCTCCACTGCGCCGTGTCCGGGTTGATGGTGCCACCCGTCCCCGTGAGGGCGAAGAGATCCAGGATCTGGCCGATGTACCAGTGCCCGACGACACCTCCGGGATTCGGCGCTCCTGCTGGCGCGGGGATCTCCTGCACCCACAGCGGCAGGGCGGTCTGCGCCGGGGCCGCAAGCGGAGCTCCGTGGAGCTGGGACAGCGTCGTGATCGTGCTCTGGGTATGGAAGGCCCAGGCGAGCGCTACCTTGGTGCGAGGCAGACCGCCGAGCGTGAGCTGGTCGAAGAGCGTCTTCAGGCCGGATCGCAGCTGCTCGAGCTGTGCGGCCTGCGCGTCGTTCAGGAGGCTGACCGTGCTGTGCGTGCCGTCGAAGAGCGGCGCCGAGGAGCGGACGAGCGCGAACGCCGGGCTGGCGATGACGTTCTCTCCGAAGGTGTCCTTGAGGTCCGTGGTGATGTAGGCGGCGTACAGAGTTCGCTCGGTGAGCGGCAGGTCGGGGATGATGGCCAGTGTGTCGGGCTTCTCGCCGCCGTCGGGCAGGAGGATGGGCCCTGCGTCCGGCAGCTTCGTCACGATGCCCGGGCAGTTGAGGCAGGCGTGTGCCTTCACCGGGCCGGTGGGAAGCGCGCCCGAGCCCGGGCCCGCGGCGAGGAAGTTCATGGTGCCGGTGGTACCGAGCGCCACCGTCGCCTCGTCGACGCGACCGCCGATCAGCGGCCCGGTGCCCACGCCGTTCTCGCTCAGGATGGGCGCGGTGGTGGAGAACCCGTCGAGGGTGTTGAGCCCGGCGACGAGAGCGGGCGGCAACCCGCTGCCATCCGGGATGGCGACCTGGCTCCCGGTGGGGTTCAGGATGTCGTTGGGGAAGGGGATGATGAGGTTCGCCGGATCGAAGGTGACCTCGGCCTTGCTCGTGATGGTGAAGCTCCAGACCAGGGCGACGTCGGTCCGCTTCAGGCCCGAGACGATCTGCTGGGCCTGGTCGATGATCGGCTTGTAGCCGAGTCGCAGCGCCTCGAGCTGCTTCGCCGTCGCGACTTGCTGGTCGTATTGCGCGGCGGGGTCCTTCGCGGTGGTGGGGATGGCGCCGGTTGCGACGACGCAGTTGTTCCCGTTGGTGTCACAGGTGATGAGCGGCGTGCTGCTGGTCACCAGCGCGAAAGTGGGCGACGGCGTCACCGTCTGTCCGCTGGTCTTGCCCTTGATGCCGTTCGGGCCGCCCAGGACCATCACGACGTACTGGCCGCCGCGCTTCCAGTACCCGCTGGTGGGGATGAAGTTGAGAGTCTGGCCACCGTTGGGCGCGTCTGCCACGGTGATGTTCAGGTTGGTGACCGGGAGCAACAGGTCGCGGTCGAAGACCGCGAAGGTCGCAGTGTCGGGGTTGGTCCCGTTGTAAACGTGGACGGAGGCGGGGTCGATCGGCTTGTCGAACAAAGTCGACGCCGTCGACTCGAGCGGGAACCCGTCGAGGTGGTTCAGGTAGTCGCGGTTGAACTCGTTCTGGGCGTCCGACCCGCCGGTCTCGGGGGCGTGCAGCCTGGCAACCCGTCCGGTGTTCGGGTCGACGTCGGGGAGCCCCGTGGCCGGATCTATCGCCACGAGGTCGTTGGGGAGCGGGATGATGCTGTGGGTCGGGTCGAACTCGGCGACCACGAAGTTGTCAGCCTGGCTCGGTGAGCTGGCGATGTCCGGGCTGCATGCGGCAAACGACACCGCGAGCGCGAGAAGCAGCGACCTCTTCATCTGGGAACCCCCTCCGCAAAGGGTCGTCCGAGTCGCGGCCACTGACTCGGAAATCAGGCGAGCTTGTAGAAGGTTTCGCCCCATACGCCAAGAGAATTGGGCCCATTCAGGGCTCTAACGCATCGAGTCAATTCAACCGGGGGCGCCGCTCGGGCGGTCGTTCGCTGCAAGTGCGGGGAAGGGAAGTTACCTCTGCGAGTCATGAGCACCGCGCGAACCATCACCGCCCAGAACTTCCGCGAGACCGTCGAGGCCGGGGGCATCGTCATCCTCGACTTCTGGGCGCCCTGGTGTGGCCCGTGTCGTGGGTTCGCGCCCACGTTCGAGAAGGCGGCCGGCGACAACCCGGACGTGGTCTTCGGGAAGATCAACACCGACGAGGAGCAGCAGCTCGCCTCGGCCTTCGAGATCCAGAGCATCCCCACCCTGATGATCTTCCGGGACAGGGTCCTGCTCTTCCGGACCGCGGGTGCGCTCCCCCCGGCGGCCCTCGCGGACGTCGTCGCGCAGGCGAAGGCCCTGGACATGGAGAAGGTCCGGGCGGAGATCGCCGCGCACGAGGCCGCGGAGAAGGCGGCGAAGATCCCTCAGGCCTGAGGCGGGGCCGGGGCCTCGCGCGCGATCGCTGCCGAGGCCGCCCCGGTCACTCGCTGGTAGTCGGCGGGCGCCAGCAGCAGCTGCGCCCCACGCACGCCGGCGGAAACGGAGATGATCGGCCACTCGAAGGCCGAGACGTCGAGCACCACCGGATACTCGCGCTTGCCGGCGAGCGCGGTCACTCCACCCCGGACGTATCCAGTGAGGGGCTGGACCTCCTTGAGCGGGACGGTGTCGCAGCGGCGATCTCCCCTCGCCCGGGCGAGCGCCTTGAGGTCCAGCTCCCGGTCACCGGGCACGACCGCCAGGCACACCCCCGTCCGGTCGCCCCGGCAGACCAGGGTCTTGAACAGCTGGCCGGCGGGCAGGCCGACCTTCTCCGCGACCCGGACCGCCGAGAGATCGTCCGGGTCCACCGGATAGCTCCGCAACTCGTAGCGGATGTTCAGTGTGTCCAGGAGCCTGGCCGCATTCGTCTTCATCGAGGCTGGTTCCAGCCGCGACGCTGCTAGGGTCAGCCAGCGCATGTCCAGTCCCGGGGAAGCCCCGAACCAGCGGTGGCCGGCAGCCCGGCTCGCCATCGCCGCGCTGGGCATCGTCTTCGGCGACATCGGAACCAGCCCGCTCTACGCGATGCGCGAGTGCTTCGGCGAGCACGGGGTCACCCCCACCGCCGACAACGTGCTCGGCGTCCTGTCGCTGATGCTGTGGTCGCTGACCCTGGTGGTCGCGGTGAAGTACCTGAGCTTCATCATGCGGGCCGACAACCAGGGCGAGGGCGGGATCTTCGCGCTCCTGGCGCTCATCCCGCGCGCGGAGACTGCCTGGGAGATGCGGCAGCGCACCGCGATCGTGCTGCTGGCCCTGTTCGGGGCGGCGCTGCTCTACGGCGACGGGGTCATCACCCCGGCGATCTCGGTGCTCTCCGCGGTGGAAGGTCTGAGCGTGGCCACCAGCGCTGCCGAGCCGCTGGTGGTGCCCATCACCTGCATCATCCTGGGCCTGCTCTTCCTGGTGCAGCGGCGCGGCACCGCGCGCATCGGCGGCATCTTCGGGCCGGTGATGCTGATCTGGTTCCTCTTCATCGCCGGGGCCGGGCTGGTGGAGATCGTCCAGTCTCCGGGAGTCCTGGCCGCGGTCAACCCCTGGCATGCGGTGCGCTTCTTCCGCGACAACGGGTTCCGCGGCTTCGAGGTGCTCGGGGCGGCCGTGCTGGCCATCACCGGGGGCGAGGCCCTCTACGCGGACATGGGGCACTTCGGCCGCCATCCGATCCGGGTGAGCTGGTTCAGCGTCGTGTTCCCGGCGCTTCTGCTCAACTACTGCGGCCAGGGCGCTCTGCTCCTGCACGACACCGCGGCCCGCGCGAACCCCTTCTACGCGCTGGTGCCCCGCCCGATGCTGGTTCCCTCGGTGATCCTCGCCACGGTGGCGACCATCATCGCGAGCCAGGCGCTCATCTCCGGGGCGTTCTCGCTCACCCGCCAGGCGGTGCAGCTCGGGTACGTGCCGCGGCTGAACATCGTCCACACCAGCCGCGAGAACGAGGGGCAGATCTACCTCCCCGCGGTGAACCAGTTCCTGATGGTGGCCTGCATCGCGCTGGTGCTCGGGTTCCAGCACTCGAGCCGGCTCGCAGCTGCCTACGGAATCGCGGTGACGGGGACGATGCTCATCACCAGCCTCGTCTTCTACTTCATCACCGTCCACGCCTGGCACTGGCCGCTGTGGAAGGCAATGGGCGTGACGCTGGCGTTCATGGCGATCGACATTCCGTACTTCGTCGCCAACCTGATCAAGTTCGTCCAGGGCGGGTGGTTCCCCGTGGTGGTGGCGATCGTGGTGTTCGCCTGCTTCACCACCTGGAAGCGCGGACGCGCAGAGCTCGCCGAGCGCTTCGCCGCGAGCGCGCTCACGATCGACGCGCTCCTGGCCGACCTGGCCCGGAGCCCCGTCACCCGCGTGCGGGGGACGGCGGTGTTCCTCAGCTCGTCCACCAGCCTCGTCTCCCCGGTGCTCCTTCACCACCTGAAGCACAACCAGGTGCTGCACGACCAGGTGGTGCTGCTCTCGGTGCTTCCGCTCAACGTCCCCGAGGTGGAGGGAGAGCAGAGGGTCACCGTCGAGCCGCTGAGCCTCGGCTTCTACCGGGTCATCGCGAAGTACGGTTACCGCCAGAGCCCGCGGGTGCCGGAGATCCTGCGGCGGGCGCGCTCGCTGGGACTGGCCAGCAAACCGGAGTCGACCAGCTTCTATGTGGGTCGAGAGACGGTGCTCCCCCGAGGGCGGAGCCACATGGCCTACTGGCGAAAGGTGCTCTTCCGGGTCATCTCCCGGAACGCCCGTGCGACCACGGATTTCTTCTCCATTCCCCCCGGGCGGGTGGTGGAGCTGGGAATGCAGATCGACCTCTAGAGTGTGGCATCCTCGGGCTTGCCCCCATGCGAGCCCTGCTCTCTCTCGCCTGCTGGATGCTGCCGGCGCTGGCGCTGGGTGCGACCGCGCCCACGAAGTCGCCGCAGGAGGAGCTCGAGGCGGAGCTCGCCGAGCAGGTGAAGATCCCCGACCCCGAGCTGGTCGTGGTGACCGACGGACCCGACCCGGCGAAGTTCGAGCTGGTGGAGGGGACGGTGGAGCTGGACGGTCGCCCCCTGCCTGGTCCGATGGAGCCGGGGTGGGGAAAGGAGCTCTACCGGGGAACGGTGGTGGTCGGAAACCACGTGCTCGCGGCGCAGTTCAGCTACCGCGGTTCGCGCACCGGGGCCTACCCGTGGAGCGGCTCGTTCGCCTACCGGGTCCCAGGGAAGGTGGAGTTCCAGGCGCAGCGCGGGCTCCGGCTGGTGGTGCACCTCCGGGTCGAGGTGCACGAGGAGCAGGACGACCCCCGGAACCGTCTGGCGTTCCGCGCGGCGCTGGAGCCGGAGATGACGGCGAAGGTGGACGACGCGCCGGTGCCGCCACCGCCGCCGCGCAAGGTGACGCCGACCGAGCTGTTCCAGCCGCAGATGACGGCGCCGCTCGCGTCGGTGCCGGAGAACCTGCCCCCCGCGCCGACGAAGACCAAGAAGAAGGCGCCAAAGAAGAAGAAGACCAGCGTGGCCGCCGGGGCCGCAGCTGCCGGAACGCTCGACGTGGCCACCGCGCGGCTGCAGAAGGCGATCGCGCAGCCGTCGGCCGAGCCGAGCAAGCCGACCGCGACCAGCAAGCCGTCGACGAGCAAGGGCCGTCCGGACGCGGGGACGGCCGGAAACTGAGCGCGACGACGCCGTCTGCGACGCGCGCATCGGCGATTGCGAATCCGTGGGCGCGCTCTCGGACCGCGCCTGGCGCGCAGGGTCCACGCGCTCGCCTCACCCGCAGGACGGCACGCGCACCCTGCGGCGGCGCCGACGCGCCGTGACTCACATCCTGGAACGTCGTGATGCAGGGCTCCGCGGCCTGCCCTGAGGGAGGCCGCCCGCCCCAGCGCCCGCTCGCCTGGCTTCGCGAGTCGGGGAGTTGTCCGAAGCAACACTGGTCTCAACCTTCCGTCGGGGGTGTGCCGCGAAAGGGGACAGCTCATGAAGCGATGGTTGTCAGTGACGGCATTCGTCGTGCTGGGGGCCGGGTGTGCAGGAGCACCACCGGTTCCCGCCGAGCGCTTCACCAATGCCGAGGCAGAGATCAAGGCGGCCCAGGAGGTGGGCGCCGCGAACAATCCGCAGGGCAAGCTGCACTTGCAGCAGGCGAACGATGAGCTCGCCGCGGCGAAGCGCCTGAGCAAGGACAAGCCCGAGGTCGCCGTCCGCAAGCTCGACAACGCGCAGGCACAGGCGGAGCTGGCGAAGTCGTTCACCCGCGAGCAGACGACTCGCGCCGAGGCCGACGAGGCCAAGGCGAGGTTGCAGGCCGCACGGAACAGCCTCTCGGGGACCGGGGGTGCGCGATGAGACCGTCGAGTGCGATCGCGGCAGCGGCGGCCCTGATGCTGGCATGCGGGCACATGGAGGCGACGCCCCGTCTCAAGGAGGCACAGGCAGCGTATGGCAAGGCGGAGCAGGGTCCGGCGGCTCAGTACGCTCCGGCCGAGCTCGCCACCGCCAAGAAGGCGCTGGACCAGGCGAACGCCTCGCTGGACAGCGGGGACCGGGAGCTGGTCGATGACAAGGCGACGCTCGCCCTCCTCAAGACCTCTCTCGCCGAGTCCGCCGGCCGGACGCTGGAGGCCGCGTCGCAGCGCGATGCGGCTCTCAAGGAGCTCAACATCACCAGGGACCAGATGCTGAGCAAGACCCAGGAGGAGCTCAATCGCGAGCGCGAGGCGCGCAACGCGGCCGAGTCCCAGCTGGCTCAGAGCCGGAAGGACCTCGAGCAGTACGCGAAGGTCCAGGACGTCGCGCGTGGGACGGTCATCACCCTCTCGGGAGGCGTCCTCTTCGAGAGCGGGAAGGCCGAGCTGCTCCCAGGAGCGCAGGACCAGCTGTCTCGCGTCGCCACCTTCCCCAAGAGCTCGCCGCGGCCGGTCTCGATCGAGGGGTACACCGATTCTCGCGGTTCCGCGAGGAGCAACCAGGCGCTCTCGGAGCGGCGCGCCCGCGCGGTGGCCGACTACCTGACGTCTCAGGGCGTTCCCGCGGACCGGATCAACGCCGTGGGGAAGGGAGCGTCCTCACCCATCGCCAGCAACGCCACCGCCGACGGTCGGTCGCAGAACCGTCGGGTGGAGATCGTCCTCCAGCAGGGGCCCGCCACCGCCGGCCCCCCGCCAGCGGGGTCCCAGAGCGGGCTCGGCGGGAGCGCGGCGCCTGGCGCCGAGCCGGTGAAGCCGGAGACTCCGAGCGCGCCGCAGACGAGTCCGCCGCAGCCGACTCCTCGCTGAGACGCGAGCCGAAACACCGAGGGCGCCACCGGATCGTGATCCGGGGCGCCCTCGCGCACGTCGAGGCTGTCGCGATGATCACCGCCGCTCGGCGGCCTGCTTCTCGCGGTAGGCCTTCATCATCTCTTCCTGCTCGTTCCGCGGCACCGGCGCGTACTTGGCGAACTCCATCGTGAACTCGCCCTTGCCCTGCGTCGCCGAGCGGAGGTCGGTGCTGTAGCCGAACATCGAGTTCAGCGGCACCTCGGCCACGGCCGTCAGGTACGCCTCGCTGTTCTCCGTGCTGAGGATGGTCCCCCGGCGCTGGTTGAGCTGGCCGACGACCGAGCCCTGGAACTCCTCGGGCGCCTGCACCTCGACCTTCATGATCGGCTCGAGGATGGTCGGCTTGGCGGCCTCGTAGCCCTCGCGGAAGGCCATGATCGCCGCGGTCTTGAACGCCTGCTCCGAGCTGTCCACGTCGTGGCTGTCGCCGTCGTTGATGACCGCGCGCACTCCCACGACCGGGAAGCCGATCAGCGAACCCTTCTTGAGCGCCTCGCGGAAACCCTTGTCCACCGCGGGGATGAACTCGCGGGGAATGGCGCCGCCAGTGATGTCGTCGACGAACTCGTAGGTCTCCACCGAGTCTGCCGGGAGCGGCTCGAGGTAACCGATGACGCGTCCGTACTGGCCGGAGCCACCGGTCTGCTTCTTGTGCGTGTAGGCGAAGTCGCCCCGCTGGGTGATGGTCTCCCGGTACGCCACCTGCGGCTTGCCGGCCACCACCTCGCAGTTGTACTCGCGCTTCATCCGCTCGATGTAGATCTCGAGGTGCAGCTCGCCCATCCCGCTGATGATGGTCTGGGCGGACTCCTCGTCGCGATGCACACGGAAGGTGGGGTCTTCCCTGGTGAACCGGTTGAGGGCCTTGGAGAAGTTGGCCTGCCCGCTGCGCTCCTTCGGCGCGACCGCGAGGTCGATCACCGCGTCCGGGACGTGCATCGAGGTCATGGTGACCGACAGCCGGCCGTCGGTGAAGGTGTCGCCCGAGGCGCACTCCACGCCGAACAGCGCGACGATGTCCCCGGCGCTGGCCTCGGTCACGTCGTTCATCTCGTTGCTGTGCATCCGGACGATGCGAGGAATCTTCACCTTCCGCTGGTTCGACTGGTTGAAGATGAAGTCGCCCTTCGCGATCTTTCCCTGGTAGATCCGGATGTAGGTCAGCTGTCCGTAGCGCCCGTCCTCGAGCTTGAACGCGAGGCCGACGAACGGCTTGTCCGGGGTCGACTCGAGGACGACCTTCGCCTCGTTGTTCTTCTGGTCGAGGGCCTCGTTGGTCACCTCGGTGGGGTTCGGGAGGTAGTCCCGGACCGCGTCGAGGAGCAGCTGCACGCCCTTGTTCTTGTAGGCCGAGCCGCACATCACCGGCGTCATCTTCAGCGCCAGGGTGGCGCGGCGGATCGCGGCCTTCAGCTCCTCGTTGGAGACGGGCTTGTCGCTCAGGAAGAGCTCGGCGAGGTGGTCGTCGACGTTGGCGACGCCCTCGATGATGTCGTGGCGGGCCTGCTTGGCCTGCTCCACCAGATCGGCGGGAATCTCCTCCTCGCGGACGTGCTCGCCGTTCTCACCGTCGAAGTAGTAGGCCTTCCCGACGATCGGGTCGACGATGCCCTGGAAGCGGTCCTCCGCCCCGATGGGGATCTGGAGCATCACCGGGTGGTGGTTCAGCTTGTCCTTCAGCTGACCGGCCACGCGAGCGTAGTTGGCCCCGGCCCGGTCCATCTTGTTGACGAAGGCGATGCGGGGGACCTTGTAGCGGCGCATCTGCCGGTCGACGGTGATCGACTGAGACTGCACGCCGGACACGCTGCAGAGCACGAGGATGGCGCCATCGAGCACCCGGAGCGCGCGCTCCACCTCGATGGTGAAGTCCACGTGGCCCGGGGTGTCGATGATGTTGATGTTGATGTCCTTCCACAGCGCGTAGGTCGCCGCGGACTGGATCGTGATGCCCTTCTCACGTTCCAGGTCCATCGAGTCCATCTTGGCGCCCACGCCGTCCTTGCCACGAACCTCGTGAATCTCGTGGATCCGGCCGGTGTAGAAGAGGATGCGCTCGGTCAGCGTGGTCTTCCCACTGTCGATGTGGGCCGAGATGCCGATGTTGCGAACGCGTTCGATGGGGATGTTGGACGCCATGATGAGTGTCTGCTTCCTCGGGACTGCCTGGGGAATGCCCGCCTGAGACGCGACGGGCGGCGGCCCTGTACTGCCGAACGGACCGGATTGCCAGTGCGCCCACAACCTAACGCGGCGACGTCATCACGCAAACTGATGACCCTGCGGACGCACTGACAGAAGAATTCACGACGCGGACAGTCGTCCTGAAATCATCAGGAAGTCCGTACGGTTGCGCTACCTTGCCACGCTGTCCAGCCAGCGGGTGACCGTCCGGACGGCGTCCTGGAAGGAGGGCGCAACGAACAGGACCTCCTGGTACACGGTGGGGTCGTACGGGCGGGCCGTCATCGCCTCGATCTCGAGCGGCACGAGCCGGGCGTGCGTCTGGAACCGCTCCAGCTCACCGAACGAGGACAGGAGTCCGGCTCCGTAGGCCTTGAGCTGATCGCCCTCCTTCGCGACCCCGAACTCGAGCGTGTACCAGTACACCCGCTCGATCTGCTTCAGCACTTCGTCGCTCACCCGCTCGGCGGCATGACCGAAGGCGCGGTTGAGCTCCGCGAAGCCCGGGTCGGCGAGGGTGGCCGCGTGACCGACCAGCTCGTGCACGATGTCCGGCTCGGGCGTGTAGAGCGGCACGGTGTGGTGCCGGATGTATTGCGTGGACAGGAACTGGTCGAAGCGAAGGTTGCCCAGGAAGGCGCGCGAGGTGACCAGCCCGGCCACTGGCACCATCTGGTAGCCGGTGGGACCGCTCGCGAGCTTCTGGTTCACCTCGCGGAGCTGCGGGATGTGCTGCCGCGAGAAGGTGACTTGCTGCGAGCAGACCTTGTACTCGGCGGAGGCGTGCCGGTGGTGCAGCGGAGCGAGGTGCTCCCAGACCGTGCGCCAGACGCCCTGCTCGGTGTCGGTGTACTGGACGTCGGGCACCGGATCTCCGGGGTGCCAGCGGAGCGCCTGCTGCGCGATGTGGTTTCGCCGGGCGCGATATTCCGGATCGCGAAAGCCGGGATGGTTCTGATCGAGCTGGACGATGTCCTCCGCGCCGGCCTTGGGCGCGGTGGAATCGGCGGTTCCAGCGAAGGGGACACCGGGATTCATCGTCCGGTGAATCTATCCCCTCCGACCCTCGGATGCTCCGCTCGTTGTGCTGCCGCCGTGCGTCGCGCGTCAGTAGCCGGAGCTGCCGCTCTGCTGTCCTGTCAGGAGCTGGTTGGCCTGCATGAGGTAGTACTGCGCCTGCTGTGCGTTCTTCTGGCCGAGCGCCGCCTCCGCGGCCTCGACCAGGCGCGCCGCCTGCGCCGCGCGACTCGCCTCCGCGGGGGAGTTCGCTGCCGACGCCGCAGCTGCGGTCTGCTGCAGCGAGAGGCGCGTCGACCGGAGCGAGGCCGCATCCCAGTTGCCGTTCGCCTGCAGCGACTGGACGGTCCCGTCGATGGAGGTGCGCGCTCCGTCGAGCGTCGCCGCGCGTTGCGTCCGCGCCTGCGCCTCGGCCTGTCGCGCCTGCGCCTCGGCCTGCCGTGCCTGCTCCGAGGCTTGCTGCTGCGCTGCGATCTGCTGGAGCGCCGCGGTCTGCGCACGCGACTGCTCGAGCAGCGCGTCCATCGCCGGATCCGTCTGACCGTCCGTTCGGTCGGCGCGGGCCTTCTTCTTCCTCGAGCTGCCGGCATCCGGCGGCGCCGGCTCCTGGACCGCCACGTGCGTCGCCGGTTCCGGTCCGCCCTCGACGGAGGTCGCGTGCGCGCCGCCGTCGCGCGTCGCGTGGCCCGCATCGGCCCCGGCGCGGTGCGCGTCGGCGCGCGTGGTGCCCCCATCCGCGGCGCGTGCCGGCGTTCCCGCGTCCGCGTGGACCGCGGGACGGCCCGGAGGGGGCGCCGCGACGCCCCCGTCCGCCGCGGCGACGAGGGTGGAGAGCAGGAGCAGACCGTTCATCGAGCCGAACACTAGCGCGGGCGCCGCGTCCGGGTGCGGCGGACCCGCGCAAAAACGTTCGAGATCCACTCAGGGGTGGAGGATCTGCAGGCACGCCCGTGCCGCTCGCTCGCCGGTCTCCAGGGCGCCGTGCACGGTCCCGGCCTGCCCCTCGGCATGGGTGTGCTCCCCGGCGAAGAACAGCGTGTCGGCGACGGGTTGCGCGAGCACGCGCGCCGCTCCCAGTCCACCGACCTGCGTCACCGCGTAACCGCCGCGGGCGTAAGGATCCGACTGCCACTCGTGCAGCACCTCGTCCTCGAGCCGTTCCTCCAGCGCGGACCGCGCCACGCCGAACAGCCGCTGCAAGCTGTCCAGCGCGCGACCTCGCCGCGCATCCGGCGGGAGCGCCGACAGTTCCTGGGCGAGCGGGCCGCCAGCCCACCCGGTCAGCACGCCCGAGTCCACCGGCGCCGTCGTCCACCAGGTGGGGACGGCGCCCCCGGGGAGGTGCGCGAAGCCCATCCCGCGAAGCCGCGCCCGGTGCGCGGTGGGCGTGCCCGCTCGCCAGAACGCATCCCGGAAGCGAAGGACCAGCTTGAACAGCGAGCCCTGCACCATCCCGCTCGCCGCGCGCTCGACGTCGTGCAGGCGGGGGGCGAATCGGATCGCGCCCGTGGCCCCAGCGGGCGCGCGGAGCACGCCGAGCGGCACGGTGACGATGGCGGCCCGCGCCTGCAGCTGCGGTAGTCGCAGGCCGGTGGCCTTGCGCGACTCGACCAGGACTCGACCCTCCGACCAGCGGATCTCGGTGACCGGAGTCGACAGCCGGAGCAGGCCGGGCGCGTGCCTCTCCGCCGAGGCGAGCACGTGCTCGAGGATGCGGACGTAGCCGCCCTCGACCCGCGCCGCCTCGTCCCCGTGCAGCGCGCGCGAGGCCCGCTCGAGCGCGCCGATCCATTCGGCGCTCGCCCGTGTCAGGTCCGCCGCGTAGTAGCCCTCGACGTAGCTCCGTGCGAGCGCGCGCTCCTCTCCCGGGAGCGCTCCGCTCCGCTCCTTGGCCTCCAGCGCCTGCTCCACGGGAACGTCCCCGTGCAGCTCCGCCACCCGGGCCAGAGCTCCCTCCAGCACGCGGCCGGCGTCCGTCAGTCGCCCGTCCCAGAGGCTCAGGTGCCGCTGCCCGGTGGGCCTGACACGGAGTCCAGCCTTGCGCGCGCGGCCGAGCAGACTCTTTGCCTTTCCCTGGACGAACTCGGCGCCGAGCTCGATCGGCACCGGCCAGCCTGGGAGTTGCCGCGTATCGACGCGGCCACCGATGCGAGGCCGCGCCTCGAGCACGCGGAGCGAGACCTTCTTCCGGGCGAGGAGCTCGGCGGCGGCAAGCCCCGCGGCGCCGGCGCCGATCACCACCACGTCCACGCGCTCGTCGGGCACGGCCGAAGCTCCCTCCAGGTCCGGGGGTGTCTCGTGCTAGCAGGCAGCGTGGTGGAGAGGCCCGCGCTCGTCCAGTCGACTGTCCTTTCCCGGGCGGGCGCGGGGGTGCTGCTGCGTCTCCTCCAGGCCCTTCCGTCCAGAATCGTCGATGCGCTCGCGCGCGGGGTCGCCGCCTGTGCCTTCGCGCTGGGCATCCGGCGGCGCGTCACGCTGGACAACCTGGCCCGTGCGTTTCCGGACCGCTCCGCCGGCGAGCGGCGGGCGATCGCGGCCGCTGCCTACGCGAACATGGCGCGGGTGGTGGTGGATGCGCTCCGAACGCTCGGAGCCAGCCCCGCCGACCTCCTCGCCCAGGTGGAGGTCGAGGACTTCGGCCCGGTCGAGCGTGCACTCGCCGCCGGCAAGGGGCTGCTCGTCGCCACCGCGCACCTCGGAAGCTGGGAGATGTTCGGCGCGGCGATGGCCCAGCGGGTGCCCCTCCACGCGGTGGTGCGACCGCTGCGCGGCGGAATCAACGCCCGGCTGGTCGAGGCGCGCGAGCGGGCCGGCCTGCGGCTCATCCCCGCGCGCGGCGCGCTGGCGGCGATGGTGGCCGCGATCCGGATGAACGAGGTGGTGGCCATGCTGGTGGACCAGGCCATCGGCGGCAAGCACGCGCTCTTCGTGCCCTTCTTCGGTCGGCCCGCAGCGATGACGCCGGCGCTCTCCATGGCCGCGCTCCGGACCGGGGCGCCGACGCTGGTGGTGGTGGCGCTCCGGGAGAACGGCCGGCTCCGCTTCCGCGTCGACGGGCCCTTCGAGGTCCCGCGTACCGGAGACCGGCAGCATGACCTCTGGACGCACGCCGCCCGCGTGACGGCGGCGCTGGAGCGCATCGTCCGCGAGGCCCCCGAGCAGTGGCTCTGGCTTCACCGGCGCTGGAAGCTCACCCCGCCACCTGCAGAGGCGCTCCGTCTGGAGCTGCTGGCGATGGACGCCGAGGACCAGGCGGTCCGTGCCCAGCTCGTCCGCGAGGGCCGGCTCTTCGGCGGTTACGCGCCGCGAATGGAGGCCGTGCACCGCGCCCTCGCCGGCCGGCTGGCGACGCTCGTCGACCGGTCCGGATGGCCCGGGCGGTCGCGGGCGGGGGAGGACGGCGCTGCCGCTGCGTGGCGAATCGCCCATCACGCCATCGCGACCCCGGCGCTGCAGCGTCGCTTCCTCACCCTGGTCCGGGAGGCCGCGGCCGCCGGGGAGGCCACGCCGCTGCAGGCCGCGATGCTGGAGGACCGCGTGCGCCACCTCGAGGGGCGTCCCTCGCTCCACGGCACCCTCCTCGACTGGGACGAGTCCGGCCGACTGTCCCCAGGGCCGGTCGAGGCGCCCGAGGGTCTCGACGCCCGCCGCGCCGCGCTGGGCCTGCCCCCGATGACCGAGGCGCTCGAGGCCGCCAACCGCGGTCCGCGCGAGCCGGGGGATGTCCCGCCGGCAGACCCTTCCGAGCGCCGGCAGCAGTTCGAGGCCTGGGCCCGTCGCGTCGGCTGGCGCTGACGTTCTCCGCTGGACGCCGAGGTTCGACCGGGGGTCGGCAGGAGC
>Ga0335085_10009851_pt1 | contig 14357 bp, 11 predicted proteins | sample Lox_Sample_45_FD_206712 | JGI IMG/M metagenome (GOLD analysis project Ga0335085, IMG submission 206712) | Soil microbial communities from Loxahatchee National Wildlife Refuge, Florida, United States - Lox_Sample_4.5 | ecosystem: Environmental > Terrestrial > Soil > Wetlands | place: USA...
GCGCCGCCTTTTTCGATCTGTCGCTGGACGGCCGCTGGGGCGGCGTGATCTCGGGCGACAAAATACGCGTCAGCTACGACGCATGCGCTTGCGGCAACCGCAGCCCTTCGGTGCATCAAGACATCCAGCGCTACGCTGACATGGCGGGCGGCGACAAGATCGCCTGTGCCGGCACTATCGATGCGTATGTGAGAGGCATATCGTGATTGAACGCACCACGAAGCCACAGGGGCGCCCGCGCGAAGCGCGTTCAAACCTTGTTCGCCGCAAAGGCGCCGAGCGCCAAGACACTCAGAGTACAAGGCTCCTTGGCGCCCTGGCGGTTCAAAGGGAGTCGCGCCTCGCGCGCATCCATGTCCCCCGTGTCTCTGTGTTGAATACATCTTTGGGAGGTAATCCATGAACATCGAGAACCGTGACATCACGACATCGGCACCTTTCTTCGTGCGCGGCAAGGTGGTGGAAGATGACGAGGTGCGGCACAAGTCGCGCGATCTGGGCGTCACCTTCGCCACGCCCAGGATCGACCTCGATGCGCTCGTCACGCCGCGCACCGAGCCTGGGCCGCTGTTCGACGTGAAGCTCGAGGAAATCGTCGATTTCCTGGTCGAGACGGGCAAGCGCATGCAACCCGAGACCAATCCGTATCTCAAGGAATGCGCCGAGCGCATGGCGATGACGAATGTCATGCCGCCGAAGCTCGTCGACGTGAACCTGCGCATGGCGGCGAACTATCTGGACAAGAAGCGGCTGATGGAGATCGTCGAGCAGAATTTCGGCAATCCGAAGTACCTCGACGAATGGCTGCCGCGCGTCGACAGCACGGGCCGGCGCAGCTTCACGCGCGCCTTCCCGCCGCGGCTCATTCATGTGCTGCCGGGCAACTCGCCGACTGCGGCGATCCAGTCCATTGCAATGGGCGCGATGGTCAAGGCGATCAATCTCTTCAAGATGGGCTCGAGCGATCCCTTCATGGCGGTCGCGTTCCTGCGCACAATGCTGGAGGTCGATCCGAACCATCCGGTGCCGCGGTCGATGTCGGCGGTCTATTGGCGCGGCGGCGATGAATCGGTGGAGCGCGCGATCTACCGCCCCCAATATTTCGACAAGATCGTTGCATGGGGCGGCGGCGACGCGATCAACAACGTCATCAAATATCTCGGGCCGGGCTTTCAACTGGTCTCGTTCGATCCCAAGACCTCGATCTCGATGGTGGGCGTCGAAGCCTTCGCGTCCGACGAGACGCTGGACGATGCCGCGGCGAAGGCCGCTTCCGACGTGAGCATCCTTAACCAGGAGGCCTGCGTCGCAAGCCGCATCGTGTTCGTCGAGGGCGCGAGGTCTCAGGTGGATCGGTTCTGCGCGCGCCTGCAGCAGAAGCTCGTCGACCGCAATGCCGTCTCCGGCAAGGCTCCTCCCCTGCCCCGCGACGTGGCCGAGGAGATCGAGGCGCTCCGCAGCATGGATGACGATTTCGGCGTCTGGGGCATCGGCGACGGCAGCGGCCTGGTGATCCGCTCCGACGAGCCGGTGGATTTTCATCCCACCAACAAGACCGCCAATGTCGTGCACGTGAAGTCGCTCAAGGATGCGCTCAAGTACGTCAACGTCGCCACGCAGACGGTCGGCGTCTATCCGCCGGAGCGCCAAATCGAGTTGCGCAACGGCCTGGCCAGCGGCGGTGCCCAGCGCGTCGTGCGGTTGGGCGATGCAGGTGGCGTCTCGGTCGGCGCACCGCACGATGCGATGTATCCGATGCACCGCTTCGTCCACTGGGTGGTGCAAGAGGACGGGTTCGTGGGAAATTAAGCGATCGCACAGGCCCGCCACGACACGGAGTTTCGCGCGAAGCCCGGTGCTTGTCGGGATTTTCCCCCGCGCAGTCGCAAAGACGCCAAGGCAGCCCTTTGGAGCCGTCAGCGCCTTTGCGTCTTGGCGGTTCAATCAATCATGTGCTTCGCGCGCCAACGTCACCTCGGACGCCGCTATCTGCTTGACCAGGCGGTTCCGTCCTGCTAGCAGGGGTGAAAACACATGGCCGTCGGCGATCGCCCGCGCGATTCAGAGACTGGTCGCCGAGCCGAGGAACCCCATGAGCAATTTCGAGACAGCCGACATCTTCACCGACCTTTCTCTCGTCAACGATCCACATCTCTATTTCGAATATCTGCGCAGCCGGGGGCCTGCTGTCCGCCTGCCTCATCACGGCGTTGTCGCAGTCGTCGGCTATGATGAGGCGTTGGCCGTCTTCTGGGACGACTCGCATTTTTCTTCGGTCAATGCAGTCAATGGACCCTTTCCCGGCCTGCCGTTTGCGCCCGAGGGCGACGACATCACGGCCCAGATCGAACGGCATCGCGGCGACATGACATTCGCCGGCCTGATCGCAACCCAGGACATGCCGGCGCACGCCAAGACGCGCTCACTGCTGATGGGCATGATCACGCCCAGGCGCCTGAAGGACAACGAAGAGTTCATGTGGCGGCTCGCCGACCGACAGATCGACGGCATTATCAACCGCGGCTCGTTCCAGGTCTCGAAGGAATATGGTCGGCCTTTTACCACGCTAGTCGTCGCGGACCTGCTGGGCGTGCCGGAAGAAGACCAAAAGATTTTCACGGAAATATTGAGCGCGACGGGCTCGGGGGCACCAGGCCAGATCGGCGGCAGCGCCGGCGCAACACACAATCCGCTCGAAAAGATCGGCATGCGTTTTTTCCAGTATATCCTGGACCGGAGAAGCGCACCGCGCGACGACGTGCTGACCCGACTCGCCTTGGCGAAATACCCCGACGGCAGTACGCCGGACGTTATCGACGTAGTTGGCGTCGCAACGTTTCTATTCGCGGCGGGGCAGGATACTACGGATCGCCTGATTACCGCGGCGCTTCGCTTCGTCGCCGAAGACTCCGAATTGCAACGCACCTTGCGCAAGGAACGGGAACGTATCCCTCAATTCCTAGAGGAAGTGCTGCGGCTGCAAGGCACCGTCAAGGCGCTCTTCCGGCTCGCCAAGAAGCCGGTGAAAATCGGCAATCTCGAGGTCGCGCCGGGCACGACCGTCATGCTCATCATCGGAGCAGCCAACCGTGATCCCAGGCATTTCGAGCAGCCCTACGAGCTCCAGCTCGACCGCCAGAACTCCCGCGATCACATCGCGTTCGGCCGCGGCATTCATGCCTGCGCAGGCGCGCCGCTGGCGCGCGCCGAAGCCAGGATCACGCTCGAGCGCCTATTCGACCGCACCGCCGACATTGGGATCGACGAGACACACCACGGTCCCAGAGGCGCGCGCCGCTTCGAATTCGAACCCACCTACATGTTTCGCGGGCTCAAGGAGCTCCACCTTGAAATCACGGCCGCCGGTTAAGGCTTCGCGCAAACCGCCGGCGCGGCGCATGGGGCCGGCGGGCTCCGCGACATGGCACGCGATTTTGGACGGCGCCGAAGAAATCTTGCGCGAAGAAGGCTACGCGGCATTGAACGCGCGAAAGATTGCCGATCGCGTCGGCATCAAGCGTCAGCTCGTCTACTACTACTTCCGCGACAACGATGCGCTCTTTGTGGAAATGTTCAATCGCCTCGCCGGCCGCGAGCTGGATCGGCTGAAGTCGGCGCTCGAAACCGACAGGCCTTTGCGGGAAACCTGGGACGCCGGGATATTCACCATCGACACGATGCTGGTTTCCGAATTCCTTGTTCTGGCGAACCGCAACCCGGCCGTGCGCGAAGCCGTCGTCAAGTATGTAGCGGTCGCGCGCGACATCCAGATCGCCGCTCTAAATAAGGCTCTCAAGGGCCGAAAATTTCCTCAGATGGACATGCCGCTCGCGGCGTTGGCCGTCCTTGCGACGGGCGTTGCGTTCGTGCTGCCGCGGGAGGCGGCACTCGGATTTACGAACGGGCACCAGGAAATTCTGCACGTCATCGAGAAATTTCTGACACAGACCGAAGCAGGTCGCACTCCTGGGAAACAGCGCGCGACGGCCCGGTAAGGCGTGACACGATACAGAAACTCTTTCACCACAAAGGACACGAAGAACACAAAGGCACACGAAGGGAACGAAGGCTGCGCCGGCCGTGGCTCGCGCGAAGTGCAGAAGACGCCAGGAATTCCTGCGCCTTCGGCGCGGTTCCCGGTGCGATTGTTGGCTTTGTGATCCTTTGTGTTCTTCGTGTCCTTTGTGGTGAAATGGGCGTAGGAGCAACCCAAACACGCAACCTGCCCGGAAGATGTTTGAATACCGCCTGATGCAGCTAACCGGAATTACGCATCCCAAGTAGGAGAAGGACATGGATCTCACAGGCAAGACAGCCCTCATCACCGGCGGCGGCGGCGGAATAGGCGCCGGGATCGCCGAGGCCTTCATCGAGCAGGGCATGAAGGTCGTCATCACCGACATCAACCTCGATTACGCGAAGGGCGAAGCCGCGCGGCTCGGCAACGGCACGATCGCGCTCGCGCACGACGTAACGTCGCTCGAAAGCTGGGCATCGGTGAAGACGGCAGCGCTGAAGGCGCTCGGCCGCGTCGACGTGTTGTGCAACAATGCGGGCGTCTCCACCAGGCGGATGCTGCTCGACGAGATGCCGCCGGATGTGTTCGCGGCAGTGATGGCGGTGAACGTCACCGGCGTCTACAACGGCATCAAAACCTTCGTGCCCGATATGCGCGCGCGGCGAAGCGGGCACGTGGTGAACGTGTCGTCGATGAACGGGCTCCTGGCGCATCAGACCTATGCGACGTATTCGGCAAGCAAGTTCGCCGTCACCGCCATGAGCGAAGCGCTGCGCGGCGAGCTTGCGCCGTTCGGCATCGGCGTCTCGGCCCTCTTCCCGGGGCTTACCCGCAGCCGCATGTCGCTCGATCCCGAGAAAGGTGCGGCACCCGACATTCCCGATCCCGCAGTGCTGGCCTCCAACATGATGGAGCCGCTGTGGCTCGGACGCTCCGTTGTGAAGGCGATCAGGGACAACGCCCTCTACATCATCAGCCACCCCGGCCATAAGGACCATCTCGCCGCGCGCTACAAGGCGATACTGGATTCGTTCGGCGAACCGTCACAGCCGGACTACAAGCCCATGCCGATGCGATGAGATGTTCGCTGGCGACTATGGACCCGTAAGTCCCACTAACCGACGACGGCTTCGCGGCAAAAGCGGACATTTGGGCCTTTCCTCCATAATATGTAATTTGGGCCAAATGGCTGGGGCGCGGTATGGCAAAGCAGACCGAGCACTCGAAGATTATTGCTTCGACGGCGAAGGCGACGTTGGGCCCGCTCGGATGTTGCCGGGTGGGCCAATCTCGGCTTTGGGTATCGGATGAGCGATCGTGGGTTATCGTGGTCGAGTTCCAGCCGAGTGGATTCTCCCGCGGAAGCTATTTGAATGTCGCCCCGATGTGGCTCTGGCGTGAGGCAGAGAAGGGGGCGTGGCTTTTCGATTATGGCAGAGTTCGGATCGCACGCTTTGTGGAATTCGAAGACAGCGAGCAATTCAGAGCAGGGGCATATATGCTAGCGCGCCGCGCGGCAGACGAGGTTCGGTCGCTGCGTCAATTGTTTGATACACCGCTTGTGATCGCAAAGCGTCTGGCGGAGGATGCAGAAGGCGGTGCTCTTTGGCCACTGTACCACGCTGCTGTTGCAGCTGGTCCCACAGGCGGTCTCAGCAGTTCTCTAAGGTTGTTTACCAAGGTGATCCAGTTCCGTCCCGACCTCGCGACAAATTGTGTGCTGAGCCTCCAAAATCGATCTGCGGATCTTGCAAGCAAACTCTCGGACCTTTGCGAATTCCGTAGAACCGTCGCCGAAATCGTGCAGGGCACAAGAGCCAATCTCAACCTTCGGAATGATCCCGATTGTCTCGTAGGGTGGCGCGCATAAAGCGGGCCGGAAATCTACTTCATGCGCCGCAATTTGCCAAACGTTCACTACTGAGGTCGCGTGAAAGCATGTTGGCCATTTGTGAAACACGTTCCAGATAGACGGTGCTGAACTCAATGGCGATGGTGTCACCTCTCCGCGTGAACGAAATCATTTCATCTATCGCCGCCCCCTTCATGATCAGACTCGTCGGAACCGCATTGCCACCCAATTCGAAACGGTGAAACATACAAAGGTAGTTAGGCCGGCTACCAATATCTAAAATGGGTCGGCCAAAAGCTGCCTCGGGCTCACGTAAGATGCTCGGAGCTACGAATGTTCTGAAACCGAGCCCCTCCGCCGTCATCTCAGGCGTGGATAATGACACGATCCACAGGCTATCGTCTTCGTACCATTGCCGGAGGACGTGAGGGTGGGGAGTGACCGTAAGATTCCTCCTTTCGTCAGGGGAAACACTTGCAAAAACATGGATTACATCGTTCACGCGCTCATAGCCTAGCGGTCCACGCACGAGCACCTCATAAGCGCCACCAAAAAGATTTTCGATAGGAGTTCCGGCCCAGATTTCCTGCGCCAGGAAGTCATTTGCGATCTTCAATGCCTCGATGTCCGGCGGGTTATGCCCCGGAATCATCGCTGTGCCGACAACTTGCTCGGCCGCGTGTACGAATAGATCGCTCCCAGACCCCGCGACAACAAAACTTCCAAGAGCGCTTGATGTCCCCTTGCGAAATTTGCCGATGCCATACATCCATTCGGTTGCAGCTGGTGCTAAAATTCCAGAAAACGGTTGGGCGTCATACAAATCAAGCGCTTGTATAAAAAGCTCGACGTCCTCAGGGTCGGGCTCTTGATTTCCGAACCATGCTTGTGCGGACCGAGCTACGCGCTCGGCGGTCCCATAATGCCCGCTCCACATAAGGACAAGTCGAGGACCGATCTCAACGATTTTGCGAACGGCTGCGATGGGATTACCCGTCATCGCGGCCAGTCGTTGCCTGGGGAAGTAAGCTCGCGAAGGTAGCTGCAGATCACTAGTGGGATGATCAGTATTGGAGACTGAGCACATCGGCAAAAATTGTCCGACAGTTTTTTGGGTGGACACACGCAATCAAGGTCATTGATGATTTTCCCAATGGTGGACAGAGTAACTTATTGCGCCTCGCGGGCGATACCGCCCTCAGCTATGGTAACGCGCCAACGTTTCTCCGCCCGGGCCAAAGCCACGGCGCCGCTTCTCACGCCCCGAGAAATTCACCTCGCTCGTGCCAGAATCCTGCGCCCAGCATCCTGCTCAGCCGTGCGTGCCGCAAGCGTCGCTACGATCGCGTCCACCGATACATGGGGGCGACGCCAGAAAGCGACCTACCGCCCGCTCCCCGGCAATATCTCCACCGAGCTTGCGCAAAACCAGCGATCCTGTGGCTGCAACTCGGTCAATCAGCCACTCCGCCCGGCAGGCTACCCGAATGTCACCGAATGCCATCTCAAGACCTCCGCTCGAATCGCTAAGGAGGTCCTGAATCAGATTGACCCTCTTTGCGGAATCACTTTCGTACATCCCGTAACCTGCAGGAGATCAAGATAACTTTTTTCCCCGATGACATTCGCGACGATTTCGCTCCGAAGGAAGATTTTTTCGATCCGGAATTCGCCCGCGCGGCCAACTCGCGATCGGCGCGATGCGTAGCGATCGCATGCAAACCGCGCTGCAATCAATCATCCTCGAACGACAAATTGCCGTCTAAGTACATCCACGACGTCCAGCGCGCGTGGCGGCATGCGCTGATCGAGTGCCTTTTCCTCTCGTTTCCGGGGCAGTTCGCCAACGCTGCGCGCAACACCGGAAATGCCAGCGCCCACGAGGAAGGCAAAAGGTAGGTTGCCGCGGAGACGCGTACGGAAACCTCTTTGTGATGCAGAAGCGGTTCAAGAGCCATTATCGCGCCGCCCTCGTTCAGTTTCCTCACCCTGGCTTTCTTGTCCCAAACCCAACTCGGTGTCTCGCCGCTTTGCTTGGACTCGCAGTCGTACTGCCACTTCGCCGACGTTACAAAATCCTCCACCAATTCTCGAATCTGCGCATCCGTCAGCTCAGTTGTAGGCGGAGCACTCTTTGCCACCGCCTTGCGTGGCCCCCCGGCCGTCTCGGGAACATCGTCCGGAACCTCGCTCCCCTTCAGAATTCCCAGTTGCGAAAGAATTCTCAAGGTCCACAGTCGATTCATGGCGGCGCTTCGACGACCCAGCCAATCCATCAATGTTGCATCCGGAATCTCGTCTCCGGCCAGCTTAAGTTCGTCATCCACGAGCAAATCCATTGCCGAAGGCAGGCGAATGACGTTGCTGGCATTGTTCGCAACGGATTCCGGGACGACCGACGACGAAGGCGCCAAATAGCGATAGGAATAGCCCGGCGCCAGTGCCCCGAAATGCTCGTCAAGTTGAGACAGCTCCTCGAACGGCCAGGAATCCGTGCTGACCAGGAGCTCGTTCAGCCGATAGGGGGCACGCTTGGAAAACTCCTGGGTTGCTTTCAATTCCACGCCAAGCTGCGAAAATATCTCCCCGAAGCTTCCGGTTCCCTCATCGTACTTGTTCAGAACTTTGAGCTTTTCCTCGCGCAGCTTGTCAGCGTTCGATCCGTCCTCGCCCACGGTCCATTTGTCGGACGCCGCGCCCAGTTCATCGACAAGCTTCCGCTTCAAGCTTCGAAAGAGAGACGGTTTCTTCGGCGGTACGTCGTTCGACATCGTCATTCCCCATCCACGATAATTCCGGCTTCCCTCAGGACCCTGAAGCCCCATTCCCGCTTTACCGATGCAGGTTGCGTGCGCAACCAATCGCGCAACGACAACCCGCCGAACCGAGCCTCCTTCCGCAGAAAACGCGCGGTTATCTCTTCATGCAGGATCGTTGGAATTCGAATGATATTATCGGTGCTCTCGAGCATGTTCGTAGCCGCTCCAGAGCCCCGCTCGATGATATGATGCCATTCCATCCCCGGACCTGCCGGCCCAAACCGCTTTTCAAGTTCCTCCTCATCCGGCGCAATTTCGGTGATTTTCGCGAAGGCGGGAAAGTCCGGAAAGACCATCGTCTCTTGGCTCGCGCGCAGTTGGGCAAGCGTATGCGCCCCCTCGTTCACGAACCGTGTCGCGGCTTTGATTTCCGTTCGCAATTCGGCGAATTCCTTCGCGAAGCGATAAATATCGTAGATAGTTGAAACGTCGGCAATGAGCCCTACAACGGGAATTTCGTTCAATGCCAGCTTGGTGCCGACCTTTTCAAGGGCCTCAAGGGCCGCCTTGCGAAATATCCGGCGCGCCGCCCGCCTGATGCTCGCGCTCATTTCCGATAATGCGGCCGCACGAACCGCCGCTCGCGTTCCGGCGGCTCCGACGGTACGCGCCTCCACTTCTTCCGCTGCCTCTGTTCCCGTCGAGCTAAGCTCATCCTCGGGCACACGGGGCGCACGACTTGCCCGACTTGAATCTCGCGTCGGATCATCGACAAAATTCAGATCGTCCGCCGCATCGCCTTCTTGCTGCTGTTTCGAATCGGATGACGTTTCCAAGTCCGCGTCCTTCGGCGCAAATTGGCCGCCCTTACTATCGGGTGTTCCAGCGGGCCAGTGCCGCGAATTGATCTTCAACAGACCGGCGCTGCCGAGAAGCAAGACGAGATTCTCGATCTCGCCTGGCGAAGGTGCGCTCTTGGCGAGGGGCAACGGGTCGGGCAATTGCAGATGAAGCGCAACAAGCTGCGCTCGCGCAACGTCACCTTTGTTCAAAGCGCGGGCACACGCCGAAAGACCTTTGGCCTTGCGCCCCATATCGACGGGCAGCCCATAGATATCGCTCAAACGAACCGAAAGCTCTGCGCTCTCGCATGGCCGCCAGGCGCTGCCTGACCTTTCGAGCAATGGCACATCGCCTACAAACACCCCATTTATGTCGCAGCGGACACCTTCGCCAGCTCGGGCGGACAGCCGGTAGCGACGCACTAAAGACAGAGTCAATGTGGCTCCCCTCAGTATTTGATGAGAACATAATACGAACATATCAGGCATTCAAGAGGAAAATTCGATAGAAGCCGGACTCGATGCCCCCTGGTACCCACGGGGCGACCGGTATCACAATATGCGCATACTTCTACCGAGGAATCGGATTGTATGGATTTGGGTGGACTTTCCGCCCATGACGGTACTCGCGCATGATCGCAGATGCCAGCCTACCGATGCGGCCTCCTCCAGGAGATCAAGATGACTTTTCGCCCGGATGCCGTTCGCGACGATTTCATTCCGAAAGAGGATTTTCTCGATCCGGAATTTGCCCGCGCCGAAGCCGAACACCTGTGGCCGAAAGTGTGGCAGATCGCCTGCCGGCTCGAGGAGATTCCCGAGGTCGGCGATTACGTCACCTACGACATCCTGCGCGATTCGATTATCGTGGTGCGCGCGGGCGAGAACGAGGTGCGCGCGTTCCATAACGTGTGCCCCCATCGTGGCAACCGGCTGACGGAAGGCTGCGGCCGCGCCAAACAGTTCGTCTGTTCCTTTCATGGCTGGCGCTACGGGCTCGACGGCCGCAACAGCCTGGTCGTCGATCGCGACGACTGGGGCGGCTGCCTCAAGGACGACGACATCGCCTTGCGCGAAGTGCGCACCGGCCTGTGGGGCGGATGGGTGTTCATCAACATGGATCCCGGCTGCCAGCCGCTCGACGAATTTCTCGAGCCGATGAAGTCGCGCTGCGACCGCTTCGAATTCGAGAAGCTGCGCTTCGCGTGGTACAGGACGACAATCGTTCCCGCCAACTGGAAGACGGTGATCGGCGCCTTCACGGAATTCTATCATGTGCAAGCCACGCATCGGCAGATGCTGGTCTATACGCAGGACTATTCGATCAGCCGCGCGATGGGACGGCACGGCTGGATCTCCTACGATGCGGGAACGGGGCTGCCGATCGGACGCTCGCCACGTCTGCCGCCGAAAGAGGAGCCGGATTTCAGGAACTATGTTCTAGAGTATGCCGAGCAGTTCAAGAACGACCTCGCCGCCATGCAGACCGAGCGCGCCTATAAAGCGGCGCAGCGGTTGCGCACCGAGCTCGGCCCCGATGCCGCGCCGGCGGACGTACTGGCGAAATGGGGACAGTTTGTCTACGAGGCGGCGATCCAATCGGGTTCCGGCTGGCCGCAGGATCTGACACCGGAGTACATCGCGGAGTCGGGTTTCGATTGGCATGTGTTTCCCAACACGGTCTTCCTGCACCCCGCGGTGGAGGCTGTGCTGTGGTATCGCGTGCGGCCATATGGCAACGACCCGGAGCAGAGCCTGTTCGACGTGTGGTCTCTGGAGCGATTTCCGGATGGCATGGCGCCGCCGCTCAAGCGCGAGTTCTATACCGACTGGCGCCAAGGCGAATGGCCGCTGATCTATCGCCAGGACTTCGCCAACATTCCGAAAATCCAGAAGGGCATGGCATCGCGCGGGTTTTCCGGCGCGCGGCCGAACCCGGTACAGGAGCGCGCGATCAGCAATTTTCATCGCATCCTGCGCCGCTTCATGCAGGATCCGCGTGCCGACGACAATCTGGGACCGGAAAGCTTGACGCCCTAGCGGGTCAGGCCCGCAGACTCGTGCCACCACCCCTTCGCGGGTAGGGCTATTGCACAGGACCGGATGGCGGAAAAGCGTCTCACACAGAAAGGCAGAGGCGCGGAGAGCTCGGTGGTGCGTCGAGGCTAGACTTGGCTTTCGCGCGCAGCGCTGAAACCTGGCCACTCTCATCTGCGCTTTGCGCAAGGAACCATTCGGCAGTTCGTGAAGCCAGTGATGTCGTTGCGTCTCTGCGTGAGACAATCCGTGCCGCCGCTAGGCTAATCCGTGTGAATCCTCGAATCTTCAATCGCCGAGCTTCTGGACGATCGGCTCGTCCCTTGCCTCCTTGTAGGCGCTGGTAATGATCGGATCGGCGAAGAATGCCTTGAACCATCTGTTGAGCCAAGGATCGTCGCCGACGAATGTCTTGGCGTCGGCGCTGAGATCCACCTGTCCGCGCACCTGGTCGAGGGTAAGGCCCTTGGCCGCCAGCGGCGCGACCTGCGCACGCACGTCCTTCAATGCGGCGATCGTCTTGTCGATCTGCGCGCGGTCCATCTGCGGCAACCCGTGGCCCGGAATAAGAATGCGGAAATCCATCGCGCGAATCTTTTCGAGCGTACGGATCCAGTCTGCGGGATAGCTCTCATAGCCATACGGGAACGGAAGAATCACGGTCTCGCCGGCAACAAGGATTCGCTGTTTCGGCAACCACACCAGCGAATCACCGTCGGTATTGGCACGGCCAAGAAACATCGCTTCGATGGGAGTCGTGGAATCGGCAATGGTGAGACGGTCCGCAAACCCTTCCTGCGTCGTCAGCGTAAGTCCGCCATCCATGTCGAGCGCATATTGACGAAGCATCCGGATTGCCGCCTCGAAGCCGTCTCGCTCGCGATCGGTTTTTGCTCCGGCCTTCGCCTTCGCCATATACGCGATTTCAGCGACAATCTGGCCCTCGTACCTGGCGTTTCGGGCAGCAACGGGACTGGCCGGCGTATTCATCGTGGCGGGATCGGCGAGGTGCCTTTGCGTCGCCAAAGTGGAGATTGTCCGTGCGCCGGGCCACGCCTTGAGGATTTCGGAAAGCCCCTGCGGCTTGTCGCCGTGCCATTGCGAAATGATGACGGCCTTCACAGGTTTGGCACTCAGCGACTTGACCATCTGCACGATACGCCTGCCCGCACCCGGCGAACCGCCGGCGTCAACCAGCACCAGACCGTCTTGCTGCTCGATTACAGTGACATTGCCGATCGGCTGGAGCTGGAATTTCGGCTCGGCGAGCAACCATACGCCCCGCCCGACCGACTGCACACTCTGGAAATATCCGGTGTCCGCCGCCGGCGAACCCTGCGCACCGACAGGCCCAACCTCGTGCACGCCAGCTCGAACCGCCATCCCGAGCAACAGTCCACCGGCCATCACGGCCGCACTGCGGCCGCTTAAGAATGTCGTCATCGCCAATCCCGCGCTGCCCTGCGAAACCATCTTCGAAATCCGCGGTGACCCCAAATCAATTTTGCGTGGGCCACAACGGGCAAACCGGCACCTGTAGCTCCGGTCATCGGACTCCGTTGTCGCAAGCACCGACGATCTTCGCGCAAGAATCCTCGTCTAGCGCTCGACGCATTCCCTGTTCCTGCGTGACCCGCTGTCTCCGCGTGAGCATTATTCGGTGCTGCACGAGGCACATACCTGCTGCGGGACGCGCGTAACCAGATTGCCACTGGAGCTGAATTGGAGAATACCGTCATCGAGCCTGCTGATTCGCAAAGCGATCAAGTCCATGACGTAGTTCTGATAGATCTTCCATGGCGGTCGCGTGCCTTGTTTGGGTAGAGTGTCGCCGGCGCGCTGCACATATCCAGATGTCAGGTCGAGGAGCGGTGCCTCGGAAACTTTCGAATCGCGCCACGGAACGACAACAGCCGCCCCGCGTGCCTCCATGCGCCTCAGCAGCCGGCAGACAAATTCCGCGATCAGATCAGCCTTCAATGTCCACGATGCATTGGTGTAGCCGAACACATAGGCAAGGTTCGGCACGTCGGAGAACATGCAGCCCTTGTAGCTCATGGCCTTCGAAAGATCGGCTGCGGCACCGTCGATGCTGAATTCCACGTCGCCCAGCAGATTGAGTTTCAGCCCCGTTGCGGTGACGACGATGTCCGCTTTGAGCTCGGATCCCGAAGACAACCGGATGCCGTCTTCAGTAAACGTGTCGATGGTACCGGTCGCGACATCGACGCGTCCGCTCCTGATCGCCGTGAACATGTCGCCGTCCGGAACGATGCACACGCGCTGGTCCCACACATCGTAAGCAGGGGCAAAGTGGGTCTCCACATCGTAACTGGAACCGAGCTCGGTTCGCACCAGATGCAGGATCGCGGCCTTGGCCTTCTCGGGTTGCTTGCGGGCGAAGCGATAGAGCAACAGGTCGGTAACCGCGTTCTTCCAACGGGCGATGCCGTATGCGATTCCGCGCGGCAACATGCGCTTTGCCCACGTCGCGACTGGGTCGACCGACGGGCGCGACACCACATAGGTCGGCGAGCGCTGCAGCATCGTGACGTGGGCCGCACGCTTGGCCATTTCGGGAACCACCGTGAAGGCGGTCGCGCCGGAGCCGATCACGACGACACGCTTGTCCGCATAGTCGAGGTCCTCGGGCCAAAACTGCGGGTGAATGATTCGTCCGCGGAATCGCGCCTCCCCAGCCCAAGTCGGACGATAGCCTTCCGCATAGCTGTAGTAGCCGCTGCACATCAGCAGAAATGCGCACGAGAGCCGCGCACGCGAACCGTCGTCGCGGCAAATCTCGAGCGTCCAGCACGCGCTCTCCGACGACCACACGGCGCGCACAACCC
>Ga0335085_10009852_pt1 | contig 14356 bp, 13 predicted proteins | sample Lox_Sample_45_FD_206712 | JGI IMG/M metagenome (GOLD analysis project Ga0335085, IMG submission 206712) | Soil microbial communities from Loxahatchee National Wildlife Refuge, Florida, United States - Lox_Sample_4.5 | ecosystem: Environmental > Terrestrial > Soil > Wetlands | place: USA...
GACCTCCAGGGGTTCGGCTGGCACGGGACGATGAACTACGCGGGCTTCCTCCGCCCGGTCTGGGAGTGGCTGCGCGGCGACGAGGTCCCGGAGGAGCTGCGCCGCTCGTTCTGGGGGCTGCCGGTCGGCCTTCCGCGCGCAGGCGGGCGAGACGCGACCGGGACGATGCGCGCGTTCCGTGCGGGCGTCCCCTGGGCGTCGACGCTGCACTCGTGGGCGCTGCTCGACAGCCACGACACCGCGCGCTTCCGCACGGTCGCCGGCGACCGCGGGCGCCAGCTCGTCGGCGTCGGCCTGCAGATGACGACGCCCGGCGTGCCGATGGTGTTCGCGGGCGACGAGCTCGGCCTCGAGGGCGAGTGGGGCGAGGACGCGCGGCGGACGATGCCGTGGAGCCGTCCCGACTCGTGGGACCGGACGCTGCTCGAGGAGTACCGTGCGCTCGTCCGCCTGCGCCGCACGAGCCCCGCGCTCGCGCGCGGCGGCATCCGCTACGTCCACGTCTCCGACGACGCGATCGCGTACATCCGCGAGTGCCGCGACGAGCAGCTCCTCTGCCTTGCCGCGCGCGCGCCGCACGACCAGATCGTCGTTCCCTTCGACGAGCTCGAGACGCTTCACGGCGAGGACGCGCGCCACGGCGCACTTCCCGCGCACGGCCCCGCATTTCACGTCTGGAGGATCCGCAATGGCTGATGTCGTGTTCAACGAGGTCGACAAGGTCTACGAGAACGGCTTCCACGCGGTGGACAGCCTCTCGCTCGACATCCGCGACGGTGAGTTCCTCGTCCTCGTCGGCCCGTCCGGCTGCGGCAAGACGACCGCGCTGCGCATGGTCGCCGGGCTCGAGGAGATCACCGGCGGCGAGCTGTTCATCGGCTCGCGCGTCGTCAACTCGCTGACGCCGAAGGAGCGCGACGTCGCGATGGTCTTCCAGAACTACGCGCTCTACCCGCACCTGTCGGTGTTCGAGAACATCGCGTTCGGGCTGCGCCTGCGCAAGGAGTCGAAGAACGAGATCAACGAGCGCGTCGCCTGGGCGGCGGAGATGCTCGACCTGGCGCCGTACCTCGACCGGAAGCCGAAGCAGCTCTCCGGCGGGCAGCGGCAGCGCGTCGCGATGGGCCGCGCGATCGTGCGCAAGCCGCAGGTCTTCCTCATGGACGAGCCGCTCTCGAACCTCGACGCGAAGCTGCGCGTCCAGATGCGCGCCGACATCGCGAAGCTCCAGCACGATCTCGGCACGACGACGATCTACGTCACGCACGACCAGGTCGAGGCGATGACGATGGGCGACCGCGTCGCGGTGATGAACGCCGGCGTGCTCCAGCAGGTGGCCGAGCCGCAGCGGCTGTACGACCAGCCCGAGAACATGTTCGTCGCCGGCTTCATCGGCACGCCGCCGATGAACCTGCTCGAGGCGCGCGTCGCCGTCAACGGCGGCGTCTCGATCGACCTCGGCGGGACGACGCTCGAGGTGCCGGACCAGGCGCTGAAGGCGTATCCGGGGATCCGCGGCTACGGCGGGCGCACCGTGATCGCGGGCCTGCGCAGCCAGTTCATCCACCCGGCGACGGAGCGGGCCGACCTGCCGACGATCGACGCGCGCGTCGACCTCGTCGAGGCGCTCGGGGCCGAGTCGATCGCGTACTTCCGGATCGAGGCGAAGGCGATCCGCGACGTCGAGGTCGGCCAGGAGGCGGAGGAGGGCCGCGCCGAGGGCGCCGTCGGGACGCGCCCGAACCTCGTCGCGCAGTTCCCGGCGCACATCGTGCTTCGGCTCGGGTCGTCGGTTCCGGTCGCCGTCGACGTCGGCCGCCTCCACTTCTTCGACGCCGAGACGGGTGACCCGCTCCGCTAGCGCTCTCGCCGCCGTCGCCCTCCTCGTGCTCGCGGCCGCGCTGGCGACCTCGGGCGCGGCCGGGACGCGCGCGGCGGGCCCGCCGACGGGCGCCGCGCTCGCGGCGCTCGCGCAGCCGGGGCAGGACTCGTCGCTCGCGACCGACCGCATCTACTTCGTGATGACGGACCGGTACGCGAACGGCGACCCGTCGAACGACACCGGTGGGCTCACCGGCGGCCGCGGCACCACCGGCTTCGACCCGACCTCGCCCGCGTGGTGGCACGGCGGCGACTTCAAGGGGCTCACCGGCGGCTGCACCGACCCGGTGCACGGGCTCGAGCGGATCAAGAACCTCGGCTTCAATGCGATCTGGGTGACGCCGGCCGTCGTCAACCAGGTCTCGCAGGGCTCCTCCGGCGGCTACCACGGCTACTGGGGCATCGACTTCACGCGCGTCGACCCGCATCTCGGCACCGACCAGGACTTCGCCGACTTCGTCCAGTGCGCACACAGCCTCGGGATGAAGGTGATCCTCGACGTCGTCGTCAACCACACGGGCGACATCATCCAGCTCGAGGGCGGCGGGACGTACAGCGCGGCGCCGTACCGTGACTGTCACGGCAAGGTCTTCAACCCTGCGAGCTACGTCGGGAAGAGCACCTTCCCGTGCCTGAGCGTGAAGAACATGCCGGAAACGCCGTTCGTGCTGCCCTCGCTGGCGAACGTGAAGAAGCCGGCGTGGCTCAACGACCTGACCAACTACCACGACCGCGGCGACGTCGACTTCTCCTCGTGCAGCGAGGCCTGCTACGAGCAGGGAGACGTGTACGGCCTCGACGACCTGTTCACGGAGAAGCCGGTCGTGGTGAACGGGCTCGTGCAGATCTACTCCGACTGGATCACGAAGTACAAGCTCGACGGCTTCCGCGTCGACACGGCGCGCCATCTCAACGCCGGCTTCTGGCGGCTCTGGATCCCGAAGATGGACGCCGCGGCGAAGTCCGTCGGCGTGAACGACTTCCAGATCTTCGGCGAGGTGCCGATCACCGACACGGTCGAGCAGTCGACCTACGTGCGCGACCGCGGCCTGCCCAGCGTGCTCGACTTCCCGTTCCAGGAGGCCGTCACCGGCTACGCGTCGGGCGGCTCGAGCGCGCTCGCCGTCCTCCACCGGATGCAGGACGACGACTACTACCGCATGCCGGACGGCTCCGACCCGACGCCGCCGACCTTCCTCGGCAACCACGACATGGGCCGCGCCGCGTACGAGATCCAGCAGGCCGGCGAGGGGCTCAGCGGCGACGCGCTGCTCCGGCACGTGCAGCTCGGCTACGACCTGCTCTACCTGCTGCGCGGCGCGCCGGTCGTGTACTACGGCGACGAGGTCGGGATGATCGGCACCGGCGGCGACCAGGCGGCGCGGCAGGACATGTTCCCGACGCAGGTGCCGGACTGGCAGACGCAGCCGCGGGTCGGCAGCCCGCCGATCGGCACCGGCTCCTCCTTCGACGTGACGAACAATCCGATCGAGCTCGAGCTGGAGCAGCTCGCGGCGCTGCGCGACGAGAACCCGGCGCTGTCCACCGGCGCGACGATCGTCCGCGTCGCGAAGGGCGGGCTGCTCGCGATCAGCCGGATCGACGCCGCCGGGCGCCGCGAGTACCTCGAGCTCTTCAACAACGGCGTGACGCCGGCGACCGCGACGGTCCCGACCGCGACGCCGTCGTCCACGTGGACGTCGCTCCTCGGCGGCGCGACGGGCGTGACGAGCGACGCGGCGGGAACCGTGACCGTGCAGGTGCCGGCGCTCGGCGCGCTGCTGCTCCGGGCCGACGTGCAGATCCCAGTCACGCCCGTGGCGAAGCCGAAGCTGACGGTCGCGGGCGACACGCTGAGCAGCCTCTGGGCCGCCTCCGCGACGGTGCCGGGACGCGCGCCGGTGACGGTCGCGTTCGCCGTCCGCCGCGCCGGCTCGAGCACGTGGCAGCGGCTCGACGTCGACGACTCGCCGCCGTACCGCGCCTTCATCGACCCGGCGCACTTCAAGAGGAACGAGCTCGTCTCGGTCGTCGCGATCGCGCGCGGCCTCGACGGGAGCGTCGCCGTGTCCGCCGTCACCCCCTTCCGGGTGCGTCCGCGCTGACCCGTCCGGGGCATCTTCGTCCCGGTTTACGCACGCGTTACGTTCGCCAGCCCCGGCGTTTACGGAACGCGAACACATTTCGGCGCGTCCCTCGTACCCCAGATGGAGGAATCCCCGATGGCAACGAAGCTCGTCCCGCTCGCGCTCGTCGTCCTCGCCCTCGCGGCCGTGCCGGTCGCGCTCGGCGACGGCGGCGGGAGCACCCCGCCGCCGGCCGGCACGACGCCGACGGCGACGCAGGGGCAGGCAGGCAATGCCGTTCGGCTGCGGCTCCAGAACCTCCGCGACCGGATCGAGCTCGCCGGGCAGCGCTTCGCGAAGCACTGCGGCGCGGGCGCGAACGGCGCACCGCAGCAGTGCACGCAGTTCGCCCAGAAGGTCGAGACGAAGCTCCAGACGCTCGACGCGAAGGTCCAGGCGAAGATCCAGATGCTGCAGGCGTGCACGTCGTCCAGCACGGACCGGGCCTGCAAGAACGCGGACAAGAAGATCGCGCTCCTGCAGAAGCTCGACACCCGGCTCCAGACGCTGACCCAGAAGGTGCAGGCGTGGCTCGCCGGCTCGTCCTCGTCGACCGGTAGCTCCGGCTCGTCGACGAGCGACTCGGGCCTCGACCAGGCGGCGGCCGGCCTCGGCCAGCTCACGCAGCAGGTCGGCGGCGTCACCCCGTAGGGCGCCGGAAGCGCAGCGGCGGGCCGTCATCCCTCCGGCCCGCCGCTAGCTTCCGGTTGTGGCCTTCCTCGAGCCCCCGCAGCCATTCGACTTCGCGCTGACGACGGAGCGGTTCCGCGCGTTCGGGCCCGACCGGGTGAACGCGTGGGAGGACGGGACGCTCCACCGCGTCGTTGCGGGCCGCGAGGTGCGGATCGCGGTGGCGCCGGGCGGCGTCGACGTCGAGCCGCTCGACGCGGAGACGGGACCTGCGGTCGTGCGGCTGCTCGGCGGGCCGTTCGACCTCGACGGCTTCTACGCGTGGGCGGCCGGGGACGCGACGCTCGCGCCGGTCACGCGCCGCCTCGCCGGCTTTCGTCCACCGCTCTCGCTCGACCCGTTCGAGGCGCTCGTCGGCGCGATCCTCGCGCAGCAGGTCTCGCTCTTCTCCGCGCGCGCGATCGGCAACCGGATGATCGAGCGCTTCGGCGAGCGCCGCGGCGCGGCGTGGGCGTTCCCGACGCGCGAGCGGCTCGCGGCGGCGCGTCAGGAGGAGCTGCTGGCGGTCGGCCTCTCGCGGGCGAAGGCGGACTACGTCGTCGGCCTCGCGCGCGCCGATCTCGACCTCGCGCGCCTCGCTGCGCTGCCGGACGACGAGGTGAAGGCGCGGCTGACGGCGCTGCGCGGGATCGGCGAGTGGACCGCCGACTGGTTCCTCGCGCGGCACCTCGCGCGCCCGCACGCGTGGCCGTGGGGCGACCTCGCCCTGCGGAAGGCGGTCGCCACGTTCTATGGTGATGTCGACGTGCGGGACGCAGGCGCCCGCTTCCATCCCTTCCAGAACCTCACCGCCCACTACCTCCTCACCGCGTCGCGCGTCCCGTGATCCGACCCGCCACACCAGACGACCTCGCCGTGGTGAGCGAGCTGTGGCTCGCGTTCGAGGCGGAGATCCCCGACGCGCCGTGGCGCGACTCCGACAGCGACGAAGACGTCGCCGCGCTTCCCGGGAAGATCGCGAACGACATCGTGCTGCTCGCCGACGGCGACACCGGCCTCGCGATCGCATCGCGGCGTGGAACGCGGCTCGGCTTCCTCGACATGCTCTACGTCAAGCCGGAGGCGCGCGGGAGCGGCGTCGGCCGCGCGCTCGTCCAGGAGGCGGCCGCGCGCTTGCAGGAGCTCGGCGTCGACACCGTCGAGCTCGAGGTGCTCGCGTCGAACGTCGAGGCGCAGCGCGTCTACGACCGCCTCGGCTTCGCTCCCGTCGAGCACATCCTCGCCGCGCCGCTCGCCGGGCTCGTGCAGCGGCTCGAACGGCCGGACGGGCCGACGTTCGCGTCCGTGCACGTTCAGACGGACGACACCGGCGCGGTCGAGCGCGCGGTGCAGAAGTTCCTGCCGCGGATGGGGCAGAGCGCGGGCACGAACGTCAGCGGCCCCCGGAACGGCTGGGTCGCGGTGCACGACGAGCTGTGCGACCGCGAGCCGGAGCAGTGCCGCCACCTCGCGCGCGAGCTCTCGTATGCGCTGCCGACCGTCGGGCTCGCGATCGGTGTCGAGGACGGCGCGCTCGTCTGGTACACGCTGTACGACCAGGGCGGCGACGTCGACGAGTACGCGTCGGTGCCGGAGTACCACGGCGAGCTTCCGCCCGGCGACGTCGTCGCGCTCGGCTCGAACCCGACGGTCGTCGCGCGGCTCACCGGCGCGGACGCGCAGCTCGTGCGCGCGGTCGCGCGCACGGCCGCGTCGCCCGCGGATCTTCCGCCGGCGCTCGAGCTCGTGCGCTCGATCGCGGAGATCATGGGCGTGACGGAGGCCGACCACGGGTGGACGGCGTGAGCGCGCTCGTCCTCTACGACGCGCCACGCTGCCCGTATTGCGCGCGCGTGCGCATCGTCCTCGCGGAGAAGGACATCGAGTTCGAGGTCGTCGAGATCGATCTCGCCGACCGGCCCGCATGGATCTACGAGAAGAACGCGACCGGGCGCGTTCCGGTGATCGAGGAGGACGGGTGGATCCTGCCGGAGTCGGCGGTGATCATGGAGTACCTCGAGGAGCGCTATCCGGAGCCGCCGCTGCTCGCGGCCGACCCGGGCGAGCGCGCGCTCGCGCGGCTGCGGATCTTCCGCCAGGACGAGCTGACGTCGCCGTACTACGCGTTGCGCCGCGACGAGGAGGGCGCGGCCGAGCGGTTCGGCGCCGCGCTCGCGCGGCTCGACGCCGTGCTCACGGCGATGCCGTGGCTCGGCGGGACCGAGTACGGGCTCGCCGACATCGCGTACGTCCCGTGGCTGCTGCGCGCGCGCGACATGCTCGGGGTCGGGCTCGATCCGTATCCGGCCGTGTCCGACTGGCTGGCGCGGCTCGAGCAGCGTTCCGCGATCGCCGCCGAGACCGCGGTGGTGGCGGCGCTGTGACGGTGACGGGGTTTCCACGGGTCGTCGACGCGGCGTGGCTCTCGGCGCGGCTCGGCGAGGACGGGCTCGTCGTCGGCGACGTGCGCGGGCCGAACGCGCACGGCCGCGGCCATATCCCGGGCTCCCGCCCGCTCGTGCTCGGCTCGCCGCCGCCGGGCGCCGACGAGGAGACCGCGCTCGAGCTCGCGAGGGAAGTGGCGCTGCGCCTGCGCCGCCACGGGATCACCGGCGAGGAGCGGCTCGTGCTCGTCGACCGCGGCGACGCCGTCGGCGCCATGCCCGCGGCGCAGATGGCCGAGCTCGCCGGGCACCCGCAGGTGGCGATCCTCCTCGGCGGCATCGCCGGCTGGCCCGGCGGGCTGGAGGAGGGGCCGGTCGACCTCGAGCCGGTGCGCGCGGCGTCGCTCGAGCCGAACCTGCACGCGCTGCCCACGCGGCAGGAGCTCGCGTCCCGCCTCGACGACGAGACGCTCGCGATCCTCGACGTGCGGACTCCGGACGAGTACACGGGCCGGCGCGGGAATCACTGCGACCCGCGGCAGGGCCACATCCCTGGTGCGCGGCTCGTCGAGGTGGGCGAGCTGTTCGCGGGGCCGGGGCTGCCGCTGCCCGCGGAGGAGATCCGCGGTCTCGTCGGCCTCCCCGAGGGCGCGGAGATCGTCGCGTACTGCCACTCCGGCTCCCGCTCCGCGCTCGCGACGTTCGCGCTCCGCAGCGCCGGCTACGACGCGAGGAACTACGCCGGCTCCTGGCACGAGTGGTCGCGCCACCCCGAGCTTCCGCTCGAGCGGTAGCTCACGAGAGCGCGAGAAGAGCGACGCCGGCGGCGACGACGGCGGCGCCCGCCGCGCGGGTGGGCGTCACGCGCTCGTGGAGGAAAAGCGCCGCGAGCCCGGCCGCGAAGACGACGCTCGTCTCGCGCACCGCGGCGACGCCGGGAGCCGGGGCGAGGCGCAGCGCGAAGAGGAAGAGGCAGTACGCGCAGAACGAGCCCACGCCGGCGGCGAACGTCGTCCAGCTCAGCTGTGCGCGCAGCGGAGCCGAGCCGCGCCGGACGAGCACGGACGAGCACAGCGCGACCGCGACCGCGGCGGTCGTCAGCTCGAGATAGGGGATCGGCGTGGCATGGTGGAGCCCCTGCTTGTCGATGAGCGTGTACGCGGCGATGGTGCAGCCGATCGTCAGAGCGATCGGCAGGCCGGACGCGCCGCGTCGTACGCCGCGGACGAGCAGCACGCCCGACGCGACGAGGAGGACTCCGACCGTCTCGCCGGCCGACACGCTGGTTCCGAGCACGATCGCGCTCCCGATCAGCACGAGCACGGGCGCCGAGCCGCGCGCGACCGGGTACACGACCGAGAGGTCTCGCCGCCTGTACGCGGCGACGAGGAGCGCGAAGTAGGCGATCTCGAACACGGCCGACGCGGCGATGTACGGCACCGCCCGCAGCTGGACCGACCAGGTCGCCGCAGCGACGGGCGCGAAGACGAGCACCGCGAGCGCGAGCGCCGCCGCAGTCCGGGCCTCGACGTCGTCCGAGCCGTGCAGGAGGACGTTCCAGCCCGCGTGCACGACGGCCGCCGCGAGCGCGAGACCGAGCGCGTCGAGCGGCACTACGCGGCGCGGGCCAGCACGCGCTCGGCGGCGGAGAGGAATGCCGCGCAGAGAGTGCGGCCGAGCTCGTTCCAGCGGCCGATCTTCATCGGGTTCTCCGCGCACAACCGCCCGCGGTCGGGCGGCGGGTCCGCCTTGTCCTCGGTCCACCCGTCGAGCTGCGCGGCGGTCACCTCCGGATGGAACTGCACGCCCCAGCACGCGTCGCCGAGGCGGAACCCCTGCGTGCACGCCGCGCTCCGCGCGAGCTCCACGGCGCCGTCGGGAACGCCGTACGTGTAGTAGTGCCACTGGAACGCCTCGAACTCGCGCGGCAGCGAGCCGAGCACCGGATCCGCCGCGCCGGCCTCCGTCAGCGCGACGTCGTACCAGCCGATCTCCGGCTCCTCCGTCGGCCCGACCCACGAGCCGGCCGCACGCGCGAGAAGCTGCACGCCGAGGCAGATGCCGAGCAGCGGCACGCGCCGCGCGAGCAGCTGCTGGAGCCAGACGGTCTCGTCCCGGAGCCACGGATGCCATGCGTCCTGGTCGGCGTGCATCGCGCCGCCGAACACCATCACGGCGTCGTACGAGTCGAGCGGGCGCGGCGGCGGCGTGCGCCACGCGAAGCTCCACTCGTCGAGCCGGTGGCCCTGCTCGTCGACGACGGGCTCGAACAGCTCGGCGCGGGCCTCGCGGCCGTGGACGACGGAGAGCACGTGCATCGGCGTACCTTACGCCTGGGTGCCGCCGGTGGCGCTGATCCGGTTCACGTCGAGGAGCCGCCGCAGCTGCGCCGCGTTCGCCGCCGCCTGCGAGATCCGGCCGAGCGGATTCTCCGGGTCGACCGACGACGCGTTGTTGTTGAAGAACGCGAACGCGCGCTCCGACTGCGCCGCGAGCTCGCGCAGCGGCTCGACCCACTCGCCGAGCTCCTCGTCCGTGTAGAGGTAGTCGAACCGCTCGGCCGCGCTGCCGTCGCGCTTGTTCCACGTCGCGAGGTTCCGCCCGTGGAAGCGGACGTACGCGGTGTCGGAGGTCACCGCCGGCACGGACGGGACGAGATTCTTCGCGGTGTCGGAGCGCGGCGCGTCGACGGTGACGTACGACGCGCCGATCCGCTCGAGGAACGCGAGCGACTCGGCGCGGTGCTCGTCGTCGAGCCACGAGCGGTGCCGGAACTCGACGAGCATCTCGTCGCCGCCGAGCTGCTCCCGCGCCCACTCGAGGTAGTCGAGCGATGCGTCCTTGTAGACGACGTACGACGGGAGCTGGAACAGGATCCCGCCGAGCTTCCCCTCTCGGCGCAGCGGCTCGAGCGCGGCGAGGAAGCGGCGGAAGACCTCGCCGCGCAGCTCGCGCGGCGGCCGGTCGACGCGTCCGCGCTCGTCCACCGGCATCGCCGCGCGGAGGTCCTCCGGCAGCGTCTCGACCTTCACCGGATGGCGCGTCAGCAGCCCGTACGCCTTGACGTGCATCGTGAACCCGGGCGGCGTCCGCCCGGCCCAGCCCTCGACCACCGACTCGTCGGGCAGGCGGTAGTACGTCGAGTCGACCTCGACCGTGTCGAAGAACTGCGCGTACCAGCCGAGCCGCTCCTTCGCGGGCAGCTTCGGCGGGTAGAACCACTTCGAGAGTGCCTCGTCGGCCCAGGAGCACGTACCGATGCGAACGGGAGCGGTCAGGCCCCCGACGTTAGCCGAGGGCCCGACCTCACAGCGACTCCCCTACGGCACGAGCTTGGCGGCGGGGCTGTCGACGGCCCACGCGCCGAGCGTGGCGCTGACACAGCCGGCGGGCGCGATCGTCGCCGGCAGCGGCTGGGCGCACCCGGTCGAGGTCGCGTCGCGCTCGCCGACCGACGCGTGCGCTTTGAAGTAGACCGCCTTCTTGCCGACGAGCTTGCCGGCCGACTTCCACGCGCCGCCGGGGCCCGTCTTCGTGCTCGCGACCCTCAGCACGCGCGTCGCCGAGTTGCCGCGCAGCACGGTCACGCCGACGCCGGAGAGCGCAATGCCTCCCTCCGTGAGCTTGCCGCCGATCGCGTACTTGCCGTTCTTCTTCGTTGCCTTGAGCGTCAGCGCCGGCGCCCCGACGAGCGACCGCGCGTCGAAGGTGGCGGCGGCGTTCACCGTGCCGACGCCGGGGTTGTACGGCGTGAACAGCGTGTTCCAGACGCTGACCGAGGCCGCCGACGGCGCCGTGAAGATGTTGTTCACGGTGAACTGCGCGTCGAGCAGCTGGGCGCCCTGGACGGCGCGCCCGGGCGAGCCCACCGGCGTGTCCCACGGCGGCAGGCAGATCTTCATGACGTAGGCGCCGAGCTGCGCGAGCGCGCCGCTCGTCGGATCGACGTAGAGGGTCAGCGTCACCGGCTGGCCCGCGACGGTGAGGTTGAGGAGCCAGATCGCCGCATGCGCTCCGGGCGCGCAGGGATCGGATGCGGGCGCGACGGGATTCGTCGTCGTCACCGAGCCCGAGAGCGGGAGCGTCAGCCCCACGTCATGGCCGAGCGCGGTCGCGTTCGTCTGGCCGATCGTCGTGTTCGCGGCCTGGCTCAGGTTCGCCGTGTAGCCGCTGGGGACGAAGATGGTGATCGCCGCGATCGGGTCCGTCGCCTGCGGGACGGCGATGTGCAGCGTCGTCGCGGCTCCCGTCGTCGAGACGGCGACGGTCGCGGTGTTGGCGGCGAGCGCTGTCGCCGCAAGGGCCAGCGCTGCCGCCGCGAGCGCGGCGATGATCGCCGCGCGGGTGCGAGTTCTCATCTGCTGCGGTCCTTTCGTCTGTACTGCATCTGTCAGATCTGTCAGCTGGTCGGGATCGGCTTGCCGAGCACGTGCCAGTACCCCTGCTGGAAGCGCACGAGGTACGTCTTGCGGATCGGGAAGTAGTTCGTCGGCGAGGTCGAGAGCGGGATCCCCGGAAGCAGGAACGGGTTCGTCTCGTTCATGTGCGTCGCCGCCGCGAGCAGGCTCGCGCGCGTCGGGTTCTTGCCCGCGTGCTTCAGCGCGTCCACCATCGCGTACGCGGCCATCATCCCGTACAGGTGCGCGACCGCGTTCGGGTCCTCGCCCGGCAGGTACTTCTTCATGATCGCCTTGTAGAGCTTGACGCCGACCGAGCTCTGCTGCGTCGGGTTCGTCGGGTCGTGGAGGAACGCCGTCGACATCGCGCCGTCGCCGACGGTCTTGCCCGCGCTGAGCTTCACGATCTGCATCACCGCCGGGTCGATCGACACCGACGTGACGTACTCCGTCGGGTTCCAGCCGAGCCGCGACGCCGCGACGAACGCCTGGATCGCCTGCGACGGCAGCGCGAAGATGACGAACGTGTCGGCGCCGGACGCGTGCAGCGACTGCACCTGCGACGTGACCGTCGGCTCGGTGACGACGTAGCTCTGCGTCGAGACGATCTCGCCCGCGTGCGAGCCGAGTCCGCGCTTCAGCCCGGCGAGCAGCTCCTTCCCGTACTCGTCGTTCTCGTACAGCACCGCGACCTTCGCCGTCGGCTTGCCCGCGGCGATGAGGCGCCCGTAGACCGCGCCCTCGCCCTCGAAGCTCGGCAGCAGCCCCATCGTCCACGGCGTCTGCGCGTAGTTGTTCCCGATCGCCGTCGCGCCGCTCCCGACGAAGAGCTCCGGCACCTTCATCTGGTTGAGGTAGTTGCTGATCGCGATCGACTGCTCCGTGCCGATCGTGTTGAAGATGGCGAAGACGTGGTCGCTCTCGACGAGCTTCTGCGTCTGCTGAACCGTCTGCGCCGGGTCGTACTGGTCGTCCTCGACCTCGTAGACGATCTTCCGTCCGTAGACGCCGCCGTGCGCGTTGACGTACGCGAAGTACGCCTGCGCGCCGGTCAGCACCGGCTTGTACGCCGACTCGGAGCCGGTGAGCGGGCCGGTCCCGCCGATGAGGATCTGCGTCGGCGTGACGCCGGGAGCGGACGCGTGGCGCGCGCCCGAGGCGGCCGGGACGCCGACGAGCACCGCCGCGGCCGCCGCCGCCGTCAGGGCGCGAATCATCGTGACACCGCCTTCGTGAGCATGGACAGCTTCAGGGTCATCCGGCCGATCGTGATCGACGAGCCGGGCTGGACGTCGTCGAGGTAGAGCGCGTTCGCGCTCGCCTGGACCGTCGACGTCGCGCCGAGCGTGACGACGAGGCGCTTGCCGGCGGGCACGAGCGCCGCCTCGTTCATGAGGCGGATCGTCGCGACGCCGCTCGGCTTGACGATCCTCGTCCCGCCCTCGCTGATGGGCGTGCTCGTGCCGTCGACGGTGAGAACTGCGACGAGCCGGTCCCAGCCCTTCGCGCCGGAGTAGCGGACGGTCACCGTCGAGTCGCCGAACGTCTCGTGCGGGCCGCCGGTGAGCCGCGCGCCGCGCACGACCTTGCCGCCCGGGCTCTGCATCGTCGTCGTGCCCGGGAGCGCGACGCTCGCGGACGTCGTCGGCGGCAGGCCCGGATAGCTCGTCGTCGCGCCGTCCCACGGATCGTGCGCGAGCTCGACCGGCGGCTTCCTGTCGATCCCGTTCGCCGTGCCGTCGAGATAGCGCTGGAACCACGCGACCGCCTCGCCGAAGTACGTCGGCTGCTCCGCGGGCGGGTTCGGCGCGGGCGGGTGGCCGAGGTCGCCGATGTACAGCCGCTTCGGGCCCTTCAGCAGCTTGTACGCCGCCTCGGCCTGGTCGATGTCGAAGAGGAAGTCGTGCCGGCCCTGGATCAGGAGCGTCGGCGTCGTCAGCGAGCCGAGATGCTTCAGCGGCGAGCGCGGCGCCGAGAGCGCGGCGACCTGCGCCATGTTCGTGCTCGTCGTGAGCGACGGCACCGCCGCGAGCAGCGTCGGGTCCCAGCGCGCGCTCGGCACTTCCTGCGCGAGCTGGACGACGAGCCCGGACTTCGACAGTCCCTGCGGCGCGAGTGCGGTCAGCAGGTTCGTCCACGTGATCACCGGCACGATCGCCTTGAACGGGACGCCGGCGACGGCCGCGTTCCAGACGGCACCGCCGCCGAGCGAGATGCCGAAGGCGCCGATCTGCGTGTCGGAGATCTCCGGGCGGGCGGTCAGCCAGTTGAAGAGGAACTGCGTGTCGGCGACGTCGGTAGGCCCGTCGAGCCCGAACAGCCCGCCCGACGTCCCGTGCCCTCGCGCGTCGCACATGAGCGACGCGAAGCCCGCCGGGGCGAGCGCGGAGACCGCGAACGGCTCCATGTCCTGGTGCTTGCCGCCGAGCCCGTGGAAGAGCATCACCGCCGGCCAGCCGCCCGCCGGCGGCGTCCCCTCCGGCTCGACGAGCGCGCATGACAGCGCCGTCCCGTCGGCCGCGGTGATCGTCAGCTCCTGCGGCGCGACCGCCGCCGGCGCTCCGCCGGCGAGGACGAGCGCGGCCGCGAGCGGCGCGAGGAGGACGATGCTCAGTCGCATGACCGCGCAAGGGTAGCCCCTTTTACAATCCTCGCCATGGACTCCCGCCCAGTGGGCCTGTTCGACTCCGGGGTCGGCGGGCTGACCGTCCTCCACGAGTGCCTCGTCAGCCTTCCCGAGGAGGACTTCGTCTACCTCGGCGACCACGCGCGCCTGCCGTACGGGCCGCGGCCGCTCGACGAGGTGCGCCGCTTCGCGCAGGAGATCGGCGCGTTCCTCGAGCAGCAGGACGTGAAGATCGTCGTCGTCGCGTGCAACACCGCGACGTCGGCGGCGCTG
>Ga0335085_10009853_pt1 | contig 14352 bp, 9 predicted proteins | sample Lox_Sample_45_FD_206712 | JGI IMG/M metagenome (GOLD analysis project Ga0335085, IMG submission 206712) | Soil microbial communities from Loxahatchee National Wildlife Refuge, Florida, United States - Lox_Sample_4.5 | ecosystem: Environmental > Terrestrial > Soil > Wetlands | place: USA: Florida...
ATGTTCCCCATATCGGCCTGTACAACCATGTGGCCAGGAAACACATTCGGCAGGGGCTGTCGCAACCCGACCGTCAAGTAAGGGTCGACGCCATACATCGCCTCGCCAAAAGAATCTTGCTGCGAAACGATCCGGCCGCTGAGCCACTTATATCCAACCACGACGCTGGTATGAGTGCCCGGGAGCTTCGCCGCCATGCGGGTTGCTACACTATGCCGGTACTTTGTCTCGAACTGGTTACGCAAACGGGGAGCCGCCACGAGATCATCCGCGACAAGCGCGCCGGAGTAGTCGTAAATCACGGTCGATGTCAGCCCCGGTGCAATCCGCTTTTGATAAGTTACACGAGCGCCAGTTGAGCTCGTCTCGCCGCCGTCATACGCGAAGGCATCGCCAAAGAATCCCTGAACGAAATCGGAACTCGGTGCTGTCCCCACTCCCATCACGGCCGTATGTGACGATTGGTCATGGAAGACCGCAGCCGTCAATTCCGCATCGTTTCCGATCGAATGTTTTACAGCTGCTTCTTCATGAATGCCGTTTTCAAACACCGGCTTGCCGCGCCGCATCATCAGCGTGGGAAACGCATCGAACGTGTTCACCGCCGATTGCAATGCATCGGTCGAATCGCCCAGTGCGTCCTCCCACGGATGGGTAGCCACGATCATCGAAAGCTGCCAGTCCGGAGACATCTCCACGGCAACCTCCGCGCGCGGACGCAATGCGGAAGTCCCGCTGCCGAATCCGGCGTACACGTATTCCCCGCCATATCGCACACTCACGCGATCGCCCAAGATCAACTCATCGTCATGTGAGATGCGCATGCCGCGGAAAACCGGCCCGCCCGGCCCGAACTCGGACTGCCTCACCACGAGTGTCGTGACGGGCCCTGTGCGTTCATCTCCAGTCGGCAGCCATTCGGCCGCGACGCCCGCCGCAGACTGCTGATTCAGGTAGCTAAACTGGCCTGCCAGCAAAAACCGGGATTTCTGCCCCATCGGCACGTCATAAGCGAACTCGGTGCCCGGCGCGACAGGGCTATTCGCCACGGATGTCGGATTCTGCCCGCCGGATGATACTTCAACGAGTCCACGGTCATTTTTTTGCCTGGCGCCTTCTTCGATGCCGGCATTCGCAAGCGCCACGTTCGGAGAATCATCCCACCGCAGCACGGACCTGCCGCCCGCCGTCGAGCGCAACACCCAAACCCAATCGTCCGCAGCGCCCCGCTGTTGAGGCTGCTGCCGCAACTGGCCGAGCGATGAAAACACCGACCCCATCACCACCTGCAAAAGCGTCGCATGGCTGACGCTCACTTCGATGTGCTGTTCGATCGTCGGCAGGAAGCCCGCAAGCGTCACTTCCACCGAATACATCCCAGCCGGCAGAGTCTCCGAAGCGAAATCGCCCTTCCCATTCGTATGCAATTTAACCGGCGAACCTGCCAGCAGTTTTTCGGGGGAAATTACGACCGTCGCGCCCATCTGAGGCGTCCCGCTCGCGTCAACTACTACTCCGGTGATCTTGCCTGCGTCGGGCGCGCATTCGGCGGGAACTGCGACAAGGCACACGAAACATCCAAGAAGGATGAGACGAACCGCTCGGAGATTCACAAAATTACCTCCCCTGAGTCGTATTCGCGCTTGCGGGGGCCGCTACAACCGTAAAATTCTGCGTCGGTGCGATGGATTGCTTTGCCAGGTTATCGGTGATCGCAACTTCCAGCTTATAGTCGCCCGGCGCCAGAGAGCCTAGTGTGAGAGCGTCCTGCAACGTCATCTCTTCGCCGTGCGCCGGAAGCTTATCCGCACCGAGATCAAATTTCAATACCGGATTCGGATTTTTGTCTTTCATCACTCTGTATTCCACCGAGACGTCCGGCTTGTTCGTCTTCGGGTCCACCTTTAGATTATAGACTTGCAGGAAAATGCCCATCTGTTCGTTTTGATAGAATCTCCGGCTCATCTGCGGAACGACTTTCACGTCGCCCAGCACAAACATTCCCAGTCCGATGTCCTTATACGAGACTGGAGTGATCTGCCGCGCCAGAATCAGCGAACTCGCGTTCAGCTCGTCATCCTTGAATTGCGGCACCGCGAGCCGCGTATCGACCACTCCGACGTTGCCGCTGTTTGTGTCCTTTATCACCAGATCGAGCGCATATAAGCCCGGGCTCAGCGGCACCTGCTTCTGATAAATTTCTTGCACACTCTTGGTCGCTTGGATTGTCGACGCCGGCACATTGTCTTCGATCGGATCGTCGAAGGTTGTGATCGTCCGGCCGGTCAGTGTCGTAATGCGTCCGAAAACATCCGCATGGGCCCGATCGACTCCATCCTTCTCGACGTAAGTTAGCTGCGTGCGCGGGATTTGAACCGTAATCGGTACCATCACTGTGTCTGACGTGATTCGCAAAAAGGCTTCCATGTAATCGAACTTCAGCGTGTTCCGGACTAGGTTGTGTGTCACCAACTCTTCCGGCAACTTCACGGGCGGCGGTTGGAACGCTGCGGCATAATTCTCAAGCCGCGAAAACTCATTCAATTCCGAACCCTGAGAAACGCCCTCGGCCTGTCCAGCCAGGTGTGTACCGTCGGGATTCGAGAAACGCATCGACTTGTCCGCAATGCCCATCTGTTCAGGCATCGTCAAGCCTGCGCCTGGGACGTTCAGCAGCGCGTCCTTTTCGCTGGGATCCATCGTCAAATGGAACTCGCCCGTCCCGGTCGGGTCCACAAACTCAAATTCCACATTCTCCTGATGGTCGCCGTTATACCCTCCGAGATAACGGTACCGCCAGTTCTCATACGCGTACGTTGTGGTCGTACCGCCGCCCTGGTCCATCGGCCGGTCCCATTGCTCGCCCGCCGTGTGCTCGTCGCGTTCGTCGGGAGGGCCCCAAGTGATATAGATGCGCCCGCGATCCGTCTTCCATCCAGGAATACCGGACGCGAAATGTTCGTTCGCATAGGCGATCCGGCGATAAATCTCGTCTTTATAGCTGTTATCCGGCGAATCCGGATTGGGATTGCGCCGCTGCCAGAACGCCTCGATGAAAGTCTCGCGTTCTTCGTTCGTTTGCAGATGCAGGAAGGTGTTTCGTTCCTCAGGCGTAATGATGTACGCCACGTCCTCATCGAGCCATTTCTTGTAAGGGGTATCGAGTTCCTTATATAGGGCGGAGTTGCTCTGTTTCTTCTGTTTTGCGGCTTTTTTCTGGTCTTTCGAGGTCTGGTCAGAGTCCTGCCGGGCGGCCACCGCCAGTGCTGACACACCCACGGCCCCCAGCGCTAACGACGCGAATAAGAACGTACTAAGCCGACGGCTTCTAATCATGGGCCACCGAGTGCGCGGACGAATGTTACCCTGTCCTTCCGTACAGGTCAACTCTGCGAACCTACCCCTTCCCCTGACAGTGTTGGACTAGGTTCCGCCAAATTGGGTTGCCCGCCTCTTGCTGGGGCGCTAGAATCGAATTTTGTAGACTCCGCTCGCCGCGAAACATTTCCTTAGCCCCTGCGTATCTAGAGCTAGGAAGCAAGCGCTCCGGTGCTCTGGGCTTCTGCTTTTGCCCTTTGTAGCGGCCGCCCGCCTTTTGGTCGGGCGCTTTGAATTTGTCTTTGGTTTTGTTTACTTGGATTGAGGACCCAATATTGATGAAGACTTGGCAAAAAGCCGCAATTGGCGTGGGCGTGATCGTTGCGATTGCCGTGATCACTCTCGTCAGCGTATATGAGGCGAACAAAGATGTCGTCACCGTTCAGACCGGCACAGTCGTCCGCGAGGATTTGCGCACTCTGGTCACCGGTTCTGGCGAGATCCGCCCGAATAACTACACAAACGTCGTCGGCCAGGGCGTCGGCATTATCACTTCGATCGACGTCCACGAAGGCGACTACGTGAAAAAGGGCGACGTCCTTCTCCATGTCGACAATGTTCAGCCCGCCGCTGACGTAAAGGCTCAACAGGCCAATATCGACTCAGGCAGAGCCGCTGTTCTGGCCGCGCAGGCGAACTACAACGCCGCCAACGCCACCGTTGTTCAACGCCAGGCCGATTTAGAGAAGGCCAAGCTCGACTGGGGTCGCCAGCAAGCCCTTTATGAGAACCAGCTCATTTCCAAGGCTCAATATGACGCCAGCAAGGCAGCCTATGACGCAGCCGTCGGCGCTCTCGAAGCCGCCAAAGCTCAGGTGAACCAAATGGCCGCCTCGCGCGAACAGGCGCAATCGAATCTCGCCCAGTCCCAGGCCGCGCTTGTGCGCACCACGGATATTCTTCACAAGACCACCTACTTCGCCCCGATCAGCGGTCTTGTCAGCTACATTGCTGTTCGCGTCGGTGAAAACGTCGTCCCCGGCATTCAGAATTCCCAGGGCAGCTTTTTGCTCACGCTGTCGGACATGAGCGTCGTCACCGCCGAAGTTAAAGTCGACGAGACGGACATCACCAACGTGCGCAACGGCGAGCCCGCCGAAGTCACGATTGACGCCATCCAGAACAAGACATTCACGGGTAAGGTCACTGCCGTCGGCGATGAAGCCATCCTGCGCAGCACGGGTGACGCCTCGATGACGCAAACCACCACCAACACACAGGAAGCTCGCGACTTTAAAGTCGTCGTCACGCTCGATCATCCGCCAACTGGTCTGCGCCCGGGGCTTTCTGTCACCGCAAAAATTGAAACGGCGAAGCAACGAGACGCTCTCAGCATTCCGATTCAGGCGCTCGCCATGCGCTCACAAAAGGATCTTGCCGCGAAGCAGGATTCCGGCAGCTCCGTCACGCTTGCCGCGTCCAGCTCTGACGTCACGAACCCCAGCAATAAGGCTGACGTTCAAGGCGTTTTCGTCATTCGAGGCAACAAAGTTCAGTTTGTCCCGGTGCAGACCGGCATCAGCGGCGTCACGGATATTGAAGTGACGAAGGGTCTGAATCTCGGAGACCAGATCGTGATCGGCAGCTACAAAGCCCTGCGCTCGCTCCATTCAGGCGCCACGATCAAGATCGATAACAGCGTCACCACCGGCGCCGAAACCGGTAGTTGACCTGCATAGCTTTTGACTTGTTTTGTAGTGGCCGTTTTCTGCGCGGACGTTTTGGAATTGCTTTTGACTTATTTCGTAGCGGCCGACTCGCCTTCCAGTCGGGCGCTTTTGGTTTGCCGTGGCTTTCGTAGCGGTTCTGGCGCTCCTGGCTCTGTGCTTTTTGATTTGGTTTCGATGTTGTTTTCGTAGCGGCCACCTATAGGTGGGCGGTTTTGTTTTCTGGCACTGGATGCCCTTGCTGCGGAATTTGGCGTCGCCCTTTGTAGCGGTCACGTTGCCCGCGAATTTGGCGGGCGCTTCTCGGCGGGCGTCTTTGAATTTCGCTTTTTGTAGTTGATCGTCATCCTGAGCGAAGCGAAGGATCCCTCTTATTCTTTCGGGACTCCTCACCGCGCAGGCAGCATCATATGAATTGAGGAAGCCGAATGCCGGTGCAAGAACAAGAACTCGAAAGTCAATCCTTTCGCCAGGATCTCATCGACACCGGCGTCGTCATCCAGACCGAAGACCTCTGGAAGACCTATGAAATGGGCACTGAACAGCTCCATGCGTTGCGCGGCGTCAACATGCAGATTCGCAAAGGCGAATACGTCGCCATCATGGGGCCTTCCGGCTCGGGTAAATCGACGCTGATGAATTTGATCGGTTGCCTCGATTCGCCTACGAAAGGCAATTACTGGCTCGCAGGTCGCCTGGTCAGCCAACTCAATGACGACGAGCTCGCCTACATCCGCAACAAGGAGATCGGCTTCGTCTTCCAGACGTTCAACCTGCTCGCGCGCGCCACCGCGCTGCACAACGTTGAGCTGCCCATGATTTACAACGGCACGTCCGCCGCCGAACGCATCGAGCGCGCCAAGAATGCGCTGAAGCAGGTCGACCTTGCCGATCGCATGATGCACAAACCAAACGAGCTCTCCGGCGGCCAGCGCCAGCGCGTCGCCATCGCCCGCGCGCTCGTCAATAACCCCGCGATCCTTCTCGCCGATGAACCCACCGGCAATCTCGACTCCGCCACCGGCGAAGAAATCATGAGCCTCTTCGCGCGCCTCCACCGGGGCGGCAATACCATCATCCTCGTCACCCACGAGCAAGACATCGCCGCACACGCCCACCGCGTCATCCGCGTCCGCGACGGCAAAATCGAAAAAGACGAATCCACCGCCCGCGCATAGCAGGCTCGGTTTGGGGAAATTTCCTCTACGCCGTCATCCTGAGGGACGCGAAGCGGCCCGAAGGATCTCTCTTGCAGTTGCCGTTGCCTTTTCGACGCGGCCGATTTCTGGCCCGGCGTCTTTGAATTTGCCATGTGGCACAGCCACTCCTGGCTGTGAATTTCGCTTTTTGTATTTGCTTTTGTAGCGGCCGCCTTGCGTTTTAGGCGGGCGCTTTTGAATTTGTCTTGAATTTTCATGACTTCGTCAACCAAATCCGTCCACGCGTAAAGGCCTGGCGTGAAGCCGATTATCCCCGCGAAATTCTTCAACTCCATCCCAACTAGCGTCGGCAGTGCTAATCTAATTGAGGAGGTCTTTCATGTCCGAAACTTCTACGATGCTGCCGCTGGGGGCGGTTGCCCCGGCATTCCGTCTGCGTGACCCGCACGGCAAACTCGTCTCATCCGACGAATTCAAAAACGCGCCCGCGTTCGTCGTCGCGTTCATCTGCAATCATTGTCCATACGTGAAGCATATTGCTGGCGCGTTTGCGAATCTCGCCAGCGAATATCAGGCGCGCGGCGTCGCCGTCTTCGCAATCAATTCCAACGACGCGGAAGCATATCCCGAAGATAGTCCCGAAAAAATGGCCGAAGAAACTCAGCACTACGGCTACACGTTCCCGTATGTCTATGATGAAACGCAGGACGTCGCGCGCGCCTATCACGCCGTCTGCACGCCCGATATTTTCCTCTTCGACAAGGATCGCCGCCTCGTCTATCGCGGCCAGTTCGACGACAGCCGCCCGAAGAACGATCGTCCCGTCACTGGCGCCGATCTGCGAGCCGCGCTCGACGCCGTCCTGGCAGGCCGTCCCGTGAACGAAGAGCAAAAGCCGAGCGTCGGCTGCAGCATCAAGTGGAAGCTTCCCAAAGCCTCCGCCGCCCGCTAGCTTTTTGGGGGACGGAGCCTTAGCTCCCGCATAGACCGCGCTCATTCAAAAGATGGGCTTTTAGCTCCTGAAGCCGTCCGTTTTGCGACAAGGGCCATCGTTTCAATCAACCCAAGGGTCGAACCCTGTAACCGTTTTCATTGCTTACTATACGTAGCAAGTACAAATGTCTATTGACACCTTTTCTTGCTCTATGCTAACTGTGACGTATTCGTGGCACCGGCTGAACGCCGGGTTGCCGGGGCTCAGGCGCGGGAACACCAAAATTCCTTGCTGGGCTATCGGCAATAAACCCCACCCACCCCGGGAGGTGGAAACCTTTGGTTTTCACCTCCCGTTTTTATTTCCCATAGCATGTCGCACTATTGTTGTCGTAGGGGCGCATGTTAGCTGACCCGCTTTGCCCATCGCCCCAGCCAAATCTGCGCGCCTGCCGCTCAACCCAACGATTTTCGTAAATTAAGCGATTTTACGGCGCACTTTGCGCCATTTGTGGCTCTTTAAGGCGCTTTATCGCGCTTTACGGCGCCAATTTGCTCCGTTTTGGCCACAGATCGGTCCGCTTCTGGTGCTGTCCAAAGAAGCGCGATGCCCGGTGGGAACTATAGATCGGTTGAGTGCCGACCCGCTGCGCCTTCAGGCGATCGCCGTACTCCTCTTGGCGCGGGCGATCGGTCGCGGCTCGCCGATTTCTACGCTATCTCCAAGATAAAAAAGCGCTTGTAGCGTCGTTTCCCGAAGACCTAGCGAGACGAGCGCGCGAATATCCAATTTCGATTCCGCCTCGTCCAACTCTTTCGCACTCGCATAGAGCGCCGGTGCCTTTGGCATGAACACGGGACAGCAATCATGAAACGGCTCGGAGGAAATGTCGTAAGTACCTATTTTCTTTGCAGTTGCAAGGATATCGATCTTGTCTGTCCCAATGAGTGGCCTAAAAACCGGCAGCGCCGCAACCGCCTCGACCGCGCCCAAATTGCGCAACGTCTGCGACGCCACTTGTCCCAAACTGTCGCCAGTCGCCAGCGCGAGCGCATGTTCTCTCTTTGCAATAACTTCCGAAATGCGCAACATCATTCGCCGATAGAGCAGTACGCGATAATCCTCTGGCGCATAGCGAACAATTTCACGCTGGATCGCTTCAAATGGAACTCGATAAAGCTTCGCATGGAATTGATAACGAACAAGTTGCCGCGCCAATCCCATCGCAACGTGTAGCGACGATTCACCGGGCCGCGCGCCCGTTCCGTAGAAATGGACGAAGCTGAGATGAGCTCCGCGCTTCATCATCTGGTATGCAGCGACAGCCGAATCGTAACCGCCAGAAAGCAGACAAGTTATCCTCCCGGCGGTATTTGGCGGCAATCCGCCCGCACCAGGAATTTTCTTCGCATAAACGAGCAGCGGTCCAGGAGTGACTTCAATATGGCACGTCACGTCCGGATCTTTGAGCTGCACCCGGGAACTGCGCCCCTCTTCGCGCAGTCGATCCTGCAGAAAACGGCCGACGGCGCGCTCGATTTCCATGCTGGAATTAGCGAAAGTCTTGTCGCTACGGCGCGCTCGAACGCTAAAACTCTCAAATTGGAGCGGTGCAAGCTCGTGCCAGGCCGCACCGCAAAGCGCGTCCATTTCACGCTCAACGGGCGTAGCTACTGCGTAATACGCGACACCAAACACGCGCTCAATCCGTTCAATCGCCGCAGGAACCGAGGCCACTTCGGCGAGCCGAACCAAAAACCGATCACCTGGCTGCTCGATGCGCTGCACTGGAATGCCTTGCAAGCTTTGCCGCAGGGCGGTGAAGAGCTTGCCAAGGAAGAAGCGGCGATTGCCGCCTTTCAGCCAAAGCTCGTGGTAGTGAACGACGATGACGGGATTCTTCATACCCCTGCCGATTTCCACAGTTCGCTTCTGCTGAGTATATCAATCCGCTGCGCAATTTGCAGAGAAGCATGTATATGATTCGCACGCCCGTACGTTATACAAGGTGAGCGATTTGGGAGCCAATTTGTCGATAACTGACTGGATACATTGAAAGTTCGGGGGCGACTTTCCCCGGTGTCGAGGGTTAATATTCGCGTTACCTAATCTTTGGCGCCAGGCAGAAGAGCGGTGCTACCAAATTGAACTGCGCTGCATCAGATCAGCAGAGAGATGGGAGTTCGCGGGAGGCAACAAAATGTGGAACCGGCGAGACTGGGATGAGTTCTTTCATATTGTGAATAGGAGCGGGCAGAGGAACCGGCCACTGCGTCCGGTTGACCGTTCGCGCCGCGACCGCCGTCTTGTCCCGGCGGAGGGATATAGCCTTGCTGAGTTGGATGATGCCGGCTTGAGCATCGAGCAGGCTGAGATGCTCGGGCTCCCCGTAGATGCAGGCCGAGTCGGTTCGTACGGTCCTAACGTTTCGGAATTGCGCGAGTATCTGCGTTCTACGCGTTCGCGGTTCTAGAGAAGCTCTTTCGGAAATTGAGTTTTTGAGCGGGGCGGGCTTGAACCCGCCCCGACGTGTTTTCAAGCCCCGCCAGCCTGCGCCTTTTTCCAGAACCGCGCTACTGCCGCGTAGTCTGGATCGTCGTTTGACTGCTCTTTCACGGCGCTATACGTGGCGTAAGCAGCTGCACCAGCCGGAAGTTCGATCTTCTGCTGCCGCGCCAATTCCAATGCGAGGCGCACATCCTTATGCATCAGGCGCAGAGGAAAGCTCGCCGGGAATTCATGCTTCAGTATGAAAGGCGCCTTAATGTCGAGTATCGGCGCGCGGCCCATACTGGATTGCATTACCTCTACGAGCTTCTCAGGTTCAAATCCGCTGGCAGCGACTAGAGCGAGCGATTCGGCGAATGCTTGGACTTCGAGCGCATAGAGCAGGTTCATGGCGAGCTTGATGGTCTGGCCGGCGCCATTCGTGCCCAACAGGAAAAATCGTTTGCCCATCGCCTCGAGCGCTGGCTTCACGCGCTCATAGACGGACTTCTCTCCGCCGATCATGAAGACCAGCTCGCCTTTTTCGGCACCCCAAGTCCCGCCTGTGACCGGCGCGTCCAGGAAATCGACGCCACGCTCCTTGCAGGCTGCGGCAACCTTCCGAGCAAGCTCCGGCGACACGGTGCTCGAATCGACGAGCACGCTTCCCTTCCGCAAAGCTGCCAAAGCAGCATCTTTAAAGAGAACTTCTTCGACCGCAGGCGGATCGCTAACGATCGTGATCAATAGGTTGCTTTGCTCGGCAACCTCGCGAGGATTCTTCGCGAGCTTCGCTCCGCCACGGACTAAGTCATCAGCCTTTGAAGCAGTGCGATTCCACACAGTAAGAGGAAATCCAGCCTTGAGCAGATTCTGAGCCATCGGTTTGCCCATCAAGCCGAGGCCGATAAAGCCGATCGACATTTTCATTGTTCACCTTCCGCTGGAGAGCATAACAGGGCCGCCGTAAAGTGGCGAGGGGGGCAATCGCGAATTACGAAGGCGAGGAGCCATCAGGCGATAGTTCGATCACACTCAAGATGCACTCGTAGGGGATTTCGATTCGCAGCATCTTCTTCTTGCCGTCTTGCTCGAAGTGGTCTTCGATAAAGATCGAAGAGCCATTGTCCACGGCGACGGTACCGCTGGCGGAGTGGTAGACATAGCCGGTGCGGTAACGTGCCTCAACTTGTTTCCCCAGGAAAGACTCGTATTTGATCACCGGTCTCTGCCTCATACGTTATGTAGAGAAAACAGTAATACATCAAATGTACTCATATGTAAAGTGTTGTATGCGGAGCGGCGTGCATTTGCTATCCGGGTCTCTAGATCAGGGCGAATTCCACGCGATGACGGAATGGGTCGATACGTTCAGCTTGCACATGGACACGGTCGCCCAGCCTGTAGGTTTGCTGCGCCCCCTGGCGACCATGGGCGATGATTGCATGGTCACGCTCGCGAAAAACGCAGCGCATTCCGGTAAACTCTTCAATTCGATCGATGCTCACCAATCCCTCTACGAAAATGTCGATCAGTTCGACGAAAAACCCGAACTTCTGGACGGAAATAATCAAGCCGTCGTATTCGTCACCCAAATGGCCTTCCATAAATTGAGCCGTCTTCCATTCCATGAGTTCGCGTTCTGCGGCATCCGCGCGACGCTCCGCTTCGGAGCATTCTGAGGCGATCTCATCAAGCTCCACACGTCGATAGGGACCGAGCGTGGCGACCCGCTCCAGTTTTTTGCCCGGGCGTTCAAGGGCGGCGCGCTGGGGCTCCACATCTGGGTTATCAAGCGCCCACTTCAGGGCACGGTGAATGATCAGGTCTGGATAACGGCGGATCGGCGACGTGAAATGCGTGTATTCCTGCGTTGCGAGGGCGAAATGGCCGAGTAGATCCACGGCATAGCGCGCCTGCTTTAGCGAACGCAGCATCAGGTAGCTAAGAATGCGTTCTTCCGGCTTTCCGGCAATCTTTCGCGTGAGGCGCTGATAGTGCTGCGGTCGAATATCGACTTCCTCCGTAGACGGAAGAGAAACAGCCATTTGACGCGTACGGCCGCCGCGCCGCTGCTCGCCGCCCCTCGTCATGCGTGCCGGAGCGCGCACGCTGCCGTGGCGCACAGCGATGCGCCGCTCGGCCAGATCTTCCACGCCCAGTGAATAACCGAATACGTGCGCCAACTCTTCGAATTCTAAGACACGCTTTGGATCTGGCTTCTCGTGGACGCGGTGCAAAGAGGCGATTCCGCGGCGCTCTAGATATTCCGCAACAGTTTCGTTCGCGGCGAGCATGAATTCTTCAATCAGGCGATGCGCGATATTACGCTCGCTGCGCACGATGCTGGCCATTCGTCCAGCCTCATCGAACTCGATGACCGGCTCAGGCAAATCGAAATCAATTGAGCCGCGTTCGACGCGGCGCGCGTTGAGGAGCAACGCTAGGTCCTTCATGCGACGAAATTCAGCGGCCAAGGACGCGTATCGAGCGAGTGCTTCTGTGTCGCCTTCGAGCACCTTATTGACGTTTGTGTACGTCATGCGTTCGGCTGAGCGAATTACGCCCTGCGTAAATTCAGCGCCTCTGCGCCGGCCGGTTTCGTCGAACTGCATGATCGCGCTCATCACGAGTCTGTCGACGTGCGGATTCAACGAGCAGATTCCGTTGGAGAGCTCCTCAGGCAACATCGGCACGGCGCGGTTGGGGAAGTAAACTGACGTGCCGCGCAAGCGCGCTTCGCGGTCCAGCGGCGCTCCGCGAGAAACGTAGTGCGCAACATCCGCGATATGCACCTGAAGCTCATAGCCACCGTCGGGATGTTCTCGAACGTATACGGCGTCATCGAAATCTCGTGCCGTCTCGCCGTCAATCGTGACGATAGGCAGCGCGCGGAAGTCGCGGCGCCCGCGAAGGGTATCCTCCGGCACCTGCTGCGGTGCGCGTTTAGCTTCATCGACTGCATCTTCGGGGAAAACGTGGGGCAAGTGGTGCTTGCGAATCATTATTTCGACGTCAACGCCGATTTCTCCTGGGCGTCCCAGGATTTCGATCACGCGTCCCAAAGGCGCGAGGCCGCCCTTGGGGTAACGAGTGATCTGCGCGTTGACGACGGCGCCATCAAGTTCGGGCAAACGCAATCGACGGCGTGCAGCGGGCGTTTGACCCTTCGCCTCAGCAACTTCGCGGAGAGACGGTACGATCTCATCGCCGGATGGAATGAGGACAGCTTGCAAAATCCGTGTGTCGTAGGGCAGCACATAGTTGCCATCCGATTCGTAGCGGAAAAGCCCGACCACGGTAGGATGGGCACGCTCGGCGATTTGAACGATGCGACCTTCGGCACGGCCATCCGGACGTCGATGTTCGATCCGGGCGAATACATGATCGCCATGCATCGCATCATGGATCGCATTTGGCGGGATAAAGAGATCGCCGTCCACATTCGGGATCGGGTGATCCGGAACTACGAAGCCGTAGCCGTCGCGATGTGCCACGAGCCGACCCGCGATGAGGTTCGGAGTGGCGAGCTTCGCTGGGACCGAAAGGCGCGGCGGAGTATTTGAGGCGCGCTCATGTTTTGCTCGATGTTGCGCCGGTCCCTTTTCGCCGTGGGCCAAACTTCTCTTTTCCGGAAGCTGATAATGTCCTTCGCGAACTTCCTCAACGTCACCGCGACGTTTCAGATGCTGCAGGATACGAGGAAGGTAACGGCGACCGCGATGCTTCAGTCCCATTCCGTGTGCGATATGACGGACATTCGCCGGCTCTTCCAGAGTGGCAATGTAAGAAAGCACATTCAACTCGTTGGTTTCTTCTGGATGCTCAGCGTGAGGGCGCTTCTTGTGTTTGTTTTTCAATATGGCGGACCCGGCGAGAACAGGCTAACGGAATTTGCCGTTCGTAGCAAAGGTAACGGCAGACCGCGGCGGCACGGCTGAAGGCAGCGCTTGCGAAGCCTAGTTCGTTGCTGCTGCGGATTCGCGGATGCTACGATGGTTTTCATATGACACGCAACATCGGCCCCAAGCCGCGCATCGGTGTTCCGTATCGCACGAAAAGAGAGCAGGCGATTGGGGATCAATCGAAGATCCGTCGCTACTTGAAAGCTGTGCGAATGGCGGGCGGCGATCCGATTCCCGTTCCACTCGATTTATCCGAGGGCGAGCTAAAGAGGCTGGCTAGCACGCTGGACGGTGTTGCGCTTTCGGGCAGCCCAGCCGACGTGGAGCCCTCGCTTTTCCGGGCCGTGCCGCATGCGAAAGCTGCTGCTCCGGACCGTGGCCGCGAGCGCACCGATTTCGCTTTGCTTGAGCACTCCTTTGCCGAAGGCAAGCCTGTGCTGGCGATTTGCTATGGTATTCAGAGTCTCAACGTTTTTCTCGGAGGCACTCTGGTGCAAGACATACCGAGCGAAGTTCCGTCCAATATAGAACACGACGTCCGGGACGCGCATTCGTTGCCGGAGACATTTCACGAGATTCGAATCGAACCGGGCTCGCGCCTCTCGAATTTGGCAAACAGCTTGAATGGAGTCAGCGTGAACAGTTCGCATCATCAATCCGTGCGCGAGCTTGGTTGTGGGCTGCGCGTGACAGCGACTACCAGCGATGGAGTAATCGAAGCGGTTGAAGGAACCATTGCCGGACATTGGGTCACGGCGGTGCAGTGGCATCCCGAACGCATGGTCGAAACAGATGCCTTTGCCCTTTCTCTTTTTCGCGGC
>Ga0335085_10009854_pt1 | contig 14352 bp, 11 predicted proteins | sample Lox_Sample_45_FD_206712 | JGI IMG/M metagenome (GOLD analysis project Ga0335085, IMG submission 206712) | Soil microbial communities from Loxahatchee National Wildlife Refuge, Florida, United States - Lox_Sample_4.5 | ecosystem: Environmental > Terrestrial > Soil > Wetlands | place: USA...
AGCCGGGACTAACACCCCAGAGTACGGCGAGGCTGCGGATCATCAGACCTGCGCCGACGAGAAGAACAAGCGCGAGAGCCGTTTCGACGACGACGAACGTGTTTTGCGTGCGGTGGCGAGCACCGCTGCCGCCGCGTCCGCCTTCTTTTAGAGTTTCGTGGAGATCGGGATTGGCCGTTTTCAGCGCGGGCACGAGGCCGAAGATCATACCGACGAGAATCGAGATGGCGAAGGCAAAGAGCAGGACGGTGATATTGAGGTGAATTTCGTTGGAGCGCGGGAGCGCGTCGGGCAAGACACTGAGAGCGGCGCGTGTGCCCCATGCGGCAAGGGCGAGACCGAGCGCTCCTCCGACGAGCGACAGAAGTACGCTTTCGGTGAGCAGTTGGCGGATGACGCGCGTTTGGGCGGCGCCAAGAGCGGCGCGGATAGCAAATTCGCGGGCGCGGCCTGTAGCGCGAACGAGGAGGAGATTAGCGACGTTGGCGCAGGCGATTAAGAGGACGAATCCGACCGCGGCTAGCAGAACGACAAGGAATGGACGAATGTCGCCGACCACGTCTTCGCGGAGAGGCAGCATGGCGACACCGCTGCCCTTGTCGGCGTCAGGATAAGCCTTGGCGAGATTCCGCGCGATGCCGTCCATATCGGCTTGGGCTTGAGCGAGAGTGACGCCGGGTGCGAGGCGGCCTACGGCATCCATACCCATGCCCGCGCGGCGATCACGGAAGAGGACGTTGTCCCACTGGCCGATGGGAACGAAAACGTCAGTATTGAGATGGAAATTGCCGCTGGCGTAATGAAAATCGCCGGGAACGACGCCCACGATCGTGCGAGCGGTGCCATCGAGCGAGAGAGTCTTGCCAACGACGCCGGGCGAAGCGGCAAACTTGCGTTTCCAAAGGCCCTCACTGATCAGGATGACGGGCGCGGCGCCGATTTGGTCTTCCTGAGGAACAAACGAGCGACCGACGACGGGCTTCACGCCGAGCGTCGTAAAGAAATTCGCGGAAACCATTTCACCTTTGAGGCGCTCGGGCTCGCCGAGGCCGGTCATGTTCATGTTGTCAGAGCGAAACGCGGCAAGACCGGAGAAGGAATGGTTGTCGCGGACCCAATCGAGGAAATTCGGATAGGAGATCGAGGAGTGGTTGAACGTGCGCGTATGAGTGTAAACAGCGACCAGACGGTCGGGTTGCGCGTAGGGGAGTGGATTCAGAAGGACGCCGTCGACGACTGAGAAGAGGGCCGTGTTTGCACCGATGCCAAGGGCGAGCGTGAGAATCGCGATGATCGTGAAGCCCGGCGCTTTTCCGAGAATGCGGACTGCGTAGCGTATGTCTTGCAGCAGAGAGTTCACGGCGCACCTCAGACGAAAGGTTAAACCAACAAGCCTGATTTCGAACGACTAAGTGTATGTACGCAGCACCTTCAGGAAAAGTTCGGTTTAGAGGCGAAAAACACGTGAGCGGATCGCTGTAGGTGACTGATGGCCAGGAAGTTGCCCCGTCAGAGGAGTGCCTGACAGTACTACAGATTTCCGCTGATTGCCGGATTGGCGGCGCACAGGTAGGGTGCGAACAAGGAAGGTGTGCCGTGGCCAATTCGACCCTTATTGGACTGTGCTTGGAGGATTTTTGGGAAATTTATGAGGCGGAGAATCCTTTGACTGAGCTCCTGCGGAGGATTGCGGAGATAGAGCGTGGAGGATTGGCTGGCGAGTTAGTAAAACAAAGTGGGACGTGCAGAAGAACCGGCGCCACGCGGGCCCTAGCAAGCTTCGCGTGGCGCCGGTTTTTTCTCACTGCGCTTTAAACGTGAACGTGGCCGGCTGGGGTTTGGCCACTTGCGTGCCCGACAATTGGATGAATGCCGAGAGCGGCAGGAAATTAGCGACGTTGACGCCGGTTCTGCCGCCGCCACCTTTCTCGGTGATTTGAGGCAGCGTCGACGTCGTATAGCCGTTCAGTTTGAACAGCCGGCCGAACGGCGTGTGCTCTGGGGTAGTGGTGTGACACGAACTGCAAGGCAAGCCCGTCTGGCGTGCGAAACTTGGAACGGCATAGGCGTTCGGCGCGGAGGCGGCAATCAGCGCTAAAGCCACATCCAAGACCGCTTCAGGCCAATTTTCATCGGCGATTCTCCTTCGTTCAACTGATCGGCAGTCGAGTTTTTTCGAATCACGCCTGCCGTACAGCAGCGCTTTGCTCTTAGAAAAAAACGTACCTCACTCATGAGTTGCCCGCGCCTTTGCTGAGGCGGCGACGCTTAGGGTTACGAGCTTGCTGTTGTTCCAGCTTTTGGATTTCTGACCGTAGCCAGTGGGCGACCGTAGCTTCGATCTCAGACGGATCGGCAGACTTGTAGAGCGCGTCGAGAGTTTCTCCGGCAGCGTTCAGTAGGATGTGACGGCACGGTGTGCCCGCCGAACGAACGTCCGGCGGAACGAACTGCAGGAGAGGGCAATGGCTGCAATCCGGCGCCCCTTCGTGGGCGGCGTAATTCAGGCAAGTCGGAGAGTCTTCGAAAATGAGCTGTGGGCGCCAAGCATTCTTGCGGGGATTACGGTAGTTTCCCTCCTCTAGGAACTTAAGTTCCGCCTTTAGGACCTCCAGGAGATTGGGTTCAGCCTTCGACATACCGTCTCCCGACTCACATGATCTTTTCGCTTCGTGGCATCGGCTGTGACCCACGCCATGGGTCTGTGTGATTGGCGTCACAGCTTGAGAGGGGTGGTTTCTGTTCAAATGGTCGTAATTTGCAGGTAGATCGGACGGCGTCGCATATGCCAAGTGCGTTTCGACTCATTTCCCGCCGGAAAGAGCGTGCGACTCGCAAGGGCGGCGATTCTCGGCGGACTCCGTACGGCATTAAGCTCATCGAGAACTGCGTCACTTGTCCGCACCGCGCGGAGCAGATTTTTTGCAATCTCTCATCTTCCGCGGCAGAGCGCCTCGCCGCGATCACGTCGCCTGCGCCCTATCAGAAGGGCGCTGCGCTTTTCGTCGAAGGAGAAGAGGCGCGGGGCGTTTACATTCTTTGCGAGGGACGCGTAAAGCTTTCCACGACTTCGATCGACGGGAGGACGTTGATCACTCGGATTGCGGAGACAGGAGACGTTTTGGGATTGCCCGCAACTGTTTCGGGGAAGCCGTACGAACTGACCGCGGACGTGCTCGAGCCCAGTCAGGCGAATTTCATCAGCCGGCCGGATTTTCTGAAGTTTCTTGCGGAAAATGGCGAAGTAGGGATGCGCGTGGCGGAGGAACTGGCGGAAATTTATCAGGCTGCAATTGCGGAGATGAGGACGATCGGAGTAGGCCATTCGGCGACCGAAAAGCTGGCGCGGCTGTTGCTGGACCTTGTGGCCGAGGCTGGCACGGGGACTGGCGAGATCAGAGTTCCGTTGACGTTTACCCACGAAGAGATCGCGCAGATCATAGGAACCTCTCGGGAAACCGTGACAAGACTGCTAGGCGGGTTCAAGAAAAAAGATCTTGTGCATTTGAAAGGCTCCACGCTGATCGTTCGAGACAAGGCCGGCCTCGAGAAGCTCACGGGCGACTAAGAACGCTAAGCCACCTTTGCACTCTGCTTGCGATAGGTTCTCTGCACCGATTGCCCCCTGCAAAAAAAAACGAAGGGCTTGATATTGCGTCGCGCGGCCCTGCAAAGCTCGCTGCCTGCTCGCGCCGAGGGGCGCTACGATATGGTAATGTCGTGAGCGACAGGTCCGGCTCCTGTCTGGCGGAGGCGAAGAGACGAGTGACCGAGCGGCTCTATTACGGCGATTCGTTTCTGCGTGAGTTTGAGGCGAAGGTGCTCTCGTGCGAGCGCGAAGGCTCGCGCTGGCGCGTGACGCTGGACCGGACTGCCTTTTATCCGACATCAGGCGGGCAGCCGCATGATACGGGCGCGCTCGACGGCGCGAGAGTGCTCGAAGTGGCAGACTCCGACGACGGGAAGATCGTGCATTACACGTCGGCGGAATTGCCACCGGGGCCTGTGACGGGGAAGATCGATTGGGCGCGACGGTTCGATCACATGCAGCAGCATACCGGGCAGCATTTGCTCTCGGCCGTGTTTATCGACCTTTTCGGATTTCACACCGTTTCGTTTCATTTGGGCAAAGAGATATCGACAATCGATTTGGAGGCACCCTCGATTGTGCCGCGGCACATGGAGGAGGCCGAGCAAAGGACGAACGAGATTATTTTCGAGGATCGTGTTGTTAAGGTGCGCTATGGGACCGCGGAGGAGTTGGCTGAAGCGGGAATTCGAAAAAAGGTGGAGCGCGAGGGTGTGCTGCGGGCCGTGGAAATCGACGGTATCGACAGGCAGCCGTGCGGCGGGACGCATCTGGCGCGAACGGGACAGGCCGGCATGCTGTTACTGCGGAAGCTGGAGCGGCGGCGCGATGTGTGGCGGCTGGAGTTCGTGTGCGGAATGCGGGCGCTGACGACGGCGCGCGCGGATTATGCTTCGCTGTGGCACGCGGCGACGCTTTTGAGCTGTGGCGCCGCGGATGTGCCGGGAGTGATTGGAAAGACGCTTGAGGAAAGGCGTGCAACGCACGGCGTGGCCAAGCGGATGGAAGGGCGTCTGGCGGAGCACGAGGCCCGGGCGCTGCTTGCGAGTGCTGTTGCGGGTGCTAATTGCAAGCGACTGGTTGTAGGTGCGATGGATGATGCGACGCCGAGCTATTTGACCTTGCTGGCGGCGCGGCTGGTGGGCGAGGGCGGAACAGCGGCGATTCTGGGCGAACGTGCGGGCGGTCACATGGTGTTCGCGCAGCCGCGGGGAGCAGACGGAGATATGGGTACACTTGCGCGCGGGATTTTCAAGGAATTTGACGGCAAGGGCGGGGGAGCGAAGGACTTTGCGCAAGGCGCGCTCGCTGATGGCGCGCGTGTGGATGACGCGCTGGAAAGCGTGAAGAGGGCGTTGTTGGCCGCGGAGCCACAGAGGAACTGAGAATTCGGCCCAAAGAGAGGTCAATTACAAGCTTCCGGCAGGATACTAAGAGCACTCTCCCAAATTTGTCCACCCCTGTACGGGCCGCCATCTGCATCAAACTGCGGCTCGTCGAACTGCACCCAATAAACTGTATGCGTGCCGAGCGCGCTGCTTTCCTGACGTGTCAGCCCTTCTGTCCACGGTCCGCTGAGAGCGGTTACCTGGGCAGGAGGGCTAGAAATAGTTCCAGTGGCGCCTTTCGCCCAGAGAAAGTCCGCAGCGATCTTAACGCGGCATCCAGCGAAGAATTTCGCGCTCAAGGACCCTCCTTCTATTCGATCGATAGTGAACGGACCCCACAAACAAGTCAAACTGAGCGCTGATCACGAGCGCCGCGTCTAAAACCCACCGTAAAATTGTGTTACATTGCTTGTTCGCATGACGACGGTCCGAATCACCAGCTCGGCAGGAATTTACGATGTGCATTGCGCGAATGGCGTATTGGCGCGTTCGCGTTCGCTGCTTTCGAAATTGGGCGATTCTACAGGCGTTTTCGTGTTGTCGTCGCCGCGGGTTTGGCGCCATTGGGGCAAGCAGGCGGCGAAAGCGCTGGGCGTGACGCGGGCGGACCGCATTATTTTGTTTGAAGACAGCGAGCGCACGAAGCGGCTGCAAACAGTGGAGAACATTGCGCGCGCCTTGGTTCGGGCGGGAGCCGACCGGCGATCGTTTCTGGTGGCGGTGGGCGGCGGTGTGGTGGGCGACGTGGGCGGGTTCGTAGCCGCGACTTACCAGCGCGGCGTGCGATTGGCGCACATTCCGACGACGGTTGTGGCGCAGGTGGATAGTTCGATTGGCGGGAAAACGGCCGTCGATCTGGCGGAAGGGAAGAATATGGTGGGGGCATTCTATCCGCCGAGGCTTGTCGTGGCCGATCCTACGCTGCTCGCGACGCTGCCGCATCGCGAATTTCGGTCGGGGCTCTACGAGGTGGTGAAATATGGCGTCATCGCCGATCCGGAGCTTTTCGATTATTTTGAGAAGCGGTTGCCGGCGATTCTGCGGCGCGATCAAGGGGCGATGGGATGGCTGATTCCCCGGTCGATTCGCATCAAGGCTTACGTGGTGGAAAAGGACGAGTACGAGACCGGGCTTCGGAAGATTTTGAATTTTGGCCACACGATGGGCCACGCCTTTGAGACGGCGACGAACTACAGCTATTTCAAGCATGGCGAGGCGGTCGGATGGGGAATGATCGCGGCGACCATGATGGCTGTGGGAGTCGGACTGCTGGATGAGGGAGAGGCATCACGAATCATCCGGGTGGTGATGGGAATCGGGCCGTTGCCGCCGCTGAAGAATTGGGGATTGGCGCGACTGAAAACGATTCTGGCCGGAGACAAGAAAGCGCAGGGCGGGCGTGTTTTGTGGGTGTTGCCGTCGCGGATTGGGCAGACGGAGTGGAATTGCGAGGTGCCTTGGCCGGTGGTGGCGCAGGTGCTTAAAGACTTGCCGTCCGTGGTGGCAAAGGCGGCATAGCAGGGGAAGCACACCTGGAAACCGATGTTTCTGCAAAGACGCTAAAACGCCGAGAAATCGAACCCCATTGGTAACATTTCTGTATGACTCCAACCATGCAGCGCGAAATCTTTCCTGGGACGCGGCCTGAGGGCGCGCGCGACGAGCGCGAAGCGGGATTGCGCGTTCGCGATATGTTTTCGCGGATCGCACCGCATTACGACTTCCTGAACCATCTGCTTTCGTTTTCATTGGACAAGGTATGGCGACGACGCACGGCGAAAATATTCGCGGCGGTGCTCGCGCGGCCCGAAGCTCGCGTGATCGATCTTTGCTGCGGGACCGGCGATTTGGCGTTTGCAATGGCGCGACGACGCGCGCGGCTGTTGGCATCTTCGGTTGATGGCGCTGCACCCGTGATTGGGAGCGACTTTGTCGAAGGCATGCTCGTGCGGGCACGCGAAAAGGCAACAGCAAATGCGGCGCGCGTTTCATTTGCGGGCGCCGATGCGCTTGCGTTGCCGTTTGGTGCTGAAGTGTTCGACCTGGTGACGGCGGCGTTTGGATTCCGCAATCTTTCGAACTACGAAACCGGGTTACGGGAGTTTGCGCGGATTCTGAAACCGGGCGGACAAATTGGCATATTGGAATTTTCCGAGCCGGAGCACGGACTATTGGCGGGCGTTTTCCGCTTTTATTTTAGAAATATACTACCGCGTATCGGCGGCACGATTTCGGGCGACAAAGAGGCTTATGCTTATCTGCCCGGATCCGTGGCGAAATTTCCTTCAGCACAGGGATTGGGGGAGTTGATGGAGCGCAACGGGTTCGCCGATGTGCGCGTGCGTTCGTGGAATTTTGGGAGCGTATTGCTGCACAGCGGACGGAAAGAGCAAGAATTGAGCGCAGGAACATGACGAATTCAGACGCGATTGTTGATCTGCGGAGTGACACCGTAACGAAGCCTACCCCTGCGATGCGGCGGGCGATGGCCGAAGCGGAGGTCGGCGACGATGTCTATGGCGAGGATCCAACCGTCAATCGTTTGCAGGAGCGCGCGGCCGAAATTTTTCAGCGGGAGGCTGCCCTTTTTGTGCCGACTGGATGCATGGGGAATCTGATTGCGATCAAAACGTGGACACGGCCCGGAATGGAAGTGATTTGCGACCAGAAGGGACACGTGAACAATTACGAGCTGGCGTCGATGAGCGCTGTGGCGGGATGCATGCCGCGAACGACTGCTGCGCCGGAAGGGATTCTATCGTGGGAATTGATCGAGCCGCTCATTCGGCCGAAGAATTATTACACGTCGCAGACCGCTCTGATCTCACTGGAGAATACGCACAATATGCACGGCGGTTCCGTTTATACGCGGGAGCAGACCGAATCGATTTGCGAGCAAGCGCAAGCAGCGGGATTGCCGGTTCATATGGATGGCGCGCGAATCTTTAATGCCGCTGTCGCTCTGCGTTGCGAGGTTGCGGCGTTGACGCAGATGTGCGACTCGGTGATGTTCTGCCTTTCGAAGGGACTGGGAGCGCCGGTCGGGTCGATGTTGGTGGGCTCGCGCGATTTTATCGAGAAGGCGCGCGTGAATCGAAAGTTGGTGGGCGGCGGGATGCGGCAGGCAGGCGTGCTCGCGGCGGCGGGCTTGGTGGCGCTTGAGGAATCGCCGAAACGGCTGCACAGCGATCACGAAAACGCGAAGCGGCTGGCGGAAGGCCTGGCGCAGATCAAAGGAATCGGGATCGATCCGGCGAAAGTGGTGACGAACATCGTGATTTTTGACGTGAACGCCAGCGGCAAGACTGCCGCGGAAGTGAGCAGTGCATTGCGGGGCCGGGGAGTCTTTGCGAATCCTACAGGGAAGTCCACGATTCGCATGGTGACCCATTGCGATATCGACCGCGCAGGAATCGAACGGGCCATCGTCGAAACGGCGAGCGTATTTCGCGCGGGCGGTAGCGTAGCGGCAGGGAGCTAGCTGGCGCTACGCTGGCGCCTGAGCTGGCGAGCCGCCCTTTTGCGGCGTAGCCGACGCTGGCGGCGTTGGCGACGACGAGGATGCGCGCGAGCCGTCGGCGCTGACTGGGCCGAAGCCGCTTGTGGGGGCGTTGCGAAAACAGGCGCGGTAAAGCTTATTAAGAGCGCCGCAACCGTCAAAATTCGCCACTTTTTCATTGGCCCTGCCTCCCGAACGGCATTCCTAAGAGCGAGTGCTGCTTCTTGTTCAACACGTGAGTTCCCGAAAAGTTTCCAAGGGCTTATACTGCAGTGCATGAAAGTCCCTCTGCGTCAGGGCGAAAGCGTTCGTTATGCGCTTACAACGACCCTTCTGATTTTGGCGGGAATGGCGATGGCTCAAGCGACAAATTCCGAAGCAGCTCCGGCGCAGCAGGCTACCGCCCCAACCGTGGATGAAGCGCGGCAGTTTACGGACGGTGCCGAGAAGGAGTTGCTCGATTTATGGATCAAGGATGGACGCGCAGATTGGGTTCAGGCGACCTTTATCACAGACGATACCGAGAAGATGGCGGCGGATGCGGATGAGGCAGTAGCAAACGCGACTGCCGAGCTCGCGCAAAAAGCGCGGCGATTTGAAGGGATGAATCTGCCCGATGACGTTGCGCGGAAGCTGAAGCTCATCAAATTTTCGGTTTCGATTCCGGCACCGCGAGACAAGGCGCTTAGCGCCGAGTTGGCACAGACTAACGCATCTCTGAGCAGCGATTACGGCAAGGGAAAATGGTGTCCGGATGGGCCTTCGGCGCGATGCCTGAATATCGATGAGATATCGGACATTTTGGCGAAGAGCCGCGATCCCCACGAGTTGCTCGATGCTTGGGTCGGTTGGCATGCCGTTGGCGCGCCGATGCGGCAGAGATATGCGCGGATGGTCGAATTAGCAAATCGTGGCGCTCGCGACGCCGGGTTCGCGGATGTAGGGGACATGTGGCGGTCGGGATACGACATGCCGCCCGCGGATTTTGGCGCGGAGATGGATCGTCTTTGGGAGCAGGTGAAGCCGCTCTACGTTTCGTTGCACGCGTACGTGCGATGGAAGCTGCAGGAAAAGTACGGAAAGGCGCTTGTGCCGGACAGCGGGCCGATTCCGGCGCAACTGCTGGGGAATTTGTGGGCTCAGGATTGGACGAATATCTACCCGCTGGTCGCACCAAAAGACGCCGACTCCGGTTATGATCTCAGCGCGATTCTGAAGCAAAGGAACATTTCACCCGTCGATATGGTGCAGTACGGTGCGAGATTTTTCACTTCGCTGGGATTTGCTCCGCTGCCGGCGACGTTCTGGGAACGGTCGATGTTCACGCGGCCGCGCGACAGGGATGTGGTCTGCCACGCGAGTGCGTGGGACATCGACTACAGAGACGATCTACGGATCAAAATGTGCATCGAGCAGACCGCGGTGGATTTCACGACGGTTCACCACGAGTTGGGGCACAACTTTTACCAGCGTGCATATAAGAATCAGCCACCCCTTTTTGCGAACGGTGCGAATGACGGTTTTCATGAGGCAATCGGAGACACGATTGCGCTCTCCGTTACGCCGGAATACCTGAAAGAGATCGGGCTGCTGGAGGCGGTGCCGCCGCCATCCGCGGATATCGGGTTGCTGCTGAGTCGGGCGCTCGATAAGGTTGCATTCTTGCCATTTGGCTTGATGATTGACAAGTGGCGATGGGAAGTCTTTTCGGGGCAGGTGAAGCCAGGGGATTACAACAAGGCGTGGTGGGATCTGAAGCGCGAATATCAGGGCGTGGCGCCGCCGGTCGCGAGAACAGAGGATGATTTCGATCCGGGCGCGAAATTCCACGTGGCATCAAACGTTCCCTATGCGCGATATTTCCTCGCGGCGGTGCTTGAGTATCAATTTCATCGGGCGCTGTGCAGAACGGCAGGCTACGCGGGGCCGCTCAACCGTTGCTCGATTTACGGCAATATGGCGGCGGGTGCGAAACTGAATCAGATGCTCGAAATGGGAACCAGCAAGCCATGGCCGGACGAATTGGAAGTGCTGACGGGTCAGCGGGACATGGATGCAACGGCGATCTTGGATTATTACGCGCCGCTGAAGAAATGGCTGGATCAGCAGAATCAAGGCCATCCGGTGGGCTGGTAATCCCGATCTGAACTGAACACAATTGAGCGCATTCCACTTCTTACCTTCGTTGGGCACATCGATATTTCTTTTTCTCGCGGCGCTCGTGGCCGGAGCTATGAACGCGGTCGCGGGCGGCGGCAGTTTCATCACATTTCCTTCGCTCCTTTTCACTCACATGCCTGCAATCCCCGCGAACGCGACGAATACGGCGGCGGTGTGGCCAGGATCCGTCGCAAGCGCCATTGCGTATCGCAAAGTGCTGACTGGCGAAGCATGGCGCATGCTTTGGCCGCTTGTGATCATGTGCTTTGTGGGCGCGCTGCTTGGCGCGCATGTTCTGCTGCGTACGCCCCCGGAAACTTTCGTAAGACTGATTCCCTGGCTGCTGCTTGCGGCGACGCTGCTCTTTGCGGCGAGCGGCAGAATCACGGCGTGGATCCAATCGGGCGAACATCGAGTGCGGTCCCGTTTCTGGATTGCAGGCGGCTTCGCGATGCAACTCGTGATCGCAATGTACGTGGGCTATTTCGGCGCAGGTGCGGGAATTCTCGTGCTGGCGCTGCTTGCTTTATTGGGGGAGAAGAATATTCATACGATGAACGGTATGAAGACAGTGCTGGTGAGCGTGGCGAATGCAGTTGCGCTGGGGACGTTTATCGTCGCGCGCATCGTGGTGTGGCCGCAGGCGCTCATCATGATTGCGGGATCGTTGATCGGCGGCTACGGCGGCGCGCATCTCGCGCAGCGGATGAAGCAGGTCTACGTGCGGCGCGCGGTAATCGCGATCGGGCTTACGATGTCGATCTATTTCTTCATGCGATATTGGTAGCGCGGGGCGTGCATAATCGATTTGGCTCTTGCTCCCGAGCGTGGAGGCCATACGATCAGGTTTCTTGAAGACATACGGTACGGCTTGCGAATGTTGGCCAAGGGGCCGGGATTTACAGCGCTGGCGATTCTTACGCTTGCGCTGGGTATCGGCGCGAACACATCAATATTCACCGTAGCGAACTCCGTCATTCTTCGCCCGTTGCCGTATAAGGATCCCGGCGGACTCGTCCGCATCAGCACCGTGCCGGACGGGACCTGCTGCGTCTCTCTCCCGTACTTCACGCTGCTTTCAGAAAACAATCGCTCATTTTCGGGCGTCGCCGCGTATGTGTTCGAGAGCGTAAATCTCGCGAGGCCGAATGGAGCCGAGCAGGTGGATGCCCAGCGCGTCACATGGAATTTTTTCGATATTTTGGGAGTAAGGCCGATAGTCGGGCGTACGTTTACGGCTGAAGAAGATCAGCAAGGCGGCAATCAATCTGTACTTGTTGGCTATGAATTAGCTACGCGGCTGTTTGGCGGGCCGCAAAATGCGCTCGGGCAGCCTCTCGCGCTTAATTCAAAGGATTATGCGATCGTCGGCGTTTTGCCTCCCAAATTCGGCGTGCAACTCTTCGGACGCGAGCCTGAGATTTGGATGACGCGGATCGTCGACTTCAGCATGACGACGCCTGCCCGGGTGAACCTAGGAGGAATGTATTACGAGTCGATTGGGCGGTTGCGGCCGGGCGTCACACCGGCGCAGTCGAGCGCCGAAACCGAAGTGATCTTTCAACAGTACAAAAAGGACAAGCCCGATAATTTCGATGCAAGCTCAGACTTCCGCGTAAGCACAAGCGATCTGCAGGATAACCTGGTCGCAAATTCACGACCGACATTACTGATCTTGGCAGCGGCCGTTGGATTTGTGCTCTTGATCGCATGCGCGAACGTGGCCAGCCTGTTGCTTTCGCGGGCGCTTGGGCGGAGAAGAGAATTCGCGATTCGCAGCGCCTTAGGCGCGCCACGCTCGTCGATGATTCGACTTGTGCTGATCGAGAGCTTGCTAATGGCCGTCTTGAGCGGCGGTCTCGGAATCCTGTTTAGTTACGAGGCAACGAGAGTCCTTGCCGCATTTATGCAGTCGAATCTGCCGCAAGTGGCGAATGTGCCCATTGATTTACGCGTTCTGGCATTCGCGCTGGGAATCTCAGCGGTGAGCGGGATTCTGTTTGGTTTCGCACCGGCGATGCAGCTCTCGCAAGCGGATTTGGCGGCGACTTTATGCGAAGAAGGGCGCGGCACAGCGGGAAGCAGGAGGCGAAATCGGGCGCGCAGCATGATTGCCATGGCGCAGATTGCGCTGTCGATGGTTTTGCTGGTTGGCTCGGGGCTGTTGATCGGCAGTTTCATTCGTCTGAGAAGCGTACAGCCCGGATTTGATCCGCAGAATGTGCTGACCGCACAGATGTTTCTTCCTCTGACGAGCTATCCGCAGGCATCGGATCGCGTTACGTTTTATCAAAGCGTGCTCAGAACGTTGCAGGCCGCTCCCGGCGTCGAATCAGTCGCAGTATCGACGGGGCTTCCGACGCTTGAGAACCATGCGACGCCGGCGCGCTTTGAGGGCCAGCCTCAGGTGCAACTTGGAAAAGAGCCAATTGTCCTGATCGAATCGATCAGTCCGGATTATGCGAAGACGTTGCATGTGCCACTTTTACAGGGCCGGTCATTCAACGATTCGGACGACGCTAAGGCGGCCGGCGTCGTGATAGTGAACCGTGCCGTCGCCTCGAAATTTTGGCCCGGGCAAGATCCGATCGGCAAATTGGTCTGGGTGGGCACGCTGCCGGGGCGCAAGGTCGTGGGAGTGATTGGCGATGTGAAGAACCAGAGCCTCGCCGAGAAAACGATGCCGGAAGTTTTTCTGCCGTATCCGCAACTGCCGGCGGCTACGATCTACTTGAGTTTCAGAACCGCTGCCGAGCCGCACAGATTGGTTTCCGTTGTGCGATCAAAAATTGCCGGCGTGAACCCCGGTCAGCCCCTTAGCGACGTGCAAACGATGGACGAACGCTTGGCCATTTCCAATGCCCAAGCGCGCTCGCTAACAGTGTTAATCGGCGTGTTTTCCGCAACGGCGCTGATTCTCGCTGTGGTCGGAATCTATGGCGTGATTGCGTACTCAGTGGCGCAGCGGGCGCAGGAGATGGGAGTTCGCATAGCTCTGGGCGCCTCAAATGCCAATATTCTCAAGCTGGTGATCGGTGACGGATTGAGGCTTGCACTAATAGGAGTCGCGATTGGGATTATCGCGTCGCTCGCCTTAACGCGATTGCTCGCGAGCCAACTCTTCGCTACGAGCGCGACCGATCCGCTTACGTTTGGTGCGAGTGCCGTTCTGTTTCTTGCGGTGGCGGCATTGGCGAGCTATTTCCCTGCGCGCCGCGCCACGCGAGTGAGTCCCACAGAAGCATTGAGATCTTTTTAAGCGTCCGCTCCCAAAGACAAAATCAAGCCAAGGGCTGCGCAGCGGCCAGTCCCTGGCGATTAAAGTTTGAGACGGTGGAGACGCAGCGCGTTGCTAATGACGGAGACGGAACTGAGCGTCATGGCTGCGCTGGCGATTATAGGGCTGAGAAGCAAGCCAAAGAAGGGATACAGAACGCCGGCGGCAACGGGCACGCCGAGCGAATTGTAGAGGAAAGCAAAGAGAAGATTCTGGCGAATATTGCGCATCGTCGCACGGCTGAGTTTGCGCGCGCGGGCGATGCCGCGGAGGTCGCCGTGGAGCAACGTGATGCCGGCGTTTTCGGCGGCGACGTCTGTGCCGGTGGACATCGCGATTCCGACGTCGGCTTGCGCGAGGGCGGGGGCATCGTTTATGCCGTCACCGGCAACGGCGACGATTCTGCGTTGAGGCAAGCTCTTCTGCAATGACTCGACGA
>Ga0335085_10009855_pt1 | contig 14351 bp, 14 predicted proteins | sample Lox_Sample_45_FD_206712 | JGI IMG/M metagenome (GOLD analysis project Ga0335085, IMG submission 206712) | Soil microbial communities from Loxahatchee National Wildlife Refuge, Florida, United States - Lox_Sample_4.5 | ecosystem: Environmental > Terrestrial > Soil > Wetlands | place: USA...
CCGCCTTCATATCACATCGATCGATTGCGCCAGGCTCCGGTCGGCCACTTCTTTGACGTCATCACGCGCGGTTATGGAATGATGTTTTCCTACGCCTCACGTGTGGCTCCGGAAGACCGCTGGGCGATTGCCGCCTACATTCGCGTGCTGCAAACCAGTCAAAACATTCCCGCATCATCGCTGACCGCGGCAGAGCGCGCACAACTGGAGGCAACTCAATGAACTCATCGCTGCTATCCCGCTTCCACCGGATCCAAACCGCCTCGCTTGCGATTGGCCTCATTGCCAGCGCTGCGCTGGTTGTCGGCGTGTTTCTAAACCCGAAGCAATTCTTCTTTTCCTACCTGTTTTCCTACCTGTTCTGGCTCGGATTGTCTTTGGGCTGCATGGCCGTGACCATGATTCATAATCTCACCGGCGGCCGCTGGGGCTTTCCGACACGGCGTTTTCTGGAAGCCGGCTTCGGGACTTTGCCTTTGATGTGTGTGTTAATCGTCCCGATTTTTTTCGGCCTGCGCCATCTCTACCCATGGGCGCAGCCACAGGCACTCGCAGCCGACCATGCCTTGCAGGAACGTCACGTCTACGAAAACGGTTGGGCCTACATCCTGCGTCAAATCGTTTTCCTCGCCGTCTTCATTTGCATCGGATCCAAATTGCGCCGCTGGTCGCTGGACCAGGACGCCACCGCCGATGCCGCTCCAACCCGCAAAGCCCGCACGCTCAGCGGCCCGGGCGTCGTCATTTACGGCCTGCTCGGAACGTTCGCCTCCGTGGATTGGATCCTCTCGCTGGAGCCAAAATGGTATTCCACCATGTTTGGGGTCATCGTGCTCATCGGCCAGATTCTCACCGCATACGCCTTCTCGGTCATGATGCTCACGCTTTGCCGCAACAGCGAACCGATTTCCGGCGTCGTCAACAAAGTCCACTATCATCACCTTGGCAACTTGCTGCTGACGTTCGTCCTGTTCTGGACCTATATCTCCTTCGGCCAGCTGCTGATTATTTATTCCGGCGACCTGCCGCACGAATTGAGCTGGTACCTCCACCGCATCGCGGGAAGTTGGAAAATAGTCGTGGCCGCCATTGCGCTTTTCCATTTCTTCCTTCCGTTTTTCCTGCTGCTGTTCCGGCCCGTGAAAAAACACGTCGCCATTCTCACGACGCTCGCAGCCCTGCTCTTCGTCATGCACCTCATCGATGTTTACTGGCTCGTCATGCCCACACTCCACACCACGGGCTTGTCCCTCAGTTGGATGGATTTTGCCGCGCCGATCGGAATCGGCGGCTTGTGGTTTGCGTTCTTCCTATCCCGGTTGAAAGCCGCGCCGCTGTTGCCACAACACGATCCAGGAATGCAATTCGCCTTTGTCTATGCAAAATCCTGATGCCAAACCCCAGGGCCGTCCGCAACCGAACACCTCCGGTTACGAAGCGCGCGACGCCAATGCCAAATGGCTCTTCGCCGTCATCGTATTCCTGGCGCTTTCCATCTTTTTCACACACCTCGTCCTGGCCGGTGTGTTGAGTCACTTGAAAAAGACTCCGACGCCGACCGACCGCTGGAGTGGCGGAAAATTGCCTTCAGCCGCTGCGGAACAGGCGCCGCCGCCGCGTTTGCAGGTGTTCCCCGCAGCCGATTTGAAGGATTTTCTCGCTAAAGAAAACCGGGAACTGACCACTTACGGTTGGATAAACAGGACCGCGGGAATCGTCCGCGTCCCCATTGATCGCGCGATGGACATCGTGCTTCAGCGCGGCCTGCCAACCCGGACTGGAACAAACGAAGGCCCCGTAGGGCCTTCCGTTTACGAATTGCAACAACAACGGGCGCGCGACGCCGGACCGGAGGTTCAACCATGAAAAAAATGCTTCACACCAATTGTTGGATGTCATTGCTCCTGATTCTTGCAATCCATTCGCTGCCGTTCCCATGCGCCGGCGCGCAATCGCTTTCGGACACCCAGTTGCTCTCGGTCACTTTCCAACAAAATCTGAATTCACAAATCAACCGCGACCTCCGGTTTCGCGACGAATACGGCCGCGACGTTCGGCTCGGAGATTATTTCGGCAAAAAGCCGGTAGTGCTGGTGCTTGGCTATTACCAATGTCCCATGCTCTGCACGCTCACGCTCAATGGAATGGTGCAGGCCATGGAAGACATGAAATGGGGCGTCGGCAAGGAATTCGACATTATCAACGTCAGCATCGATCCGCACGAAACACCCGCGCTTGCTCTGGCAAAAAAACGCAATTACCTCAAAAAATACGGGCGCTCCGGTGCCGATGCCGGCTGGCATTTCCTGACCGGGGATGAATCCTCGATTCACGAACTCACCACTGAGGCGGGCTTTAAATATCTGTTCGATCCCGTGGCAAAACAGTACGCGCATCCCAGCGGATTGGTCATTCTCACGCCCGACGGGAAAATCTCCCAATATCTTTTTGGAGTCACTTTTCACGCAAGCGACTTGTATGCGGCATTGCACGACGCTTCCGGTGCGAAAATCGGCTCACCGATTCAACGGCTGGTTCTGCTTTGTTTTTGTTACAATCCCATCACTGGAAAATATGGCGCCGCCATCATGCTCACGGTCCGAATTCTTGGCGCGGCGACAGTCCTCAGCATGGCCTGGTTCTTCATCTTTTTCATCCGGCGGGAAAAACGCCCGCAACCACCCGGCCATGGAGCATCCGGAATTGCCGCCTCCGCAAAGGCGGCCTCCAACTTGAACACTCGCGCATGAACTTCCCGCTGTTTCCAGACGAAGCCTCCGCCGCCGCGCGCCAGACCGATTACCTCTATTGCGCATTGATCGGCGTCAGTCTGGTGACGATGGCCGTCGTTTTTGTGCCCATCGTTATTTTTCTTTTCAAATATCGCCGCGGCAAAAAGGCCGACCGCAGCCCGGTGCACCTGCCGGAAATGAAAATTGAAATCACCTGGACCATCATCCCGATGATCATTTTCACCGGTCTGTTCGCCTGGGGCACCGAAGTCTTTTGGAACGTCGAACGCCCCCCTGCCAACGCCATGGAGATCGACGTCGTCGGGAAACAATGGATGTGGAAAATCCAGCATCCCGAAGGCAAGCGCGAGATAGACGAGTTGCATGTGCCGCTGGGCCGCACTGTGAAACTCCTCCTGGCGTCGCAGGATGTGATTCACAGTTTCTTCCTGCCGGAATTTCGCATCAAGCAGGACGTGGTGCCCGGGCGCTACACAACCCTTTGGTTCAAGGCCAACAAGCTCGGGACATTTCATCTCTTCTGTTCGGAATATTGCGGCACGCATCATTCGGCGATGATTGGCCACGTGATCGTCATGAAGCCCGCCGCCTATGAAGCCTGGCTCACGCAGGGAGAAACAAGCGGCACGCTCGCCCAATCCGGCGAACGCCTCTACCGCGAACTCGGCTGCAGCGGTTGCCACGAGAACAGCACTATTGTCCACGCGCCGCCTCTGGGCGGAATTTTCGGCAAATCCGTGCCGCTGCAAACCGGCCAGTTCGTGACCGTTGATGAAGGTTATATTCGTGATTCCATTCTGCTCCCCGCAAAGGACATCGCCGCCGGATACACCAATGACATGCCCTCATTCCAGGGGCGCGTGAATGAGGAACAACTGCAGCAATTGGTTGCCTACATCAAATCCCTCCCCGCTCCAGTTCCAAACAACTCCATACAGGAGGCAAAGTGAATACGACTGTTGAATCCTCTGAAATCTTCGTTCCCGCAAGAGAGCCGAAAACCTATCTGACCGAGGGCCGCACGCTCAAATCATGGCTGCTCACCACCGACCATAAACGCATCGGGCTGCTGTATCTCTATTCCCTCCTCGTCTACTTCACCATCGCCGCCATCGCCGCGGCGTTGATGCGCCTGGAACTCATCACACCGGCCGGCGACATGGTCACTTCTGAAACCTACAATAAACTGTTCACGATCCACGGCACATTGATGGTCTGGTTCTTTCTCATTCCTTCCATCCCTGCCGTGCTCGGAAATTTCGTCATCCCGATGATGATTGGCGCGCGCGACGTGGCATTTCCCAGGTTGAACCTCCTGAGCTGGTACATCTTCAACATCGGTGGATCGCTGGCGCTCTATTCCGTCCTGTTTGGCGGCGTGGACACGGGCTGGACATTTTACACGCCCTACAGCAGCACCTACGCGAACTCGCACGTCATCGCCATGGCGGCGGGAATTTTCATCGCGGGCTTCGGCACCATCCTCACCGGGTTGAATTTCATCATCACGATTCACAAACTGCGCGCCCCGGGCATGACCTGGTTTCGCATGCCGTTATTCCTTTGGTCCATGTATTCGACGAGCGTCATCATGGTCCTCGCCACGCCGGTGCTCGCGATGACTCTGGCCCTCATGTCCATCGAACGCATCTGGGGCGTCGGCGTTTTCGATCCAAAATTGGGCGGCGACCCCGTGTTATTTCAGCACCTGTTTTGGTTCTATTCGCACCCGGCGGTTTACATCATGATCCTCCCGGGCATGGGCGTGGTCAGTGAGCTGATCACCTGCTTCTCGCGCAAACAAATCTTCGGCTACCACTTCGTCGCATTCGCCAGCGTCGCCATCGCCGTTCTCGGATTTCTGGTATGGGGCCATCACATGTTCGTCGCGGGTGAATCGATCTACGCCGGCATCGTGTTTTCGTTCCTCAGCTACATGGTCTCGGTTCCCTCCGCCATCAAGGTCTTCAACTGGACCATGACCCTCTATCGCGGCTCCATTTCATTCGAGACGCCGATGCTCTACGCGCTCGGATTCATCGGCCTCTTCACCGTCGGCGGATTGACCGGTTTGTTTCTGGCCGCGGTCGGTTTGGATGTTCACGTCACGGACACGTACTTCGTCGTCGCCCATTTTCATTACATCATGGTGGGCGGAATGGTGACGGCGTTCATGGGCGGCCTGCACTATTGGTGGCCGAAAATCACCGGCCGAATGTATCCGGAAAAACTCGGCCAGCTCGCCGCGCTCATCATGTATATCGGTTTCAACCTCACGTTCTTCCCGCAATTCATCCTGGGCTACCTCGGCATGCCCCGGCGTTACCATGCTTACGCGCCGGAATTTCAGATCTACAACGTCATGTCCAGCGCCGGCGCCTCCATTCTCGGAGTCGGTTACCTGTTGCCCCTGATCTATTTTATCTGGTCGCTGAAACACGGAAAAAAAGCGCCCGCCAATCCATGGAACGCCACCGGCCTCGAATGGCAAACGACTTCCCCCCCGCCGAAACATAATTTCAAGGAAACACCGGTTGTCACCGGGCCACCCTATCAATATTCCGCCGAAGAAACGGAAATCGCCTTGCACAAACCCGCAAAAGAACAGCGAGCCGCCTCATGAACAACCCGCCCACTGCACTTCAGGATCAATTCGTCGAAATGCCGCAACAAAAAGAAGCGGCCACGCTCGGCATGTGGACTTTCCTCGCCACAGAAGTCCTCTTTTTTGGCGCGATGTTCATGAGCTACATCACCTACCGAACCGCGTATCCCCGGGCATTCGCGCTCGCCAGCCATCACACCATCCTCCTGTTCGGCACGATCAACACAGCCATTCTGCTCACGAGCAGCCTGACGATGGCCCTGGCGGTGCAGGCCGCCAAAGAAAGCAACTCTCGCTGGCTTTTCAGGTTTCTCGTCGCCACCGTTCTGTTCGGCGTGGCCTTTCTCGGAGTCAAAGGCCTCGAATATCACCAGGACATTGCCGACCATTTGTGGCCGGGTCCGCACTTCAAATCCGGGCTTCCTCCCGAAGCGCAAATTTTCTGGGTCCTTTATTGGATCATGACCGGCGTGCATGCGCTGCACGTGACAGTCGGCATCGTCCTCCTCTCCATCATGGCGTTGATGGCGCGGCGCCAGAAATTTTCAGGCGCCTATTACACGCCCGTCGAAAATTCCGGGTTGTATTGGCACTTCGTGGACGTCATTTGGATTTTTCTCTACCCGCTCCTCTACCTGATCCACCGCTACGCAGCATGAAAACCGCCAATGCTCCCAAAAAAATGTACATCCGCATATGGATTGCGTTGCTGGCTTTGCTAGCGTTGACCTGGGGCTTGTCCGAAGTCGACCTTGGCCCCTTCAATAACGTCGCGGCTTTGGGAATTTCAGCCGCGAAAACCCTCCTCGTCGTCCTGTTTTTCATGCACGTCCGCTACGAACCGAAACTGACGTGGATTTTCGTCTCTGCCGGCCTGATCTGGCTACTCATCATGGTGGACCTGACGATGAGCGACTACGTCACTCGCGGCAACGTTCGGCCCACGGGCCAAAGTTGGCGGCACACCGGCCAAATCGACCCCGCCACACCCGCCACCCGCTCACCCGATTGAAAACGCGGCAACCCTCAAGGCGCTATTTCACCGTCATGGCTGTTTAGTCCGGAGATTTGAACCCCTACCCCACAACTATCTAACAAAATCCCGCTTCGCCGCTTCCAACCCTCGTTCATAGGCGGCAATCAGTTTATCCCACTTGGCGTTGGCTTCATGGTCAACGATCTGCCGGGCAGGATCAGCGTCGAACCACGCAATGCTTTTGGCGACGCCGTCGCGGAGTTTGGTGGTCGCCACAAAATCGGGAACGAAACGCTTAATCTTCGTATTGTCCATCACCACGGAGCACGCCTTGTCGCCGATGAGACCGCCCGTGAATTCCGGCATGCACGCAGCAATGAAATCGCTCGCGATGTGAACAAGCTTTAAATTCCGAACTCCAGCAGCCTCAGCCACAACCTGATAGATCTGGTCCCAGGAAAGAACTTCATCGGAGGTGATGTGAAACGCGTGGCCGAACGTCGCAGGGTTTCCAAAGAGCCCCACAAATCCGCGCGCGAAATCCGTGTTATGGGTCATTGTCCAAAGCGATGAACCATCGCCGGGCACAATCATCGGTCTTCCTTTGCGCATGCGGTCCACGCCGGTGAAATACTTCCCATGCACGGACACCGCCAACGGAACCACCCCATTTCCGTAGGTCCAGGACGGGCGGACGATGACGCCGGGAAAATTCTCCTCGCGGAGGGCGCGCAAGAGACGCTCTTCGCACGCGATTTTGTTGCGCGAATAATCCCAGAATGGATTCGCAAGCGGCGTGGATTCCGTGATCAGATAATGGGTCACCGGCCTCTGATACGCACTCGCGCTGCTGATGAAAATGAATTGCCCGGCACGACCACGGAACAAGCCAAGGCGCTGCTCCAATTGTTCCGGCGCGAAAATAATGAAATCCGCGACGACATCCCAACGACGATCCCCGAGCGCGGAGGCAACCGCTTTTGTGTCAGCCATGTCCGCGATAATCTGTTTGGCGCCGGCCACGGGGCCGCCACTGCCTCGGTTAAGGAGAGTGACATCGTGACCGTGGGCAACCGCGAGCTCCACACAGGCTTTGCTGATGTTGCCGGTGCCACCGATAAACAGGATTTTCATAAGGGAGAATCGACAAGTAATTGTAATCCGGGAATCAAGTCAAGAACTGCAATCCGGCTCAAATGAAACTGGGCTCATCTTACGCTCGAAAGTTGGAAATGTGTTGAAAATCTCCGTGCGCGTGATTGAATAGCTGCAAGGAGAGAGAATGAAAGGAAAGGCGAAAGGGAAATCGAATGAAAAAAACAAAACCCGCCACGACTCAAATCGGCGATACCATGAAGAACTCGCATCCGGGCCGAAAGATCGAAGTCAATTTAACTGAACTGAACCAAATTGAAGTACCCCCCCCCCGGGGATCAGGTTGGCGAGGCTGCCTTCCGCGTTCCCGCAGGTGCGGCTCGCACTTTCACCTCCGCGTTGGGATGTTCCGCGTTGGAACGGTTTCCCGCGCCGAATTTGCGCAAATTTGCGATACGCAAGTAGTTGATTTTGGCAACTTTTGGCCGTTTTTTGAGCGTTTTGCGATGAAAAAATTCCTCACACTTTTTGCTTCGGAATAAGGGCTCCTAACTCAAGCATGGAGCGTGAACGGAAACGCCCTTGAACCGAACGAGTGAAACATCTAATTTCGTTGCTGCAGCTGCAATTCGAACGTGCAATTACACTTCAACCTTCAGCAACACGACTTTGCCAGAGGGCCTTCGCTTTTCGACTGCGCGGAGTTAATGGGAATCAAAGTTCCCACTTCGTGCCGCAAACAAGGCAAATGCAGGGAATGCCTCGTGGAAGTCACGGAGGGAATGGAATTGCTTTCTCCACGCACAACGGAAGAAACCCATCTCGCGCCCCATTTCCGCCTGTCCTGCCGCTGCAAAATCGCTTCCGATACCGGCATCGTCCGCTGCCACACGATGCGCCGGGGCGAGATGCGCATCGAACGGCACGCTTTCGAATTGCCCACGCGAACCAAAACATGGCGCCTAGATCCAGCCGTCACACGCGATGGCGAGCGGATTCTCCTGGACGGCGTGGAAATCGCGCGTTCGACGGCGCCCATTCACGGTTTGGCGCTGGATCTTGGCACCACCACCGTGGTGATTCGTCTGCTGAATTTGGAAACCGGCGAGGTTGTCGCCGATGCGTCTTTCGAAAACCCGCAGCGTTTCGGCGGCTCGGATGTGATGGCAAGGATTCACTTCGATACGCACGACAAGAGCAAATTGCTCCAGCGCACGCTCGTCGGTTATTTGACCCACGCCATCGAGGAATTTCCAGTGGATCCGCACACGATTTATGAACTCATCGTTGCGGGCAATTCCACGATGCGGGACCTTTTTTTTCGCCTCAACGTCCATTCCATCGGCCAAAGTCCCTATCGTTCCATCACGGAACTCGAAATGGAGGAAAACAAACGCACAACGACCAGCCTCTCCGAATCGGCAGGAAAACTGGGACTCCCCATCCACCCGAAAGCGCGGGTCTATGGCCTCCCGATCGTCAGCGGCCATGTCGGCGCCGACGCAGCGGCATGCATGCTTGCGGTTGATCTGGCGAACGAGGAGCGCGTTGTGGCCGTCATGGATATCGGCACGAACACCGAGCTGATTCTTGGGAACAAAAATAAAATCCTCGCCGCCTCGTGCCCGGCCGGCCCGGCTTTTGAAGGCGGAGCAATTTCCTGCGGAATGCCCGGCCTGCCCGGCGCCATTGAAAAAATCAAAATCCTCCACGACGACTCCGTGCGGGTTGACGTCATCGGCGACACTCCGGCCGAAGGCATCTGCGGCTCCGGACTTGTCGATTTGTTAAGCGAGCTTTTGCGCACAAATCGCATGGACACTCTTGGCCGATTCGAAAATGGCGCAGACAGGTTTGTGCTCGGCCTTCAAAGCAACTCGCCCATTTATTTCACCGAAAGCGATATCAACGAACTCGCGCAAGCCAAGGGCGCTAACGTGGCCGGGTTGCGTGTGATTTTCCACGATTACGGTGTTTCATTCGATGACGTGGATGTGTTTTACCTTGCGGGAGGATTTGGCCGGCACTTGAACGTCGAATCGTCCAAACGCATTGGATTGATCCCAAACATCCCGGACGACAAAATCATTCAAGTGGGCAACGCCGCCATTGAAGGCGCGTGCATTGCATTGCTGTCACGCGCCAAACGAAACGAACTGGAAACCATGGCCAGACAAGTCAGGCATTGCCGGCTCGAAGCGCACGAAAGGTTTTTTGATTTCTTCGTCGAAGGCTGCCAGTTCAAGCCGGTGGATGCGGCATTCGCAACGCAAAACACCTGAATCATGTTCTCGTTGGTTGAACCCAGTCCGCCGGTGGAAATTCAGGAATCTGAATACATCCGTCTGCTCGGCTATCCGAAAAACCATTCCCTTGAAGGCCGGGCGCGCGAACTGGCAAACGCAGCACAAGCGTGGTTCGCCAAAAACGGGCGGCCCTGGATCTCGGCGCGGGAAGCTCCTTCAGTGGAACTGAAAAACAAAAAAACGTCGATCGGTGGAACCGAATTCTCTTCAAAAAAGCTGCGCGAGATTTTGTGTGAAGCGCAAGCCCACAGCGTTTTGCTCGTGGCAGTAAGCGCCGGCAAAGAATGCGAGGAGCATGCGCGCCAGCTGTGGAACGAGGGCAAGCCGGATGAATATTTTTTCCTGGAATCGTACGGTTCAGCGGTGGTTGAACAGTTGATTACTTTGGCAAGCAGTCGTATCTGCGCCTGGGCGGATGAAAATAAAATGGCGGCGCTCCCGCATTTCAGCCCGGGATATTCCGGCTGGGATTTTGCGGAACAAGTGCCGTTCTGGAACTTGTTCCAAAAGAATTTCGACGGCGATTTTCCCGGTGAGCTTGAGGTTCTGGATTCAGGAATGTTGCGGCCGAAAAAATCCCTGCTGGCCGTCATCGGCCTCACCCGCGGCCTGGAAAGGGCGAGGCGATTTAAAAAATTAATTCCCTGCGAAAATTGTTCGCTGGCGCATTGCCGCTATCGTCGCTCGCCTTACAAGCGCGCGCGGCCGCCGATGGAAAATGTCGTCCGTTTTCCAAGCGTGACGGATGCGTGTGAGTAATCCATAACGCCCCGTCTAATGAATTATTCCCGGTTGAATTTCTTCACCACTTCGTGAATGGCGCGCGTGTGTTCCGGAGTGCTGCCGCTGCATGAACCAATGATGTTCGCGCCGGCGGCCAGCGCTTCGGGAACATGTTTCGCCATATCAGCAGGGAGCTGTTTGTAAACCGCCTTCATGTTTTCCAACACCGGAAGGCCGGCGTTTGGCTGGACCATTACCGGAAGGTCGCAGGCAGCGCGATATTGTTTGGCCACCATCGCCGCGCCGCTCATGTCCATCCCCGTCCCGCAATTCAGCGCGATGATGTCCGCGCCGCGCTCTTGTGCGAATTCCGCCGCGCGGTCCGGCGTTACCCCCATCATAGTGACATAAAAACTTTTATCGGCCGATAAATCGTATGCAAGCGAAGCGATAATGCACGGCGCACCTGCCGCCTTTGCGGCATCAATCGCCACGCCAATTTCCTCAACCGAAGTCTGCGTTTCGATGATGATGGCGTCCGCGCCTGCTTCGACCAGTGCCCTCGCCTGCTCTTCGTACGCGGCACGCGCTTCGTCTTCGGACAAATCGCCGTAGGGTTGCAGAATCGCGCCGAGCGGACCGAGGTCGCCGAGGACGAAACCTTCCCGCCCGCCAAAAGCCTCGCGCGCGATGCGCGCGCCAGCCTGATTTATTTCGCGCAATTGCTCGACGTGGCCGTGTCGCTTCAGCATCAGCCGGCTGCCGCCGAATGTATTTGTAATCAAACAATCGGTGCCGGCGTTCACATAGTTCTGCTGGATTTTCAGCACGCGATCGGGATGCGAAAGATTCCACGCTTCACCGCAATCGCCATTCGCCAACCCGGCGAGCATGAGCTGCGTTCCCATGGCGCCATCGCAGACGAGCCTTCGTTGGCGCAACGTTTCGAGGAGAGATTTTGTCATAATTCAGGCCGCAACCAGAATTTCTGTTTCAGTGATTTTTAACTCCACACCCGCCGCCCTGGCCGCTTCTTGCAATGCCGCCTGCAACATCACGACTGGATCCTTGCTGACCGCGAGACGGCGCATCAGTCCTTCGCCTTTTTTCGTGCCTACAGTCAGTGTGATTTTAAGCCCTTTGCGCTTGCAGCCAACGCGTGTGCCGTCGGGCAGCTTTGTATTCATCGGCTTTACAAAGGCGTCCACATAATGAGAGCCGATGCCGGACTTTTCCGCGAATGCCGGAGGCAGCTTTTCCTTCGCCGCCGGATTGACGTCGCACAGTTTTGTCATGGCGGTTTATACCTCGTTCACAGTTCCCCAATACACATCGAGGTGCTTGGAGAGATAACGTTTTACAGCGTTCAGCAACACTTTCGCTTCGAGCTTTTGGCCGGTCTCGACGATTTCGCGCAACGTCATGCCGGGGCGAATCGGAAAACTGCCCTGGGCGATGATCGGGCCTTCATCGAGGTGCATGTTGACGAAGTGCGCGGTGCAGCCGCCAATCTTGACGCCGTGTTCGTATGCCTGCCGATAGGCCTGCGGCCCCGGAAAACTCGGCAGCAAGGACGGGTGAATGTTGATGATCTTGTTTTTGTATCGCCACACAAAGTTGGGCGACAAAATTTTCATAAAGCGCGCGAGAACAACGAAATCAATTTCGTGTTCCTCCAGAATTTTCAGCGCCTTGTGTTCGGCGTTCGCGCGGTCTTCCCACGGCACACAGATGAACGGCAGCTTATATTTTTTTGCGAGCGGCTCGAAGCTGGCATAGTTGCCGATGACGATTGCGGGATCGGCCATTAGCGAGCGGTTGGCCACGGCCTTCGCGATGGTCTCAAAACAGCGCGGCTCTTTCGTTACAAACATCGCAAAGCGCTGGCGCCGGCCGGGCTCGGTGAAGCGGACCTTGATTTCCATGCCAAGCAATGCGGCCAGCTTCGCGAGACCTTCGCGGACTTGTGAAGGTTCGAAATTCTTTTTGGGCCAGGATGCCTGCAACGTCATGCTGAACTGGCCGCGCGTGACTTGTTCCTCCAGCGCCTCGATGTTGGCGTGCTGCTCAAATAAAAAATTCGTGACGCGAGCGATGACTCCGGTCTTGTCCCGCCCGATAACGGTGATGGTGGCGAATTGTTTCAATGGAATTTAAAGTTTTGCGACAAGCTCTTTGCGGACGGCATCAGCAACCTCGCCCGGCGAACCGGGGCGTTCCAAAATCTCACCCCAATGCAAGTGTGCGGCGTAGGCGTCATGCGAAACCAATCCCTGCTTCTGCGCGGAGGCATCAATACGGATGGCAAATTTTTCCGGCAAGCTCATTTTCACTTCGTCAAAATCATCCCACGCTTTCAGTTCGTACGGGATGTCCTGCCAATAAAGGATTTGGTATTTTGATTTTGCATCCGGGGAACGCGCTTCTTCGCGCTCGGCTTTTACTTCCTGAATTGTGTCGAGCTTGGTTTTTGCCTTCGGCGGCGGGCCTTTGCCCATGAAATACATGAACAAATCCACTGCGCTCGAAGCATCCGCGCCGTAACCGTCCGCCTTGATTTCATCGGCGAACGACTGGCTGATGGGTGCGCCGCCGACGGCGAATTTTTGCGGCATCCCGCGCTCGCGGTAACCATCCACGACCGTCTTCATGTAAGTCATGGTGGTGGTGAGCAGCGCGCTCATGCCGATGATGTCGGGCTTGTGCTGTTCCGTTGCCGCAAGAAATTTGTCAATGCTTTGATCCACCCCGATGTCGACTACCTTGAATCCCGCGCCTTCGGCCATCATGCAGACGAGATTTTTGCCGATGTCATGGAGGTCGCCGCGCACCGTGCCCATGAGCAGCGTGCCGGCGGGTTGCACGACGGAATCATGCGCGGACAGCAATGGCTTGAGCACGGTCATGCCGGCCTTCATCGCGCGCGCGGCGATGAGCACTTCCGGCACGTAGAGGATGTTGTATTTGAAATCCTCACCGACGACGCTCATGCCGGCAATGAGGCCGTCCGCCAAAATCTCCGCCACCGGGCGGCCTTCGGCCAGCGCGGCCTTGGTCATCTCCTCGACGTCCTTGGCCTTGCCTTCGTAAAGGCATTGGTTCATGAAAGCATAGTCAACCATGGGAAATAATTTTCAAAACATCCAACAACGAACATTCAACATCGAACATCCAATGAAGCTGCGGTGAATGATCATTGGATGTTCGATGTTGAGTGTTGGATGTTCTTCAATTGCAAATGTGCAAAGAATTTTACTTCTTCCCGTTGAATTCCTCCAAGGCCTTCAGCATCGCGATGATGTTCTGCCTCGGCATTCCAGGACTGGTGCCCCCGCCAACGGACAGGATCATGCCGCGGTCACCGCCTTTTTCCAAAACGTCCAGGGTTGCTTCGCGGACTTCCTCGGGCGTTCCGCGCACGCCAACTTCGAGCGGGTTCACATTTCCCATGAGGCACATGCGGTCGCCGACACGGTCTTTGACTTCGGCGATGTCCGTTTGCTTGCCCCAGTTGAGCATATTGAAACCGCAGTCCGGCAAGTGATCGAGGCAGGCCTGCACTTCGGCGTCATTGTGGTAGAGCTTCACCCAATCCTTCGGGAACGCATCGCAGATGCGCTTGAGATAAGGATGGCAGAATTCCATGTAATGTTCCTCGTTCACGAAACCAACGATGTCGTCCAAAATGAAAATGCCTTCGACGGTGTTGCCCATGGCTTTGTGTTGCGCCTTGAGCCAATCGATGACGAGCCGGGTGCAAAGGTCGAGGAGCTTGTGCGCCCATTCGGATTTTTCCACGAGGTCGATCATGAGGTTGGTCGTGCCCCGCACAAAACCGGCGGTACACATCGGCCCGCGTGATGTGACCATCGGCAGAATCTCGCCGGTGTCGA
>Ga0335085_10009856_pt1 | contig 14351 bp, 10 predicted proteins | sample Lox_Sample_45_FD_206712 | JGI IMG/M metagenome (GOLD analysis project Ga0335085, IMG submission 206712) | Soil microbial communities from Loxahatchee National Wildlife Refuge, Florida, United States - Lox_Sample_4.5 | ecosystem: Environmental > Terrestrial > Soil > Wetlands | place: USA...
GTCGTGAAGGGCGCCGCTGTCGCTCAGGACGAGCTGCGACGGTCTCGGCTCGGTCGTTCAGGGTCGACAGCGAGACTTCCCCAGATCGTCCAGACCAACAGCGTCGTCGAGTGTCGCCGGCGTGGGTGGTCGCGTAGGCGGAGCGGAAGCCGCCGAGCAAGACGGCCGCGCGGCCGGCCGTCGACTGCTCGTTTGCACCACGCGCAGCTACGTCGGCAGCGGCGGATCGCGTCGCCGCATCACGCATGTTAAGTAAGGCCACGACGAGCTTGTGGCTGCTTCACGCGATAGCGTTGGACCAAGCGTCGGCGTCGGGTGGCCGGCGGCCGTACCGCTGCCTACGCAGACTCGCCGAGCCGGCGCACCGTGTCTCCCTCCTGCCATTTCGTCGATCCGAGAGCAGGGAGAGCCGGCCTCAGCTTGCTCGGAACGCCTGGGGTTGCGACAATCTGGCCCGGTTCCCGCTGGCTGCCCCTATCAGCCCAAGCCAGTGGCTGTCGGGGTCGTGTGATGAGGTGGACTGAGCGACCTGCCGGTTGGGCCCCCCGGGGTCGTTGATGACCGCGAGGCGCGTGCAGGTGTCGGGTCCGGCGGGGGATATTTGGATGAGGGACCACCTGCGGCTGTCGAGATGGACGTTCGGCCGCTACTTCTGAAGGTCCTCGACGTGCACGATCGTCAAGGTCAGGTCGATCTCACAGCCCGGGCTGTTTCCCTTGATCGTGACCGTCCCTAGCGGGATGTTTGGATACGTGAACGTCGCGTTGTAGGTGTTGACCGGATAATGTCCGATGTTCTTGTGATCGTCGATTGCGCCTTTTATCGTGAGCGTGTTCTGCCCCGGGTTGCCGAGCACGACGAACTGCCATGGACCGAGGTTTTGCGAGTTCACGCCGTAGGGGGTAAGGTCGACCTCAGAACCGACTCGGTAGTCCTGCACGTGGGCCGGGTTGAATGAGAACGGGCCGCTCACGGCGGGTCCGTCATAGTGGCCGTGGTCGTTGTTATCGCCGTCATCTACTTGGTGGTACACCTGCTGGCCGTCAACGTACAGGTCGCCGAACAGGTACGGCGTGGCGCATGTCTTACTCGAAACGTCGTCACCCGAGATACCGCCCTCAATCTCGTCGACCTCCCCGACCTTCATGGTTTGATGGACCACCGGCGAGCACGTCTTCAGGTTGTAACTGGTCGTTTCGGAGAACGCGGCTGCCGAGTCGTTGCCGACGTTATCGACCTGATAGGCGATCGGGACGGCGTCGGTTAGGGCGGTTTTGGCCTTCAGGTAGTCACCGATGCCATGCGTCCTGATCAGGGTGCGCGTCGCGTCCTCGCTGCCGCCGATCGCGACCACTCCGTAGTGTGCAGAGTTGAGGATCTGCTGCTCCTGAGCGTTGACGGAAACGCTTCCCGAGACGGCCCCGCCGTCGTAGGACGCGGTCACGTCGGCCTTCAGCTCATCGGATGAGGCGTGGGCGGTAACCGTGTAGATGAGCTTGAGTCCGTAGCTAATCTGCGAAACGACCACCGGGGGGTTGGTCGGGCTGATCCGACCGGCGGCCTGCTGGTCCTTAACGTCTTGGAGCGTGATCTTGTTGCCGAAGTACAGGACGGGATCGGCGGGTTTGACGATCTTGACCGTGAACAGGCGCTGGGTGACGGTGACGAGGATGCTTGAGTCGCCGAGCGAGCTCTCCAGGTCGAGATCGGCGGTCGCCTGCCCTCCCAGGTACTTGACCGAGAGCCCAGCTTTCAGAAGGGCCTGATCGACGCTCTGCGCGTCATCCTCGGAGTAACTTAAATTCGCTGGAGGGTTAATTTTCGCCTTCTCGGCCTGTGTGACCAGCCCGTCGATGGCCTGCTGGACGCTCGCTCCGGTGGGATTCGCGACCGTCGCCTGTATATGCTTGCCCGGCAAGTCGGTGTAGATCGTCAGCGGCGCTCGGGGGCCGAGAGGAAGCTCAGCAAGCGATCCGGGTCCGCCGGCGTACCCGCCGCCCTGAAGCAGCGCACCGAGCCAGAGCTTGCCTCCATCGGCATCCTGGCTGACAATGTCGTCCGGATCCTCGGCCAGCGATTCAGGGGTCGTCTGACACTGGTAGGTCAGGCCCGCGCTGCTCTCGGTCGAGTTGACCGTTGGCCCGGTCGGTTTATCGTAGCTCGATCCGACGGGGAGCCCGGGGAGGCCGAGCAGATAGTTGTTGACCTGCTCCTGAGTGCGCGAGAGCTTCTTGTCGCCACACCCCACGAGGACGATGGACGCCAGGACCGTCAACGCGCACACTCCCAGCCGCCTCGCCGAAATCATCCTCGGCCTTGTGGCTGCGTGGGCGACGAAGCGCCACTCGTACGGTAGGTGACAGGTCGCTTGCTGCTGCACGACGTCATTCTTGCCCGACGTGGTGCAGCAACGACCACGAACTTACGCGCTGCCAGCCACGAAAATCCGGCGTTGACGAGGGGTACGAGAGCCAGATCCGGTTGCAAGCCGTGAAAAGCGGGCACCGCAAGCGGCACCGACTGCTCGAACGCTCCGGTCGCGTCAACACCGCTCCCGCAGCCGCGCTCGCTCCCAGGTATCCCACCACCTCGCCCACCGCCAGCGGGACGAGACGGGCCTGTGCGGCCAGCGTGTGAACGGCGAACACCTCCCGCCACTGCGTCACAATTTACAGTCCACGTCGAGAGCAGCAATGCCCGGTTGAGCAGGTCGCCGCGACCCAGTTGCTGAAGCGATCGCCGTGCCCGCGTTGACGAGGTCCGGGAAGGCCCAGGCCTCGATGCCGGCGAGCACGGTCGACTCCCCAGACGCGGGTCACGGTGGGACCGTTCGTGACCGTCAGCTCGTTTCCGAAGCCCCTGACAGGTTGGCGGCCGTCGCGAGCGACGGCTGCGAGCGCCTGGGCTCAGTCTTTCTTCCAGTTGAACTCCAGCGTGTACCCATCCGTGCCGATGAGGTTTGGGAGGTAATAGACCTCGGTATGCACGCCGCGGAACTTGGCCTTTTTGAAGTGCAGGCTGAGCCCAGGCAGTTCGGAATTGGGGATCGACATCGACGCGCGGTGCAGCGAGTCGGAGGTCCACGCCGCCGCGCGCGCCGCGCCGGTCCAATCCTGGATCTCGATGTCTTTCCACCAGGTGATGTTTCTTGGGGTCGTGAGCGTGATCGTGAGGTAGGGGGTATTGGTCCGGCTGGTCGTCAGCACGATCTGATCGCCATCTTCCAGCGTCACCCCGCTGAACGACCTCCAGTCCAGTTCCGGCCCGGTCGGCACATCGGGACCAGATAGGGACGACCCTGAGTTCGGATACGGCGGATCCCAGTTGAATCCCGCGTTCTCAGTCTCGTCGCGCGGTCCGAGCACATTTGGAAAGCGGCTCCTGCCAGCGGCAGGGATGTGATCGACGGGAGTATCCACCTTCATCACCTTTCATGAGCATTGGTCATCTTTGGACACGCGTCTAGCCTCTCTCTCCCTAGTCACTTCGCATCCTGGTTCGCCCGAGCCTTGTCGTGAAACTGGCTGGCGATCTCGCAGCGTTAGCGGCATCACGCCAGAAACGTCCCGCCATCGTGCTTCGGCTTGGCTACGTCACGATCGCTGCGGCTAGAGTCACAACCGCTCAGCCTCGACGGCCCTCGCATCCGCTCGATTCGCTGTCGCCGCGTCCCAGCAGGTGTGCCGAGATGAGGGTTGACCGCCACGGGGTCATTCTCGACTGACGCCCGAACGGGCGGCCACGAAGTTAGGCGGGCGCGACCACGAAGATAGTTCGCGTTGTGGTTGTCAGCCGCGGCACTCGGCGTGTAAAAGCGCTTAGAGTTAGGGCATGGTGAACGCCCCGGGGCGCGCGGCGGTGGTGCTTGAGCGGGAGGAGGAGCTGCTGACGGCGGACAGCGCGCTGCGCGCGGCCGAGCGGGGCGCTGGTTCCGTTCTCATTCTCGAGGGTCCCGCAGGGATCGGGAAGACGTCATTGCTGGCTGCGATCGCCCACCGGGCGCAGCTTCGGCAGGTGGGATGCCTCTGGGCCACCGCGGGTGAGCGTGAGCGGGACCTCGAGTGGAGCGTCGTCCGGACCCTGTGCTCCGGCGCGGTGGACGCACTACCTGGTGCCGCCCGGACCGAACTCGAACACGGGGCAGCGCGACTGGCACTACCGCTGATAGAGGGACTCGCGTCGCCCGGAACGCCCGCAGATCGTGGCGCCTTGTTCTATGCGTTGTACTGGCTCGTGGTTGGCATGGCCGCGGCGGCGCCACTGCTTTTGTGCGTCGATGACGCCCACTGGGCGGACGAGGCCTCGCTGGGCTGGACAGAGTACCTCGGCGCGCGACTCTCGGAGGTCGGAATCGTGCTGGCGGTCAGCCACCGGTGTGACACCATCCCCATCCAGCTACAGGCGTTGGCGGCGCACCCGTCCGCGCGAGTGCTGGAGCCGCTCCCGCTCAGCGGCCAGGCGTGCGCACGCATGCTCGCCGATCGAATGGCGCGTCCGCCCGAGCCGGCCTTTGTGGAGGCCTGCCGTGAGCTGACAGCCGGCAATCCCTTCCTGCTCGGTACGCTGGTGAACTGGCTGCGGGAGCGCGGCGTAGAACCGGTTGCCGCTCAGGTCCCGCGTTTGGCCGAGGCCCGGCCGGGTGAGATCGAAAGGTGGGCGATGCTGCGCCTCCAGGCGCTGGCGCCCCCTGCGCTGGACGTGGCCCGGTCCACTGCGATCCTCGGCGGCCAGGCCACGCTAGGCCGCGTCTCGGCCTTGGCCGGGGTCAGCCTGCGCGATGGCGCCCGGGCCGCCGCGACGTTGCACCAGGTGGGCTTCCTCGACGAGGGCTTCGAACGACCCGCGACCCAGCCGCCGCCCGCCGGGCGGGTGCGATTCGCGCACCCGCTGCTGGGAAGCGTCGTCTATGAATCGATCCCCTCGTTTCTGCGGACCGCGCTGCACACCGACGCGGCGCGGCTTCTGCAGCGCGAGGGAGCCTCGGCGGTGGCTGTCGCTCATCAGCTGATGTTCACCGAGCCGGCGCGCGATAGCGCGGTTGTGGGGACCCTAGGCTCGGCCGCGGCCGAGGCGATGGCCTCAGGCTCCCCCGCCACCGCGGCCGCTCGCCTGGCCCGTGCCCTGGCCGAGCCGCCAATGGCCAGCGAGCTGGCCACAGTGCTGCACGAGTTGGGACGCGCGGAGGCCGCGGCGGCGCTTCCGGACGCAGTCGAACACCTGGAGCGGGCGTACGCCGAAGCATCCTCTGCGGTACAGCGGGGACTGATCGCTGAAGATCTGGGGCTGTGCCTCATCAATCACGGTCGCCTGGAGGATTCCGCCCGCCTGGTCAGAGCCGCGCTGACCGAACTCCACGACGAAGCGGGGAAGCTGCAGGGGGACGTGATGCTCCGGCTCGGTGCAATGTACATCAACACCTCGAGCTACTTGCGCCGCGGGAGTCAGGCGCGAGAGTGGCTGGTGTCGCTAGGAGCCGCGCCAGCGGCCGCGACCCCGGGCGGGCGGCTGCTGCTGGTCGCGTACAGCCAGCAGGAGATAACCAGCGGCGAGTCAGCCGTGTCGGCGAGCGAAATCGCCGAGCAGGCACTGGGCGGCGGCAGGTTGCTGGACGACGTGGGCCCGGTTTCTTTGGAGTTTTGGAGCGCTGTGTACGCGCTGATTTTCGGCTGCCGCTTCGCGGCTGCGGGGCAGGCGATCGCCGCCGCGGCCGACGTGGCACGACGCTCCGGATCGTCATACGGCTACGCGATGGCGCTCCTCGTCAGCGGGATGCTCGCGTACCGGCGCGGCCGCCTGTCGGACGCGGTGACGGATGAACGCCGGGCGATGGCGATCCTCGAGGGTGAGCACGTCGCGGTCATGCGCGCCTACGCGGTGGCGTTTCTGGCCCACGCCTTGATCGACAGCGGCGATCTCGATCCCGCAGTCCGCGAGCTGAGCGCGCTGCCGCTCGACGATCCACCCGAGCTCGCGCCCTACGCGGTCGCAGTGGCGGCCCGTGGACGCCTGAGGTTGATCCAGGGCGACGCCGAAGGCGCTCTGTCGGACCAGCTCCGCGTCGAGTCGCTCGCGGGCATGGAGCGCCTCTCGCCCGCCGTATGGCCATGGCGCAGCCAGGCCGCACTGGCCCTCGTGGCGCTGGATCGGCGGCGGGAGGCGGCGGAGCTGGCCGCTGAAGAGGTGGAACTGGCCGAGAGATCAGGTTCTGCGTGGGCGGAGGGATTGGCGCTTTACGCCGCCGGAGTAATCGCCACCGGCGCGGACGGCGCGGCACTGTTGGAGCTAGCTGCCGACCGTCTTCACAGCGTGGGCGCGGCTGCGGAGCACGCCCGCGTGCTCATCGACCTCGGGTCGGTCGCGGATACCGCCGGCGCGAGCCGCGAGCAAGCCGTCGAGTGGCTGCGGCGAGGGCTCGACCTTGCCGATCGCTGCGACGCCAAGCTCTTGGCGCAGCGTGCTCACGCCGGCCTGGTAGGCCATGGCGTTCGCCCACGACGCCGACGGCTTTCGGGCGCTGAAGCGCTCACACCGATGGAGCGTCGCGTAGCGGAGCGAGCGGCTGGCGGACTTTCCAACCGCGAGATCGCGCAGAACCTCTTCCTGAGCCTGCGCACGGTCGAGTCGCACCTAACCAGCGCGTACCGCAAACTCCAGATCGAGTCCCGGCCCCACCTTGCTGGGGCGCTCTTCGGCGAGCGCTTCGGCGCTGAAATCTCGTCGAAGGCCCGACGTTAGGACGCCGGCCTCGCCATTGCCCCTGTGGAAGAAGCGGCGGGCATTCCCGCGGTCCCCTGACGATCCACTCAACCTCTGCCGAGTCTACGCACCTACATCATCGGCTCTGCTATCGACGACATCTCAACATGTCATCGTCGAAGAATATCCGCGGTGGTCGCAAAGGTGACACGACGCCGGACCTTCGCGAGCGGGGCGGGGACCCGGCGGTCTCGCGACGGGGCGCTAACTCACTGCTCATCAAGGTGCATCGCAGCACGCGTGCCGGGCGAATGCTTAATCGGGAACTCGCGCGTCTTGCGCAGACGACTTCGTAGTTGTGGCGTGCACGAGCTGCAAGAGGACCCTCCGACCATTGCAGGCGCCTGGTCCGCCAGGCAAGGCAGCGACCCCGGGGGCGGGCGCCGCGCTACCGGACTTCCACGGATCCAGCCACCATTTCGAGATGGCCACCGCGGACGGTTGCCGCTGTTCCCGCACAAAGGCGGCGACCGGATTCGCGACGAAGACGTGGCCCGAATTGATGGAAACCAGCAGTCGACGGCCGGCCGCGCCGCCGGCGCTCGGCGGCTTCCGCTCCGCCTGCGCGACCAGCCACGCCGGCGACACTCGGCGACGCTGTTGGTCTGGACGATCTTCGACAGCGACGGCGAGCGACTTCCCGAGACGCCCGCCTTCCCGGCGGAGCGGAAGTACGACCTGGCGGGTGCTTGCTGGGACTCGGCTGACCCGCGCTGCCGCTTGGGACGAAAGGGAGCAGAGCTGGCGGCGGCCTGCCGCCGCCGGTAGGAGACCCCTCGTTTTCATCCATGCCGGACACCAGATTGGCTGTCCGGCTGGCTCCCGCTCGCCGAGGCAAAGGTGGCACCGCGCGCTTGTCCATGTTGGGCCCGGCGCTTCACTCAGCGACGGGGTGGCCTATGCGAGGAGGGCGCCTCTCGGAAGTCCGAGTGTGTCCTCGGTAGTTGTGAGGGCCATTTCGTTGACGGGTGCGTAGTCGATTGCGGTTCGCACTGCGGCCTGGATGCTCGTGGCGTCGACGAGCGCCATGATGCGCAGGGCCGCGGCTGCCGGGTCCGCGACCTGAAACTGGGCGTGTTCGATGCCGGTGCGGATGAGCGCTTCGAGTCTGGCGAGGTCGGCGGTCATCTGCTCGGTGACGGCGGTGAGGAGCGCTGGTCGGCGCCGGCTGGCTTGCCAGGCGTCGAGCCACAGGAGGCTGACGGAGTCTTGTTGGTTGTCGAGCCAGTCGCGGAGCAGTCGCTGGATCTGCTCGAGGGGAGTTGCGGCCTCCTGGGCGTGCCCGAACACGTCCTCGCTCTCGTTGGCGGCCGCGTGGGCGAAGGCGGCCGCGACGAGTTCGTCGGCTGACCGGAAGTAGTGGTTGACGAGCCCGGGGAAGACGCCGAGCGCGTCAGCGACACGGCGAGCGGTCACCTTCTCCAGCCCTTCGGCAAGCGCAATCATGGCCGCCGTCTGAATGATCTCGGCTCGGCGTTCCTCGGGTGGCTTTCTGCGCGCTGCGGATGTGGGGCTTGACATTCCATTCCCAATGTTATTGACTTCCGCACCAACAAGGTTATTGGTGTTTGAACCAATAATTCGGAATCGAGGGGATCGCGTATGGCGGTTACGCAGGTGGTGGCGCACGGGGAAGCGCTCACGGGTGGCGCATTGCCGGCGAGCGACCGGGTGGGGCGGATCGAGACGCACGGGATCGATTTCATCGCCGAGGGCGAGCGTCATGGCCGTCCGCGCGAGCTCTTCGCGGTGTGGGCGGCATCCAACGTCACTTATCTGTACATCGTGATCGGCGGCGCCCTGACCTTGCTGGGGCTGGGCGTCTGGCAGGCGCTTGCCGTGCTGGTGGCCGGCAACGTGTTCTGGGCGCTGGTCGGCTTGCTGGCGATCAGCGGTCCCGCGTCGGGGGCGCCAAGCGAGGTCGTGACCCGCGCGATGTACGGCGTCCGCGCCAACCGGGCCTACAACGCTGTGCTCGAGTGGGGTATCGGTGTCGCCTACGAGGCGATCAATCTGTCGATTGCCGCGCTGGCCGCGTTCGCGCTGGTCGATGAGCTCGGCGCTCATGCCGGCACCGCGACGAAGGTGGTGATCGTGCTCGGGGCGGCGATGGCGTCGTTCACGATCAGCGTGTACGGGCACGCCACGATCGTCCGACTGAGCCGCTGGTTCACCCTGGCGCTGCTGGTCTGCTGTGTGGTGTTGGCGTTCTATGTCCTGCGGCGGGCGGACTTCTCCTACATGGTGCCGGCCGGCGCCGCGGTGCACGGCGCCGAGCTGTGGGCGGCGATTTCCGTCGGCTTCACGCTCATCGCATCCGCGCCGCTGTCGTGGGGAACTGGCGCAGACTATTCCCGCTACCTGCCGGCCCACACGTCCCCGCGGGCGGTCGCGGTGTGGACGGCGATCGGCGGCCTGTGCCCCGCGCTGCTTCTCGGTGCGCTCGGGGTTCTCGCCGGGACGGTGGTCGACATGACCGATCCGCAGACATCGCTGCGGGCGATCCTGCCGGGCTGGTTCTACCCAGTGCTGCTGCTCGTGATCATCCTGGGGGCCGTCGCCAACAACGTGCTGACCGCGTACAGCACTGGCCTCTCGCTGCAGGCCGTCGGAGTGAGATGGAAGCGGTCGACGACGGTCATCTTTGACGCCGTCGTGGCGATCGGCATGACCTGCTACGCGTTGTTTGTCTCGAACTTCCTGAGCACGCTCAACGATATCCTCGCGCTTTCCGTCGCTTTCCTAGGCCCCGGGCTCGCGGTCTACGGGACCGACATCGTCATGCGACGCAACCGGTACGCGGATCTGCGGCTGCACGATGAGACCCCTCGCGGCCCGTGCTGGTATCAGCACGGGGTCAACTGGGCCGGAGTCGCCGCCCTCGTCATCGGATCGGGCGCGGCGCTGCTCTGCGTGAACACTGCCTTGCTCGTCGGGCCGTTCTCGGACGCGCTGAGCGGAGCCGACATCTCCGCACTCGTGGGACCCGCCGTCGCGGCCGTGATCTATGCGACGGGCACTGGATATCAGCGACGCCGCGCACGACGTTCGTTTCGGCAGGCGATCAATGCTTGATCCCTGCTCACGCTGGTTGCCTGGCGGGGAGAAACCCGAATACGCGGGTCTCCTCACCTTCTGCGAGCTCCCCTACACCGAGGACGAGGCCGACCTCGCCGGGGTCGACGTCGCGATTGTCGGAGCGCCGATGGACGAACTCGTTTCTGACCGCGCCGGCGCCCGGGCCGGCCCGCGGGCGATCCGTTCGGCCAGCGGCTTTCCGGGGGCGCACCTCGAGACCGGCATCAATCCATACGCGGAACTGCGGGTCGTCGACTTCGGCGACGCCCCGGTGCTTCCCGCAGATCCCGCTCGGTCGCACGCCGCGATCGAGCACACGGTCGGCGCCGTCGTGAGGGCGGGGGCGATCCCGCTGATCCTGGGCGGCGATCACTCGATCGCGGAACCCGATATCCGCGCCTGCACCGCCGTGCACGGGCCGGTCGGTCTCGTCCACTTCGATGCGCATACGGACAGCGCGCCGGAGTGTCTCGGAGCCGAGTTCTCCCATGGCACACCGATGTACCGGCTTGTCGAGTCCGGCGCTGTCGACCCCCTGCGCTACGTGCAGATCGGACTGCGCGGCTACTGGCCCGCGCCTTCGGTGTTCGACTGGCAGCGCGAGCGGGGGATCACGTCGCTGTTCATGCACGAAGTGCGCGAGCGGGGAATCGCCGATGTGCTGGAGGAGGCGATCGCGATCGTGGGCGACGATGCCGTGTTCGTCTCGGTCGACATAGACGTGCTTGACCCCGCATTCGCGCCTGGAACAGGCACACCAGAGCCCGGCGGCATGAGTTCAGGTGAGCTGCTGTGGGCGTGCCGCACCGCAGGCGAACGCCTCCGCGTAATCGGCGCCGACGTCGCCGAGGTCAGCCCGACCTGGGTCGGCTCCAGCGACATCACGGCGCTGGTGGCTTCACGCATCGTGCACGAACTCCTCGCCGGCATCGCCGCCCGTGAACGTCCACAGATGCCCTCCCGTCTGCCCGGCACACGGCACCAGAACCTCATCTCGTCCAAGGCGTCCAGCGGCGGGTACGTCGGTACCGGCTCTCGAGGGGGGACAGATGGAACTCCGCTCCGGTGAGCACGTCTCCGCCTTGACGGCAGATGGCAGCGAGCTACTTGCTCCCGTGGTCAACGAGCGAGAGGTCCGCGCCGCGGCCGGCGTGACAATGGTGATCGGTGCCGTGGCGTTCGGCTACGCGTACTTCACGAGGCAGTACATCCCACTTCAGGTCGTCGCGAGCGTGTTCTTCCTCGAGTTCCTGACTCGCGTCACGGCCGGCCTCCGCTTCAGCCCGGCCGGCGTGCTGGCGCACCTGCTCACGTGGAAGGAGCCGCCGGAGTGGGTTTCGGCGAAGCCCAAACGGTTCGCGTGGACGCTCGGTCTCGCGATGACGTTCGCGATGACGATCATCACTAATAGCGGAATCCGCGGGTGGCTGCCGCGTTCGATCTGTCTGATCTGCCTGACGCTGATGTGGCTGGAGTCGGTCCTCGGTCTGTGCCTTGGCTGCAGGATCCACGGCCTACTCGTCCGGCGCGGCTGGGCGAGCAAGGACGCCGAACACGAGGTTTGTGCCGACGGATCGTGCGAGGTGAATGCCGCATGAGGGAGATCGGGCTGCTGCGCAGTTCCGAGGGTGCAATCGAGCGCATCCGCCGTAGCGTGATAGGCGACGACGCGATGGTCGACGGTCCGTTCGGCCCACGCCGGCTGGTCTATGCCGACTACACAGCGTCGGGCCGCGCGCTGTCGTTCATCGAGGACTACATCCGCGAGCGGGTGCTGCCGTTGTACGCGAACACCCATACCGAGGCATCGGCGACGGGCTTGCACACCACGGCCCTGCGTGAGGACGCACGCCGGGTCATTCACCGCGCGGTCGGCGGCAGCGACGAGGACGTGGTCCTGTTCTGCGGCTCGGGCTCAACCAGTTCCATCGACAGGCTGATCCGTGTGCTCGAGATCCATCGCCACGACCGGCCAGTCGTGTTTATCGGTCCGTACGAGCACCACTCAAACGAGCTGCCCTGGCGCGAGTCCGGCGCGGAGGTCGTGACAATCCGCGAAAGCGCCGACGGCCGCCTCGACCTCGGCCACCTCGCTACCGAACTCCGCCGCCGCGCCGGCCACACGCTAAAGATCGGCAGCTTCTCCGCGGCCTCGAACGTCACCGGCATCATCACCGACGTCGAGGCTGTCTCTGAGCTGCTGCGCCGGCATGGCGCGCTGTCGTGTTGGGACTACGCAGCAGCCGGGCCGTACCTCGCGATCGACATGAACGGCAAGGACGCCGTGTTCCTCTCCCCACACAAGTTCGTCGGCGGTCCGGGCACTCCCGGGGTACTGGTCGCCAAGCGCGCGCTGTTCAGCAACCGCGTCCCGACGGTGCCGGGCGGCGGCACTGTCCTATTCGTGACCCCTGACCACCACACCTATCACCCGGATCCCTCGGTCCGTGAGGAGGGCGGCACACCGGCGATCGTCGAGTCGATCCGCGCGGGCCTAGTGTTCGCGCTCAAGGACGAGGTCGGCGCCGAGGTGATCTGCCGCCGCGAGCGGGATCTCGCTCGACGCGCATCGGCGTCGTGGAGTGAAAACCCGAACATCGAGATCCTCGGCAACACCAGCGTCGAGCGCCTGCCGATCATCTCGCTCGGGTTGCGTCACCCGCCGCGGCTGCTGCACTGCAACTTCGTCGTCGCGCTGCTCAACGACCTGTTCGGGATCCAGGCGCGCAGCGGCTGCTTCTGCGCCGGCCCGTACCTTCACCGGCTCTACCGCGTCGACAAGCGGTGGTCAATGCGGATGGAGGCCGAATGCCGGCGCGGCCACATCGGCGCCAAACTCGGCTTCGTCCGGCTCAGCTTCAACTACTTCATCAGCGACGAGGCGTTCGAGTACATCCTTGAAGCGATCCACCTCCTCGCCGACCACGCATGGAAGCTCCTCCCGCTCTACCGGTTCGACCCGTACAGCGGGCTCTGGCATCACGGCAACTACCGCCGTGCGGTACCGACGCTCGCCGACGTCCACGTCCCAAGCACGACGACCGAGCCCGAAGGCACCCTCGCCCGTCACATCGAGCAAGCACGACAAATCCTACGAACCGTTCAGACGGCGGCGCCGTATCTACCGGCATCTGATCCGGCCATCAACGAGAGCTTCGAACAGATCCGCTGGTTCCCGCTACCAAGCGAAGCGCTGACAAAGCTAAGGGTGTCTCATGCTGCCTAAGAGAAGTCATCTCGTCAATGCACCGCCCGGCTGGCGCCGCCGGGAGCGATGCGGGTCGGAGCCCCGATGGGCTGGACAGGAGGAGGGATCGTGGCGGAGACTGTCGCGGACCCGGTGAGCCGCTACATCCTGGAAGGCGGCGACGATGACCTGCGGCGACTGCTCGCCGTTGCGGAGCTGTTCGGGGACATGGCGCGCCGCGCGTTCTGGCGAGTGGGCGTCCAGAAGGGCTGGCGAGTGCTCGAATGCGGCTGTGGTCCGATAGGTGCGCTCGCCGTACTGGCCGAGTTGGTCGGAGCCACGGGGGAAGTCGTCGGTCTCGATTTCGGCGAGCGAGCAGTTGAGCGCGCGAGATCGGTGGTCGGGACGCTGGGACTCGACAATGTGCAGATCCACGTCGGTGACGTGCACGACGCCGATGTGGCCGAGTTAGGCGGCCCATTCGACCTCGCCTATAGCCGGTTGTTCCTGATGCATCAGAGCGACCCGGCGCGGACCCTCTCCCGCATCGCCACCCTCCTGCGGCCGGGCGGATGGATCATCGCGCAGGAGCCGCTCCGAACCCCGGCCCCTCAGTCATATGCGCAACTCGACGCCCTCTCTACATACTGGGAACGCCTGCACAAGCTCATGGAGTGGACCGGGGTGCCTCCGCGTTCGGTCGACGATCTCCCACGCGTCGCTCGCGCCGCCGGCCTAGAGGTTGGGCGGGTAGAAGGGTTCTTCACTGTAATGGAGCCAGAAGTCGCTCTCGATATCCATGCGGCGACGTTGGCAGCGGCGAGAGATCGTGCCACTCAATCAGGCATCGCGACCGAACACGAGATCGATGAGCTCCTCGAGACGATCCGCGCCGCGAAGACCGAGGGCTACCAATGGGTAACGTCGCCCTTCTTTCTCGATCTTGCGCTTCGCAAGCCGATCGTCGCGGAAGGCTCCGTACCTGAGGCCTCGTAGCTCGCCGCCACCGAGACCGTGATGGTTTGACCGGTCAGCGCGGTGTCGACGACGCTACACCTGTGAGCAATTCGCCAGTGCGGCCGGAATCGGCGCCGAGAGTGCTGCTCACACTCTGGCTGCAGAAGCCCGGTGCGGGCTCGAGGTCAGTGTCGAGATGGACGATAGGGAGCAGCGCGTGTGCCGGCTGGGACGAGATGACCGCTACGCCTGGCCAAGCGACAACCGTGTGATCGAGGTCGCAGCGGTCTCTCGGTACGGCCCGTGCCCGTGCAACACGTGATTGTGCTTGCTCGAAATCGGCCGACCAGCAAACCTGGCGCGCTGTCGCAAT
>Ga0335085_10009857_pt1 | contig 14351 bp, 8 predicted proteins | sample Lox_Sample_45_FD_206712 | JGI IMG/M metagenome (GOLD analysis project Ga0335085, IMG submission 206712) | Soil microbial communities from Loxahatchee National Wildlife Refuge, Florida, United States - Lox_Sample_4.5 | ecosystem: Environmental > Terrestrial > Soil > Wetlands | place: USA: Florida...
GCTGACCGACGGAACGTCCCTTTCTCCAACCTGCTTCAACCCATGAAAACTCATCCCCTATCCCGATATTTGTGCGCGGTGGCCGCGGTCGCGCTGCTGGGCGCCGTCGCCCTGCGAAGCGAGGACACGCCGCCGCCGACTCCGGCCCCGCCGGCGGCGGCACCCGTCCAACCGGCTCCGGCCGCCCAACCCGCGGTCGCCACGCCCGCGGCCGCCCCGGCGGCGACGCCTCCGGCCGACACCGGACTTCGGCGGCTAGACTCCCCGGCGCCGGAAGCGGCCAAGGAGCCCGCTCCTGCGACGCCGGCGGCGGAGCCGGCGAGGCACCGGCACCACGTCATGGGGTCGGATGACAACGCCAAGGTCTCCATCGGGCACAATTCGGTCGTCGCCAAGGACGAGGAGGTGCAGGCGGCGGTGTCCATCGCCGGCAGCACGACCGTCGACGGCGCCACGAGCGATGCGGCGGTCTCGATTCTGGGCAGCACCACCGTCAACGGCGACGTGGGCGACGCCGCGGTGTCGGTGCTGGGCAACACCACGGTCAACGGCTCGGTGGGCGACGCCGCGGTGGCGGTGCTGGGCGACACGCACGTCAACGGCCCGGTGGGCGGTGACGTCGTCGCCGTGATGGGCAACGTCGATCTCGGCGAGCACGCCGTGGTCAGGGGCCAGGTGGTTGTGGTCGGCGGCACGCTGCATCGGGCCCCCGGGGCCGAGGTGCGCGGCGGGGTGCAGTCGGTTTCAATCGGCGAGCGGTTTCCCGGCTTCGGCTGGCTGTACGCATGGGTGACCTCGGCCCTGCTCAAGGGCCGGCTGCTCTCGTTCGCCCACGGCGCGGGCTGGGCGTGGCTCGTGGCCGCCGGATTCCTGCTCTTCTATGCCCTGATCGCGCTGCTCTTCCCCCGCGGCGTCGAGAAATGCGCCGAGACGCTGGAGCAAAAGCCCGGCTACACGATCCTGGCCGCGCTGCTCACGGTGCTGGCGCTGCCGTTCGTGTTCGTGCTGCTCGCGATCACCGGCGTCGGCGTGTTCGTCATTCCGTTCGTCGTGATCGGTCTGACGGTGGCCAAGTTGTTCGGGCGCGTGGCGATGCTGGCGTGGCTGGGGCGGCGTTTCACGGGCCTGATGGGCCAGGGGCGCCACGGGCATGCTTCGGTGACGGTGATCGCCGGCGGCATCCTGGTGATGTTGCTCTACCTCGTCCCGATCGTGGCCTTTCTGGTGCACGCGCTGATCGGATTCATCGGCCTCGGCATGGTGGCCTACGCGCTGATCCAGAGCATGCGCCGCAACGGGACCAAGCCGGCCCCGGCCGGCGCAACGCCCGGCGGACCCGGCGCGGCGCCTCCGGTCGCCGGCCTGGCGTTGGCGGCTGGCACGGCCGGCGCCGTGGCCGAACCCGCCGTGGCTGCCGCGCCGCCGGCGCCGCCCCCGGTGATCTCCGCCGTCACGCTGCCCCGCGCGGGGTTCTGGGTCCGGCTGGTCGCGCTGGCGATCGACGTGATCCTGGTCTGCCTCGTTCTCAAGCTCCTGCCGTGGGTGCATTTCCACTCGGGGCTGTGCCTGTTGCTGCTCGCGACCTATGGGGCCGTCCTTTGGAAGCTGCGGGGCACCACCGTGGGCGGGAGCATCCTCCACCTGAAGGTGGTGCGCCTCGACGACCGCCCGCTCGACTGGACGGCCGCGGTCATCCGGGCGTTGGGCTGCTTCCTCTCGCTGGTGGTGCTCGGCCTGGGGTTTGTCTGGGTCGCCTTCGACGACGAGAAACAGTCGTGGCACGACAAGATCGCGGGCACGACCGTGGTGCGGGTGCCGAAGGGCGTGTCGCTGATTTGAGTCCGCCGCAGCCCGGGCATGCCGGGATTTCACGCAAGGCAGGGCACCCGCCCTGCCTTTTCGTTTGCCGAGGCCGCCGCTTCTCGCCTACAGCCTTGGACCTATGGCAAACGCACTGGTCGGCATCATCATGGGCAGCACGTCGGATTGGGAAACGATGCAGCATGCGGCGCAGACGCTCGACGCGCTCGGCATCTCGTACGAGAAGCGCGTCATCAGCGCCCACCGCACGCCGCAGCTGATGTTCGAATGGGGGACGACGGCGCGGGAGCGGGGCCTGAAAATCGTCATTGCCGGAGCCGGCGGCGCGGCGCACCTCGCCGGCGTCGCGGCAGCCCTGACGCCCCTGCCGGTGCTCGGCGTGCCGATGGAGTCGGCGTCGCTCAAGGGCCTCGATTCACTGCTCTCGATGGTGCAGATGCCGGGCGGCGTGCCGGTGGCGACGTTTGCGATCGGCAAGCCGGGCGCGGTCAACGCCGCGCTGTTCGCCGCCGCGATCCTGGCGCTGGCCGACCCGAAGGTCAGCAAGGCCGTGGACGACTACCGCGCGGCGCAGGCGAAGAAGGTCGCGGAAGCCAGACTGCCCTGACCGGGCGGCGGCTTACGGACTGGACTTGGGAGAACCGGCCGGTGCGGCGGCGGCGGGCGCAGGGGCCGGCTTGTCCGGCACGCCGGTGTCCATGACGTAGCGCCAGCTCCCGTCAGCCTGGCGTTTCCAGATCGTAAGGAAGAACCCGGTCCGGACGGTCTCCTGTCCGTCGGCGCCCGGGAAGCGGGTTTCATAGCGTCCCCAATTGTAGCCGAGCGTTCCGTCGTCGGAGACATCGGTGAACAGGGCCGACCAGGTGAGCGTGACTCCCGGCCGATCCGGACCGATCCGGGCCTCCACGGCGGCGAGACCGCGATAACGGCGGGGATCGGTGTCGATGAAGGCGACATCGGGCGCGGCGTAGTGCTCGAAGGCGGCGCGGATGCCCTTGGCCTTCGCCAGGGCGCAGAAGGCGTCCTCCATCCGGGCCAGTTTCGTTTTCAGCGCTTCCTTGTCCGCGGTGGTGGGCGAGGACCAGGCCGGGGTGAATGACAGGGCGAGCAGGAGCGGCAGGCGGGCAACGGCGAGCGTGTGGCGGGCGATCGATTTCATGGCAGGATTCCGGACGGGGTGGAAACGCGGGCGAGAAAGTCGCGGTAGTCGGCGGGCGTGTCGAGATCCGCGGCGAGCTCGGGCAGGTCGACGGTGGCAAGCCGGTCGGGGTGACGCGCCAGGAGGGGCCGGGCGCCTCCGGGGCCGCGCAACTCCAGCAATTCGTGGAAATGGCTGCGGGCGAACAGCACGGGCGGCCCGGGATGGCCCGCGTAGCGCGCCGCCACGATCGATTTGCCGGAGTCGCCGTGGGTCGCCGCCAGTCGACGGATCGCCCCGGGGGACAATCCGGGCTGGTCGCAAAGGACGAGCACCGCGGCCTGCAGGGAGAGCGAGAACGACTCGATCACCCCCATCCCGGAGCGGATGGATGACGCCAGGCCCTCGTCCCAGGCGGCGTTCTCGACGACGAGCACCGGCAGTCGCGCCACCTCGGGCCGGATGAGCGGCGCATGCGCCCCGAGCACGACCACCACCGGCCAGGCCGGCGAGGCCAGCAGGGTGTCGACGACGCAGCGGATCAGGGTGCGGTTCCCGCAAGGCAGCAGCTGCTTGGGGGTGCCCATGCGGGTGGAGGCGCCGGCGGCGAGCACGACGGCACCGAAGTGAAGTGGTTCAGCCATGGATCGGAGCCTGGCGATCCCGCAGCGGGCGGGCATCGCGGCCGGCGAGGGTGGACTGCATTTCGGCCAGAATGGAAAGGGCGACGGACTCGGGCGTATCGGCGCCGAGGTCGAGTCCCACCGGCGCGTGGAGCCGCTCGCGCAGGTCCGGAGTGACGGGGAAACCACCCGCGGCGAGGTCGGCCAGGATCTTCCCGGCCCGCAGGCGGGGGCCGAGGAGACCGAGGTAGGCGAGCGGACGGGCAAGGAGGCTGCGCAGCAACGGCAGGTCGTGGGCGTAGTGATGGGTCATGATCACGGCCACCGCGTCCGGCCCAAGCGGGAGAGAGTCGGGAAGCGCGCCGGGCCGCGCGACCAGGACGGCATCCGCCTCCGGAAATCGAGCGGCGGCGGCCATGGCGGGCCGCGGGTCCACCACGGTCACGTGCCAGCCGAGGTCCTTGGCAAAGCGCACCAGCGGCTGGGCGTCGTTGCCGGCGCCGAAAACCACCAGGGGCACCGGGGGGTTGACCGTTTGACGGAAAACGCCGGACGCCGGCAGGCCCGGGACCTCGCCGGCGAGGAACGTGCCCCGGCGGTCGGCGGCCGATTCGGCCCACACCACGGCCAGCTCGGTGGCCACCCGCCGGCGCAGATTCGCGCGGAGGACGCCCGCCCAGGGCGGCGCCGCGGGCAGCCGCTCGAGGAGAACATGCACCACGCCGTGGCAGCCCAGACCCACGCCCCAGAGCTGGTCGTTTTCGGCGGTCGTATCGTAGGTGATGGTCCGGGGCGCGCCTCCGGCGAGCACCTCGCGGGCATGCCCGGCGACATCATCCTCGAGGCAGCCGCCGCTGATCGACCCGAGGCGTCGTCCCTCCGTCAGCAGCAGGCGGGCGCCGGGCCGGCGGTAGGAGGAACCCTCGACCTTGACCAGGGTGGCAAGGACCGCGCCGCCGGAGGGGAGGGAACCCAGGGCATCGAGGATTTGCAGCAATTCGTTCATCAGCGCAGCAGGCCTGCATTGCAGCGCAACGGCACGGCGGAGGCGAGCGGGCATATCAGCGGGAGCACCGTTCGACATAGGCCGGAGAAGTAGCGCTGCATTATATCGTAAACAGCTAGCAGCTTATCCTTTAGTTGAAGCTAATTAACATAATTATTGCATACTGGCAGAAGGCATGCTTACTCTCCGCCCCAAGAGAACATTTGGTGGACTTAGTCCACAACCTCTTACCAACCAAAGCACAACTGATCATACAATGAACCTGAATTCCGTAAGGAAGCTCCGGGCGGCGCTTGCGCTGTTAATTGGCGCGGCTCTTCCCTCGCTCGTGGTTGCCCAAGGCACCCCGGCTTCGTCCGATACCGACCAGAACAGTCAGACGGTGAAGATGCAGAAGTTCGTGGTGACGGGGTCCAACATCCCCATGGCCGCCGACGCGCTGGCGGTGCCGGTGCTGACGGTCGACAACCAGACGTTTGAGAACAGCGGCGTGAGCGCCGACATGCTCGACGTCCTGCGCAAAGTGGCGCCGAACATCAGCGGCATCGGTGAGGAGAACGCCCAGATCCTGACGGGCTCCAACTTCGGTGGCGCCTCGGTGAACATCAAGGGCATGCCCACCCTCGTGCTGATCGACGGGCGCCGGGTGGCGAACGACCCGGCCGAGAGCACCGGCGGCTTCCAGTTCGTCGACATGAACATGATTCCCCCGGCGGCGGTCGACCGGGTGGAGGTCCTGGAGAACGGGGCGTCGGCCGTTTACGGTTCGGATGCCATCGGCGGGGTGATCAACATCATCCTCAAGAAGGACTACAATGGGTGGGAGGCTGGGGCGCATTACGGCTACACCTCCAATCAAGGCCATTATGCCGAACGGTCAGGCTACGTCTTCGGCGGCGTGAGCAATGGCAAGACGTCGATCACCATCGGCTTGGACTACAACCAGCACAACGAGATCTTCCTCGCCGACCGCCCGTACACCAATCCGATCTACGGCACCTACACCTTCCCCGGCTCCCTCGAGGTCTACAACAACACGACCGGCGATGACCAGTTCTACATCCTGGCATCCGGCAAGAACGCGCCTCCGGGCGGCGGCCAGTATACGATCCAGCAACTGGTCTCGATGGGTTATTACGTGGCACAGACGCCCACCCAGCAGTTTCAGGCGTTCAACCTGGCGAGCGGCGAGACGCTGATCGGCTACCTCAAGCGCTATTCCGCCATGGCCAATTTCGAACACCACATCTTCGAGAACCGGCTCGTGGGATTTGGCAACCTCATCGCCTCGCACACCTACACCTGGTCGCAGCTCAACGCCCAGCCCGTCGTGCCGTATCTGGAGGACCCCTGGATTGACGTGAACGTCTTCGGCTATTCCTCCTCGCCGCCGCCGGCCGGCACCACCTACGTGCCCTCCACGGCCCCGGGAAATCCGTTCTCGGCGAGCTTCCTCGACCAGAACCAGGCCACGCCGGAGTCGCACGCGGGTTACGGCGACGGCAGCGGCTACGAGATCCTGGCGCGCAACCGGTTCGTGGCCTATCCGCGTCTCTATCAGAATGACGGCACGCTGTACCGCGTCACGGGCGGTCTCCGCGGCGACATCAACGAGAATCTCCACTGGGAGGGCGCGGCGAACATCAACCGCTACGTCCTTAATTACACCAACCCCGGCCTGATCGACACGAACGCGTTCAACGACGCGTTGGTGAGCGGACAGATCAATCCCTTCGCCATCAACCAGGCGCCGGGCGCCTTCAACGGCGTCATCGGCACGGCCTTCGTCAACATGCTGAGCACCCTCAGCTCGTTCGACTTCAAGGTCACCGGCACGCCCTTCAGCCTGCCGGGCGGACAGCTGGGCTTCGCGCTGGGGACCGGGTACGTGCGGGAGACGCTCTCGGCGGTGCCGGACGTCAACAGCCTGCCGAACTCCACCGGCACGACGACGGGTTGGTCCAACGCGACCACCTTCCAGCAATTCGATGCCAAGCGCGACTTCACGTCGTTCTTTGCCGAGGTCAACGTGCCCATCACCGGCGCCGCCCAGAACATCCCCGCGGCGCATTCGCTCATCGTGGACGCGGCGGTGCGCAACGACCAATACAGCGGCAAGGTGGGATCCACGACGGTGCCCGAAGTGAATGTGAGCTGGGAGCCCGTGAACGACGAATTCAAGATCCGCGCCTCGGCCGGCAAGTCGTTCATCGCGCCGCAGCTCTACAACCTGTACGGCCCGGTCAGCTCGGGGTCGACGGACAGCATCACCTACAATGTCTACAACGGCAACGGTTCCCAGAAGACCGCCCAGTTCAACCAGACCGGCGGCTCGAATCCGGACCTGACGCCGACCACCGCCAATTCCTGGTCGGCCGGGTTTGTGTACACGCCCAAGGCGGTGACCGGCCTGGTGATCTCGGCTGACTATTCGAACATCACCGAGAAGAAAATCGTGGGTGTCGTGCCCGGAAACACGGTGATCCAGAGTGTCGAGTCCTTCGGCACCTCCTCGCCGTACGTGGGCTACGTGCACTTCAACACGCCCACCGGGACGACGGTGTCGGGTCCGGGGCAGATCAGCTCCCACTCGCCGCAGTCGATCTACGTCATCGCCAACCTCGTCAACCTGGCCGGCCAGAAGGTCAACAGCACCGACGTCAACGTCGATTACAGCTGGAAGACGGCGTCCATCGGCAAGTTCGACATCAACTCGACCTGGACCCTGTACAACAGCTATCAGCTGCAGCTCATTCCGTCGGAGCAATACTACCAGTATACCGGCCTGGCGTCGGTCAACCTCGGCACGGTGCCGAAGTGGCGGACGTATACGACGATCGACTGGCAGGACCGGGGCCTGGAGGCGACGGTGGGCGTGACCTACGTCGCCAGCGTGACCGACGTCGGGACTGGCGGCGACGACCAGTATGGCTTCGAGAAGGTGCCCAGCTTCACCGCGTTTGACGTCGGCCTGTCGTACGACATCGGCTCGCTGCACCTCAGCAAGTGGCTCGACGGCCTGAAGATCAAGGTCGGTGCGAACAACCTGTTCAACAAGATGCCGCCGCTGGCCGTGAATGCGTTCCCGAACACCAATGCCGACGTCGGCACCTACGACGGGGCGGTCGGCCGCCTGGTCTACGTCGACGCGAGCTACAAGTTCTGAGCCGCGGATTCCGCGCCAGACACCTGCAGACCGGGGATGCGTCCCCGGTCTTTTTTTTCCCCGCGCCGGACCCGGCGGTCCGGCCGGGCTTGCCGATGGCGCCTCCGGCTTGCTACAAACCGCTGACGGCATGCGTTCCCCCGGCAACCACCCCCCCTCGCGCTCCCTGACCTGGCTGCTCCAGGGGCCGAACTCGATTCTGAAGGTCCAGGTCGCCGTCGCGTTCATCATCATCACGCTCCTGAACACGGGCTATTACTGGCAGCGCGAGCTCCGCGCGCTCGCCATCCGGGAGCACGTGCAGTACGTGGTCAACCTGTGGGATGGCTTCGAGTGGTACACCTGGCTCCTCGCCGTGCCGGCGGCGCTGCTGCTCATCCGCCGCTACCCGCTGGCGCGCGGGCGCCTGGCCCGGAATCTCAGCGGCCTGGTGCTGGGCAGTCTCGGCATCTACCTGGTGGTGGTGAATGCGCGCTACCTGTTGCGCATGGTGCCCAACCTCTGGCGGCCGGACGCCCTCGACCTGCCGTGGGACTGGATGGTCTACCTCCACACGCAGCTGACCCTCGCGCCGATCGACTTTCTCACCTACGGGGTGATCTTCGCGTCCGCCTTTGCGATCAATTATTATGTGCAGTTCCGGCAACGCGCCCACGAAGCCCACCAGCTGGCCCTGCGCGCCTCGCAGCTCCAGTCGGAGCTCGCCTCGGCCCAGCTCTCGTTCCTGCGCGGCCAGCTCCAGCCCCATTTTCTCTTCAACGCCTTCAACGCCATCGCCACCCTGGTGCGCCTGCAGAAGAACGACCTGGCCGTCGAGATGATCGCCCAGCTCAGCGCCCTGCTGCGCCTGACGATGGAGGACACCAGCCTCGTCGAGGTGCCCCTGCAGCGGGAGGTGGATTTCGTCATGCATTACCTCGCGGTGGAGCGCATCCGCTTCGGCGACAAGCTGCAGGTCGCGATCGACGTGCCGGCGGACGCGCAGTCCGTGCTGGTGCCGAAGCTGCTGCTCCAGCCGCTCGCCGGCAACGCGGTGAAGCACGCCATCTCGCGGCGGATCACGCCGGGCACGATCCGGATCTCGGCGCGGCACGCGGCCGGGCGGTTGCACCTCGAGGTGACCGACGACGGACCGGGGCCCTCGCCGGGTCCGCCGCCGTCGATCCGCACCGGAGTCGGCCTGGCCAACACGCGCGCCCGGCTCGAGGCCGCCTACCAAAGCGACTTCCGTATGGAATTGCGCCCGGCGGCCGACGGGGGAATGATCGCCCATCTCGATCTGCCGTGGCGGCCGGCCCCCGCGGCGGCCGAGCCCGCTCCCACTCCAGCATGAAAATCCGGACCCTGATCATCGACGACGAACCACTCGCGCGTGAAGGCCTCGCGGTCCTCTGCGCCGCCGACCCGGAGATCGAGGTTGTCGGCCAGTGCGGGGACGGCACCGCCGCCGTGCAGGCGATCCGGCGCGAGCATCCGGACCTGGCCTTTCTCGACGTGCAGATGCCGAAGCGCGACGGATTCGAGGTCCTGGAGAATCTTGCGGCGACGGAACGCCCGATCGTGGTCTTCGTGACCGCCTTCGACCAGTACGCGATCCGCGCCTTCGAGGCGTGTGCCGTTGACTACCTGTTAAAGCCGTTTACCGACAAACGCTTTCAGCAGGCGCTGGCGCGCGCCAAGGGCGAGCTGCGCCGGAACCGGACGCAGGAGATCGACCAGCGGCTCGATGAACTGATCGCGCGCGTCAACGAGCTGCGGCAGGGCGGCGGCGCGGCGGCGCCGGCCAAACCCGAATACGCCGAGCGGATCGTGGTCAAGGCGGGCGGCGACCTGCATTTCATCAAGACCAGCGACGTGCTCTGGATCGAAGCGCAGGGCGATTTCGTCAAGGTGCAGACGCTGGAGCAGCCGCAGCTGGTGCGCGAGACGCTCCAGAGCATGGAGCAGAAGCTGGACGGCAGCCGCTTCCTGCGGATTCACCGGTCATTCCTGGTGAATGTGCAGCACATCAAGCGGGTGGCGCCGGCGCTTTACGGCGATCACACGGTGTTCATGAGCGACGGGTCAAAGCTCCGCTTGAGCCGGAACTACCGGACCAAGCTCAAGGCGTTCATCGCCCCGCCGCCGGCCTAGCCGGTCGCGGCTTCGATCCCGGGCGGTGGGGCGCGCGGGCTCCGCACACCGACGGGCGACGGTTTCGGCGCGGCCTCGGCGGGCGGCACGATGAAATCCGCGTAAAATCCGGGGTCGGCCGATCGGGCCGGCGCGGTGGAACCGCAATCTTTCCCCAGGCGCCGCCGGGAGGAGCATTTGGTCGCGCAAAAATCAGATGCAGCTCGTCGTTCGTGGTAAGCATTCTAACGGCCACGGCCGGCGTTTGGCCGATATCAAATTGCTGCGCGGCGGGAGAACGATAGCGCAGCAGACAAACACGTAACGGAGTTTGGAGGGTCGTATCGCGTCCCCTACCTCCACCGCCGGTTAGTGTGTTCGCTTAACACAACTGTAGAGAACACGTGATCGCATTATGAATCTGTATTCCGCAAGGAACATACGGGCTGCGCTTGTGCTCATTTTGAGCGCCGGCCTGTCTTATCTCGCGGTCGCCCAGACCGCCTCCGACACCCCCGCCTCGCCCACGCAGCCGGTGGTGAAAATGGAGAAGTTTGTCGTCACCGGGTCGTACATCCCGGCGGCCGCGGACGAAGCCAAGGCGCTTCCGGTCCAGGTGCTCGATATTCCGGCCATCCAGAACAGCGGTGTGAATACCAATGTGCTGGACGTCCTCCGGAAGACCATTCCGCAAATCCAGGGCGGGAACAACATTGGCATTGAGAACGCCAACATCTCCGGCGCCGCCACGAACGGCGGTTCACAGATCGCCCTCCGCAATATCGACACCCTCGTGCTGATCGACGGGAAGCGCGTCGCGCCGTCCGCCGTCGCCGCCAGCGGCGAGGCCGGCACCGGTGGTGAGTTCGTCGACCTCAACCTCGTCCCGCTCTCCGCCGTGGAGCGCATCGAGGTCCTGACCGACGGCGCGTCCGCCGTCTACGGCACCGATGCCGTCTCCGGCGTCGTCAACATCATCCTGCGCAAGGATTATCAGGGTCTGGAAATCGGCGCCCACATGACCATGGCCCCGAAGGACACGGGCGGCTATTGGCGCCAGCGCTCGGTTTCGTTCACCGCCGGCACCGGCGATGCCAAGACCCGCCTGATGTTTGCCGGGGAGTGGTACAAGTCCCAGCCGTTGTGGGAGCGCGACACCGCGTACGACAATCCGTATTACGGCACGTCGTCCTACCCCGGCATCATCAACGACAGTTCGGGCGTCTTCTATAAGCTCAATCCGTCGCTGAATGCGCCGACCAACACGACGCCGACGACCCTGGCCAACCTGGTGGCCCAAGGCGTCTACAGCGTGATTCCCTCCAGCCAGGTGGCGCCGGGCTTCAACCTCGCGCTCAAGCCCACGGTGCTGAATCGCGTCGACAAGCGGAATGCCGTCGTCTCCGGCAGTCATCAGATTTCCGACAGCGTCACGCTCAAGGCTGATTTCCTCTACGCCTACACCGACACGAATTACCAGTTGAATCCGCAGCCGGTCAGCGCCAGCAGCACGACCCTGATTGGTTACGGCGTGTCGCCGATCACGGACACGGGAGTGACGGTCCGCAACCGCTTCATCTTCGGCCCGAACCGGATCTATGACAATGAAAGCAATTTCTACCGGTTCACCACGGAGTTGGACGGCAAGGTCAACGACTACTTCAACTGGCAGGTCTACGGGAACTACAACATCGCCTACCAGACGGCCTACGGCTTCAACCAGATCCTCAATTCGGCGCTGCTGAGCGCGACGCAGACCGGGTTGATCAACCTGTTCGCCATCCGGCAGGACGCGACCAAGCTGGCCAAAGCCAATATCTTTGGCACCTCAGTCGGCAACTACACGAGCGAGCTGTACACGCTCAACGCGATCGCCAACGGCAAGGTCTGGGATCTGCCCAGCGGGGCGATCCAGTACGCGGCCGGCGTCGAGTACCGCAAGGAGGCCCTGGACGCCAGCGCCGACTACAACAGCACGATTCCGCCCGGCGCGACGACCTCGCTGTGGAACAACGGCACGTCGCTCAGCCCGTTCAAGAACCAGCGCAATGTGAAGAGCTATTATGCGGAACTGAAGGTGCCGGTGTTTGCGCCGCAGAACAACCTCCCCGGGCTCCATCTGCTGACGCTCGACGGCGCGTGGCGCCATGAAGAGTACAGCAACGGCAACAAGACCTCGGTGCCCAAGGTGTCGCTGCGCTACCTGCCGTTCGACGACGAGCTCGCGTTCCGCGCGACCTACGCCAAGTCCTTCACGGCCCCGACGCTGTACGACCTGTACGGACCGTCCTCCTCCGGCTTCACGAATTCGCCCGGTGGCCTGAACGCCTACAACTCGCAGGGCCAGCCCACGGGGTCCAAGTTCCCGAACCTGCAGGGTCAGCAGATCAACGGGTTCAACCCGCTCCTCGGGCCTTCCCACTCCACGAGCAAGACGTTCGGCATGATCTACTCGCCGAAGTGGAAGTACCTGAAGGGCTTCGAGGCGACGATCGACTATTACAAGATCGACCAGAAGGACCTCATCGGCTCACCCGGCGGCACGCTGACCATGATGCAGTCGGTGGAGCAGTACGGCCCCGCGTCGCCCTTCGCGCAATACGTCGCGCTCGGCGGCTTCCCGGGCCAAGGCGGCACGGCCGTGACGGCCCCCGGCCAGCTCTCGCCCAACCCGACCAACGTCTACGTCGTCCAGGCCCTGGTCAACATCGCGTCGCAGAAGCAGCACGGCTGGGACCTCAACCTCCACTACACCGTGCCGTGGGAGCAGTACGGCCGGTTTGTGGTCAGCTCGGAGTGGGCGATCCTGAAGCAGTTCTACCTCAAGACGGGTCCGACTGACTCGGGTACCGACTATTCCGGTTTCAACGACTACGGCACGCTGCCGAAGACGCGCTCCTACACGACCATCGATTGGAGCTTCAAGGAGTTTGGCGCGATGCTGGGCTACACCCACATCAACCACGTCGACAATCTCTCGGGCGACTGGATCCACCCGTACAACACGTTCGATCTCCAGCTCCGGATGGATGTCGGCCGGTGGGACAACCGCTTCAGCGGTCTCAGCTTCGACGTGGGTGTGAACAACTTCACCAATCAGGGGCCGCCGCTCGACCGGACCAACTATGCGAGCCCGCCGTTTGACGGCAGCGCATACAGCTTCTTCGGCCGGATGTACTACGCCGACGTGAGGTACAAGTTTTAGGGCTATCAACTAACGTCCGATCTGCACGAACGGCCCGGCTCCAGCCGGGCCGTTCTTTTTGTCGGCGTCGGCCCGCCCCCGGCGTCAACCCCCGGGGAGGTTGATCGCGGGAAATCGCAGCGCCACGCCGCCGGCGTTGCGTGCGAAGTCCACCCGCGGCAGCCCCTGGCGCGGCGCGGGCCGCCCGATGATTTTCCGGCGACCGCGCGGCCAGCCGGCGGCATCGAGGGTGTTCACGCCGTCGGTCAACGCCACCTGGCTCACGGCCGCCTCGCCGACGCCACGGATGCCAATCCGCAGCGGCCTTCGCGGGTCGTCGACCGGCACCGAGATCTCGTGGTGGATCTTGGCCCGCGGCCGTGCCGCGGCCGCGCGAAACTCGATCAGGTGCAATCCGTGCAGCCCCCGCCACCGGCCGTCGGCCTGGCGCTGTTCGATGACGACCCGCTGCAGGGCCGGCGCGAAATTGTGGACCGTGAACTGCAGCTGCCAGGCGCCGCAGACTGGCGTGGCCCGCCGGGCGATTGCGGGACGTTGCCCGGCGCGCCGCAGCCACCGGCGCCACGCCTGCAGGCGCCGGGCGTCCGCCGCCAGCATACGGTCGTTCGGGCCGTGTCGGCGCGGGTCGCGCGAGCGCCGCCACATGATCCGGGCGGCCGCCCGGGCAACCGGCCACCGCGTTGCGAATTGCGCCGCCTCCCGCCGCATTGTGGCCAGCAGGCGGTGCCCGTCGTCGTCGCGCCGGCCGGCCAGCAGGCGGCGCAGGCGAAACACGGCCGCCGCGCTGCGCCGGACGAACACGTCGCGCTGGGCCAGGTAACGCCGGAATGCCAGGCTCGCCGTCAGCGCCGGCACCCCGGCGGGCCTGAGCTTTTCAAGCGACCGCCGTTCGGCGCGGTAGGGCCGGATGCCTTCGCGCGTCGCGCTCACGTCCCAGCGGTCGTTGATCTGCCACCGCGGGTAGCCGCAAAAGGCATGCCGGTCGGCGGCCCACGCGCTGCGGGCGGCGGCACCGGCGCGCGACCCGAAAGCCCGCTCGAACCCGCGGCGCAGCATGGCCGCCGGGTCGGTGCGCTCCGGCTCCAGCCAGAGACTGGCCGCGGCGGCGTCGACAGCGGCGGTGAGCTCGACTGCGAGGCGGTTCGGCTCCCATGACGTGACGAGCAGGCCGCCGGCGCCGACGCGGCGGCAGCGCTGCCACCAGGAGATGATGTTGGCCAGGCGCTCCCCGAACACGGGCAGCGGCTCGTGGCGAAAAGCCCCGTTCATCGGGCAACCCC
>Ga0335085_10009858_pt1 | contig 14350 bp, 15 predicted proteins | sample Lox_Sample_45_FD_206712 | JGI IMG/M metagenome (GOLD analysis project Ga0335085, IMG submission 206712) | Soil microbial communities from Loxahatchee National Wildlife Refuge, Florida, United States - Lox_Sample_4.5 | ecosystem: Environmental > Terrestrial > Soil > Wetlands | place: USA...
CGGCGCCCTTGAGGAAACGCTCGCTGGCCGCGGGGCCGGAGAGCACCTGGGTCCGGTCGCCCAGGGCCCCGGCGATGGCGCGCGCCTCCGCGTCCGCGAAAGGCAGCCGCTCCAGCGAGCGGGCCGGGCCGCCTTCGCCGGGCGCCAGCGATGCGGCCAGCAGGGGAAGGACGCCGGCGGGCGGGGCGGGATCGGCGAGCACCAGCGCGGCCGGCTCCGGCGGAGGAGGCGGCGCCCTCTGGCCTCGCAGCCAGAGCGCCGCCGAAGGAACGACGGAGAGCGCGTACCTGGCCCCGAGCGGCGGCGCGTCGCCCGAGGGCCGCAGGACCGCGAAGGGCAAGAGGTGCAAGGGGCCGTCGGGGATGACGATCAGCCGCTCGATCCCCGCGGGCATCCCCAGGAGGGCTTCTGCCAGCAGATCGCGGTAGAGCGCGACCGCCCCTTCCTTCTCCGATCCGTCCCGGCGGTCGAGGAGGCCGCGGAGGAAGAGCACGCGGTCGCGCAGGGCATCGGAGTCGGGGATGCGGGCGGCCCGCACCCGATCGCGCGTCACCGCCAGCGCCCAGGAGCTTCCGTCCTCGAAGGGCGCGTCCAGCGAGTGCAGCCGCTTCCACACCTGGAAGGAGAGCAACGCCTGGTCGGGGGCCAGCGCCCGCTGGATCTCCGTCAGCCCCGGCACCGGCACCCCGGCGTCCTCCGGCCCGGCGCCCGGAGAGCGCAAGCTCTCGAGCAGGACCCGGGCCCGGTGGCGCTCGATGGCGGCGAAGGCCATCCCGGCTTCCTCCGCCGAGGCCCCGGGCGCGTCGAGGAGCCAGCCCGCCACCAGCTGGTAGGCGAAGGACGACTCGGACGAGGTCCAGGCGCGCACCATCTCGCCGGACTGGGAGTCGCGCACCGCGTCCATCTCGTCCAGCGCCGAGAGGCCGTCGGCGGTGGCCTGCGCGCGCGACCCGCCGTGGCGGTGCAGGTAGGAGCGGATCAGGAGGCCCATGCCCACCTCCCAGCGGTTCTTGCTGGCCCGCGAGAGGGCGAGCGACTCTTCCACCCTGGCGAGGGCGGCGGCGGGATCCTCCGGGTGGAGGTCGATCGCGGCCTTGGCGAGGAGCCGATCCGCCGTCAGCACCCCCCAGGCCGCCCGGGGCCGCCAGAACGTCACCGCCTCCTCCAGCTCCCTCACCGTCGCGGGCGAGGACCCGAGCCGGGCGGCCTGGAGGATCCGGGTGACGGAGGGTCCCCAATGCGGCGAGGGCAAGAGCTTCTCCATCTCCAGAGAATCGCGGATGCGGCGGTCGACCTCCTCCCAGCCCAGCTCCCCTTCGTCGGCCAGGGAGATCGACTGCGAGACCAGCCGGTGGCGGAGGATGGATTCGAAGAACCGGTCGCGCAGCGGCAGGGCGGCGAGCCGGCGGTAGACCTCGAAGGCGTCCCGGTGCCGGCCGGTGTCGCTGTAGGAGGCGCCCAGCTCGTCCAGGGCGTGCTGCAGGAGGAGCCGGCCGCGGAAGGAGGCGGGCGCCGCCGGCAGCGAGGCGACGGTCTGCCTGGCCAGGGCGATGGCCGAGGCATGGTCGTGCGCCTTGCGCGCGCAGACCGCCCTGGCGCGCAGGGCCTCCGCGCCCGACTCGGGGTCGTCGCTGCGCGCCGCCGCCTCGCTCGCGGCCGAAAGCTCCGGCTGCGCCTCGGGGCCCCGGCCCGCATAGCAGAGCAGGACGGAGAGCTCGGCCCGCCCCAGGACCTCGCCGGGCAGATCGCCCCGCGCGTGGAGATCCGCGGCCGCCTTGCGCAGCAGGGGCTCGCCGCGCGCCGCCTGGCCGGCGTCGTGGGCGAGCACGCCCAGCCAGAGGCGCGGGAGGGGATCGGCCGGCGAGCGGGCGACGGCGCGCTGGAGATGGCGCAGGACGGGCGCGCGTCCCCCGCCCCATTCGTGTGCCAGCTCCAGGAAACAGGACCAGGCCTCCTGCCGGCCGGGCTGCTCGCGCACCTGCCGGTCGCAGGTGGCGAGCGAGAGGGGCGGCGGATCGGCCGCCGCCGCAGACGATGCGCAGAGCAGGGAGAAAAGGAGAGCGCGGCGGCCCACCGGCTCACTCGACCCGGGCGGAGAACGCGCGCGAGCTGAGCCGGCGGCCGTCGGGAAGCCTGGCCTCGACGCGCCAGAGCACTTCGCCGCCCGCCGGAACCCCGGCGAGCGCCTGCGCCGGGACCTGGTGCTCGGACGCCTCGATCCCGTTGGCCGAATAGAGCTGCGTCAGGTCGGGCCGGGCCACGCTCAGGGAATAGAGCGTCCCCGGGGCCAGGGCCGCCCAGCGGAGCAGGAAGCGATCGCGGCGCAAAGGGCCCTGGGGAACCAGCGAGGAGACCGACTCCGCCGGTTCCTCGCGGAAGGAAGGTCCGGGCGCGCGCTGGCGGGGAAAGACGGGCAAGAGCAGCACCGCGGCGGCCGCGGCCAGGGCGATGGCGCCCACCGCGGTCCAGCGCCGCAGGTGGACGATCTCCGCCGGCCGCTGTGGCGCCGGACCCAGCGCCGCCCCCAGCTCCCGGCCCAGCCGCCAGGCGAGATCGCAATCGGCGCAATGCACCGCATGCGCCAGCAGATCGCGCGTCTCGCGCTCCCCCGCCTCGCCCTGGATGGCGCGCCAGATGGCCTGGGGATCGGCCCCGCAGGCGGGCCGGGGCGCGGGCCTGCCTCCGAAGGCGTCGCGCAGCCGCTCCTCGAGGGCGTTTTCGCTCACGGCGCCACCCCCTTGGCCCGCAAGCAGGCGCGCAAATCGCTGAGGCCGCGGAAGGTGGCGTTGCGCACCCGCTTCGGCGGCCAGCGCAGCACCCGCGTCGCGTCGGGGGTCTGGAACCCCTGCAGCCAGAGCAGGACCGCCAGCCGGCGCGCCTCCACCAGGCGCTCCAGGCACGCCTCGATCGCCCGGGCGAGCTCCGGCTGGGGGGCCGGGGAGTTCCGATCCGGAGGCTCCCCCTCCCCTGTGGCGCTGGCAGGCACCAAAAGGCTCCTGCGGCGGCGGCGCATCTCGTCGGCGATGACGCTGAACGCCACCCGCCAGAGATAAGACGCCGGAAGCGGCGCGGTTGCCTCACCCTTGCGCTCGATCTCCAGGACCCGGAGCACGGCGGACTGGACCAGGTCGTCGCGCTGGCTGGCCAGGTCCGGAGGGCAGACCCGGGCCACCGCCTTCGCCAGGGTGCGCCGGAGGTCTTCCGCGCGCCCGTCCGGGGCGGGGGGCGCTTGCCGAGGGTCGTGGGCGCTGGCGGCCGCGGCGCACCTCCCTGGAGGAGAAGGGTAGCACACGGGCCATGCGGGAGCGCTCGGGCGCGGTTAGACACCGGCGGTCGGGGGAGCGGTGCTGCCATGGTCGAGGCGAGACAGGTGCGGTTCGAGCGCGAGCTGGAGGAGATCCTCGCGCTGCAGCAGGAAAATCTGGCCCGCAACCTGACGCCCGGGGAGGCGGCGGCCCAGGGCTTCGTCACCGTGGAGCACGACCTCGATCTGCTGCGGCGGATGCACGCCATCGCCCCCAGCATCGTGGCCAGGGAGTCGGGCGCCCTGGCCGGTTACGCGCTGGTGATGCCGGTCGAGTGCCGGTCCTTCATCCCCGTCCTCGAGCCGATGTTCCAGCGGCTGGAGAAGCTGGGCCTGTTCCGCGAGCGCTTCTACGTGATGGGGCAGGTCTGCGTCGCCGCGCCCTGGCGCGGCCAGGGCGTCTTCGATCTCCTCTACGGCGCGCACCGGCGACACCTGCGCGAGCGCTACGACAGCTCGGTGACCGAGGTGGCGACCCGCAACACCCGCTCCCTGCGCGCCCACCGGCGCGTCGGCTTCACCGTGATCGACCGCTACCGCGACGCCACCGACGAATGGGCCCTGCTCCGCTGGGACTGGTCCGGCCCTTAGCCCTCGTATTCGCAGTCCAGTGTCCGGCCGTGGGCCACGATGGCGTCCTTGGTGATGAGGAAGGCGCGGGTGCGGTGGGCGTCGCCGCGGAAGAGGAGGTGGATCTCGTCAGCCATGATGGGCAGGTCCGGGTGCAGGCGGCGCAAGCGGCCCTCCTGCCAGTAGCGGGCCACGCGGCGGGGGAGGACGCCCACTCCCAGCCCGGCCAGGGAGATGCTCTTCACCAGCTCCAGGTCGCCGCAGGGCAACAGGCGGGTGGGAAGGGCGTTGAGCGCCGCCAGCTTGTCGATGATCTGCTGGCTCTGGAGGATGCGGCCGGCGAAGACCAGGGGCCCCTGGCGCAGCCGCTCCAGCGCGGCGTCCATGTTCCCCGCCTCCGGAGCGGTGTCGGCGAGGACGAAGAGGTCCACCGCGTCGCGGTAGAGCTTCATCTGCACCAGGTCGGGGTGCGGCTCGGGATTCACCACCAGCCCGAAGTGGACGGCCCGCTCCACGGTGGCGTTGAGCACGGTGCGGGAGGGGGCGTTGGAGAGGCTGAGCTGGATGCGCGGGTTGCTCTCCAGGAACCGGGCCATGAACCGGGGCAAGAAATAGGCGCCCAGCGACTCGTGGCAGCCGATGACGAAGCTGCCCACGTCGTCGGACTCCAGCCCCTTGATGCGCTGCTCCACTTCCTCCAGCCGGGAGAGCGACTCGTTGGCGAAGCGCAACAGCTCCTCGCCGGTGCTGGTGAGCGACACGCCCGTGCGCAGGCGGACCAGCAGGCGCGTCCCGAAGCTCTCCTCCAGCTGCTTGATGACCGCGGTCAGGCCCGGCTGGCTGACCTGCAGGACCCGGGCGGCGGCGGAGAGGCTTCCGCAACGCGCCACTGCCTGGAAATAGCGGAGATGGTCCAGCATCCGGGCCGTTCCATATTACTCCCTCAGAGGACGAGCCGCCTGAGCTCCTCGGTCGGGGCCTCGGCGACGAGCAGCGTGCCGACGCCTTCCTGGAGGACGGCGATCACCCCTTGCCCCCATTCGGAAGCGGAGTAGAAGCCGGCGCGGCCGGGCGACTCTCGCAAGAGCAGCTGCCTCTGCACGAGCTCGGCGGGAACCGCGTACTGGACGAGCACGATCCCCCGCCAGCGATAGGCGAGGCCGGCGGCGGGGGATCCGGCCAGGGTGGTCTTCCAGGTGCTGAAGAGCTCCAGCCCGGGCCCCTCCAGCGCCCGGACCTTGAACTCCAGGTCCTGCGACAGGGCCCGCAGATCGGCCGCGCGGGGGAAGTTGTGCGCCGTCGCCCGGCGGCAGTCGGCGAGGGCGTCGCGGAGCATGGGGATCTGCCCCAACGAACGGGCCGCCTCGCTGCGCCGGCCGATGAGCAGCGCTCCGGCCAAGGCGGCGAAAACGATCAGGGCGGCCGTAGCCGGGCCAGTCCAGATGCGGCTCCTGGGGGACCGCTCGGGTTCCAGGTCGGGCTCGCCCATCCACTCGATCCGCCGGCGCAGCCCGCTCGACGCTCCCGGCATGGGCTCCTCCGCCAGGGCCCGGGAAAGGGTCCTCTGCAGCGCCAGCTCGTTCCGGCATTCCCGGCAGGTGCCCAGGTGCGCCTCCACCTGGCGCCTCTCCACGCGGGGGAGCTCCCCGTCGGCGAACGGGGTCACCAACTCGCGGAGCCGCGCGTGCGGAGAGGCAGCCTGGATCAAGGGCGGTCCTTCCTCTGGCCTGCCGTGGATGGGCATCCCAACCCTGACGGACGTCATGAATCCGCGGGCTATTCCCTCCGCAGGCGGCCTGCGCCCATGGCCATCTTCCGCTGCGGCTGATTCTCCTCGCGGAGCTGGAGCAGCCCGGCCAGAAGCTGCCTGCCGCGGCTGATGCGGCTCATGACGGTCCCGATGGGCACCGAGGTGGCCTGGGCGATCTCCCGGTACTTGAGCCCGTGCACGTCGTGCAGCTCCACCGCCTCGGCGAGGTCCTCGGGGATGGAACGGAGCGCCTGGCGCAGGCTGCCCACCTCCAGCCGGGAGATGAGCAGCTCCAGGGGCGAGGGCGAATCGCTGGCCACGATCTCCTCGTGCGCCGATTCCAGCTCGGTGATGAAGAGCAGGTTGCGCCGCCGGGCCTGGGTGCGGCGGCGCTCGTTCGCCACCGTGAGCAGGATCCGGTAGAGCCAGGGGAAGGCCGCGTCGACATCGCGAAGCTGGTGGAAGGCGGTCCATGCCCGGGCGTACGTCTCCTGCACGTAGTCCTCGGCCTCGCTTCCGTCCCACCAGCGCGAGGCCACGGCCACCAGCCGGTCCAGGTGGGGGAGGGTCGCTGACTGGAAACGCGCCCGCTTCGGTTCTGCCGTCACGTGTCCTCCTTGCTGGAGGATGGGATGAGCGAGACGGCAATGCGGGCAATCAGGAATCCGGATGAGAGCAATCAGCAATGGGGCTGGCGTTCGGGTGGGTGCGCCGGCACACCACATGGGCGCGCAGCGGCGCCGCACCGCATCAGCGGGACGAGGGCGCCGGTTCCCGCGCGCCGAGGACCGGCTCGGAGCGCGTGCCTTGGCCCGTCACCGCCAGCTCCGCCCGTACTTCCACCTTGGGCGTGAGCGCGATCCCCAGGTACGAGGGGGCTTCGATGTCGTAGTCGCGCAGGTCGAGGTGGAACGAGCCCCGCACCTTGGTGATCCCGCCCGGCACCAGCTCCGCCAGGTAGCGCACCCTCACCGGACGGGTCTGGCCGCGCAACGTGAGCTCGCCCTCCGCTGTCCCCTCCGCGGGCCGTTGCTCGGCGGGCAGGGTCAGCTCGGAGCGCGGGACCCGGAGGATGGCCTCCGGGTACTTGTCCGCCTCCAGGAGCTTTTGCAGGTGGAGATCGCGCTGGCTGATCCCGGTCTCCAGGGGGGAGAGGGGCACGCGGAAGGTGAGCGCCGACTCGTCCTGGGCGAAGGAGATCTGCCTGCCCTTGCCCTCGATGCGCATCCCCTCGCGGGCGCGGGCGACCACGGTGACCGATCCGGCCCCACGCGTCCAGCTCACCGCCAGCGCGCCCTCCGTCACCAGGGCGAGGGCGAGGAAGAGACTGGTGAGCACCAGCCGGCTGGGGACGGACGCTTCGCCCGACGCCCGCCCGATGGCGGGTGGATCGCTCCGCAGCACCTGGTCCATACCGGATCCCCCAGCTGATGGCCCCGCCGCAGCGCGAGGCCATTCCCTCAGATGCAGCGACGGAGGGGCAGTATTCCCCCGGGGAGCGGGCTATCCTGCGCCCATGCCCCGCCACGCGGCCTTCCTCCGCGGCGTCATGCCCACCAACGTCCGGATGCCCGATCTGAAGCAGTGCTTCGAGGCCGCGGGCTTCACGGGCGTCAGGACGGTCCTCTCCAGCGGAAACGTGGTGTTCGGCGCGCGGGCGGCCTCCCCCGGCGCGCTGGAGCGCAAGGCGGAGGAGGCGATGGAGCGCCGCCTGGGCCGCGTTTTTCCCGCCATCGTCCGCCCCCTGGAGGCGCTTCTGGAGGTCCTCGAATCCGACCCCTTCGCCGGCTTCCGGCTCCCGCCGCAGGCCAAGCGGGTGGTCACCTTCCTCCGCGCGCCGCTCCGCAAGGCGCCGGCGCTTCCTCCCGAGGTCGAGGGAGCGCGGATCCTCATGGTGCGCGGGAGCGAGGCCTTCACCACCTACCTTCCGGGAGCGCGGGGGCCGGTATTCATGACGCTGATCGAGCGGACCTTCGGGGCGGACGTCACCACCCGTACCTGGGACACGGTGAAGAAGGTGGCCGCGGCCGCGGCGGTTGAATAGTTCGGCGGAGCCGATGCATCTTTCGCGATGCGCCCTCATCTGGCGCGCCACAAAGGAGCGGCAATGAAACCGATTCGCTTCGCCCTGCCCGCTTTCGTCAGCCTGGCGGGGCTCTTGCTCCTGCTCGCCGCCTGCGCCTCGGCCCCGGCGCCGAAGCCGGCGGCGGTGCCGGAGAACCTGAAAGTGCCCGGCGGCCAGCCTTTCTTGCTCCGCGCCGCCGCCCGGGGAGCGCAGATCTACCTCTGCAAGCCGAAGGCGAACGATCCGGCCGCCTTCGAATGGTCGCTCAAAGCGCCGGATGCGGACCTGTTCGACCAGGCGGGCGCGAAGATCGGCCGGCACTACGCCGGCCCCACCTGGGAAAACGCCGACGGCAGCCGGGTGGTGGGAGAGGCCGTGGAGCGCTCGCCGGCGGAAGGCGCCATCCCCTGGCTGCTCTTGCGCGCCAGGTCCAATGAAGGCGCGGGCGCGTTCTCGGGCGTGAAGTACGTCCAGCGCCTGGACACCAAGGGCGGCCTGGCGCCCGCGGGCGGCTGCGACGCGACGGCGGCGGGGCTGGAGTCGCGGGTGGAATACTCGGCCAACTACGACTTCTACGGCACCCGCTAGGCTCACCTCTGCGCGCACGAGCACGCTTTGACAATGCGTGTCGCATGGACGCCCGCCCGCGCGGGCGCTCTTCGCGCCGCCGGGCGGATGCCAACGGGCCTGGAGAGCTACTCGTGCTCCTCCACCTGGTAGATCTCCTCCGCCACCAGCCCGTGCGCCTCGCGGTGGACGGCGGCGGCCGCCTCGGCGTTGGGCGCCTCGACCAGGCAGAAAATCTTCCCCTCCTTCTGATCGTGCCAGTACTTGAGGTAGCGGACCCCGTGCTTCTTCCCCGTCTCCAGGTCCTTCTCGTGCGCACCGGCGACGTCCTTGGGCGAGGCCCCGGCGACGTTCCGGTGGATGTCCATGTAGCGCGGCATGTCGTTCTCCTTTGCGGGCGATTAGACTGCGGGGTCAATGCTGTCGCCCCCGTCCGGGGAGGGCCATGACCGCGACGCCGGAACTCGTGACGAAGACGCCGGACGGCGGCCCGCTCATCGAGGAGGCGCTGCGCATGGTCCGCCTCTCCAGCGCCGTGTTCCTGCGCGCCGACTTCACCGCGCCCTGGGCCTTCGAGTCGCTCGGCCCGCGCGAGTGCGCGCAGGCCCTCTGCCCCGGGACCGAGCGGCTGGTGCTCTTCCACGTCGTGGCGGAGGGGCGGTGCGAGATCCGGATGCAGTCCGGCGAGGCGGCCGCGCTGGGGCCCGGCGAGGCGGTGGTGCTGCCCTATGGCGATCGCCACCTGATGGGCCAGCCGCTGGGGACGAAGCCGGTGCCCATCGCCAGCCTGCTGCCGCCCCTGCCCTGGCCCGCGCCCCCGGTCCTGCGCCACGGAGGAGGCGGGGCCGACACCCGGATCCTCTGCGGCTACCTGCACTGCGAGGACCTGCTCTTCCAGCCCTTCCTCGAGGCGCTGCCCGCGCTGATCCACGTGCGGCCGCCGACGCCGGCCGCGGCCGAATGGCTCCGGGCCAGCGCCCGGTACGCGCTGGAGGACCCCGCGTCCTGGCGGACGGTGGGGCTGGCCGCGCGCCTGCCGGAGCTGCTCTTCGTCGAGTGCTTGCGGCAGTACGTGGCGGCGCTTCCCCCCGCGCGCACCGGCTGGCTCGCGGCCCTGCGCGATCCCGTCGTGGGCCCGGCCTTGAAGGCGCTGCACACCTCCCCTGCCCAGGGTTGGACGGTCGAGATGCTCGCCCGCCGGGCGGCGACCTCCCGCACCGTGCTGGGCGAGCGGTTCGCGGCGCTCCTGGGCCAGCCGCCGATGCGCTACCTGGCGCAGTGGCGGCTGCAGCTCGCCGCCCATCTCTTGCGCACCACCGCCGAGACCCTTCCCGCCATCGCCGGGCGCGTGGGCTACGAGTCGGAGGCTTCCTTCAGCCGCGCTTTCAAGCGCTCCGTGGGCGAGCCGCCCGCCTTCTTCCGCTCCCGGTCGCGTGAAGGCCCGCTTCAGGCGCGCGCCGGCTCCGGGTAGCAGCCGGCGCTGCGGGCGAGCTGCCGGACCAGGGCGAGCACGGCCTCGCAGGTGGGCACGGGGACGCGGGTGAGGCCCGCCATCTCCACCACCGCGCCCAGCAGCGCGTCGATCTCCATCGGGCGGCCGCGCTCCAGGTCCACCAGCGTGGAAGGCTTGTGCGAGCCGACCTCTGCCGCGCCGGCGATGCGCGCATCCACGTCCAGGGGCAGCTTCACCCCCAGGCTGTTCGCCACCGCCTCCCCCTCCACCATCATCCTCCGGGCCAGCGCCCGGGTCTCGGGATTGGCGATCACCACGTCCAGGGCGGAGCGGGTGAGCGAGCAGATCATGTTGAAGGAGAGGTTGCCCCAGAGCTTCACCCAGAGGTTCTCGCGGATGCGGGGCCGCACCGGGGCGCGCAGCCCGGCCTTGATCATCAGCTGGGAGAACGCCTGGGCGCGCTCGCTCTTCGAACCGTCGGGCTCCCCCAGGTCGAAGCGGTTGGAGTAGGTGTGCTCGATCACCCCGGGGGCCACCACGTCGGTGGCGGGGTAGACGATGCAGCCGATCACCCGGCTGGGGGGCAAAAGGTCCCAGAGCTTGCCCCCGGGATCGACGCTCTGCAGGCGCGCGTTCTCTTGCGCTCCCCCCGACTTGTAGAAGTACCACCAGGGGACGCCGTTGATGGCCGGCACCAGCGCGGTGTTCCCGGCCAGGAGGGACCGGATGGAGGGAGCCGCGGCGGGCAGCGAGTGCGCCTTCACCGCGATCACCACGAAGTCCTGCGGCCCCAGTTCCCGCGCGTCGTCGGTGCAGCGGGGGTGGGTGACCAGCGTCCCGCCCCCGCTCTTCAGGGTGAGGCCGTTGGCCTTGAGCGCGGCGAGGTGCGGGCCGCGGGCCACGCAGCTCACCTCCGCGCCCGCGGTGGAGAGCCGCGCCGCCAGGTAGCCGCCGATGGCCCCCGCCCCGAAGACGCAGACCTTCATGGGCAGAGCCCCAGCTTCCTGGCCAGCCCGATGCGCTGCAGCTTGCCGGTGGGCCCCCGGGGCAGCTCGGAGACGAAGACGATCCGGTGCGGGACCTTGTAGTGCACCAGGTGCTTGCCGGCGAAGTCGCGCAGCTCCCGCTCGGTCAAGGTCTTGCCCTCCTTCAGCACCACCGCCGCCGCCACCTCCTCGCCCAGCATGTCGTGGGGCATGCTGAAAGTGAGGGCGGTGAGCACCGCGGGATGCTCCATCAGCACCACGTCCACCTCCAGGGGGGAGACCTTCTCCCCGCCGCGGTTGATCATCTCCTTGATGCGCCCGATGATCCGCACGTAGCCGTCGTCGTCGATCCGGCCCTGGTCGCCGGTGCGGAACCAGCCGTTGGTGAAGGACCGGGCGTTGGCCTCGGGGTTGTCGACGTAGCCGCGGGTGACGTTGGCGCCGCGCACCACGATCTCGCCCGCCTCCCCGGCCCGGAGCAGAGTCCCCGCCTCGTCCATGATGGCGATCTCGGGTCCGGCGGCCACGCCCACCGTGCCCGGCTTGCGCGTCCGCGGCGGCAGCGGGTTGGAGGCCATCTGGTGCGAGGCCTCGGTCATCCCGTACGCCTCGATCACCGGCGCCTCGAAGGCCGCCTCCAGCTCCGCCATCAGCCGGGGGCGCAGGGAGGCGGAGGAGGAGCGGATCAGCCGCAGGCGCCGGCGGGCGAGGATCTCCTTGTTGCGCTCGGCCCGCCCCAGCACCGCCTTGTGCATGGCGGGAACCCCGGTGGTCCAGGTGGGGTGGATCTCCTCCATCCAGTGGAAGAAGCGCAGGGCGTTGAACCCCGGGGGGACGAAGACCTGGGCGCCCACCGAGAGGGAGGAGAGCACGCCGGCGATCAGCCCGTGGATGTGGAAGAGGGGCATGATCTGCAGGCAGATGTCCGCGGGCGTGAGCGAAAGCGCGGTGGCGATGTTCCGCGCCGAGGCCGTCAGGTTGGACTGGGTGAGCGGGACCAGCTTGGGCCGCGCCGTGGTCCCGCTGGTGTGGAGCAGGAGAGCGACGTCGTCGGGCTGGCCGGCGCCGGGCGACCGGGCCTTGCCGCGCAGGGCCGCGGCCGGCTCCAGGCGGAAGGACCCGGCCCCGCGGGCGGGCTCCGGGTGCAGCTCGATGAGGGGGATGTCCAGCCTCGCCGCCACCGTGCGGGCCGGCGAGTCGACGCCCGCCTCCAGCACCAGGGCCCTGGGACGCAGATCGCCCAGGTAGAAGTCGAGCTCGTCCTCGCGATAGCCGGGGTTGAGGGGCGCCGTCGCCGCCCCGGCGGCGAGGGAGAAGAAGGCCGCGGCGTTCTCGGGCCCGTTGCGCAGCACCATCGCCACCCGGTCTCCGCGGCCGATCCCGGCCCCGTTCAGATCGTCGATGGTCTTCTGCACCTGCTCGCGCAGGGCGCCCCAGCGGAGCGGGGGCAGATCGGGGGCGCTGAGGGCGGCCGACTTCTCCTCGCCGCGGGCGAGCTGGGAGAGGATGCTGTTCGCTTCGTTCACGCCCTCGCCTGTAGCACGGAGCCGGGTGCGCCGCGCGCCCTCCGTGCAGGATCCTTCCCGGCAACGGTATTCACCGCGGGCGGCGGGGACAGGCCCTGCGGCGCCCAGCGGATGGGCGTCCGGGGCTGGTAGCCGAAGGCGGCCAGCGCGGCCCGGCCGCAGACCACCCCGCCGAAGTGGAACCTGGGCCGGTTCGTCCGGTAGTCGAAAGAAGGGCCGGCCAGGGCGCGCAGCCGGTAGGCGAGGGAGAGGACCGGGTCGGGCAGGGCCAGGCAGCTCCGTCCTTCCTTCGCCGCCAGCTGGGAAAGGGGCAGCGTATCCGCCCCCTGGATGTTGAAGACCCCGGCGGCCTGCGAGCGCAGGGCCAGCGAGACGGCCCGGATCAGGTCGTCCTTGCCGATCAGGTTGACGACCGGGTCGAACCCCAGCGGCCGCAGGCAGGGCTGCGAGTCGAGCCAGCGGCGGAGCTGGCCATGGGCCCCTTCCGCGTACAGCTCCGCGCAACGGAGCACGGCGATCCGCAGCCGCGACCCGCCCAGGTGGGCGCAGGCCGCCTGGTCCGCCTCCACCAGGTCGCGCAGCCAGGGCGGCGCCTCCTCATCGGGCTCGACGGGGTGCTCCTCGTCGATCACCGCCGGATCGCCCGGACCGCTCCGGTAGACGTCCGCGGTGCCCCGGTAGAGGAATCGGCGGATGGTCGGGTGCCGCTCGCAAAGATGAATCAGCTCGCGCAGGGTGTCCGCATTGCCGTGCGGGCGGTGCGGGTCGAAGGAGGGCGCGTGCAGCACGGCGTCCACCCCCGCCTCCAGGGCGGGCCCGAAGAGCACCGCCCGGCGCTGGCGGGAGTGGGAGAGATCCGCCTGCAGGTAGCGGATCCCGGTCTCCTCCAGGAGCGGAGCCATCTCCTGCTCCGGCTCGGGCCCGCAGGCGATGACCGGAGCGCGCATCGCCAGGGCCCGGCACAGCTCCAGGCCGGGCGGCTCGCTCGCGCAGGTGACCAGCACCCCCGTCATGACGGCTCCTTGCGCGCCTGGTCGAGCAGCCCCTGCAGCTTCTCCCGGACCAGGGCCGCGGCCTCGCCCACCACCGCCGGCAGGTCCGCCTCCTCGGGCAGCCAGCGCCGGTGCAGCTCGATGGGCTCGCCGTACTCGATGCGGTAGCGGACCGGCAAGGGAAAGGGCGGCAGCGCGAGGGGGATGAAGGGCGCGCCGAAGGCGCGGATCGGCAGGCGGACGGCGAAGGGGAACTGCTCGTCGGGCCCGAGGATGGCCACCGGAACCACCGGTGCCCCGTGGCGGATGGCCATCTCCGCGTGGCCCACGCTCCAGGACTGCAGCTTGTACCGCTGCGACCAGGGCTTGCCGATCCCGTCCGTGCCCTCGGGGAAGACGACCAGCAGCGCCCCGTCCTCCAGCAGATGGTGCACGTTGCGGCGGTTGCCCCCCACCGAGCCGCTGCGGGCGAAGGCCGTCCCCACCACCGGGATGCGCAGCACGAAGTTGTCCATCACGAAGCGGGGCACCCGCGGCGGCTCGGAATTGAGCACGATGTCCGTCCAGAGCATGGCGCCGTCGAACGGCAGGTACCCGCCGTGGTTGGCCACCACGATCGCGGGGCCTTTTGCCGGCAGGTTGCCGATCTTGCGCGAGGCCACGCGAAACCAGGCGCGGTAGAGGGGCAGCAGGCGCGCAAGTCCTGCGGCCACCCCTTCGGGGTGGAGGCCGAAGGCATCGTAGCCATGCACGCCGCCATCGTGACGGATCTCCGAGAAGCGGCGCCGCTCACGTGGCCCGAGGACCAGCTGCGACAGCGCCAAAGCGGGATCTGCGGGAGTCATGTCCCTTCCCCCCTTGCGATTCCCGCGCCGACACGGGTGCGAAAAGTCTGCGAACGGCGCACTGCGGCAACCTTGCGCCCTCGGGGCGCGGATGTTGCACCCTGTTGAGGCATGGGCTTTCCGGTTCTGGTGAAACCCCGCTCCGGATTCCGCGTCGAGCCGAACCTGCGGGACTACGAGGCGACCCGCGCATCCTTCTCCTGGGAGGCGGCCGCCGCCGCCCTGCAGGGATTGCCGGGCGGGAGGGGACTGAACATCGCGCACGAGGCGGTGGACCGGCACGCGGCGGGCG
>Ga0335085_10009859_pt1 | contig 14347 bp, 12 predicted proteins | sample Lox_Sample_45_FD_206712 | JGI IMG/M metagenome (GOLD analysis project Ga0335085, IMG submission 206712) | Soil microbial communities from Loxahatchee National Wildlife Refuge, Florida, United States - Lox_Sample_4.5 | ecosystem: Environmental > Terrestrial > Soil > Wetlands | place: USA...
ATCGAGGCGATCGCAAGCGCGATACCCAGGTGTCCGAACTGCATCGTGTCTCCCGGTGTGCGAACGGGGACACGATCGGGCTACCCTCTCAAGCGGTTTTCAAGTCGCCCGCGTTGCCGCGATACCGGCGTGCCTGCCCGGGGGTGATCATCTCCTGAAGCAGGATGGCGCGGACGATTGGCGCGACAAAGACGTAGCCCCGGGCGTCGGCCAGCAGCCAGCGCTCCCATTCGAGCAGATCGAGCGACGCGTCGACCGCGTCCCGGGCGAGCGCCGTGGCCCGCAGCAGGGCTTGCAACGTCGTCCGCCCGCCCAATGCCGCCGCGGCACCCGCGACTTGTTGCGCCTCGGGCAGGAGCCGCCGGAATCGCTCACACACGGAGCCGACGACCGCGGGCGGCAGATCGTTCGGCAGAGAGTCGAGCAGCGTTCGCTCCGGCGCCGGCCATGGTGCGGGAGCGCCGGCAGCGAGCTTCATCCCGTCCGCGACCGCCTCGAGCATCGACACGGCAAGGAGCGGAAGGCCGGCGGTATCGTGTCGTACCCGCCGGAGCAGGCGATCCACATCGGCGTTCTCGTAGTCGGGCAACATCACCGCAACGAGTTGACGCAGCGCCGCCTCGTCCAGGGGCCCGACGCGGACCACGCTGCCGTCGAGATCTCTGCCGAATCGTGCGCGCAATTCGTCGAACCGCGTGCTCTCCGGCGCCCCAAGAACGACGCCCAGCGCAATCAAGACCGACTGCCGAGCCGAGTCGCGGGCCAGGCGCGGCAGCATCGTCAGCGTCTCGGCGTCGATCCACTGCGCGTCGTCGATCGCGAGACAGAGCGGCTGCTCGTCGGCGACCGCCGCCACGCCCGCCGCGAATGCATCCGCGAGCGACGCCTCGGAATCGGGACCGATCTGACGCAGTGTCGCGAGCGCGGTGGGCGGCGCTCCGGCCAGGCCCGGGGCGTCGGCGAGGCCACCCGCCACGAGTCCCGAGAGCGCGCTCCAGCGAACCACGCGATCGCCCGGCACCGCGCGCGCCGCGGCCACGGTGGCGTGGTCGAGACGGGCCCGGGACACGAACTCCTCGAGCAGACGCGAGACACCGGCGCCGGACTCGCCCTCGATGATCGCGATGTGCCCCCGTCCACCGTCTGTACAGACCCGCTGCCACGCGGCGTTGAGGATCGCGAGCTCGCGCGTGCGGCCCGCGATCGGGATGCGGCGAGGCGCTGCTGCCGCGGCCGCAATCACGCGCCGTCCGACGCGAGCTTCGCGAATCCGGTCCGCGAGCGCGACGGTCTCTTTCGCGGGCCGCGCAGCGTTGCCGAGCTCCGCGTGAAGCACGCGCGTGAATTCCTCGAGCACTCGGAGCGCGGCGGCGCGGTCGCCGCAGAGCGCCAGCGCTCGCATCGCGGCCCGAACCGCGATCTCGGAGGTGGGCGCGAGTACGAGCGCGCGCTCCGCCTCCCGCGCCGCGGTCTGAGCATCTCCCTCGGACAACCGCGCCTCCGCGTGCCGGGCGATCGCGTCCACCCCCCGGGCACGCCACTCCGCCCGCTCCGCGGCTAGCCAATTCTCGAATTCGTTCGCCTCCGGCACCGACAGTCCTTCGAGGAACGCGCCTTCGACGAGGGCAGCCGCCCGAGCCCAATCGCCGTGGTCCGTCAGCTGGACGAACTGCTCGGTGTCGAGCACGACTGCTCCTGGTTCGATCCCGACTTGATCCACGTCCACCCGCACCGCGCGTTCGCCCAGGGCGCGGCGCATCGCGCCCAGCGCCTCCGAGAGAGAGTGGCGTGCCTGCCGCTCGTCCTTGTCTCCCCAGAGGAGTCCCAGCAGATGCTCGCGCGTACGGGTGCGGCGCGGACTGCGCGCCAGATACACGAGCAGAGCCAGATGCTTGCGCCACAGCAACTCCTGCGGCGCCGCGACGTCATTGATGGTCAGGCGCGCGGGGCCGAGGACGCGACAGTAGGCACGCGGCATGGTGGGGATTATCCGACACCCTTCGCTCAGCGGCAAGCGCCGGTAGATTTGCCACTGAATGGAGACGCCCCTTGTGCTCGACGTCCAGCGCGCCGTCGGCGATCGCTACGACATTCTGGCGCCCGCGGGCAAGGGAAGCATGGGAGTCGTGTTCCGCGCCCGCCATCGCGTCCTGGGTCATATCGTGGCCATCAAAGTGCTCGATCCCGAGGTGGCGGCGAGCGAAATGCGTCAGGCCCGGTTCCAGCGCGAAGCCGCCCTGGCCGCCGCGCTCTCCCATCCCAACATCGTCCCCGTCTACGAGTTCGATACCCGGCATGGCATCACCTTCCTCATCATGCCGTTCGTCCGCGGTTCGACGCTCGCGGAGCTTGGCGCACGGATTCGCGGGAACACGCCAACGGTGCTGCGAATATTGTGGGACGTCGGCACCGCGCTCGACTTCGCTCATGAGCACGGGGTCATTCATCGCGACGTGAAGCCGTCGAACATCCTGATCGAAGAGGAAACGGGCCGCGCCCTGCTCACCGATTTCGGCGTGGCGCGCCGCGAGCAGGTCTCCGAGTCGTCGCTGACCGCGCCCGGCAGCGTCATTGGCACGCTGGACTACATGGCCCCGGAACAGGTTGCCGGGCAGGACGTCGATGGGCGCGCCGATCTCTACTCGCTGGCCGTTGTGGGGTTCGAGCTGCTGACGGGGACGCGCCCCGCGTCCGAGAGCGACCCCTCGGCGCTCGCGAAGATCGCCGCACGATCGCTCAGCGATCCGGCCAGCGCCCAGGCGCTCGTATCGGCGCTGGCGCGGGAGCCGAGGCAGCGTCCTGCCACCGCGCGCGCGTGGCTTGCGAAAATCGAACGGGCGCGGCGCTGGCGCCGGCCCGTCCTGGCCGCGGCCGCGGCGGTGGTGGTCATCCTGATCGTCGCCGGACTTGTGATACGACCGTGGTGGAAATCCCCGACCGTGGCGCCGAGCCTCGCGGTCATGCCCTTCACCGTACTGGGAACCGCACCGTATCCGCCGGCCCAACTCCCGGCGTATTTCATCTCCCGGTTCAGCCCGGTTCCGAAGCTCGGAGAAGTCCTGTCCTTCGGCAAAGTGCTCGCGCAGACGGGACAGGATCCACCCTCGAGCAGTGAGGCGGAAGCGGCCGCTCAACGTCTCGGCGCGCGATACTTCATCCGCGGAAACGTGGAGTTTTCGTCCGACGGTCAGGCGACGCTCACTACGACGTTGTACGAAGTCGGTCACAAGAAGCCGCGCCGCAGCGGCACGGCGTCGGGCCCGGTGGATCGCATTTCGGATGTCATGGACCAGGCGTGGGCCAAAATCCTCCCAGATTTTGCGCCGAACCCGTACGGCACGATTCCACGAGGCAAGGAGGCCATTGCCGCATTCTTCAACGCGGAGGACGCGTTCCGCTCAGGCGACTATCGGGAAGCGCGGGAGGATTATCGGCGGGTCATCGAACTGGATTCGAGCTTTGCCGTCGCGCATCTGCGGCTCGCACTCGTGGCCGCCCAGGTCGACGCATCCGAAGCGGGGTTCGGTGCGGCCTTGACCGGCGCGTGGCAGCACGAGACCGGGCTATCGCCGGCGGATAGCGTGCTGCTCGAAGGCTTCAGTCTGCTGGTACGGCGGGGCGACGGGTGGAGCGCGGCGGAGCGGTTCAAGCGCGCCACCGACATGGCTCCCGAATACGCGCACGCATGGTTCGCGCAGGGGGAGTTTGTTTACCACTTCGGCAACCTGTTTGGAGAACCCCTGAGCGAGGCCGAGGAGGCGTTCAATCGTGTGCTCGATCTCGATCCCTCGTTCGAGCCCGCGATCGCCCACCTGATATCGCTCAGCTATCTGCTCCACACCGATCACCGCGAGACCGAGCGCCTGATGCAGGCCTATTTGCGGGCGGACTCGGTCTCGGTCGTGGCCGAGGCGGTCGGCATCGCCGATACGATTCTGTTTGGGACGCTCGCGGGTCGAGGTCATCTGCTCCAGGATATCGAGCGACACAGCCCGACGGCGCTGCAATTTCTCGCCTTCCAGTCCGCCGTGTTCGGGAGCGAAGCAACGCGCCGCGGCGTTACGCGTCGGATTTTGGCGGCACTCGCGCATCGGTCAACAACGGATCAGCAGCGCGTGCAGGCGTTGCGCATGGGCGTCGCGGCGGATTTGCGAAACGGCTGGACGGACAGTGCGCAACTGCTGCTCCGAAAGGCGTTCCCGGGGGCGGCGACGCGGGAGCGGGATCAGTGGCTCGTGCTGGCTCACGTGAGCGGCCTGCCATCACTCGGCGCGTGGCGGGACGCCGCCCAGCGGCTCGATGCGAGCGGATTGACGGAGACCGAAGACCAACCCACCGTCCACTGGCTGCTGGCGCGTGCCGGCGTACGGCCGGAGCAGCATGCGGCGGCGCTCCAGCAGCTCGCCGCCGATTCGAGTCCCCTGCCCTTGAGTCTAAGCCTGGATCTCGCGGCACGCGAAGCGCTGGCGCAGCGTGACACGCTGAAGGCACTCACCCTGTGGGACACCGCGACGCGGCGCTATTCGGTCCTGGCCGTGCCGCTGGGACTCGTTACCTCGCTCTGGCCGCTCCGCCTCGAGATCGTCCGGGTGAGCGCGGCCCGTGGAGACACGAGCCGAGCCGAGCCGACGTGCGGCACCTTCGACACACTCATCGGATACGTCGACCAGGTCGCAACTCGCGAAGTCGAGCGCCTATGCGCGCCCTGGCGAGCACGTCAATCGAAGGGGACCATCTAGTTCCCGTGATTTCCCCCGGGAACACGGATGAACACGATAAGCCCTTCGCATCAATCGGATCTCAAAGCAATCGGTCCGCATGCCCGTGTCTCAATCGGCGGCGGCAGCCATGACCATCCCGAGGTACACCAGAAACCCCACGAACGTGAGCACCAGGCCGGGCGTCTGACCGATTTCCATCCCGAATGACACCCGCCCCCGCCGGGGGGCCTGATATCCTTGCCGGATCCACTCGGCCCGCAGTGAAAGCGCGTACGGCTCCTGGAAGGTCCATTTGACCTCGGAGAAAAGATCTGTATTGCGAATCTCCCCCGGGGCAATGAGGAGCGGTGCGCCCAGGGAGGCTTCCACCGACTGCCGCCGATCAAGCCAGCGGCGATAGTGCACCGCGGGCCCCATTGCGATACCGGCTTCATCGATGCTGGCGAACATCGAGAGGCCGAGCGCGTCGTGAGAGTCTACGTTCGGCATCACACCCCAGTCCGCCACGAAACGGAGCGGCCCCAACGACGTGTTCGGGTGCGAGAGCACATACACACCGAAATTCGTGAAGACGAATCCCGGGCACTCCGGCAGGGGGCGGGCCTCATGACAGAATTCCCGTGACGTATCGCGCCGGGGGGGACGCGGTCTGTGGCCATGGCCTACGCTGTCTCGCGCACTGTCGGCTTGGGCTGGCGCGGTCTGGTAGGGGAGCGCCGTTAGCGCAACGATGAGATACGCGATTTGTCGCACAGGAGCCTTCACATTCGTGAACGCCCCGAATTGAGCGACGCTCGCTCAAGCGGATTTCAAGAAAACGGCCCCGGAGCATCGCTCCGGGGCCGCTACCGCAACCCGCGCTAATCGCCCCCGGTCCCCAGGAACATCGCCAGCGCGACGATAAATGCGAGCACTCCGGCGCCCGTGAGCGCGAGTCCTGGTACGCGGCTGAACTCGAGTCCAAGCGCGAGGCGCGGCGTGGTGGCGGTCGTGAAGCCGAACCCTGGACATGGACTGTCGGGCTCGCACGGAGTCGTCGGATAGTGGTAGATCTCCTGCCGCACCAATTCGGGGCGCGCGGCAAGCGCCACCCAATTGGTCGGACGCCATTTCACCAAACCATAGAGACTGGTCTTCTCAACGCCGTCCGCAGACGCGAGAAGCGGAGCGCCAAGCGCAACCTCGATGGAGTTGTCCGGCCCAAGCCAATGGCGATAGTGAATTGCAGGACCGATATCGGCGCCCCCGGGCGCGGCGCTCACGAACAGCGACGCGCCGATCGCATCGCGTGACTTGAGGTTCGCCATCAAGCCCCAGTCGACGATCAGACGCGGCACCACCACGGCACCGCTGCCTCCGAGCGGCGTCCCCGGTGCGCCGCTGACTCCGAACTGCACGTACGCTCCGAAGTTGGTAAATGCGTATCCCGAGCACGCGGGCCAGGGGCGGTCGCGAAAACAGAACCCGCCCGGGGAGCTCTCTCGGCTCGCAGCTCGAAGTGTCTGAGACGGCGCGCATCGAACCGCTGCCAAGGCGATAACGAGAAGGAGAACCTGCCGCATCCGAACCTCCCGCGTTCATGGGGCGACCTGCCGTTCGTGAACGCCGGGAGAATGACGACGACGAATCAAGGGGATTTCAAGAAAACGGCCCCGGAGCATCGCTCCGGGGCCGCTACCGCATGATCGACAAACCTCTACTTCACCGTGATCGCGATCTTCATCCCGAGCGCCAGATGCGGCTGGCAGTACCCCTTGTACAGCCCGGCCGGCGCGCCGGCAAACGACACATCATAAGTGTCGTTCGGTTTCATGAGAAATGGTCCGGCGAGATCCGTGAGCTGGTTCGGCATGCCGTTCTTGAGCGCGGCGGCGCCGCCCGCGGGGACGGAATCCGGCCAGAAGGCGATGTTGTGCGGGCCGCCGGTGACGTTCGTGAACCGGACCGTCGTGCCCGGCGCGATCGTCAGCGTGTGGGACTCAAAGGCGGCTTTCTTCGTTCCGTCGCCGGTCATCTTCACTTCGACGACTGGTCCCGCCGGAGCGGCCGGAGCAGCGGCCTGGGGTGCGGCGGCAGCGCTCTCAGGAGGCACAGGAGGGGCGCCCGTCGACTGCGCGGTTTCGGTCTTCTTCTCGCCTCCGCAGGCGAGCAGCACGGCAGCAATCATGGTCAGCACAGTCGACCGCATTGGTACATTCCCCCTGGTTTGTGGTTGGCGGCTTGAGGCGTGAGAAATACGGCGCGGTTGCGCTTTGTCAACTCCCGCGTGACACTCTACGCCATGGCCGTTTCGTCCGAATTACCGGCCGCAACACTCGCGCAAGCGCTCGATCGCGGGGAGCCGGTGCAGGTCCTGGACGTGCGCTCGGCACGGCGTGTGGCGGAGCAGCGCATCGCCCTCGGCACGGAGCTCGTGTTTCGGAATCGCGCCGCGTCCGAGATCTACCAGGACGAGTCCCTCGCGTCCCTCGGCATCGATCAGGCCCGCCCCGTGGCGGTGGTGTGCGGACACGGCAACTCGAGCCGCGAGGTCGCGGCATTCCTCCGCGCCCGCGGCATCGATGCCCGCTCCGTATCAGGTGGCATGGCCGCGTGGGAGGCCGTCTACCTCGACCGGCGGCTCGAGCCCACCGGGAAGATCGAGCACGTCGTCCAGTTCGACCGCGTCGGCAAAGGGGCGCTCTCCTACGTGCTCGCGAGCGACGGCGACGCGGTGCTCGTCGATCCCGGCCGGCACCTCGATCCCTATGAAGCGGTCCTGCGCCAGATCGCCGCCACTCCCGCGGCGGTGATCGACACCCATGTGCACGCCGATTACCAGAGCGGAGCGGCGCGAGCAGCGCGCCGGTTCGGCGTTCCGTACTTCCTTCACCCGGCGGATGCGATCTCACCGTTCGACGGAGCCGCGGGCAAACTGTCCTATCAGCCCGTCGAACAGGGCGACACCATCGCGTTCGGCCGAGCAACGCTCGTGGTCGACCATGTGCCCGGACATACGCTCGGCAGCATCGCGCTCTTCGCCGACGACCGCTACGTCCTCACGGGAGACTTCCTCTTCGTCGAGTCCATCGGTCGGCCCGACCTCGGTGCCCAGGCCGACGCATGGGCAAAGCTCTTGTGGCGGAGCGTCGTCCACGCCAGGGAGTGGTGGCCGGGTGATCGCGTGATCCTCCCGGCCCACTACACGAACGAAACCGAGCGCCGGAAGGACCGCGCCGTGGCCACGGCGTTCGCCTCGATCCGCGCCACCAATCCCGCCCTGTCCTTCGCGGATGAACCCTCATTCCTGCGCTGGATCGCGGACCAGCAGGCCCACGTGCCCCAGGCCTACCGGACGCTGAAGCTCGTAAACCTGGGCCTCATCGAGACTTCCGAATCAGAAATCGAGACGCTCGAAACCGGCCCGAATTTGTGCGCAGTGTCGCTACGCTGACGCGAGGCGGGTTTGTGTGGAATTCGGGACGCACGACGTCTCTCATGGCATCTCTCAACCGGAGCAGATGCCATGCGTCGCTCGAAACTGGGTCACCTCCTCGCGCTTGCGTTGTTTCTCGCGCCCGCCGGTTCTCTCGCCGCACAGGGATGGATCGAAGTCGCCGGAGCCACGCCGGCTGGACGGATCGAGAAGGTTCGCGGTGCGGTGGAGGTCACGATCACCGGACGAGTGGCGCGAGTCACCGTCGAAGAATGGTTTCGGAACGCGGGGCCCGTGGTGAACGAAGGCGCGTATCTGTACGCGCTTCCGGGCGAATCCGTCTTCAGCGATTTCTCGCTCTGGCAGGGCGATCACGAGCTCAAGGGCGAAGTCATGGACGCGGCGCAGGCCCGCGGCATCTACGAGGAAATCGTCCGCAAGCGACGCGATCCGGCGTTGATCGAGCTGGCCGGTCACGGCATGATCCGGGCTCGCGTGTTCCCGATCAACCCGGGAGAGACGCGAAAGATCACGCTGCGGTTTACCCAGCTGCTCGACCGCGTCGGCGATGCGTGGCGCTTCCGGTTCACGAAGGACCCAACCGCGGCGCCACGCAGCATGCACATCGACGTGGACAGTGCGACCCAGGTGCGTGATCCCTATTCGCCGACACATCTGCTGCAGCTGACGCGTCATGACCAGCATCTCGAGGCCACGCTCGCCGATTCCAACGCGAACGGCGAGGTCGAGCTGTTCCTTCCCTTCGGTAACACGCGGGGCCTGCCCGGCATCTCGGTCGTCACGGATCGCCGCCCCGGGGAGCCCGACGGATATTTCATGGCGCTGATCGCGCCGCCCGCCGCGCGCCAGGACGCGATCAGCTGGACCGCCCGCCGCGACATCATCGCCGTGCTCGACATTTCGGGATCGATGGCGGGGGAAAAGCTGCGGCAGGCCAAGTCCGCGCTGCTCGAGCTGCTCAACAGCCTCCATCCCGGCGACCGGTTTCGACTGATCGCGTTCTCCACGGCGGTACGAGCCCTGGCGCCTGGCTGGTCCGCGGTGGACGCGAACAGCGTGGCCCAGGCCGAGGAATGGGTGCGTGGGCTCGAGGCCGAAGGCGGGACAAACATCGCCGCCGCGCTGGGCGAGGCGTTCTCCACACCGCCCTCTGAGGGCGCTCTGGGGGTGGTCGTGTTTCTGACGGACGGGCTTCCCACCGTCGGCGATGCCGATCCTGAGCACATTGCGGAGTCCGCTGAGCAGACCCGCCACGGGTTCCGCGTCTTCACGTTCGGACTTGGCTATGATGTGAACACGTTTTTGCTCGATCGGCTGGCGGAGAAGGCACGAGGAGCGAGCGAGTACGTTGCCCCGGGCGCGGACATCGAACGGGCGGTGGGCGAGCTCACGGCGAAGATCGCGAGCCCGGTCCTCACCGATCTTGCGCTCTCCGCGGACGGCGCCGAGCTGTACGACGTGCAGCCCGGAAACCTGCCGGACCTGTTTGCCGGAGAAGATCTCGTGGTGTTCGGACGATATCGTAATCCTGACGGGGAGCCCTGGTCGCTGTCCATGTCGGGCCTCCGCGCGGGTGCACGGCCCCATCTTGTCACGCGCGTTCTCGAATCTCAGGCGGGCGCGAACTCCTACGTCGCGCAAATCTGGGCGAGTCGCAAAGCCGGCGCATTGAGCCGGGAGGTGCGGCTGCACGGCATGAACCCGGAGCTCGCGACGGAGCTCAAGGATCTGGCGCTTCGCTACGGCATTCTGACAGAGTACACATCCTACCTGGTGCGGGAGCCCGAGGTCGTCGCGTTCGAGCGCCGCCCGCCGATGGATGTGCCGGCCGCGCCGGCACCCACGGCACAATACGGCGCCGCATCAGTCGCGAAGGCGCGCCGCGATGCGGCGGCGGCGGGCGCGGCGACCCTGAACGAGGCGGCCGCCGAGGATGCGCTGCGCACCGAATCGCGCGGGACGCGCACCGAGCGAGCGGGCGGGAAGCTGTTTTTCCTGCGTGACAGCGTGTGGACCGATCTCGCGCACACGACCACGCTTCCGGTCGTCACGATTGCGCCGTTCAGCGATGCGTACTTTGCCTTGATGGGCGCGCTCCCCGAGCTCGTCGGACCCGCGCGGCTCGCCCCGGCAGTGCTGGTTGCGGGAAAGCACGTGAGCCTGCAACTGGCCAACGGCGGCAAGGAAACGCTCGGCAACGGGGAGCTGGAGCGGATCGTGAGGGAGTTCCGGTGAGACGAACGCGGAACGCGTTCGACCATGGCTGAGGATCTCGCGGAGCTCTACCGGACCACGTTCCACTCCCTGGTGCGGTTTCTCTACCGCAAGGTGTGGGATCAGGAACGGGCGGAGGATCTGGCCCAGGAGGCGTTCGCACGGGCGGTCGAGCATCGCCCCGAGCGCGCCAAAGGATGGTTGTTCATCGTGGCCGCGAACATGGCACGGGATGAAGCCCGCAAGACCGCGCGTGAGCGGCGGCATTTGACGCTGCTCGCGCGCGAATCGCCCGACCACACCCCGTCGGGCGCCGAGACACTCGAGGGCGACATGGAGCGGGCGCGGGTCCGCCAAGCGCTCGAGCAGCTCGCGCCGCGCGACCGCGAAGTCCTGCTGCTGTGGGATTCGGGGCTCACGTACGAGGAAATCGCGCGACACACGGGGCTCGCGACCGGCGCGGTCGGCACCACACTGGCTCGCGCGCGGCGGCGGCTCGTCGCGGCCTTTGAACGCACAGGAGACCGCGCGCATGCCGCACGTTGATGAAGCCACGCTGCACGCCTACCTCGATCAACAGCTCGAGCCGCGAGACCGGCGGGACGTCGAGCTGCATCTCCAGGACTGCGCGACGTGCAGGGCACAACTCGAGGAAGAGCGGGCGCTCAGTATCCGGGCCGCGGCGATTCTCGAGCGGGCCGCCCCGCCCCGGGAGATCCGCGCCGGCACCGGACCGAAGCCCAGGCGGCTGTGGCCGTCGATTCGCCTGCCGCTCGCCTGGGCGGCGACCGTGACGATCGCATTCGTGATGGGCCGATATCTGGAAGCCGGGCGGATCGGCGGTTCGTTGGATCAGCGGATGATGACACCGGCGCCCAGCCCGTCCTCTCCCACCACCGCTACTCCCCGACCGCCGTCCACGACGGCGAAGACCGCTGCGGCGCCGCCCCGGAGTCAGCCGAACCGCGACGAGCTCCGTGCAGCGGCACCTCGAGCCGCGGCACCGAGCGTGGGTGCCGAGCCACCGAGCGCGGCCACGATGAACGCCGATATGGGTGCGCGCGAACCCGCGCACGTTCCCGGCTTGCCCGTGCTGCGGACCTACGCCAGCGGAGAGGCCACGGTCGTGGAACAACAACTCGAGGGCGGAACGGTCATTCGACTGTACGAGTACCCACCAGGTCCCGTGGCTCAAGCCGCACGCCCCACCGAGCGGGCCGCAGCGCCCCGCGCCGGGGCTGGCGCGGCACCCGAAGTCGCAACCCGTTCCGATGCGCCGGCGAACGCGTCCGGGGAACGCCTGGCGCGTTACGTCGGCAACACGCGCGTCGAAATCGAAGGCCCAGTGGGAAGCGACTCTCTGGAACGGCTGCTGGAGAAAGTGCGGTGAACCTAGTGTTCTCGACTCAGGGTATCCGCCGCCAATCTGGGTGAGATAATCGGATATCTCGACGCGAACCAGGCCCAGGAGAGCAGGAACAGTCCGAGAAACAGCAGCGTCGTCCCGATCTCGGGAACACCGATGGCAGGGCCCACGCCGCCGTTGATCGATGGCACGATCTCGAGGTAGCGCTCGAGCCAGAGCCCGGTGACGCTGACGAGCGCGAATCCGATGAACGTCGGCGGATAGCGCTTGGGTTTGACGCCGAGCAGGCCGAGGAAGGGCACGACGAACACGAGGATGAACACCGCCGCGCCGAAGGGACGCCACGCACCCCACAGCCGGTACCAGATGAAGTAGGTCTCTTCCGGCATGTTGCCGTACCAGATCACCAGGAACTGCGCCCACAGGAGATAGGCCCAGAACACGGTGAAGCCGAACACGAGCTTCCCGAGATCGTGGATCTGGCGTCCGGAGTAGAGCTGTTCGAGTCCCATCGCCCGGCGCAGCAAGAGCGACACAACGGCCAACGTGCCGAGCGCCCCGAGGAAGCCCCCCATGAAGTAGAACGCGCCGTACAGGTTGCTCATCCAGCGATGATGCAGCGAGGTGACGAGGTCGAAGGCGAGCATGGTATAGCCGAACGCATAGGCGATGGTCATGATCGCGGCATCGCGGCTGATGCGGCCTTTCTCTTCCGCGTCGATCTCGACGGGACGGCGTTCGGCCAGTTCCTGGATGTCCGGAGCGAGATCGCGCTTCACGAACCGCCACGACAGCACCGCCAGGATCGCGAGGATCAGCTCGTTCCGGACGAAAAAGAACTTGGTCGTGAACCAGCTGCCCAGGTCGGGGCGCGGCGTGTCGTGCAGCCAGCCGAACAGATATTCGCGCCCCACGAACAAGCCAAGAAACAGCACCAGTCCCACGAACAGAAAGGCGACCGCGGCTTCCGCGAACCGGATAATGAGCCCCGACCAGTGGCCTTTGGCCAGCTTCTGTGAGCCCGCAAAGATGACCAGCGCCTGCGAGATCACGATCCAGTGCACGAAGTTGAAGTGATACGACTGCCAGGCGCGGGCCGCATTCCCGCCACTCAACGACCAGACGAACGCCAGGGCGCCCACGATCGCCGCCGCGGCGCCGGCCAGCGCGATCGTCCGCACCGGAGCCTTGCGGGCTTTCTCGGCAAGCTGGGCTCGGGAGGCCGCCGTGGTGGTGGTCGTCATTCGGCGGCTCCGCGCGCGGACGGCTGGCGCGTCATCGCCTGCAACGTGCGGACGTAGTTCACGAGGTCCCAGCGATCAAGCCCTCGCACTTTGTCGCCGTAATGCGGCATCAGGCCGCGTCCCATCATCGGCGCGTTCACGATCACGCCGTACAAGTAGCCGTCGGTTTTCTTGTCGACGGTATCGGTCACGACGGAGCGGACGCCGAAGAACGGTCCTCCCGCAGCAGAGGAGATCGGCCCGTCTCCGCGCCCGCTCGCGCCGTGACATACGAGGCAATAGGTCTCGTACAACAGCTTGCCGCGATTGACCGACTCGGAGGTCCGCGTGCGCGGGTTCACCAGATGGTCGGCCGTCGCCAGATCCCCGTCCGGGAACGTGCCGCTGACCGGCACGGTCCCCTCCACGGGGTCGCGCGGCATCGCGTAGGGGCGAATGCTGCGTTGATGCACCATCGCGTTGAACCAGCTGACCTTGTGGATTACGTCCTCGGGCTGGCAGGCAGCGCCCAGGAGCAGTGCACTGCACGCCACCACGGCGAGCCGTCCGTTACGCATGCCGGACCTCTTCCGCGCCACACTCCTTGAGCAACGATTCGACGCGGGTCACCTGCGTGCCGCTCGCCGGGACGAAGATGCCGAAGCGATCGTTGGTGAAGCGCGGATCGTAGGCGATGCGTCCCCGCTGCCGGACCGAAAGCAGGATGTTGAACAACACCCCGAGCAGCGTGGTCAGCGCGCCGAACAGCACCGTCATTTCGAACATGATCACGACGTAGGGCGGGATCGACCCGATCGTCTTTCCCCCGACGACAATCGGCCAATCGTACGACATGTAGAGCGCGATCCACGCGCCGATCGAACATCCCGCGATGCCACCGATCAGCGTGTAGGCGCGTACGGGGCTCGTGGGCTGCGCCAGGGCGATTTCGATCTCGTGGCGCGCGAGTGGTGAGTACACCGTGAAGTCCCGGTGCCCGGTGCTCTTCAACTCCCGAATCGCGTCCACCGTGCCGTCCAGGTGCTGGAATACCGCCAGCACGCCGGGCGTCATGGGGCGATCGAGTATCGGACTCAGCGGATGCGGAATCTTCACGCGTGCCTCGCGGCCGCCGCCGCTCGGCGCGGCGGTGGCAGCTCTTCCTTCACTTCGGACACGGACACGGCCGGGAAGTTCTTGACGAACAACAGGAACCACATGAAGAACCAGCCGAAGCTCCCCGCCATGATGCCCCAGTCGGCCCAGGTCGCGTTGTAGCTCGCACGGACGTACGGCTCGAACGGCTCACCAGCCAAGTGCACCGCGATGATCACAAACCGCTCCATCCACATCCCGAGATTCACGAAAATCGAAATCACAAACAGCG
>Ga0335085_10009860_pt1 | contig 14346 bp, 19 predicted proteins | sample Lox_Sample_45_FD_206712 | JGI IMG/M metagenome (GOLD analysis project Ga0335085, IMG submission 206712) | Soil microbial communities from Loxahatchee National Wildlife Refuge, Florida, United States - Lox_Sample_4.5 | ecosystem: Environmental > Terrestrial > Soil > Wetlands | place: USA...
ATTCCCTCGGTTATCCGTCTGCTGGAATACCGTCGTATCCCGCACCAGACGCGCGCCCTGTCGCGCAAGAACATCCTGTTGCGCGACCGCAACACCTGCCAGTACTGCGGCAAAATCCTCGCTGCCGGCGAGCTTACGCTCGACCACGTCGTCCCGCGCTCCCGCGGCGGATCTTCGACCTGGGAAAACCTGGTCGCCTGCTGCCACTCCTGCAATCGCCGCAAGGGGAATCTACTGCCGCTGGAAGCAAATATGAAGCTGATGCGCGAGCCGCGGGCGTTCAATCTGCATACCAGCCGCCACATCATGCGCATGATGGGCCGCTCTGATTCCAAGTGGCAAAAGTATCTGTTTTACTGATGCTCTTGGCTTTTGGCTCCTATAGTTCGAGCGCAGGCTTAGTCGCGGACCGTTGGCAGGCAAGGCGGGGTTTGCTGTCATAGAGCCAACGGCCAAAAGCTAAGAGCGGCTGCTAATACGGCGAGAAGCTGAGCGTCTTGTCCGACTTTTCCACCCAGATGTGAGCCTTGTCGCCGATGCGCTCGTTCACCGTCACTACCACCACGACACCGCTCGGGCTCACGAACGCACCCGCGTTTCCGCCCTTAGGAATGGCGGTGCCATCGATGCTGTGGCTCTTGATGATCCCCCACTCCCCGCCGGGCCCCCAATCCTTGCTAAAGTCGGAAAGCGGGTAGCGGGCGTACTTGTCGGGATGCTGCTTCCAGTCAGGATCGTTCATCCAGATGCCGTAGGCCTTTTCGAAGTTCTGGTCCTGCAGCGCGTCGAAAAATTTGTCCACCTGGCGCTCCTCGCGCCAGTAACGGAAGTGCCAGGCGATCAACCCCAGCACAATCACCACCACGCTGATGAGGACGATGCGGCGGCGCCGCCGGCGCGCGCGTTCCGGATCGTAGGGCTGGGCCTCAAACAGCGTCATACGAAATTAGTCTACTAGGCACGAGCCAGAACCCACATTTTCAAATTCGCCCAGGCCACCTACAATCGCCAGAGGAGATTCAAATCACCATGCGCAATCTTTTCGCCCCCTCCATCGTGGCCCTTGCCATTTGCTTGACTGGCACTTCCTTTGCCGCCCAGAAAGAATCCGGCACGACCAAGCTCGTTAACGTCGAACCGGCCGGCACGACGGAAAAACACCACAAGCATCAGCAGTACGACTTCACCTTCGATGCGCAGACGCACGAATACACCTGCCGCTCCAAGGAAGGCGACAAGATCAACGCTACCGACTTCGTGGTTGGCAGCAACATCGACTACCAGGTGAAAGGCAACAAAGGCAAGGTGAGAGGCTCAACCGGCAAAGAAGTAAGCTGCACCATCGTGCGGGTGGCGGACCTGCCGAAATCGGCGGCGCCTGCACAATAAGTCCGCCTTGTTCTGCCGCAGACAGCAACTTTCCTGCGCCAGTTGGGTATGAAGCAGTGAACGCGTTTTCCATGACAGAAGCTCGCTTCCGCTCCACCCAAACCCTGATCGGCTACTGCGCGCGCGCCTGGGCGGTTGCTCTTGTCATCGCTTCGCTGTGTACCGCGCCCGTCTCCGGCCAGAACCAAGCCGCTTCTTCCGCCGGCTCAGGCGATTCCGACACACCTACTTTCAAGAAAGACGTGAAGGTGGTGAACGTCTTTGCGACCGTCCGCGACAAGCACGGGCAGATCGTTCCCACCCTGTCGAAGGACGACTTCCTGCTGCAGGTCGATGGGCGGCCGGAGTCGATTCGCTACTTCGCGCGCGAGACTGACCTTCCGCTCACCCTCGGCCTGCTGGTCGACACCAGCTTGAGCCAGCGGCGCGTGCTGGAAGAGGAGCGCACTGCGAGCTACGACTTTCTGCGCGATGTGATGCGCGAGGACAAAGACAAAGCCTTCGTCATCAACTTTGATTCCGAGAGCGTGCTGCTGCAAGATCTCACCGGTTCCAAACAGCAGATGGCAACTGCGCTGGATCGCGTACATGTGGCCGAGCCCAATCAGAACGGCGGCTATGGCGGCAGAGGAGGCGGAGGTGGTGGTGGCGGCTACCCAAGCGGCGGCGCACATGGCGGTTATCATCGCCCGGCGGGCACGGTTCTTTATGACGCTGTCTTTCTGGCCTCCGACGAGTTGATGCACAAGCAAAAGGGCCGCAAGGCGCTCATCCTCTTGACCGACGGCGTGGACCAGGGCAGCAAATACACGCTCGACCGCGCGATAGAGGCGGCGCAACGCTCCGACACGATGGTTTATTCGATCCTGTTCTCCGATCCTGAGGCCTATAACCGGCCCATGGGCAGCTACGGCGGTCACCACGGCGGCTGGAACGGGCCATGGGGAGGCCCTGCTGGCCCTCCCGGGGGCGGCGGCCAACGCTATCCTGCTCCGTATGAGCCCCACCCCGATGGCAAGAAAGTCCTGCAACGGCTGTCACAAGAAACAGGCGGGCACTTCTTTGAAGTGACGAAGAAAGAGTCCGTCGAAGCCATCTACAAGCAGGTACAGGAAGAGCTGCGCAATCAATACAGCCTGGGCTTCAGCCCCGAACGCGCGGAAGAAAGCACCGGCTATCACAAGATCCTGCTGGCCGCGAAGCCGAAGGACCTTGTCGTGCAAACCCGCCAGGGATACTACGAGGCGCGTTAGCGCCACCGCCGCGCAATTTGCACGAAAGAAGCCCGCTCACGTAATCTCGTGAGGGTTCCACCTCAGTTCATCTCTAAAACAGGCAAAGGGATTGGTACGCGATGATCGAACGGTTGAAGGAAAGCGGCGGCTGGGCATACGGTTTCAAAGTTGTGGGCAAAATTACCGAGGAGGACGTGAAGGCCTTCGAGCCGCAGATGCAGTTCGCGATTAGAGACCGCGGCAAGCGGCCACTTGGCATTGTGGTCGACGCCACGGAACTGAAAGGCGTCGACTGGAGTGCACGCTGGGAAGAGTTACGCTTCCTGCACAAATATTCCGACCATATCGCGCGCGTGGCGCTGGTCGGTGCGTCAAAGTGGGAGGATCTCAAAGCGATGGTGATGGGCGCGACTGTACTTGCTGAGGCCGATGTGCAGTACTTTGAGGCGAATGAAATGCAACAAGCGTGGATGTGGGCGCGGGGCTCCAAGCACGCCGAAGACATTCCTGTGCGGCAGATCTATCGCGGCGGAATCTGGAAGGACTATCAGGAAGAATTCAATCTCTAAAGAATCGCTCTTCGCCATTCGCTCTTCGTCGGAAACGCTGGATCGCAACTTCCCGGCGGAGGCGAAAAGCGAATTTTTTTACTCCCACAACTCGGTCACGCCCTCTTCCATCACACATACCTGTTCCTCGATCCCATGCTTGCGAGCATCTTGCATGAGTCGCGGCAACGGCTCCTCGATGGGCTCATGACCGAGGCGGAAGGATCCGTAATGCATGGGCACCATCCAGCGTGCCCCAAGATCGAGAAATGCCTGCACGGCGTCCTCGGGTGAAGTGTGCACATTGCGAAATGATGCCGGATGATAGGCGCCGATGGGCAGTAGAGCCACTTCCGGCTTGAGCCGCTTGCCCACCTCGCGAAAGCCGTCGAAGTAGGCAGTGTCGCCCGCGTGATAGAGCGAGTGCCGGCCGCTGCGCAGAACAAATCCGCCATAGCCGCGGTACGTATCGCGAATCACCCGCGCTCCCCAGTGCTTCGCCGGTGTATGTGAGATCTCGACCGTCCCTACGTGCAGCGGCTGCCACCATTCCATCTCGACAACACGCGAGAAACCCAAATCGCTGACTAGGTCCCGTACCTGCTGCGGCACAATAATGATCGGCCGCTTACCTGACTTGAGGCGGGTCCAGTGCGAGATGGCGCGCAGTGACGGGCGATGCAGGTGATCGAAGTGAGCGTGCGACACCAGCACTGCGTCGATGGGAGGCAGATCGCGCAAGCGCAGGCCCGGACGGCGCAGGCGCTTCAGAACAAAGATCCAGCGCGCGAAGTTGGGATCGATCAGGAGGTTCTTCCCGCCCATCTGAATGAAGAAGCTGGAGTGGCCGATGAAGGTGACGCCCAGCTCCCCGCGCCGGGCCAGGACCGGCTTGTGAATCAGCCCGGTTCGAGGCGTCATGGCGGAATGGTGGGCCAACCTGGCGAATTGCCCCGCCTTGCGCCGGATTGCGGTACTTAACATGAGTCGTGACTATCTTAGACGCAGCGGAGACGGCGGACGATGCGGGTCTTACATCGCCCCTTCCATTGGATCTGCCACCAGCTCTGTCAGATTCGCCCTCGGTGATAGCACTACTGCCTCCAGCACGAACCTGGCAACGCTTTCTGCTTCTATCATCTTGTCGCGAGGGGCATCGGGCATCACCTGTTGCCATATCTCTGTATCGGTGGCGCCTGGCAAGAACGCGGTCACGCGAACGCCCTTCGGCTTCAGCTCCTCACGCAATGTGCGTGTAAAGCCCAGCGCACCGGCCTTGGAAGCGTTGTACGCTGAGTATCCGGCAAAACAGTCCCGGGCTGCCACCGAGATAATGTTCAGGATTGTGCCGCCCCGCCGGATCAGCGGAATCGCGGCGCGACTGCAAAGAAACGTTCCGGTCAGATTTATGTCGATGATCTCGCGCCAGAGCTCAATGCTGGTCTCCTCGACCGGAGCGGCCGATTGCGAGATCCCTGCGTTGTTGATGAGAATATCGAGTCCACCGAATTGATCGCGCACTGTAGCGAACATCCGTTCGACGGTGTGCGCGTCCCGCACGTCGCAGACTACCGACAGAATGCGCGCGTCAGCTGAACTAGCCGCACGAATCTTCGCTGCCGCTTTTTCAATTGCCTCTTGATTGCGTCCGCTGACGACGACACTGCAGGCCTCTGATGCCAACGTTCTCGCGATGGCCAGCCCGATGCCGCGGCTGGCTCCGGTAACAACCGCAACCTTGCCTCGCAACCGTTGGCCGATCGACGACGACTGCTTCAGGCCGGCAGTCATACTTACGATCCGTTGTTACTCTTGTGATGGATGAGCGAGAGAAATTCCTGCCGGGTTTGTTGCGCACGGAAGGCGCCCAGCATCGAGGATGTCACAGTCTCCGAGTGCTGTTTCTCGACGCCGCGCATCATCATGCACAGGTGGCGCGCCTCGATGACCACCCCAACGCCCATCGGCCGAATGGCCTGCTCAATGGTTTCGGCGATCTGCACCGTCAACCGCTCCTGCACCTGCAGACGGCGGGCGAACACTTCCACCAGCCGCGGCAGCTTGCTCAGGCCGATGACCTTTCCCTTCGGAATATAGGCAATGTGAACTTTGCCGAAGAACGGGAGCATGTGGTGTTCGCAAAGGCTGAACATCTCGATGTCCTTTACGATGACCATCTCGTCATAGTCGACATTGAAGAGCGCGCCGCGCAGCACCTGCTGCGGGTCTTCGCCGTAGCCCTTTGTCAGGTACTGAAATGCCTTGGCGAATCGTTCGGGTGTACGCACCAGGCCTTCACGGTTGGGATCCTCGCCCAAGCGCACAATAAGTTCGCGCGCCAGCTCGTCAAAGCTCGCGCTGGTGAGGGTCGGTGTTTCGATGGTGTTCTTCATGGCTCTCCCAGTTGTATCGGGGGAAACGCTGCCTTCAGGATAGTCGGGCTTCACCGCAATATTCAAAGCTGTTGTTAACTGTCTCTTCGATTCTTATTTTTTCTAGATGAGCGGCGCGGAACTCCCGTTTCAAAATGTCATAGATCACTGCCGCGAAGTTTTCGGTTGTCGGCACCAACCTGGAAAACTCCGCCAGACTATTCAGGTTCCGATGATCGAAGCGTTCCATGATCTCGCGCCGAAAACACTCATCCAGATCGGCGAGATTGCAAACCATCCCAGTATTCGGGCTGACGTGCCCGCTGACCGTTACCTCTACCGCATAGTTATGCCCGTGCCCATGAGGGTTGTTGCACTTGCCGTACGTAGCGCGATTCTCTGCCTCCGAGAGTTGATCACTGTGCAGCCGATGCGAAGCGGCAAGGATGTAGCGGCGTGTGAGGTGGGCTTTCATTTCTCCCCGTAGTAATCAACAAACAAGTCAGGCATCTCATACACACGCACGCGATGCAGCTTCGCACGTTGCAACTTGAGAGCGAGCCGGTCCCAGATGACAATCGCCAGGTTTTCCGTTGTCGGTATCTGTGCCGCGAACTCCGGGACCTCCTTGTTCAGATGGCGGTGGTCCATGGCTTCTACCACCTCGTCATTCAGAATGTCCTTGAGCTGCTTAAGGTCAACCACAAAGCCGGTCGTCGAATCGACGTTGCCTTTGACGGTTACTTCCAGCGTGTAGTTATGGCCGTGACCATCAAGATTCGCGCATTTGCCGAAGACACGATGGTTCTCTTCCTGGGTTAGCTCTGGGTTGTGGTAGTAATGCGAAGCAGAAAATTCGCACTTCCGAGTTAGATAGATCATGATGGCAGTAATTAGTAGTTAGTAATTAGTAGTTAGTAATTAGTAGTTAGCGATTTGCCGCTAGTGCTCAATGCTAGTTGCTAGTGTCCTTCCCTTCCACTGCACTTCACCGCGTTTATGACGGATGTAGGAGCGCAGCAAAAGTGCCGAGAAAAGCGGCAGCCCAAACAACGCGAGTGCACGGGAAATCCAATTAAAGTGCCCCTTCTTGATTCGGGCAACAAAAGCTACCCCGGCTACAGCAAACACCGCTCCACTCAAAGTTGCGATCACAGGCTTTGAATTCTTAGCTGCAACCGCGGTCACGACCACGCAGCCCACCAGCAAAGCGAACTCCGCTGTACGGCGCAAAGCTAATTCCGGTGCATCGGGAAACAACAGCGCCAGGTTCTTCGTCCATCCTTCCGACATCTCGGAAAAGCTGCGGTACATGCGCGTGCTCACTACGTCCGACTGGCGAAACTTCAAGCGACAACCAGCGTCCTTCAGCCGTCTTGCAAGCTCTACATCTTCAAGGATAGCTTTCGCGACAGCCGCATGTCCGCCGACCGCTACGTAGGCATCACGCCGAACCAGCAGATACTGCCCGTTCGCCGCCGCGGCAGGCGAAGCCGGGTCGCTGACTTCCTTTGGCCGGAACCGCACTGCCAGTTCGGCAAAGATGACCGGCATTAGCGCCCGCTCGGCCACGCCATGCACTTCTTGCTGTGGCGAATACGACAGCATGGCAGCGCCCCATTCCTCGGCCTCGCGTAAGCCGCTCGCGATAGACTGCGGTGTGTGTCGCGTGTCGGCATCGGTGAACAGCAGCCATTTCCCCTGAGCAACCTTCGCGCCCGCCCAGCATGCGTTGCACTTGCCGCTCCAGCCCGAGGGCAAGGGGTCGGCCCCAATAAGCTGTACAGAAAAGCTCTCGGCAATTTCGCGGGTTCGGTCGGTGGAGTCATCGTCCACGACGATGACTTCATAACTTACGCCTGCCTGGCCCAGCAGCGAACGCAGACAGCTGGCCAGGGTCACCTCTTCATTCCTCGCCGGAACAATGACCGACACCTCGACCGGTCCGCTACCGGCTTGCGCATCCACACTCATGGGACTCTTGTTTATTATAGATTTGTGAAGCGCTTTCCATCGGCCGCCAGTGTTCTTTGCCTCTTTCTGCTCGCCGCCTGCAACGGCAATCGCCCGCCCAAGATCAACGAGACGGCACCCGATTTCACGCTCACCGATTCCGACAAGACGATCACGTTGTCGCAGCTTCGGGGTAAGCCCGTGCTGCTCAACTTCTGGGCGACGTGGTGCCCGCCCTGCATCGAAGAGATGCCATCGCTGGTCCAGCTCCAAAAGAATCTGGGCGACAAGGTGACGATTCTCGCCGTCAGCGAGGACGCCGACGACGGCGCCTACAAGCAGTTCATTCGCGACCACAACATCGACCTGCTCACCGTGCGTGATCCCAAGAACTCGGCCAATGTGCTCTACGGCACCTTCAAGTTTCCCGAAACCTACGTCATCGACAAGGACGGCGTGATCCGCCGCAAGTTCATCGGCGCCGCCGACTGGAATAACCCGGAAATCGCTGCCTACGTCACCGCGCTTCAGGAAGGAAAATAATGACTTTATCGGCACGTAACCAACTGTAAGGAACTATCGAGCAACTGCAACTTGGTGGCGTGATGGCCCACGTGGCTGTGCGCGTCGGCGAGAATATCATTGAAAGCGTCATTGCCCGTCGCAGCGCCGAGGAGATGGGACTAAAAATCGGCGATCAGGTGAAGGTCGTTTCAAGTCGACCGAAGTGATGCTCCAGAAGGACTGAACTGCCGCGTTATGCACACACCTCGCATAGGCCCGCTGATCGTCGTTGCGGCTTGCGCTGGTTGTCTGCGTCCCGGCATTGCTCGCCCAGACCCTTCATAGCGACGCTTCGGGCCACACGACATCACTTACTCCCGAGCAGATCGCCAAACTCCCGCACGTGACCGTGAATACCAAAGACCATGACACGCCCGCGCAATTCAAAGGGGTGCCGATCGCGCAGGTATTGTCTGCCGCCGGAATTCCGCTGGGCGATGCCTTGCGCGGCCCCGTCCTGTCGCAGGTGGTGCTGGTCGAAGCCGCTGACGGTTACAAGGTCGCATTCGCACTAGCCGAGTTCGATCCGGCATTCTCTTCGCGCCAGATCATTCTTGCCGACAAACGCGACGGCAAGCCTCTCGACGGAAAAGAGGGACCGTTTCGCATCGTTGCGCCCGGCGACCAGCGCCCGGCACGCTGGATCCGGCAGCTCTCATCAATGAAAGTTATTGTCGTGAAATAGCGCCGCCGCTTAGAAAGCCGGGATCGTGGGCTATCTGACACGCTCCCGCTGCTACTTGGTGGTCGCACCTTGTGCAGGTGTCGCCTCAACACCCTTCACGGCCACCAAGTACTCTACGATCAACGCCTGATCGGTATCGGGGATGGGCGCGCCGTAGACGTCTACCATCTTCTTGACCTCGCTCTGCCATACTGCCTTGGGGAAATGAGGCTGCATCGAGACGTAGCGCGCCGTGTGGCACGCGAGGCAATCTCTCCGGTATACCTCTGCGTTTGGTCCAGGCGGTATTTGCAGGGGATATTGCGGCAGCGTAATTTGCTGCACCTGCCCATTATCGGCTGCGCTCTCCGGCGCCTTGGGCGAGTGCGACCTGGATTGTGACTGCGCCTGTTGAGCAAGCGCCACCGCGATCGTAACCGCGACCAGCATCCACAGAAACATCCAACGGCCCATCACTTTCCTCACAGCACCACAACATCCTGGTGCTCGATCACGTCCCGTTGATACCCACTACGGTTCCACTGCGCCGTCGCCTGTTTCTGGCCGCTATTGGTGGTAGCGCGAACCATCAGCCGGTAGGTGCCCTTCGCCGGCGGTGTCCACTCCGCCCGCCAAGTCCGCCAGGAGTACTTTCCCAAGTCCTCACCGAGGCTTGCATCACTCCAGGTCTGCCCTCCATCGCTGGAAATTTCGGTCCGGCGTATGCCGGAGCTGCCGTCGTTGGCAACTCCCGCCAACTGATAAGGTTGTCCGGCCCGTAGCTGTTCGCCAGGCGCAGGCTTGACGAAGATCGAATGCACCGGCATCTGGCTGATTGGCACCGTCGTCGGCGCAAGGTGCTGCGGCTCTTCGTTCGCTTCAGCGTTGTCGGGGATGCGGTATGCCTTGTCCATCCAAAATGTCTTCAGCGGCTGATCGAGCACGCTGATGGACGACAGGGCTTTTACCCAATATGTGGCATACCATCCGGGCACAACCAGTCGAATGGGATAGCCGTTCAGCATCGGCAGCGGTTCCCCATTCATTTCGTAGGCGATCATCACCTCACCGTCGCGGGCGTGATCGATCTGCAGAGATTTCTGGTAGACCGGTGTCTTGGCGCTTGGCGGCTCATCCAGTCCTCGCAGCCCAACCTGCACGGCTCCGGCCTGAACACCGGCAGCGTCCAGCACTTCCTTCAGGCGAACGCCTTTCCAGCGCGCATTTCCCATGGCTCCGCTGCTCCACTGTCCGCCTGGAACCCGGGGCTCAAACCAGCTTCGGAAATTTCCGGCACACTGGGCGAACGCCACCAGCGAAACCGGCTCGAATTTCGATTGCAACTCGCTCAGCGACAGGCTTAACGGCTTGTTCACTTTTCCCGAGATTTCCAGGCGGAAAGTGTTGCGGTCGACTTTCGTGGGAATGCCGGACAAGTGCCAGCGTACAAAAAAAGCCTCATTGGGCGTGAGGTCGGTGAGCAAGTAGCGCAATGGCGTCTCCAACTGTGGAGGCCGGTCGGTGAGTAGAATCAGCTCGGCTTTTTGCGGAAAACGGGCCAGTGTTGGTGCGCCGGCATCCGAAGGGTCTTGCGATGTGTTCTCGGCCCAGGCCCAATCAGGATCCCATCCCAGCGCGTGCCCCGCAGCTAAAAGGCCGGAGAACGAGATCAGCGTTGAGACAAAGCGCCGACGTCCCACTCCAACGTTGCATCGGTTTGGTAGGCCTGCTGAGATCACTGTTCACCAACCTCGCGCGCCTGCGAGGCACAACACATTACCACAACCATGCGTCCGTGGGCACAAGAAGCCGTCGAAAGTTGGCAAATTTGCGAGCGGGCAGGAAAGTACTTGCAAATAATTCTTGGATTGCTAAAGTAACGCCGCACCCCCAGGCCTTAGCTTTTCAACATTATTCTGCGCGTGCACGGCATCCGCCCTGCCAGGAGGAACCACCAGTATGAACAACGATGAAAATCAGGAACTGTCCCGCCGCCAACTACTGCGAACGGGAATTGCTGCTGGAGCCGCTGTGTTAGCCGGAGGACTTGAGTTTGCCATGCCGGAGACCGCCCAGGCTCAATCCAAGCTCACGCCCGACCAGGCACTGGCTGCATTGATGGAGGGCAACAAGCGTTTCACATCCGGGAAACTCAAGTCGTTCGATGAAGACCTGGCCATCATCCGGGAACATACCGAAGAAAAACAGGAGCCCTTCGCGGCGGTCCTTTCTTGTGCGGATTCGCGCGTGCCGGCCGAAATCGTCTTCGATCAGAGCATTGGCCACATTTTCGTCTGCCGCGTTGCCGGCAACATCATCACGCCGGAGATTGTCGGCAGCCTGGAGTACGGCGCAGCGGTTCTAGGCACCAAGGTGATCCTCGTGCTGGGTCACTCTGCCTGTGGAGCAGTGAAAGCGACCATCCAGGGCAAAGAGGTGCCAGGACAAATCAGCTCGCTGTTTCCCCACATCCGGCCCGCAGTTGATCAGGCGAGCACTAACCTCGACGCTGCAATAAGAGCCAACTCTAAGATTCAAGCCACGCTCTTGCGCGAGGCGTCAACGGTGATCTCGGGAATGGTGAAGTCGGGAGGCCTGAAGGTGGTTCCGGGCTTCTACGATCTCGGCTCAGGTGCGGTTACGCTGCTGGAGTAATCAGGCCTTTCGCGTGAACCGGGTGCAACGATGCTGCGGCGGGAGTTACTTGCGCCCGCCGCTTTCGCTCTCTTTGTACATGTACTTGATGCTGGGCTTGTAGATGAGCAGGTTGGCTGCTCCCATGCGGTTCAACTTCAGACAGTACTTGTCGTACCACTCGATGACGCCATGGATCTCCTCGCCGTCCTGCAGCACCACGACCATGGGCGTCTTAGCCTGCATCTGCTTCTGGTAATAGAAATTCTCGGCGTGGGTTTGCTCGGGCGGTAGGGTCTTCTTGCCGTTGCCGCGTTCTGCACGCTCGCGGTCCGGGCGGTCGCTGCGCTCCCGACGCTCGCGCGGTTCACCGTTTTCGCTCGCGCGCGGCTCGCTGCGACCGAAGTTGGGACGAATCAGTCTCCGGTTGGCAAACACCTCGGGATCCGCGGCGCGGCCCGCGACAAGGGAATCGGGAGAATCTTTCATGGTGTTTGCTCCTAATGCTTCGCGCTTCGACGAGCCGTCGAAATTCCAGGTAAGGTGACGCTTCGGCTGGCGGAGTCTGTGGCGCGCATCCCGAATGTTCGGGCAAGAAGTTTGCTTAACCCTACCACAGCAGTTGTGGCAAAACAAAGCAGTTATCTGTGCGACTTTGGTGTGAGCCGTTCCAACTTGGTATGCGTGCGCAAGCAATTGGCACAAAGGTATTTGCGCGCGCTAGAGCTCAGTGAAAATGTCCTTGAAATCGTAGAAGCCCTGCTTGCCGGCGATCCACTCTGCCGCCAGCACCGCTCCCTCGGCAAAGGTTCGGCGCGATTTCGCTTCGTGGGTCAGCACAATGCGGTCGCCTGCCGAGTTCAGCTCCAGGACGTGCGTTCCAGTTACATCCCCTTCACGCTCGGACGTGATTCCAACCTCGACTCCGCCCAGTATCTTTTGCATCGCCGTGGCCGTTCCTGACGGCGCGTCCTTCTTGTGAATGTGATGCCGCTCGGTAATGTGACCCATGTAGCCGTGTGTCAGCGCCGGCGCCGCTGCCTTCACAATCTGGAAGAACAGGTTTACGCCAAAGGAAAAGTTTGCGCCGAAGACGAAGCCCGTGCCGGCATTTTCCACCAGTTTCTTGACGCCCTCGATGCCGGCGTACCACCCTGTGGTACCAACGACCATCGCCTTGCCGCAGTGGGCAATAGCGTCGATGTTGGCCAAGACTGCATCCGGCGTTGTGAAGTCGATCACTACATCTGCGCCGCGTAGGTTTTCAGCCGTGAGCCAGGCGGCGCCTTTGTTCTGCGCGCCTGCGATGACCTGAACTTGATGCCCACGCTCACGCGCGACCTCCGCTACCAGCGACCCGGTCTTGCCTTTGCCCAGAACGACGATATTCAACCGCGAAGGCATTAATCGAACACCTCAGGATCGACCTCGGCAAAGAAACGAGAGTGCAGCCGCTGCACTACCTCGGGCACGCGCGTCTCATCGACAACGAACGTCAGATTGATCTCCGATGCGCCCTGAGAAATCATGCGCACGTTGATGTCGCGGATGGCGTCGAATACCTGAGCCGCTACTCCCGGACGCTCGCGAATGTTTTCGCCCACGAGGCACACAATCGCCTGCCGCCCGGAATACTTCACTTGGCCGAGGTCTTCCAGGTCAGCGGCAATCTGTGGTATCGCTTCGTTGGAGTCGACCGTAAGTGAGACGCTGACCTCGGACGTGGAAACCACATCGACGGCGCAGCGATGGCGGGCAAATACCTCGAAAACTTTGGCGAGAAATCCGTGGGCCATCAGCATGCGCGCCGAGACGATGTCGATGATGGTGATGCGGCTCTTGACCGCAATGGCCTTGAACAGCGCCTTGGATGGCGGAGCCTGACCCAGGATGCGCGTGCCTTCGTTCGCCGGATTGCGCGAGTTGAGCACCAGCACCGGAATGTTCTTCTCCACCGCGGGAAGCACCGTCGCCGGATGCAGAACCTTGGCGCCGAAGTAGGCCAGCTCGGCCGCCTCCTCAAAGCTGATGACCTTGATGCGGTGGGCGTCGGGACAGATGCGCGGATCGGTGGTCTTCATGCCATCTACGTCGGTCCAGATCTCAATGCGCTCGGCATTCAGCCCCGCTCCGACCAGCGCCGCCGAAAAATCGGATCCGCCGCGTCCGATGGTCGTCGTGTGCCCTTCACGAGTCGCTCCGATGAACCCACCCATCACGGGAACCTTGCCGCTCTCCAGCAGGGGTCTGGCTTTGACGTGCAGGCGGTGACTGATCTCCTCAACCTGCGGCACAGCGCGCGTATGCTGCGCGTCGGTGAGGATGACCTGCCGCGCGTCGAGCAAGGCCGCGTCCATCCCGCGGACCGCAAATGCTGGAGCAATGATCATGCTCGAAAGCCGCTCGCCGAACGAGGCGACGTGGTCTGAGGTGCGCGGCGTCAGCTCGCCTACAGCGGAGATGCCGCGCAGAAGCTGGTCCAGCGCGTCAAAGACGGTTGCCAGCTCAGAGTGAAGGTCAGTGTGCAGCCCGGTGCCGAGCAGTTCGCCTGCGGTTGTGTAGTGGCGCTCGCGAAGCTTGAGGCAAAGATCGAGCGCCTTGTCGAGATCGCCCGCGCCGGCCGCGTTGGCCGAGGCCAGCAACTGGTCGGTGACCCTGGCCATGGCGCTGACGATGACGAACGGGCGATCGGAGAGATGGCCCTTCACGATGCAGGCAACGCGATCGATGGCGGTGGCATCCTCGACCGAGGTGCCGCCAAACTTCATGACGATCACGAGCGCACCGCCGCAGGCACGTCCATCACGAGAGGTAGCCTTGCACCTTCAGGAGTTCGCCGTTGAGCAGCGCCGCCCCCGCTGCTCCGCGAATGGTGTTGTGCGAGAGCACGGTGAACTTCCAGTCGAGTACGCCGCAAGGGCGCAGACGACCGACGCTGACCGTCATGCCATTGCCGCGGTCCACATCAAAGCGTGGCTGCGGACGGT
>Ga0335085_10009861_pt1 | contig 14345 bp, 20 predicted proteins | sample Lox_Sample_45_FD_206712 | JGI IMG/M metagenome (GOLD analysis project Ga0335085, IMG submission 206712) | Soil microbial communities from Loxahatchee National Wildlife Refuge, Florida, United States - Lox_Sample_4.5 | ecosystem: Environmental > Terrestrial > Soil > Wetlands | place: USA...
TGCGACCGCGGCACGCAGTACCGCTCGGCCATCTTCTACTCGGACGAGACCCAGCGGCAGGCGGCCGAGGAGTCCAAGCGAAAGCTCGAGGAGCAGCCGCAGTTCAAGGGGAAGATCGCCACGCAGATCGTTCCGGCTTCGACCTTCTATCCCGCGGAGGAGTATCACCAGGATTTCTACAAGAAGAATCCGGTGCGCTACAAGCAGTACCGCCTCGGATGCGGCCGCGACGCCCGCCTGAAACAGATCTGGGGCGAGGCCGCGGGAGGACATTGATGAGACGCGCCAGGTTTCTTTTCGCCCTCGCCGCCGTAGCGACGCTGCCGGCGGCGGGGCAGCAGGGGTCGGCAGCGAAGGGCTGGACGGGACAGTTTCAGAAGCCGTCGGACGCCGTGCTCAAGACGAAGTTGACGACCATCCAGTACTACGTCACCCAGAAAGACGGGACCGAGCGCGCCTTCGCCAACGAGTACTGGAACAACCATGCGGCCGGCATCTACGTGGACGTCGTCTCGGGCGAGCCGCTCTTTTCGTCGCTCGACAAGTACGACTCGGGCACGGGCTGGCCGAGCTTCACCAAGCCTCTGGCCAACGTCAAGCAGACGTCGGGCCGCAGCGTCGATCTTTTCGGCATCGAAGTGCGCTCGGCGCATGCCGACTCCCATCTGGGCCACGTCTTCAACGACGGCCCGCCGCCGGCCGGTAAGCGATACTGCATCAACTCGGCCGCGCTGCTATTCATACCCGCGGAGAAGCTCGCCGCCGAGGGGTACGGGCAGTACGTGGTTCTGTTCGAGAAGGCGCCGAAGAGCGCCCACTGACCATCCGCGGCGTCGGGGGATCTCCGGCCGGGATCGGAACTAGGATCGCAGGTCGATGAGCACGGCCTCGCCGGGAGCGGACCCGTCCGTCCGCTTCCATCCACCGCAGATGGTCCGCGTTCCGGCGGGCGACGAGCTCGCCGTGTTCTGGCTCGGCCGCACGCCGGTCACCAATCTCGAGTTTGCGCCCTTCCTCGCCTCCGGCCGCGTGCCGGAGCCGCCCTGGTGGCGCGATCCGGACTTCTGCGCGCCTGGCCAGCCGGTGGTCGGGGTGACCTGGCAGGAGGCGTCCGGCTACTGCGAATGGCTCTGCGAAATCGCGCAAGGCCGATGGCGTCTGCCCTCGGAAGAGGAGTGGGAGTTCGCGGCCTGCGGGGGTCTCGGCGCTCCCCGCACGGCGTGGGGCGAGGCGATCCCCCCGGGCGAGATTCCCGAGGGGGCTCTGGCGGGGCCCTGGGAGGCGGGTCGCGGGACGCCGAACGGTTTCGGACTCTGCGACATGGGAACGATCGTTCACGAGTGGTGCGACAACTGGGCGCAGGCGCCCGCGTCTCCCCGCCGCCGTGCCAGCCGCGGCGGCTCGTGGCGGCATCAGATCCGCTGGTCCTCGCCCTCGTCGCGCAGCAGCCTGCCCCCGGAGTACCGCTACTCCGATTACGGGTTCCGCGTCCTGCGCGAGGCGGCCGGGGCCGCGCCGCCCGGCGAAGTGACGCTCTAGGTCTTGTCCGCGGCCGCTCTCACGGCGCCGTGGGCATACTGCTCCGCGCCCATGAAATGGAGCGACACGTAGGGGTCATTGCCGACGACCCAGCTATCGTGGCCGGGCGGGACGTAAAAGGCGGTCCCGGCGGTCAATTCCCGCTCGCTCCCGTCGCGCATCCGAACCGATACGGCGCCGGAGATCACGAGACCCGCGTGCTCGACCTCGCACAGCGGCGTGCCGGCGGTCGGACCCACGTGCTCGGACCACTTCCAGCCAGGCTGGTATGTGGCGCGGCCGATCACGAGCGGGCCGAGCTCGATCAACTCGAAACGGCCCTTCTCGAAGACGCGAACCTCGTCGGGGGATTCGAAACGCTTGAGGCTCAGCTCGGCGATGCTCATGGTGCTCTTGAGTACGGGGCGCGACCTGCAGAGTTTCCGGCCGGTCACTTGACGGAGGTGAGCGCGATCCAGGCGGCGAGCGCCGCGAGCTTCTGGTCCGCTGCCCAAGGAGGACCGATCGCCTTGCCCATGGCGTTGATGCGGCGTTCGAGCTCGGCGACGGGAATCTCGAGCTCTGCGGACGCGCGCGCCCAGATCTCCTTCTCGCGCACGGAAGTGACGCGAAGCTTCTCGTGGGCGGCGGCGTGCGCGATCGCGTCGCGGAAGTGCTCGCCGTCAGCCGTGTGGATCAGCGCATGAGAGGCGAGAACGGCCGCGAGCCCCGGCAGGGGCCGTCCCGACGCCAGCAGCTGTCCGCAGGCGACCACGACGTGCCCCTCCCGGCGCACGTCGGCGATCGTCTCGCCGAAGGCCTGCCGCGCGAGCCGCCGCGATCCTCGAACGCAGTGACGGATCAGCTCCTCGGCCTTCTCTAGGCGCAGGTTCTCGGCCGCATGGTAAGGCTGCTTCGGAATTCCGGGCCCCGCCAGCCCGATGCGGCGCCGGTCCGCCACGGTGGGAGACCCGGGTGGACCCGCCAGGACGACGAGCGCCGCCCAGCCCGAGTGCGCCTTGAGCCCCAGGGCGGCGTTGGCCATCCTAAGCGCCCCCGGGCGTCGAAGCCTTCCTACTTGGCGATCGCCTCGAGGATCTCATCGGCATGCCCGTCCGGCTTGACCTTCGGCCAGACGCCGGCGATCCTGCCCTTCTCGTCGATGAGGTAGGTCACGCGATTGATGCCCATGAACTTTCTTCCGTAGAGCGACTTCTCGCCCCAGACGCCGTAGTCCTGCACGATCTTCTTGTCCGTGTCGGCGAGCAGGCGAAACGGCAGGTCGTACTTCTCCGCGAACTTCTTGTGCGACCTCTCGTCGTCCGCCGAGACGCCCAAGACTTCGATCTTGCGCTTGCGGAACTTCGAGAAGCCATCGCGAAAGGAGCAGGCCTCCTTGGTGCATCCGGGCGTGTCGTCCTTGGGATAGAAGTACAGGACGACCTTGCGGCCTCGGAGGTCCTTCAGGGAGATCTTTTCTCCGTCCTGATCGGCGGTCTTGAAGTCCGGCGCCCGGTCGCCGAGCTCGAGCAATTTCATGGACCACCCTCCTTTCGATCGAGGGCGAATTCTATCGGCTGGCGCGCCGCCCGTCTCCTACGGCTCGAGGGCCCGGCGGACGGCCGCCCGGGCGAGCAGCCGGGTCGAGTCGAGAGTCGGCAGGGGAGCCGTCTCGGGCCGGACGAGCAGCGGAATCTCGGTGCAGGCGAGCGCCGCCGCGTCACACCCGTCGTCCTTGAGGGATTCCATGACGCGGTCGAACCGCGCGCGCGCCTCCTCGGTGAAGACCGCGTTGACGAGCTCGCGAAAAATGGTTTGATTGATCCATTCGCGGTCGGCGGCCGCCGGGATCCGCCATCGCATCCCTCGCTTTTCGAGCGCCTCCGGATAGACCGGGCCTTCCATCAGATATTTCGTGCCGAGGATGCCGACGCATCGGAAGCCGCGGTCGCGGGCCTCTTCGGCCACGACCTCGGCGATGTGGAGCCAGGGGATGGGCGAAGCGGACCGGACCCGGTCGAAAGCCTGGTGGATGGTGTTGTCGGGACAGATGGCGAAGTCCGCCCCGGCGGCCGCGACCCGCCGCGCCGATTCCACCATCAGGTCCGCGACGCCGGACCAGTCGCCCCGTCGGATGCACGCCATGTGGCGGGCCATCGGGATCGAATCCAACGTGACCTCCGGATGGTCGTGCTCGCCCATGAGGCGGAAGCCTTCGATCGCGATGGTTCGATAGCAGAGGGCAGCGCCTTCCGCGCTGCAGGCGACGATGCCGATGTGTCGGGGCATGAGTCCTCCCGGGCGGAACATTCTGCCGCAAGGCGGCCGGAAGGGCGGCCGAGCCGGGCGGGAGCAACGGCCTACGATCGATCGATGCCGAGGTAGCGGAGGCAGAGACGGGAGAGCTCTTCGGAAAGCCTCTGGTCGCCGACGAAGGCATGGGCTTGGTCGCTCCGCAGCACGAGCGTTCGGAGAGCCGATCCGACGACGAGCAGGCAAAATCGGACGGCCTCGGCCGGATCGGGGTGGCGCAGGTCCTTCTTCCGCGACAGAAGGAGCGCGGCGATTCCGTCCAACGCCTCCCGGTTCAATTGATCGGCGCGTCGGCGGAACCTCTTGTCGGGGTGCGTCTCGGCGTAGAGCAGCAGCGCCGCCAGGAGTCCCCGCCGCAGCCGGTACCCGGCGACCATCCCTTCGACGAGCGACCGGAGGAGCCGGGCGGTGGGCACGCCGGCCCATCGGGAGGGCTCCAGGGCGGCGCGGTTCGATTCCCGCGAGCGCGCGAAGAAGCGCTCGTAGACCGCTCGAATCAGGGCGTCTTTGTCGGGGAATCGGCGGTACACGACTCCCACGGAGAGGCCGGAGCGGGCCGCGATCGCCGGGACCGTCGCGGCGTCGAGGCCGCCCGCGGCGAGAAGCGCCTCCGCCGAGTCGAGGAGCCGCTCGAGGGTCCGCCGGCTGCGCTCCTGGCGGGCCGGCCGGGGCTGCGAGCTTGCGGGAGAGGCCATGCAATTCCTCCTTGACTTGCCTGAAATGTGAACCTATATTCACATCGCTTGAATGTGAATTCAAGTTCGCAAAATGCAGAAAGGAGCCCGGTCATGCCCGTCGAGGTTGGTTTTCGGCTGGCGGGAAGCCCCCAGCCCCTGATCCTCGTGCCCGCCCGCGTCAATGGCGTTGGGCCCGTGCCCTTCATTCTCGACACCGGAGCGGGCTCGTGCCTGCTCTCGCCGGCGCTCGCCTCGCGGGCCAGCGTGTCGGTGACGTCGCGCGAGACCGCGACCGGGGCCGGCGGTCGTCTGGACGTCGATCTCGGAACGGCCGAGACGCTTGCGCTGGGAGGGGCCGAGGTCCGGGATGTCCCGGTGGCGATCACCGACGAGCTCTCCCGCATCGGTCAGGTGGTCGGAGCCGCGATCGAGGGAGACGTGGGCTACGGCTTCCTCCGGCACTTCCGGCTGACGATCGACTACGTCCGCAGCCGACTGACGATCTTCCGAGGCGGCGAGGCGCCGGCAGGCGAGGCCGCTCCCGAAGAAGTGCCGTTCCGGCTGGCGGGCGAGAAGGAGCCGCTCGTCCTGGTGTCTGCGCGTATCGGCAGCGGGGGGCCCTTCACCTTCGCGGTGGACACGGGAGCGTCTACCACAGTCGTCTCACGGGAGCTCGGGCGCGACTTGGGCATTGCAAACGGCCGTACCGCGAGGATGCTCGGCGGGGGCGGCCACGTGGCCGGTCTGTGGGGAGCCCTGCCGACCGTCGAAGTGGGACCCACCCGGAGCCACAATCTCGGCGCCGTCGTCGGGCCGTTTCTGGGTCCCCTGAGCGAGGTCGTCGGAACGCGGCTCGATGGGATTCTGGGCTACAACTTCCTGCGGCAGTTCCGCGTCACGTTCGATTACCCGGCCGAGAGGCTGGGCTTGTTCCCGGCCTGAGCGTGTTTGGCGCGGCGCGGCCGGTCCGCAAGCGACGCGCGAAGGTCAGGGATTTGTCTTTTCGACTCCGCCGATGTCGGTCGAGGTCGAGACGCTGAACTTTCGGTAGTCGCTGTATTGGCTGCGGGCATCCAGTCGCCCGAGCGCGAACAGCAGCACCTTGGCGGCGCCGACGAAACGGGCCTCGGCGGGCAGCCAGATCTCATCGTTGACGCGCCGCCTCTGAAAGAACGCGCGCGCCCCCTTCTGGAGGCGGAAGACGCCGGCGGGTCCCACGCCGAGCGGCCCGAGCAGCTCGGCATCGATGCGCACGAGCTGGTGCTCCTCCTCGTCGATCCAGGCCTGGCCGGCGAGCTTCTGGAGGATCTTGCCGCCCTTGGTCTGCGGTTGGTAACCGGGCCGGGGTCGGAACGTGACCAGAATCGTGCTGCGGCCGTCGAGCGTCTCGCGGCCGGCGACCGCAATGTCATCCATGCGGAAGAGCTCGTCGACGATCTCGCGTTCCCGCCGCAGATCCTCGTCCTCTTTTTCGAGACGGCGCTGCTGTTGCGCGGCCGATTCGTTCTCGAGCTCCAGGCGCCGCTTCTCCGCTTTCTCGTCCTGCTTGCGATCCGCTTCGGCGAGCTCCTTCGGATCGACGGGCTTGCCGTTCAACATCACGAGCCGCCGGTAGATCCGTCCGGGTTTCGAGGAGGGATAGACCTCGAAGAGCTCGAGCTTCGTGCTCTTGACGTCGCCCTTGGAGTCGAGCTTGGTCTCGACGTGTTTCTCGAGGAAGGTGTATTCGGACAAGAGCGTCTGATCGCTGTGAAGGCTGTCGCGCACTGCCTCGAGGAAGGACCGGGCGTCGGGCAGGGGCCGCGCGGTCTGGTCGGCCGCGAGGGGGCCCGCTGCCCCGGCCAGGCCGAGCAGGACGAGGGCGGCCGAGGCGGCGAGCGGGAGGCGGCGCTTTCGGGACATCAGCAGAAAAAACCGACTGAAACCGTGTGCCATTCCCCCCTTCGAGGCCGTAAAAGAAGACCCAGATGGCGAAGTCGTCGGAGAAGCCTTCGAAGCGGTGAGCGGCTCCCGCCGGGGCGAAGAGGACGTCTCCGGGCGCGAAGGGGCGCCTTTCACCGCCCAGCACGAACTCGCCCCGGCCCCGAAGGATCACCTAAACCTCGTCGCGGGTGTGCGGCGTTTGAGGGTCGGCGCCCCGCGGTGCGTCGATTTCGACGGCGAGGCTCCCGTGGGACAGGACCTCGGCGAAGCGTTTGCCCTCCGGCGTGGGCACGCGCGCGAGAGCCTCGGCCGCCGCGACGTGCCAGTCGTGAAGCGTCATCTCGGCGACCTCCTGGCCGGCGACGATCTCGTAAATCCCCGCCTCGGTGGATGCTTTCCGGGCGCGAAACGGATTAGGATTCCGTCGTCGCATCGGTTTCGAGACGTCGAGAGGAGGCATCGTGGCGAAGACCGTCCTCATCTTCGTACTGCTCGGCGCCATCCTCGGCGCCGTGGCGGCCTCCCTGATCGTCCCTCCCGCTCTCGGTTGGTACAACGAAGCGGGGTTCCTCACCCAGAACGGGCAAGCCAAGGCGCTCGTGAACTTGCCTGACGTCATCAAGTACACGACGGATCGACTGCTCAAGGCGCAGGCCATCGGCGCGGGACTCGGCGCTCTTACCTTTCTCGTGCTCGGCTCGTACTCGGCCAGCCGGGGCCGACGCCGTCGCGAGCCCCAGCCGGCAACGGCTCCTCCGACGATCTAGCAGGCTGCTGAAAAATGGATGCGGGCGTCGCGTCCGGGGCTGTCGGCCGCGGGCATTCGCTTCGCGAACGGCGGCCGAGAGTTTTCAAGTCGGAATCCGGAGCCTTCGGTGCCAGAAACTCTCGGCTGCCGGTCGTCCGCGACCGCCGGAGCCGAAGGACTCGTCATCGCTCCTCGACGATGCTCCGGCATCGCCGTCGTCGCGCTTCCTTGCATCTGACCCCGCGGCGCTCGTAACGCCATCCCACACCGTTTTTCAGCAGCCTGCTGACGCCGGCGCCCACCGCGTCAGTTCGTCCGAGGCAGCGGGTCGTCCCACATCTGGTGCGTGATGCGCCAGGAGCCGTCGGTTTCCCGCCGAAGGAGCGTCAGATTGGTTCCGGCGTTGGAGGACGTCTTCGCGTCGATTCCCTTTCCCGTGATCCATGTAACGCGGGAGTGGCCGCGCACGTAGGCGAGGTCGCACGAGCCTCCGATTTGATCGACGATCTGTGTCAGCTCAGTCACCGTGACGGGAGGACCCGGCGGAAACCAGAAGGCTCGCACCGCCTCGATGCCGACCACCGGCTCGACGCCGTGATGGGGCAGGAGGACCGCCTCGCGGGTGAAGAGCCGCAGCACGCCTTCGGCGTCGCCGGCGAGCCAGGCCTGCCGGTACGACTCGAGCACCGCCTGGATTTTCGCTTCGTCCGAAGAGGAGAGGGCGCGGGATTCCGCGGAGGCGGCCCGGCTGAGGAGGAGCGCGAGCGCCGCCGTGATGGAAAGTGCCAGTCGAAATGCTCTCGAAATCCTCACGTTTTCCTCCCCCCTCCGTCGCGACGGCATCGAGTTCATCCCGGCGTTGGGAGATCCGCGCGGTCGCGCAACCGCATGACTGTCTGCTGCATCGTCGCGCAGAGAGTCTCGTTCCCTTCGCGGCGGACGAAGACGTCCGTATGGCAGACGCTCAGCGTCTTGCCGGCGCGGACGACTCGGCCCCGCGCGATCAGCAGGTCGCCCCTGGCGGGCGAGAGCAGATTGATCTTGTATTCCACCGAGAGGACCGAGTCGTCGGCCCCCATCAGGCTGAACGCGGCGTAACCCCCGGCGCTGTCGGCGATCGCGGCGGTGGCCCCGGCGTGGAAGAAGCCGTGCTGCTGCGAGAGCCCGTCCCGGTAGGGCAGGCGAATCTCGCAGAAACCCGGCCGGACGTCCTCCAGATGGGCGCCGAGGGTCTGCATGAGCCCCTGCCGCGCGAAGCTTCCGAGCACGCGATCGGCGAAGTCGGCATCGGCAGGCTGGAAGCGGGGCTCTTCGAATCGCATTGCCGCCCTCGGTGAGGACTCTACACGGATTCGAGGCGCCGCCGACACGCCCGAGGCATGGGCCCGGAAGTCGTCCGGAATTCGAGCGCGGACCGAGAGGCGTCCGGAAGACGACGATGCCGGGGGACCAATCCCCTTCCTGTTGACATTCGACAGGAGCCGGCGTAGCGTCTCCATGTGTCGGATGCCTGGGGGAGGGCGCGATGAAGCGGAGAGATTTCCTGATGGGCGGGGCGAGCCTGGGGTTGATGGTGGCGGCGGCGGGCGCCGTCGGAGGAGCGGCGGCTCCGAAGTCCGCGGCCGATTCTTCCGAGAACGGGGGCAGGCTGACGCCTCCGGCCAATTTTGAGATTCCGGTCGCCTTTGCGATTTCCGAGGGCGTCACCGTGATCGATTTTGCCGGGCCGTGGGAGGTCTTTCAGGACGTGATGCTCCCGGAGCGCGGCGGCGACATGGACAATCAAATGCCCTTCCGTCTGTTCACCGTCTCCGAGTCGACGCGGCCGGTCACGGGCAGCGCCGGGCTCCGGATCGTCCCGGACCACGCCTTCGACACGGCGCCGCAGCCGAGGGTGATCGTCGTGCCGGCGCAGCGCGGCGGCAAGGCGCTGCACGCCTGGCTTCGAAAGGCGAGCCAGAAGGCCGACGTCACGATGTCGGTCTGCACCGGCGCCTTTCAGCTCGCCCGCGCCGGCCTCCTGTCGGGCAAACCGGCGACGACCCACCACGACTTCCTCGACAACCTGGCCAAGGAATTCCCGGACATCGACGTGCGGCGCGGTCTGCGCTTCGTCGAGTCGGGACCGCATCTGGCGACGGCCGGCGGGCTGACGTCCGGCATCGACCTCGCCCTGCGCGTGGTCGAGCGCTACTTCGGGCGAGCGGCGGCCGAGAGGACGGCGATTTACATGGAGTACCAGAGCAAGGGGTGGATCGTCTAGACCGAGCCGGCCTCTTTCGCTAGCATTTCGATCGAGTCGGTCCTCCTGCGCCATCGCTGCCGGCGCCCCGCAGTCATCAGAGAATAGCCCGGGGGGGACTTTCCGATGATGCGACCGAATCGCGTGGGGTGGGCAGCCGGCTTGCTGGCTTCGGCTGCGGTTGTGTTGGCGGCGCAGGCGTCCCGGCAGCCGTCGCCTCTTCCGGTTCCCGCCATTTCACCGGCGCCGCAAGACGTCGCCTCGATCGACGGCATGATCAAGGCGTACTACGAGGTCATCACCGGTCCGCCCGGACAGCCGAGGCAGTGGTCGCGGGACCGAACCCTCTACATCCCGGACCTGCGCTTCGTGGCGATGAGCGTGAACAAGGCGGGCGAGCCGGTGGCGAGCATCATGAGCCACCAGCAATTCGTGGATCGGGAGAACCCCTCCATGGTCAAGGAGGGCTTCGATGAGCGGGAGATCCACCGCGTGACCGAGCGATTCGGCAACGTCGCGCACGTCTGGTCGACTTACGAGACACGGCAGAAGCTCGGGGGGCCGCTCCTCGGGCGCGGCATCAACTCGATCGAGCTCTTCTGGGACGGCAAGCGCTGGTGGATCGCCAATGCCATCTGGGACGACGAGCGGCCGGACAACCCGATCCCGAAGGAGTACTTGCCCTAGACCCTGGCTTGGGAACCCGGGTGGTTCGTCCCGGCGAACCTGGCGTTCGTACCGGGGTTAAACCCTCGCCGCGAGATCCCGTATCTGCTCGAGAGGAACTCGTTCCCGAACGATGAGAGTGCCCCCGAACGTTTTTGCCGGCCGCCGGTCATCGAACCGGCCGCCGCTTGAGGAGTAGAGGCATGACGACCCGCAGACTTCGCACCCTCACCCTGGGGTTTCTGGCCGTCGCGGCGCTGGCCGCCTCGGCCAGAGCGCAGACCGACTTCTACACGATCGAGTCTTCTCGGGTGAGCCAGCGAGCCTCCGTGACGCAGCGGCTGGGGCTCACCGACATCACGATCGACTACCACCGTCCCTTGGTCAAGGGCCGGACGATCTGGGGCAACGTCGTCCCCTACGGCCAGGTCTGGCGCGCGGGCGCCAACGAGAACACGGTCATCACCTTCACCGATTCCGTCCTCGTCGAGGGACAGCCGCTTCCGAAGGGCCGGTACGGCCTGCACATGCTGCCGACGGAGAAGACCTGGACCGTCATCTTCTCGAAGAACTTCACCTCCTGGGGAAGCTTTTCCTATGACGAGAAGGAGGATGCGCTGCGGGTGACCGTGCAGCCGGTGGCGACCGAGATGCACGACGCGCTGACCTACGACTTCGACGACCTGAAGCCGGATTCGGCGGTGGTGACCCTGCGATGGGACAAGCTCGCCGTGCCGTTCAAGGTCTCTCTCAATGCGGTCGACATCACCCTGGCGAACATCCGAAACCAGCTTCGTTCGGTGCCGGGGTTCACCTGGGCGGGCTACAACGACGCCGCGATCTTCTGTCTCGACCACAAGACCAACTACGAAGAGGCCTTGAAGTGGATCGACACGTCCATTCAGAACGAGGAGCGCTTCGAAAATCTGCAGACCAAGTCGAAGCTGCTCGCGGCCACGGGAAAGCCGGCCGAGGCCGACGCGGCGATGAAGCAGGCGCTGGCGAAGGCGACGCCGTTGCAGCTGCACAACTACGGGCGGCAGCTGCTGGGTGAGAAGAAGACGGCGGAGGCGGTGAAGATCTTCCAGTCGAACGCGCAGAAGAATCCGACCGTGTGGTTCGTGTACGTGGGGCTCGCGCGGGGACAGTCGGCGATGGGAGACTACAAGAACGCCGCGGTGAACCTGAAAAAGGCGCAGTCGTTGGCGCCCGAGACCCAGAAGAAGTACCTGCAGGGTTTGACGGACAAGCTCGAAGCGGGCAAAGACATCAACTGAGCCGGCCCGGGCGGCGGTGCGCGGGTCAGCCGGCCCGTGCGCCGTCGTCGACCGGGGACTCCGGCACGGCGAGGACGGGAGTGATCCCGTCGGCGTAGCCGATGTCGAAGAGCATGCCCTCCGAAGTCTCGCCGGCCATCGGCCGGGGCTCGAGGTTCACGACGAAGAGCGCCTGCCGGCCTTCGAGCACGCGCGGATCGGCGCGCTCGCCGCGGAGGGCGGCCAGGATCCGGAGTGTCCGGTCGCCGAAGTTGACCGTCAGGCGGCAGAGCTTCCGGGAAGAAGGTACGTCCTCGACCGAGCGGATCGTTCCGACGCGAATGTCGATCCGGTCGAGCAGTTCCTTGGAGATCGCGGGTTTGATCGGCGCAACGGCAATCATGGCGCAAGCATAGACGGCCGCGGGGCGGCCGGGAGGGGAGGCAGTTCATGCAGGCAACACCGGGGCTCGGGCTCTTCTTGGCAGCGGCGACGGCGCTGTTGCTGACTCCCGGGCCCGCCGTCCTCTACATCGTGACGCGAAGCGTCCATCAAGGGCGTCGGGCGGGTCTGGTTTCGGCCCTGGGGGTCGGAGTCGGCACCCTCGTTCACGTGGCTGCGGCATCGATCGGTCTTTCGGCGCTGCTCGCTTCTTCGGCTCTGGCTTTCTCGGTCGTCAAGTACCTGGGCGCGGCGTACCTGGTGTTTCTCGGCGTGCGCCGGCTGCTCGATCGGGAAGGGGCCGACGCCGCGGAGTCGCGGCCGAAGGCGGCCCGGCTCTCGCAGGTCTTCGCGCAGGCGATCCTGGTCAACATCCTGAACCCGAAGACGGCGCTCTTCTTCCTGGCTTTTCTGCCGCAGTTCGTCGATCCGTCGCGGGGCGGTGCGGCGGGCCAGATCCTCTTTCTCGGGCTTCTCTTCACCGCCATGGGTGTGACAAGCGATAGCGGCTGGGCCCTGCTCGCCGGAACGGCAGCCGGGTGGCTGGGCGCGCGGCCGCAGGTGGCCCGCGCCCGGCGCTACGTGACGGGCGGCGTGTACGTCGGGCTCGGTGTGGCGACGGCGTTCGCAGGCTCGAGAGCAAAATAGGGTCGGGGCCATGAAACCGGAAGAGCCGTTGCCGAGCGTCGAGGATCGGGCGGCGCTTCGGGAGCTCGTCAACCGTCCGGTCGTTTACACCGTTGACGGCGTCGATCGCGTTCGGGTGCGCTCGGACCTCGTCTACAAGACCGACGGGGCGCTCGAGCTCAAGATGGACGTCTACCGGCCGGAGACGGCGGCGGCGGGCGAGGGCCTTCCCGCGGTCCTCTTCATCCACGGCGGCGTGCCTCCCGAGATTCCCGTGCGCCCGAAGGAATGGGGCATCTTCAAGTCCTGGGGCCGTCTGGTCGCCGCCGCGGGAATGGCCGGCGTGACGTTCAACCACCGGCTCGGGTACCCCGACCCGAACCTCGTCACGGCCTCGGCCGACACTCTTGATGCCATCGCCTTCGTGCGCCGGGGCGCGTCGGACCTCGGCATCGACCCCGAGCGGATCGCGCTGGCGGCTTACTCGGCAGGCGGGCCGCTCCTCTCGATGGCGATCCGCAATCCCGAGCCCTACCTGAAGTGCCTGGCGGCTTTCTACGCGTACCTGGATCTGACCGGCTCGGCCGTCCACCGCAAGTACCTCTCGCCGGAGCAGATCGAATGGTTCTCGCCGGCAGCGGCGCTCTCGCAAAACCCCCGCCCGATTCCCCCGATCTTCGTGGCGCGGGCGGGGCAGGATCGGATTCCGGACCTGCTGCCCAGTGTCGACCGGTTCGTTGGCGAGGCGATCTCCCGCAACGCCGCCCTGGCATTCTTCAATCAGCCGGGCGGGCAGCACGGCTTCGACAACCAGCCGGGAGACCCGCGTTCGGTCGAGATCGTGCGGGAGGCCGTGGAATTCCTGCGGCGAAACCTCGAGCGCCGGTGACGCGGCCGGCTCGTTGGAGGCTCCGCGGGCGTGAGTCGGCCTGGTTCGAGTTGCTAAGCTCCGCGTGTGGACGCGGTCACGGGGTCGGAGCCGTCGTCAGGGCGCGTGCGGCTGGCGCGCGCCATCGCGATCTCGGCCGATTTTCTACAGATCGTGGCCTTCCCGCTGTTTCTCCCCGGCGCCGCCTCCCCGTGGAACGACGCGCTCGATTTGGCGGTGGCCGCCGCGCTGACCCTACTCCTCGGGTGGCACTGGGCGTTCCTCCCGTCGTTCATTGCCGAGATCGTTCCGGGCCTCGACCTCGTGCCCACCTGGACGGCGGCCGCCTTCTTCGTGACGCGCCGCAGGGGTCCCGCCTCGCCGTCCCCGCCGCCGCGCGCCATCGACACGGAGGTCGTTCGGTCGAGCCCCGCCGGGCCGGACTCTTGATCGAGAGAACCGGAAATCACCTCGACGGCATCTTCTTCTCGAGGTCCTTCAACTTCTTGTCCATCTCGTCGAGCCGTTCCTGAAGCCGTTCGAGGCTCTTCTCGGAGTCCTCGGAGAACGCCCAGGCGTACTTGCGCAGCTTCGGCCCGAGACCGGACAGGTGAATCTCCTTGGGTTTCCGTTCGGCGACGGCGACCTTGAGCTGCTTCTTGCCGCGGTCGCGGGAGAGGTCGAGCGTGACGGTCTCGCCGGCCTTCTTGCGCCGCACGGCCCGGGACAGGTCCGAGACGGAGTCGATTCGTTCTCCGTCAATACCCGTGAGGATGTCGCCCACCTGGATGCCCGCTTTCGCGGCCGGGCTGTCGGCCTCCACCCCTCCCACCATCACGCCGGCGTCCGAGGCAACGCCGAAGTGCTCGCGAAGCGCCGGGGTGATCTCGACCAGGGTCACGCCGAGATAGCCGCGGCCGTGCTCCCCGCCCAAGTGCATGACGAAGGGCTTGGAGTCGTCGATCTGGATGTCCCCGAACCCCGGCTCGTCGTCCGAGAGGACGATGATGTTGTCGTCGGTCGGGTCGTGGGGCGCCCGGGGGGGCGGCGGGCCCAAGGGGAGAGG
>Ga0335085_10009863_pt1 | contig 14345 bp, 12 predicted proteins | sample Lox_Sample_45_FD_206712 | JGI IMG/M metagenome (GOLD analysis project Ga0335085, IMG submission 206712) | Soil microbial communities from Loxahatchee National Wildlife Refuge, Florida, United States - Lox_Sample_4.5 | ecosystem: Environmental > Terrestrial > Soil > Wetlands | place: USA...
AAAGTAGATTTGGGCCGAGGATACCTTCCGAAACAGACGGTTTCCTTTCAGAGTTAAACAGATGATTGTGCAACGCCCGTCGTCAGGGGAGGCAAGCCGCTCGATCAAACCTTTCGCCGCCAGTCGTTCCATCACACCCGTGAGCGTTCCCTTCGTAACCAGCGTCTTCTCAGAGAGCTCTCTGCAGGTCATCCTGCCGGTCTCCCCCAGCGTGACGATCACGTCAAACTGAGGAGGAGTGAGACCGAGGGAACGGATGCGACGGTCCGATATGCGCAAAAAGGCGAAGTAGGTTTCTGCAAAAGGCCGTAGGACTTTTAAAAATGGCTCACTGCCTGGGTCGGTCTTCAAATTCCGAGCCGCTCCCTCTCCCCATTGTTATGCTTAATATAGTACTAGTTAGTACTATTTGTCAAGAGCCGATCGTAAAATCGCTCAAAAAACACTCATAGAAAGCTGACATGTGAAAAGAGATTGGAAGCGTCCGTGTCTTGAGGAATCAGAAATGATTGAAGAAAATCAGCGGAGGGGTTCTCGTCTACTGGATAGACGGTTGCGGCTGGCCCCAGATCACTGAGAGAAAAGCGGACGGTGTTACCGGTCGGAGAGCGGGATAAACCGCTTCTGGCTGCTCGGCTTCGACAATGGTCCATTTATCTTTCTCTGCAAGGATCTTGGCCGCAAGCTCCGTATGCAGAGCATGACCGGACCGTACCGCAATGAGATGCCCGATTAGCGGCATGCCCAAGAGGGAGAGATCACCAATCAGATCCAGGACTTTGTGACGGACAAACTCATCTGGGTAACGCAGCCCCTCTTTGTTGAGAACCCCGTCCTCCCCAATGATGACGGCGTTCTCCAAAGAACCCCCCTTGGCATACCCTTGAGCCCATAGCGTTTCCACCTCGGATAAAAATCCGAATGTCCGGGCAGCCGCGATCTCTCTCTGGTAGGAGGCGGGGCTGGCCTCGTAGTGATAATACTGTTTCGATACCGTGTTGTGATCAAACTCGATCGTGTAGCTGATCTTGTAGCTTGGAGCTGGTTTGATCATGACCTGTTTGCCGTTCTGTTCGACCTTGATCGGCTCTAAGATCTTGATTTGTGGTTGCGGTTTTGGTTGTTCAACGATACCGGCCTCTTGAAGCAGCGCCACAAACGGGGCGGCACTCCCATCCATGATCGGAAGCTCCTCAGAATTCAACTCTACAAAGAGATTGTCGATTTGCATACCGGAGAGTGCCGACAGCAGGTGCTCCACCGTATGGACCATCGTGCTGTTTTCGCTCAAAATCGTGGAGAGGCTTGTGGCGGCTACCCGGCCGACCGAGGCCGCTACCTTTGCAGAACGCCCATGATCAATGTCAGTACGGATAAAAACAATGCCGGCGTCCATCGGCGCTGGTACCAGCCGAAGATCAACCTTCTTCCCTGAATGAAGCCCAACCCCTGAACAACTTACCGCCTTTGCAATCGTCCGTTGATATCGCATCTTGATTATGCCTCCGAATCCACCCTAATGAGTATGTCGGACTGATTTTATAAGCAAGATTGATGCCAATCTTGGTTAGTCGCGAAAGGGATATTCTGTTAGCCCTAGAACTGGCCAGATGACTCGTCGGTCGCCTGGACTGTCGTAAAAATATACCAGTATATTGGCTGACTGTTACTTTTTTGCAACGCTTTCCGCTAATACTTCCGCTCGGTAGGCTGGTATTTTGTGATAGTGACCGGGCTGTATTTGAGTTCTGGGCCACCGGAGTCAGTCTGGTAAGCCAAGGTATGTTTGAGCCAGCGCTGGTCATCCCGTTGTGGAAAATCCAACCGATAATGGGCGCCCCGGCTTTCTTCGCGAGCGAACGCTCCTTCCACAATGGTCTCAGCGACATCTAAGAGAGACTGAAGCTCGAGCGCCATGATTAGTTCGGTGTTGAAGATGCGACCGGTGTCTTGAAGGAATACTCCTTCATAACGTTTTTTGAATTCCTTGATCTTTTCTTTTGCCTTTGCAATGCGGTCCTGCGTGCGGAAGATGCCGACCAGTTCGCCCATCGCAACTCCCAAGTCCTCTCGTATGACGCCCAAACGTTCTCCGTCGGTTTTCTTGAGCAGCCGTTCGACACGGTCGCGATCCGATTCGATTGCGGAGGCCCTGAGCTCTGGTTTGTGTCCTTTCCTGGCCTTCTCTGAAGCCCGCTGCCCTGCACGCCGTCCAAACACAATGGTTTCCAGAAGCGAATTTCCCCCCAGCCGATTGGCACCATGAACGCTTACGCAAGCGCACTCGCCCGCTGCAAACAGTCCTTCCAATTCTGTCTCACCCCAGACATTCGTCTTGATCCCGCCCATCGTGTAGTGTGCGCCAGGGACAACCGGAATCGGCGCCTCGATTGGTTCGACCCCCGCAAAGTTGATCGCAAGTTCCCGTATCTGGGGAAGACGTTCCAGTATCCTCTCTTTCCCGAGGTGTCGCAGATCCAGCAACAGACAGCCGTCCACATCACGACCCTCTTCGATCTCCTGACGAATCGCACGAGACACCACATCGCGACTGGCCAACTCCATCGCATGTGAGGCATACCGCTTCATAAATCGCTCACCACTCTTGTTTAGGAGATAGCCGCCCTCGCCGCGGGCCCCTTCTGAGATTAGAATGCCGGACGCCTTCAAGGTCGTCGGATGAAACTGGACGAACTCCATGTCCATCAACGGCAGGCCAGCCCTGTAGGCCATGCTTAAACCATCTCCGGTATTGATCACGGCATTCGTGCTGGTGTGGTAGATTCGAGCATAACCACCGGTGGCTAGAATTACGGCCTGCGCTCCGATCACCTGGAACTCACCATGGAGAAGATCCCAGGCCACCACACCGACACAACGGTGATTTTCGATCACCAGCGACGTGACATACCATTCCTCGTAGACCGGCACCCTGCGTTTTAGGAGTTGCTCGTACATCGTGTGGAGAAGGGCATGGCCGGTCTTGTCAGCGACAAAACAGGTCCGCGGATATCCAGCTCCACCGAAGGGCCTTTGGGCAATCTTGCCCTCATCGGTCCGGCTAAACAGCGCGCCGAACCGGTCCATTTGCAGAATATCGCCTGGCGCCTCGCGACAGAGCACCTCGATCGCGTCCTGATCACCTAAGTAGTCGCTTCCTTTGACTGTATCGAACGCGTGGTTCTCCCAAGAGTCGGACGGATTCAAGGCGGCGTTGATTCCGCCCTGCGCCGCAACGGAATGGCTACGAATCGGGTGGACCTTTGATATCACGGCCACGTCAAGGTCCGGAGACACCTCGACCGCAGCCCGCAGCCCGGCCAGCCCTGCTCCGATAATTAGGACGTCATGAACACGACGCATGGTTGGTTCGCACCTATAAGAGTTTTTCCTGGATGACCTCTTGGTCAGCAGGCTCAGACCGCTTCACCCAACGCAACGCCAGCCTCCGCGCCGCGGTCACCTCGTCCAGACGCGAGACGGATCGCGTGTGGGGAGCGCGCTTGACGAGATCCGGGTTCTCTTCCGCCTCTTTCGCAATCGCCAGCATCGTTTCCGCAAAACGATCCAGCGTCTCCATCGATTCGGTCTCGGTCGGCTCGATCATCAGAGCCTCTTCAACGATCAAAGGAAAATTGACAGTCGGCGGATGGAAGCCGTAGTCAATCAGCCGTTTGGCCAAATCCCAAGCATGGAGGCCGTACTCCTTGAACCGTCGGGCCGAGGCCACAAACTCATGCATGCAAATCCGATTGTATGGAATCGGATAGGCAGACTCCATCCGTTTTCGAAGGTAGTTAGCGTTCAAAATTGCGTTTTGGCCAACTTCGGCAAGACCGGCAGGTCCCATCCGACGGATATAGGCATAGGCCCGCACCATGTTCCCGAAGTTCCCATAGAAGGTGTGGACCTTCCCGATCGAATTCGGCCGGTCTTCATCCAGTAAAAATTTCCCACCGCGCTTCTCCACGACCGGCACAGGCAAGAACGGCACCAGTCGCTTTACCACGCCGATTGCGCCCGCCCCCGGACCGCCGCCCCCGTGCGGTACCGTGAAGGTCTTGTGGAGATTAAAATGGACCACATCGAATCCCATATCACCCGGTCGGCAGAGACCGAGCAGTGCGTTGAGATTAGCGCCGTCGAGATACAAAAGCGCCCCGGCGTCATGGAGGATCTGGACGATCTTGAGGATCTCCCGTTCAAAAAGTCCGAGTGTGTTCGGGTTGGTCAGCATGAAGGCAGCGGTGTCGGTGTCCACGATCCGTTTGAGCTCTTCAACATCCACGAGGCCTTTTTCATTCGTGTGAACAACCTGGACCTCATAGCCTGCTAAAGCGGCGGTGGCCGGATTCGTCCCGTGGGCCGAGTCCGGGATAATCACCTTGGTCCGAGGATTTCCGTGCTTCGTATGATAGGCCCGAATCATCAAGAGCCCGGTGAGTTCCCCCTGCGCGCCGGCAGCCGGTTGGAGCGAGACGCGATCCACACCCGCAATCTCGGCAAGATAGGCGCCCAGCTCATAGATCAATCGGAGCGCTCCCTGACCGAGATCATCCGACTGGAGCGGATGGATTTTTAAAAATCCCGGGGATGAAGCCACGACCTCATTAAGTCTGGGATTGTATTTCATTGTGCAGGAACCCAATGGATAGAAGCCGTCATCCACGCCGTAGTTCTCCTTCGAGAGCTTTGTGTAGTGGCGCACCACTTCCACCTCGCTCACCTCCGGAAGCTGGGGTAGTTCTTTGCGTAAGAACCTTGATGGAATGAGTTTCTCGATCGGCGCCTCGTTCACATCCAGTTCCGGAAGCGAGACGCCGATTCGATGTGCAGCACCTTTCTCAAAGATTAAATGTTCAGACATCCATCACCTCGTTTGAAATCTACCTTTTCTGCCTTCGAAGATAAACTCGGGTCAAGCCGGCGATGCTCTTAGCATCGCAGATCGTTCCATCCACAATCTTCGCAATCGCCTCGGAAAGCGGCATCTCGACCCGTTCGATAATCTCGTCATGATCAAGCCGCTGTTTCGTCTCCCGGAGCCCTTGGACCAGGTAGAGATGAATCTTTTCGTCACAGAAACCGGGTGCGGTAAAGATCGGAAAGAGCTCTTGCCACCGGGTCGCGGTATAACCGATCTCTTCCTCTAACTCTCGGGCCGCACAGTCCGCCGGATTTTCCCCGGGTTTAAGTGTGCCGGCAGGAATTTCTAAGAGATAGTCGCTCACCGCATAACGGTACTGACGGATGAGGATCACGTTCCCATTCTCCTTTAACGGTACGATAGCGGTTGCCCCCGGATGGCGTACGATGTCAAAACAGACTTGCAGCCCGTTGGGGAGCGTCGTCTCTTCCTGATTGAGCCGAAAGATTTTGCCTTTAAAGACTGGCGTGAGTCGAGTTCTTTTTATTTTAGTTTTCATTAAGGTTTAACTGCTCGCTCTTAGCAACCGCATCAAGCGGTCGATCTCTTCCTTCGTTCGCCTCTCCGTCACACAGAAAAGCATGTGGCTTTTCAGCCGCGGATCAAAGCGCCCAAGATCCAAACCGCCGATTATCTTCTCTTTGAGCAACCGCTCATTGATCTTTGAAGGTGCCGCCTTCGTCTTCACCACGAACTCTTTGAAAAAAGGAGCTGTGAACGCCGACTGAAAACCTTTGATACGGGTCATCTGCTTTTGAGCATCATGCGACTTTTGAAGACAAAGACGTCCCACCTCTTTAAATCCCTCACGGCCCATTGCCGACAGATAGACGGCGGCCGCGACTGCGTTTAACGACTCGCTCGTGCAGATGTTCGAGGTGGCCCGCTCCCGTTTAATGTGCTGCTCGCGTGTCTGGAGCGTGAGACAGTAGCCGACTCTGCCCTGGCCATCCACGGTCGCACCGACCAGGCGGCCGGGCATTTGCCGGACATAATCTTTCTTTGTCGCAAAGAAGCCTAAATATGGCCCGCCGAAATTGATCGCATTCCCCAATCCCTGGCCCTCGCCCACCACAACATCCGCCCCCAACCGTCCGGGGGCCTCTAAGATACCAAGGCTGATCGGGTCGGCCGCTGCCACCAACAGAGCCTGGACGCCATGGACCATCGGCGCGACTGCTTCCAGATCTTCGATGCATCCGAAGAAATTCGGCGACTGGATCAGCACCGCAGCAGTATCCGGTGTAAGCGCATTCTTCAAAAACGAATAGTCCGATACGCCGTCCGCCCATGGAATCTCTACGATCTTCACCTGGCTGCCGGAGAGATACGTCCGGAGAACCGCCCGGTAGTTGGGATGGATCGCGCTCGACACGAGAATCGTGGACCTCTTCGTGATCCGTATCGCCATCATCGCCGCTTCCGCGAGAGCCGAACCGCCGTCATACAGCGAGGCGTTGGACACCTCCATGCCGGTCAGCTCGCAGATCATCGTTTGGTATTCAAACAGCGCCTGAAGCACCCCCTGGCTGATTTCAGCCTGGTACGGCGTGTAGGAGGTATAGAACTCGGACCGAAAGATCAGGTGCGACACGACCGCCGGGACAAAGTGGTCATACGCCCCGGCACCGAGAAAGCAGACATAATGATCAAGGTCCGCGTTCTGTTCGCTGACCGCCTGAAGTTCTTGGATCAATTCCATCTCGGATAGCGGCTTGGGAAGTTTCAGCGGTTTCTTTAAGCGCACTTCCTTCGGGATATCCGAAAAGAGCTCCTCCATCGAGGAAAGCCCGATCGTCTTAAGCATCGCTTCCTGGTCTTCTTTCGTATTTGGAATGTATTCCATCTCTCTCCTATTAACTTTTAACTTTTTTATAGAACGGTCGTTCCACAACCATTCCCGGGATGGTCTTCGTGCGGATCTCGATCAAGATCTCGGTGCCGATCTCGGCATACGAACTTTGAACATACCCCATTCCGATCCCTTTATTCAAGAAGGGAGAGAGATTTCCGCTGGTGACGACGCCGATTTCCTTCCCGTTCGAAAAAATCTTGCAGCCGTGGCGCGGAACCGCCTTCTGGAGCAGCTCAAAACCGATCAGCTTTTTCTTCACACCGGTCTCTTTCTGCTTGAGGAGGGCCGAACGTCCCGCAAACTCTCCCTTGTCGAAGATAATCATCTTCTCCAAACCGGCCTCAAGCGGCGTTGTGGTCTCATCAATATCGTTCCCGTAGAGATGATTCCCGGCCTCGAGCCGCAGTGTGTCTCGCGCGCCCAGACCGCAAGGCTTGATTCCGAACTCATTTCCGACCTTGATCAATGACTCCCAGACCGTCTTGGCCGAGCCGGACCCAAGATAGATCTCATATCCGATGTCGCCGGTGTAGCCGGTCTTGGCGATCAGGGCATCGAATCCGGCGACCTTGCCCTCCACAAACTGCCAGGGTTTGATCGCTTCCCGGTCAATGTCCGAGACCCTTCGAATCACCTCACCCGCCTGCGGACCCTGCAGCGCAAGCTGGGACATGTCGTATGTAAGATCCAGAAGCTTGGCCGGATGCGTTCCGATATGGGACTGTATCCATTCAATATCTTTCTGCGTGTTGCTCGCGTTGATGCATAACATGAATCGTTCGGGTGATCGCCGATAAACGACAATGTCGTCAAGGATCATCCCGTCCTCATTTAAAAGAACAGAGTAGCGTGCAGATCCGATCTTAAATGTCCGTACATCGTTGGGGAGAAGCGCCTGAAGCAGCGTCTCGGCGCCCTTTCCCTCAAGACTTGCCCGTCCCAGGTGGCTGACATCAAACAGGCCGACCCCTTCGCGCACCGCCCGATGTTCTTCAACCGTTCCGGTGTAAGAGAGCGGCATTTCCCAGCCCGCAAAATCAACCATCTTGGCCCCAAGCTGTTTATGGATTTCGTATAATGCGGTGTGCTTCACAGCGATATCACTCTTCTCCCAAATAGGCGGCCTTCACCTTCGGGTCCTGGAGCAACACTCTGGCCTCATTTTCCATCACGATCCGTCCTGTTTCCATTACATATCCCCGGTGGGCCAGTTGCAGCGCGGCCCGCGCATTCTGCTCGACCAACAGAATCGTCCTCCCCTCTCGATTGATCCTCCGAATGATCTCAAAGATCTTTTTCATCACGATCGGCGCCAGGCCCAGCGAAGGCTCGTCCATCAACAAAAGCTTTGGCCGTGCCATCAACGCTCGCCCGATCGCAAGCATCTGTTGTTCGCCGCCGCTCAAGGTTCCGCCAAGCTGCGCCTTCCGCTCGGATAGGATCGGAAAATGACTAAACACCTCGTCCAACCCTTCGGCCACCGCACTGTTAACTTTTAAACCGAAAGCGCCCATCTCGAGATTCTCCAGCACGGTCAGCTTCGGAAATATCCGCCGGCCCTCCGGAACTTGAGAGATGCCCATCCGAGTAATCTTGTGGGGAGGCCAGCCGACAATGCTGATCCCCTCAAAATCGATCCGGCCTTGACTGGGTTTCAAGATTCCGGAAATCGTCATCAGGGTTGTACTCTTTCCGGCCCCATTGGCTCCGATCAGGCCCACAATCTCTCCGGGCCTCACTTCCAATGAAATGCCTTTTAATGCCTCGATCGGTCCATACCGGGTATGCACCGCTTCGAGTTTAAGCATCCGGGTCCACACTCCCAAGATAGGCCTCGACCACCTTGGGATCTCGTTGAATCTGTTGGGGCCTCCCCTCTGCAATCTTGACCCCATGATCCAGGACGATCACACAATCCGAGATACCCATCACCAACCTCATGTCATGCTCGATCAGGAGAATGGTGATCCCTTTTTCCCGGATCGTCTGCACCAGACGCATGAGTTGCTCTGTCTCGGCCGGGTTCATCCCGGCCGCAGGCTCATCCAGCAACAACAGGGCTGGATCGGAGGCCAATGCCCGTGCAATCTCCAATCGCCGCTGGTCTCCATACGATAGAGTCCGAGCCTTCTGATAAGCCCGATCCTCCAGGCCGATAAATTCAAGCAGCGACCCGGCCTTGTGACGAATGGCCGCTTCTTCCTGTTTTACCTCCCGGCCCCGAATCAACGCCCCCCACACGCCGGTACGCATCCGGCAATGTGCCCCGGCCATGACATTCTCAAGCACGGTCATCTCGGAGAACAATCGGACCCCTTGAAAGGTCCGGGCCATTCCAAGTTCTACCCGACGGTGAGGAGAAAAGCCCAAAACCGTCTCGCCCTGGAATCGGACTTTTCCGGACGTCGGTGAATGAAGACCGGTGATGCAGTTAAAAAGCGTGGTCTTCCCGGCGCCGTTCGGACCGATGAGCCCGACGACCGCCCCAGATTCAACCGTGAAGTCGATCGAGTCCAACGCTGTCAGACCGCCGAACTCTTTGCTTAAATCCTGAACCTCAAGCAGACTCATCTCTGATGCCACCCAGCAAGCCCTGGGGTCGAAAGAGCATCATCCCGACCAGGGCTGCGCCGAAAAAAAGCATTCGGTAATCCTGGAATCCCCGCAGGAGCTCAGGGAGGATCACGAGGGTCAAGGCACCCAGAATGACCCCCGGAATACTCCCCAGTCCTCCCAACACCACCATTGAAAGAACAATCACCGATTCGAAAAATGTGAAGCTTTCAGGTGAAACAAACGCAAACTTTCCTGCAAAGAAAACTCCGGCAATCCCGGCCCAGGTCGCACCCAACGCAAACGCAAGGATCTTGAGCCGCATCGTATCCATGCCCATCGACTCGGCTGCGGTTTCATCCTCCCGGATCGCCATCCATGCCCGGCCGATGCGGGACCGACTGAGTCGCCAAACCGCAAAAATCGTGATCAGGTCGATCACCAAGATGAGGTAATAAAAATGAATCGGCTGACTAAAAACAAAACTTCCGATTGCCGGTCGGCCGATGCCGAGAATACCGTTGGGGCCCCTCGTGACACTATCCCAGTTATTCAAAACAAGATGAACAATTTGGATAAACCCCAATGTCACAATGGCAAGATAATCTCCCCGAAGGCGCAGCGTGATCACACCCAGCGCCACCCCCAAGGCAGCCGCAGCGAGGCCGCCCAAAGGCAAGGCCAACCAGAAAGAAATGCCGAACCGTGTCGAGAGCAGAGCATAGAGGTAGGCGCCGACCGCATAGAACGACACATAACCCAGATCCAAAAGTCCGGCGAGACCCACCACGATGTTAAGCCCAAGGGCCAAGACGATATAGATTCCGGCAAGAGTCAAAACATCAAGATCGTAATTGTTCAGGAACAGCGGTGTAATGACCAGAACCGCAAAGGCCGCGCCGATTAGAATCATCCGTGGAAAGCGCTTGCCTTCCATCGCGAATTTACCGAGTGTGTTCGCGAGCTGAAGCCGCGGTGCTTGAAAAACCCGCCGGATCGGGAGATCGGCCCGCGTCAGGGCTACCCAAAGAAGGCCCACCACAAAGACAGAAGCCGTGAACAGCCCGGCCCGAGGCCAGCCCATCAACGGCCAGCCCAGGACGCCAAGCCAGATTGCCGCGAACAAGACCCGTTTTGTTTGCTGCCGGGTCATATCAGTAGTAATCGCACTTTTTAGTCAATCCTACATCTAAGATCAACAACCACAACTTCACGATAAACAGCGGCTTCCGAACGAATTACACTTTCTCGGGCAGTCGTTCACCCAGAAGGCCGGTCGGTCGGAAGATCAACACGACTATGAGGATCAAAAAGGCAAAGACATCTTTGTACTCGCTGGAAAGGTAGCTCGCCCCCAAGCTCTCTACCAGACCCAGCACAAACCCGCCCAGCATCGCACCCAGGATATTACCGATGCCGCCCAGCACCGCCGCCGTGAAGGCCTTGATCCCTGCCACATATCCGATGGAAAAATTGACCAATCCGTAGTACATCGCGACCATCACGCCGGCCGATGCCGCCAGGACCGAACCGATGATGAAAGTGACGCTGATCACTAAGTCAATACTAATGCCCAGCAGACTGGCCATCTTCTGGTCCTGGGCCGTAGCACGTATCGCCTTGCCGAGCCGGGTCCGATTCACAAAGAGTTGAAGCCCGATCATTAAGCTGATCGAGGTCAGAAGGATAAAAATCTGAAGGTAGCTGATCGGTGTGCCCATCAGCACAATTCCTCCGGAGAGAAGGATATGCGGAAAAACCTTGTCCGCCGAGCCCTGTGTCAGCATGACATAGTTCTGGAGGAAAATGGACATACCGATCGCCGAGATCAGAGGAGCCAGTCGGTGGACATGACGCAGCGGACGATAAGCGATCTTCTCCAACGTAAACCCGTACGCGCCGCAGTAGAGGGCGGACAGGACAAACACCATCGCGAGAGAGAGAAGAAGATGGTCTACAGTCAGGCCCCACTGGGTAAAAATTCCAAGGAAAATAATGCCAAGATAGGCCCCGATCATGTAGATTTCGCCGTGGGCAAAATTGATCAGTTCCAGGATTCCGTAGACCATCGTGTAGCCCAGAGCGATGAGCGCATAGACCGCACCGAGCGTGACGCCGTTGACGAGTTGCTGAAGGAGCATTAATCGTGATCCAGAAGATAGAATGCCTTTGACGGATATGGAAGCACGCCTAAGGAGGTAACAATCTAAGAAATTTAAAGTTTCGACATCTTAGCAAAGAGCGAAAAGAACTGTCAACAGCATTCTCGCTGGACTTTTGGAAGATTCGCGAAACCTTCGGTTAGGCAGAGATGCGTCGTTAGCAGATCAGAAGAGGTCAGCAGGATGTTCTTTATTTCAATTCCTTTGGTTCGCCCAGCAGGAAGCCTTGGACAAGATAGTTTCCAGTCTCTTTAGCCACCCTTAATTCCTTCTCCGTCTCAATTCCTTCGGCAATAATGCCCTCTTTGGAATAGTTTTGAAAGGCAAGGACCAAATCCTTCAGAAACTTGCCGAATTGCTCAGAAGTCACGGCCTGGACAATCGTCGATCGGTCCAGCTTGATGTATTCCGGTAGGAGTCGAGCAACAAATGGCAATGATATAAAACCCGCTCCAAAATCATCAATGGCAAATTTAAACCCCCGGGCTCGCCACCTCTGGACCGTTTCCAGAACCTTTTCTATGTCCAACAGGGCTTCGGACTCCGAGATTTCCAATATGACCGCTGTTCTGCCGAGAGAGGGAATGGTTTTTATGCCATTGAGTACTTCAAAATCGACATTGAGGAATACCTTCTGTAATCCGAGTTCCTCGGCTTTTTTAAGCTGCATCTTAAAACAAAGGCTCTTTAATTCTTTCAGTTGTCCAACGGCCTGGTATCTTTTGAATAGATCGAGGATCTGTAGCTTGTCTTGAGGGTCACGGCTCAAGGCCTCATAGCCCAATATCTTTTGGGACCGGGTATCAAAGATGGGCTGGAATACAATTTTAACCGCCGATTCATCGAGGCGATATTCCTCCTGGCCGACATGAATTTTATCTCCCCCCTTTTTAGCAATGTACAAAGCCCGGTCTGCCATTCGGATGAGCTCATCGGTATTGCTGCCGTGTTCAGGGTACAGAGCAACACCGATGCAAATATCCAAGGGCATGTTATTTTTTTCTCCAATGCCGACGGTTTTATTCCGAATCCGGTTTGCGGCAATCATCAGTCCTTCGCGAGTCACATTGGATAGCACGACGACAATTTCGTCTCCACCCCATCGGCACACCAAGTCGATCCCGCGAGTGGCTTCTTCAATTCCTTGTGACACTTTTTTTAATACCTCGTCTCCGGCTTGATGCCCTTGGTTGTCGTTAATGGCTTTAAAATTGTCGACATCGCATAGCAAAATCGCTAATGTCTCGCGATTACGGTCTGCCCGCAGAATTTCCTCTTTTATCCGTTCTTCGAAATAGTAGCGATTATACAGACCGGTCAGGGAATCGCGCATTGCATGTATTTCAAATATTTTCTTTACGTGTTTGAAGGTGCGACGAGAATGGAGAACATAAGCACTAAAGAGAATCGTCAGGACGGATAAACCGCCCAAGGCTTTGTAGGCCGTGGAGTCTAAGCCGTCAGAACGGGCATGGGACTCGCTCACGATCACAAAGTAGGTGGCAACTAAAATGCCTGCATAGAGTATCAAAAGGCTCAGCGTCAAAAACCATAGGTGTGACTCTTTCCGTTCGATGATGCTTAAATTCTCCGCTGCGGCATTTTTCATAGACTCACTGATTCCAACCGTTGGGTTTCAAGTTCCAGTCTTAGTTACTTTTGTGTAAGTATATCAGTTATATAGTTCTCGTCAAGGAAGAAGTGACATCCTCAGCAACTTTCCTTATTGTCAACATCATGATGTCGTGATAGGATTAGGCCGCTTCTATTAAACCCGAGAGGGCCCCTTGGCACGACAAAAAAAATACTGGCTGATGAAGTCCGAGCCGGATGTATTCTCGATCCGGGACTTAAAGGCCAGCAAGGTCACCTGCTGGGATGGGGTGCGAAACTATCAGGCCCGGAACTACATGCGGGATGAAATGAAACCCGGTGACGGGGTTCTGTTCTATCATAGCAGCAGCGAGCCCAGCGGCATCGCCGGCATTTCCGAAGTGGTCAAAGAGGGTTATCCGGACTACACCGCCTTCGACCCGAAAGATGTCCACTACGATCCTAAGAGCGACCCCCAAAACCCAACTTGGTACATGGTAGATGTAAAGTTTGTAAGGGCTTTCAAATCCGTCATCCCGCTTTCAACGCTTCGCAAGACACCGGGCCTGAGAGACATGCTCCTGCTCCGTCATGGCCGACTCTCCGTTCAACCGGTAACGGCGAAGCAGTGGGAGATTATCTTGAGTGTAGAAGGCAAGGTTTAATCTGCCCTACCGTATCGGCTGTTTAAAATAACGGTACTGTTGTATGATAATCCTGATAACAAGGTCTTGTTAATAACTGGCTTTCAACCCGGAGATAAAAGATGTCTTACAATGAGAATATCGGACGAAAAGTGCATTTCTTTTATTGGATCTTGGCGATCTTTGTTATATCGGTGTGCGCGATGCTTCCGGGCGGGATACAGGCAGAAGAATCAAAAGAGGTCAAAGCGGATGGAAAGAAACTGAAGAAACTAGGGATGGTCGATCCTGAGAAGTACGTCTCGAAATCGCTTGTTTTTAGTCCGGATGGGCGCCATGCCATCTGGCTGAATCGATCAAATGACCAATATCAACTATTGTTGGATGGAACTCCCGGTCCCTCATTTGAGGGAATCTACCGGCCTCCCGTTGTTCTGAGTCCGGATGGTCGGCGTTTGTTTTTCATTTTGGAAAATAAAACAGACCACCATTTATCCGTTGTCACTGACGGAACCATCGGTCCGGGGTTTGATACCATACTTTCTGGAACGCCGCTCTTTAGCCCGGATAGTCGTCACATCGCTTACGCCGGGGATCTTCAAGAAAAGCAT
>Ga0335085_10009864_pt1 | contig 14344 bp, 12 predicted proteins | sample Lox_Sample_45_FD_206712 | JGI IMG/M metagenome (GOLD analysis project Ga0335085, IMG submission 206712) | Soil microbial communities from Loxahatchee National Wildlife Refuge, Florida, United States - Lox_Sample_4.5 | ecosystem: Environmental > Terrestrial > Soil > Wetlands | place: USA...
AATCGCCGCTGGCGCCTTGTGGTAGGCGCCGTCCTTCATGATCATCTTCAGGCGATCCTTGTCCTGGAGGATCGTGACGTCGGCGGTCGGATCGCCGTCGACGAGCAGCAGATCGGCGAGATAGCCCTCGCGGACCAGCCCGAGCTCGTCGCCCATGCCCATGATCTCGCCGCCCCATTTCGTCGCGGCCATCAGCGCCTGAGCGGGCGTAAAACCGAAATCCTCGACGAAGTATTGAAGGTCGCGGGCGTTGCGGCCGATCGGCGTGTGCGGGAAGCCGTAATCGCCGCCCGGCAGCACGCGCACGCCGCGGTGCATCAGCTCGGGCACGAGCGCGCGCTGGAGCGCCAGGATCTTGTGGCCGCGCTGCACCAGCGGCTCGGGCAGGTTGAGTGAGGGGTCGGCATGGATCGCGCCATGCGCCAGTCCCACCGCCGGCGCGACGAAAATCTCGGATTTCTTTGCCTCCAGCATGTCGAGCGCTTCGCCATCGGCGTAGCTGCAATGGTAGAGGACGCGGAAGCCGTGTTTGAGGCCGAGCTTCACCGCCGCCGCCGCTTGCGCATGGCAGGCGAGCCAGATGTCCTGCTTCCTCGCCTCGTCGCCGGCGGCCGCGATCTCGTCCTCGTCATAGGCGAGCTCCTGCGAGCCGTTGGGGGTGAAATTGTCGTCGCCCGAGAGGAGCAGCTTGATCGAATCGAGCCCGAGCTCGGCGCAATTCTTGATGTAGGCGCGCATCGCCGCGGCGCCGCGCCCGTGGCCTTCGTCATGGGTTTGCGGAATACCGAAGACCGCGCCCGGGGCGCGCTCGATCGACGAAGCTTTGAGCCGCGGCCCGGGCAGCCAGCCGGCATCGATCTCGTCGCGGATCGCGATTTCGAAGCGCGTGCCGAGCGAGCCGGCGGAATAGGCGCTAGTAAAGCCGTGATCGAGGGTGATCCGCGCATTGCGCGCGGTGATCAGCAGATGCTCCTCGGGCGGGATCGTCCGATCGAGGATGATGCGGTCATAGGCGCAGGGCCAGGAGAGATGCGCATGCGCCTCGACCATGCCCGGCATCAGCACCGCGCCGCCGCCATCGACCACCGTCGCGCTGGCCCGGTCGAGCCGCGCGGGCGCCGGCGCCACCACTGCGATACGGATGCCCTCGACCCGCACCTCGCCGGGATAGGGCCGCGTGCCGGTGCCGTCGAAAATTCGGATATTCGTAAAAACGATCGGAGCCGCCATGTCTCGCCTCCCAAACCCTATGCTCCGCCGAGCATAGCGCCTGAACGCGCATTAACCGAGCCGCGACAACCGGTCCCATCGGCGGGGCTGGCAGCGGTCAGCATTCGGTCTATAATTATGACGCCGGCTCGGGGGCGGCCGGGTGGAGTCGCTTAAGCGATGGATTACGAAGGCTTTTTCAAGACGCGACTCGATGCGTTGCGGGCCGAAGGCCGGTACCGGGTCTTCGCCGATCTCGAGCGCAAAGCAGGCGCTTTCCCGCGCGCCCACGACCACGCGAATGGCCGCGAAATCACCGTCTGGTGCTCCAACGACTATATCGGCATGGGCCAGCATCCGGATGTTCGCGCCGCGATGCATGATGCGATCGAGAAAGCCGGCGCCGGCGCCGGCGGCACGCGCAATATCTCGGGCACGACCCATTACCACGTGCTACTGGAGCAAGAGCTTGCCGCGCTCCACAACAAGCCGGCGGCGCTGGTCTTCACCTCGGGCTACGTTGCGAACGAGGCGGCACTCGCCACCCTCGCGAGCCAGATGCCGAATTGCGTGGTGCTGTCCGACGCGCTCAACCACGCCTCGATGATTCAAGGCATCCGCCACGGTCGCACCGAGAAGCAGATCTTCAACCACAACGACCCGGCCGATCTCGCCAAGCGCCTCGCCGCGATCGAGCCCGGCCGGCCGAAGCTCGTCGCCTTCGAATCCGTCTATTCGATGGACGGCGACATTGCGCCGATCGGCGAGCTCTGCGACGTGGCGCATCGCTACGGCGCTCTCACCTATCTCGACGAGGTGCATGCGGTCGGCCTCTACGGCCCGACCGGCGCCGGCATCGCAGAGCGCGACGGCGTCGAGGGCAAGGTCGACATCATCCAGGGCACGTTGGCCAAGGCGTTCGGCCTGATCGGCGGCTATGTCGCGACGTCGAGCAACATCGTCGATTTCATCCGCAGCCATGCGCCGGGCTTCATCTTCACCACCTCGCTGCCGCCCGCGATCTGCGCCGGCGCGGTCGCCAGCATCCGCCACGTGAAGGACGCCAACGCGCTGCGCGCCAGGCATCAGGAGCGCGCGGCGACGGTGAAGCGCAAGCTCAAAGAGGCGAACCTGCCGGTGATGCCCTCGCAAAGCCACATCGTGCCGGTGCTGGTCGGCGATGCGCGGCTCTGCAAAGAGGCGAGCGACGAGCTGATGGATCGCCACGCGATCTATGTGCAGCCGATCAACTTCCCCACCGTGCCGCATGGCACCGAGCGCCTGCGCCTGACGCCGACGCCCCAACATTCCGACGCCGACATCGACCGGCTCGTCGCCGCGCTCAGCGATGTGTGGTCGCGGTTGCCGATCCGCCGCGTCGCGTAGCGCCGCCTACTCGCCTTCCCAATAATCGAGGCTTGCGCCGGTGCGCGCGAGGAAACGCACGCCTTGCGGCTTGCCGTCGGGTCCTGGGAATTCGGCATAGATGCCGGTCTTGTTGGAATCGGGGTAATCGACGACTTCCGGCGACAGCTTCGTGCTGATCGCGAGATATTTGAGCTCCGCGCTGGGCGAGGTGTTGCGGATCTGATGCGCGGTCTCGGGACCGCCCGGCGGACACGCGATCACGTCGCCGCGCTTCACCGCGTGGCGCTCGGTGCCGACGATGAGCTCACCCTCGCCTTCGATGATGAAGAACATCTCCTCGTTGACGCGGTGGCTATGGCGCGGAAACGCGCGCTTGCCCGGCGGCACGATGGTGAGGTTATAGCCGAGCTTCTGCGCGCCGACATGGGGCGAGATCGCGCCGAGCCGCGCCTCGTAGCTTTCATCGGGCCGCGTCGCGCCGATCGCCTGGCCCTTGTGGCCGACTTCGCGGAATTCGGTGACATCGGCGATGTTGAAGACCGAACGGGCCATCGCGCGCCTCCCTCGGAAATGATGGGCTCAGAAGAGGTGCTGTCCGCCGGTGATGAAAATCTCGGTGCCCGTCACATAGGACGAATCCGGCGAGCACAGGTAGAAGATCGTCGAGGCGACCTCGTCGGGCTTGCCGAGCCGGCGCTGCGGGATGCGCGGGATCAGCGTCTCGGTCTCGGGCGAGAGCATCGCCGTCTCGATCTCGCCCGGCGCGACCGCGTTGACGCGGATGCCGCGCTGCGCGAGCTCCGCCGCCATCTCGCGCGTCAGATCGGAGAGTGCCGCTTTCGAGGTCGAATAGGCCGAGCCGGCGAAAGGATGCACTGCGTGGCCGGCGATCGAAGTGACGTTGACGACCGAGCCCTTGGCGCGCGTCAGCGGATCGATAAGGCCGCGTACGAGACGCAGCGGGGTGAAGAAATTGAGCTGGAACACTTCATGCCAATCGGCGACGTCGCCGTTGAGCACGCCGAGCCGCTCATGCGTTGTCGTCTTCGGCGAGACACCGGCATTGTTGACGAGCGCGTCGAGTCCGCCGCCGGCAAGCAATTCGCTCACTTCGGCGATGAAGCGATCGACTTGCTTGGTATCGGCAAGATCGGCGGGGATGTGATGCGTCCAATTCGGATCGCGCTTGCATTCGGCGGGCACCGCCTCGCGCGAGGTGGTGATGATCTGCCAGCCGGCATTGGAAAAGCGCTGCACCGTCGCATGGCCGATACCGCGGCTGGCGCCGGTAAGGAGCAGGGTCTTGCGGTCACTGTTCGGCAACTGGGTCATGGGAACAGCCTTTCGGTGCGCCACCCCTCGCCTGCGCCGTTGTCTCGGCGATAGACGAAGCGGTCATGGAGACGAAACGGACGATCCTCCCAGAACTCGAAGTAGTGTGGCACGACACGGTAGCCTGTCCAATAGGACGGACGCGGCACCGGCGCCCCGGCAAAACGCGCATCCGCCGCGCGATCGAGCTTCTCGAGCTCGGCGCGCTCGCCATAAGGCCGCGACTGCGCCGAAGCCCAGGCGCCGGTCTGCGCGCCGCGCGGGCGGGAGGCGAAATAGGCGTCGGCCTCGGCGTCCGTGACGAATTCGGCCCGGCCCTCAATGCGAAGCTGGCGCAGCAGCGCCTTCCAATGAAAGCACAGCGCGACACGCGGATTGGCGGCGATCTCCTCGCCCTTGCGGCTTTCGATATTCGTGTAGAAGACGAAGCCGCGGCGGTCATAATCCTTGAGCAGGACGAGTCGGCTCGAGGGCACGCCATCCGGAGTCGCGGTCGCGACACTCATCGCCTCGGGCAGGCTCGGCTCCTTCGCCTTGGCCTCGGCGAACCAGCGGGCGAAATGCTCGAACGGCGCATCAGCGGGCACAACGCTCATCTCGCGGCAGGATAATGCGCGGCGTGCAACGATTCAAACCTTAGGGCCGTTGCTGCCACGCATTGTTCCGGGCAAAATGTGACAAATGCGAGACCCTTATACTGTGCTGGGCGTCGGGCGCGACGCCTCGGAAGACGAGATCAAGCGCGCTTACCGCAAGCTCGCGAAAAAGCTCCACCCCGATCTCAATCCCGGCAAGAAAGCGATCGAGGCGCAGTTCAAGGAAGTCACCGCCGCTTATGATTTCCTGAGCGATGCGCAAAAACGCGCGCGCTACGACCGCGGCGAGATCGGCCCGGACGGCGCCGAGAAGATGCAATTCCGCCACCACCCCGGCGGTTTCGGCGGCGGGCCGTTCGGCGGCGGCTTCGCCGGCGCGGGTCCGCGCGGCCGCGCCCATCCGGGCACCGGGGCGCGAGCCGGCGCGGCTGGTGGCGGCTTCGGCGCCGGGCTCGACGACATGATCGCCGAATTCCTCGGCCGTGGCCGCAAAGGCGGCGCATCGGCCGAGCGACCGGCGCAAAAGATCAAACTCGGCTTCCTCGAAGCGGCGCGCGGCGGCAAGCATCGCGTCACCTTCTCCGATGGCCGCAACATCGATATCTCAATCCCGGCCGGCATCGAGGCGGGGCAGACGCTGCGTCTCAAGGACGCAAAGGCCGGCGAGATCTATCTCGAGATCGAGATCGAGCCGCACCCGCTCTTCACCCGGAAGGATAAGGACATCCATGTCGATGTCCCCGTGACCCTGGTGGAGGCTGTCCTCGGCGCGACCATCACCGTGCCGACAATTCACGGGGCCGTGGCGCTGAAAGTGCCGCGCGGCTCCAACAGCGGCGCGACGTTGCGTCTCAAGGGAAAGGGCATCACGGCTAACGGCAGCAGCGGCGACCAGCTCGTCAAGCTGCGCGTCACCCTGCCCGATCCGCCGGACCCTGAATTGGTTAAATTCCTCGAGCGGTGGGCACAGGGCCACGCTTATGAGGTGCGCGGCAAGATGGGCGACGAGTAAAGCACTCAAGCACCTCGACTTTGAGGTCAGGCTTGGCCGGCCAAAAGGCCGCTTATTTATATAAGTTTATATGGTTGCGTCGCGCTGGACGCGCGGCGCCCCTACGCTTTAAACTAGCTACTGTAGAAGGGCCGTTTCGAACGGCGCCGACGACGAGCTTTCTGGGGAGCCGCCATGACCGCTTTGCAAGATTCGGAGATTCTGACCCGCGTCGGTCCCGGCACGCCGATGGGCAATCTCATGCGCCATTATTGGCTGCCGGCGCTCAAATCCTCCGAGCTCAAAGCCGATGGCGATCCCGTGCGCTTCCTGCTCCTCGGCGAGCGGCTCCTCGCCTTCCGCGACACATCAGGCCGCGTCGGCGTCATGGATCATCGCTGCCCGCATCGCTGCGCTTCGCTGTTCCTCGGCCGCAACGAGGAGAACGGCATCCGCTGCGTCTATCACGGCTGGAAATACGACGTTGACGGCAATTGCGTCGACCAACCCAACCTGCCGCCGAGCAAGCAATTCCTCGATCGGGTCCACGCGAAAGCCTACAAGGCGCGCGAGCGCAACGGCATCGTCTATGTCTATATGGGCAACGCCGCGCAGGTGCCGGATCTGCCCGACATCGCCGCGACTCATATCCCCGAAGAGGATGCCGAGATCACCTTCATCGTGCGCAACTGCAACTGGCTGCAGGGCATGGAAGGCGATATCGACACCTCGCATCTCAACTTCCTGCATTTCGGCTCGATGGGGCCGAGCGAGTTCGGCCCGACCGATCAGAACCGCTTCGGCGCGCTGCATCGCGATCCCGACTACAAGACCGACGATACCGAGCTCGGCACGATCTACGGCGCTTTCCGCCCCGCCGATGCCGGCAACACCTATTGGCGTGTGGCGCATTTCCTCTTCCCGTGCTGGACGCTCGCGCCCTTCATCCAGTTCGAGCATTACCGCATCGCCCGCGCCTGGGTGCCGCTCGACGACACGCACATGATGTTCATCATGATCGGCCCGAAGGAAGGCAACGGCTCGACCCGGGACCAAATCGAGATGCAGCCGAACTCGAGCGATTGGCTCGGCCGCTGGCGCTCGGTGCAACATCAAGGCAACGACTATCTCATCGACCGCGCGCTGCAGCGTAAATCGAGCTTCACCGGGATTGAGCACATCCACATCCAGGATCAGGCGGTCACCGAAAGCATGGGCGATATCAGCGATCACGATTTCGAGCATCTCGCGATCAGCGATCGCATGATCATGGTGACGCGGCGCCGCATCCTGCAGGCGGCGAAGGACCTCGCCGAGAAAGGCACGCTGCCACCGGGCGCGACCACGCCCGATGCCTACGGCCGCGTGCGCGGCGGCTATTTCACCGCGCCCGACAGCCGACCCTGGCCCGAGGTCTATCACCAGCAACTCGCCTCGGTGGGCAACCGCGGCACGACCGAAGCGGCCGAATAGTTCAGAAAACGACCGATAACCGTTCCGTTCAGGGAGATTTCGCCATGAAACAGGCTTTGTTTGCGGCGGCGGTCACGCTCGCCTCGGTGACGCTCGCCGGTGCGGCCTTTGCCGCCGGTAAATACGATCAGGGCGCCACCGATACCTCGATCAAGATCGGCAACACCTTCCCTTATTCCGGCCCCGTCTCGGTCACCGCGCCGCAAGTCCGGCAGATGAAGGCCTATTTCGATTATCTCAATGCCGAAAAGGGCGGCATCAACGGCCGCAAGATCGATTTCGTCAGCCTCGATGACGGTTATCAGCCGCCGAAGACGGTCGAGCTGACGCGGCGCCTCGTCGAGCAGGACAAGGTCCTGCTCATGTTCGGCTCGGAAGGCACGCCGACCCAGATCGCGGTCGAGCCCTATCTCAACAGCCGCAAGATCCCGCAGCTTTTCGTGCTGACCGGATCGAACAGCCTGATCGATCCGAAGAAATATCCTTATACGGTCGCGACCGGGTCGAGCTACGGCTTCGAGGGCCTGGTCTGGGCGAAATACATTCTCGCCGAACGACCGAATGCCAAGATCGGCATCTTCTATCAGGATGACGATTTCGGCAGCGACCACATCACCGGCTTCATGGCGGCGCTCGGCGACAAGAACAAAGGCATGGTCGTCGCGAAGGCGAGCTATGCCGTGACCGATCCGACCGTCACCTCGCAGATCATCTCGCTGAAGAGCGCCGGCGCCGACACCTTCGTGCTCTTCGCGCAAAGCCGCGCCGCGGCGCAGGCGATCTCGGTTGCGCGCGATCAGGCCGGGCCCGATGCGATGATCTTCGTGCCCTATGTCTCGAGCGCCATGAGCGTGCTCGGCGCGGTCGGCAACGACAAGCTCAAAGGCGTATTGTCGACCGACACCGTCAAGGACACGACCGACCCGGCTTGGGCCAATGACCAGGGCGTCAAGGACTACATCGCCCTCATCGAGAAATACGTGCCCGAATCCGACCGCGCGAGCGACCGCTCCTCGGCCGGCGGGTACACCGCGGCGCAGGCCATGGCCGAGGTGCTCCGCCGCGCCGGCGACGATCTGACCCGCGAGAACATCATGAAGATCGTCAAGAACATGGATCACTGGAGCTTCCCGATCTATCTGCCGGGCATCAGCCTCACCACCACGCCTGACCGGCTTTTCCCGATGACGATCACGCAGATGAAACGCTTCAACGGCACGCGTTGGGAAATGATCGGCAAGCCGATCTCGGAATAAGCCCTTCGGCACCCTGCCTTCCCGCGCCACCGCCTACCGTGTAGGATGCGCGGGAAGGATCACTTTCACATAGCGATGGGTGCATGACCGAGATTAAGCCCCTTATGGCGGGCAAGCGGGGCCTTATTATGGGCGTCGCCAACGAGCGCTCGATCGCCTGGGCGATCGCGCAAGCGGTTCATGCACAGGGCGCCGAGCTCGCCTTCACCTATCAGGGCGACGCTTTCGGCAAGCGCGTGAAGCCGCTCGCCGAAACCGTCGGCAGCGACATCGTGCTCGATTGCGACGTCACCAACGAGGCCAGCCTCGACAATGCCTTCGCGGCGCTGAAAGAGCGCTGGGGCCGGCTCGATTTTCTCGTCCATGCGATCGCCTTCTCCGATCCCAGCGAGCTGAAGGGCAAATACGTCGACACGACGCGCGCGAATTTCCTGCGCAGCATGGACATTTCGTGCTTCTCGTTCACCGACGCGGTGCGGCGCGCCTCGGCGTTGATGACCGAAGGCGGCAGCGCCGTGACTCTGAGCTATTTCGGCGCCGAGCGCGTGATGCCGCATTACAACGTCATGGGCGTGTGCAAGGCCGCGCTCGAGGCGAGCGTGCGCTATCTCTCCGTCGACCTCGGCGGTCAGGGCATCCGCATCAACGCGATCTCGGCCGGGCCGATCAAGACGCTCGCCGCCTCGGGCATCGGCGATTTCCGCTACATCCTCAAATGGAACCAGTACAACTCGCCGCTGAAGCGCAACGTCGCGCTTGAGGATGTCGGCGGCGCCGGGCTCTATCTGCTGAGCCCTTTGAGCGCGGGCGTCACCGGCGAGGTGCATCACGTCGATTGCGGCTATCACGTCGTCGGCATGAAAGCGGTCGACGCGCCCGATATCTCCGTCGTCTAAGGCACCGCCCGTGGCCGGCAACAGCTTCGGCACGATCTTCCGCTATACGAGCTGGGGCGAGAGCCACGGGCCGGCGATCGGCTGCGTCGTCGACGGCGTGCCGCCGCTCATCCCGCTGAGCGAGCCCGATATCCAGCAATATCTCGACAAGCGCCGTCCCGGCCAGAACCGCTTCACGACCCAGCGGCAAGAGCCCGACAAGGTGAAAATCCTGTCCGGCGTGTTTGAGGGCAAAACCACCGGCACGCCGATCGGCCTCCTGATCGAGAACGAAGACCAGCGCTCCAAGGATTACGAGGCGATCAAGGACAGTTTCCGTCCCGGCCATGCCGATTACACCTATTGGACCAAATACGGCATCCGCGATTATCGCGGCGGCGGTCGCTCCTCGGCCCGCGAGACGGCGATGCGCGTCGCGGCCGGCGCGATCGGCCGCAAGATCCTCGGCGAAGGTATCCGCATTCGCGGCGCGCTCGTGCAGATGGGACCGCACAAGATCGATCGCGCCAAATGGGATTGGAGTGCCATCGAGGACAATCCTTTCTGGTGTCCCGATCGCCAGATGGCGCAGCAATGGGAAGGCTTCCTCGACGGCGTGCGCAAGGCCGGCAATTCGGTCGGCGCGGTGATCGAAGTGATCGCCGAAGGCGTGCCAGCCGGTTGGGGCGATCCGATCTATGGCAAGCTCGATGCCGATCTCGCCGGCGCGATGATGGGCATCAACGCGGTCAAAGCCGTCGAGATTGGTGCCGGGCTCGCCGCCGCCGCGCTCACCGGCGCGGAGAACGCCGACGAGATGCGCATGAAGGACGGCAAAGTCGAGTTCCTCTCGAACAATGCCGGCGGCATCCTGGGTGGCATCTCCACCGGCCAGGACATCGTCGTGCGCTTCGCGGTGAAGCCGACGAGCTCGATCCTCTTGCCGAAGAAAAGCGTCGACGCGAAGGGCAAGGAAATCGAGGTTCAGACGAAGGGCCGCCACGATCCCTGCGTCGGCATCCGCGCCGTGCCGGTCGGCGAAGCGATGATGGCGGCGGTGCTCGCCGATCACATGCTGCGCCATCGCGCACAAATCGGCTGAGGCGATGCGGACGGTCTGGCGCGTCATCGTCGGCTTCTTCGCGATCCTCGGCGTCATGCTCTTTCTGGCCATTGGCGGCAGCATCGCGATCTTCGCCATCGCGCAATCGCGCGGCCCGCATATCGGCGACGGCACGATCCTCACCCTTGACCTGACGCAAGCCCTGCCCGACCAGGCGCCCGATAGCGGCATCGAGCACCTGCTCTATCCCAACCGCCTGACCCTGATCGAGGCGCTCAACACGATCGAGCGCGCCGGCAACGATACGCGCGTCACCGGCCTCGTCGCGCGCATCGGCGACAGCAATATGGGCCTTGCCGAGGTTGAAGAGCTGCGCGACGCGATCGCCGCCTTCCGTGCCAAGGGCAAGCGCGCCGTCGCCTATAGCGATACGTTCGGCGAGCTCGGCTCGGGCACGCATAGCTATTACCTCGCCGCCGCCTTCAACGAGATCTGGCTGCAGCAGATGGGGACCCTCGGCCTTGTCGGGCTGCGCATCGAGCTGCCCTATTTCCGCGGGACGCTGGATATGTTGGGCATTACACCCAGCGTCGAGCATCGCGAAGAATATAAAGACGCGGCGAATATGTTCACCGAGAGACAGATGACCGATGCCGAGCGCGAGGAGCTGCAGGCGCTGCTCGATTCGATCAACGCCCAGATGATCGCCGACATCGCCAAGGACCGGAAGATCGATCCGGCGGCGCTGAAAGAGGTGATCGACCGCGCGCCGCTCTTGACCGACGAGGCGATGAACGCGCATCTCGTCGATCATGTCGGCGACCGCAACGATGCGCTCGCGTCTTTCGGCGCGGCGCCGAAGCTCCTCTCGCTCGAGAATTATCGCGATCAAGTCGGCGAGGCGCATGAGAGCGGGCCGACCATCGCGCTGATCTACGCCACCGGCATGCTGTCGCGCGGCGGCGGCGATGGCGGCAATGCGTTGACCGGCGGCGAATCCGGCACCGACAAGCTGGTTCGTGCCTTTCGCCTCGCGCAAGAGGACAAGAACGTCCGCGCCATTCTTTTCCGGATCGACAGCCCGGGCGGCTCGGCGACCGCGGCGGAGACGATCTGGGCAGCCGTCAATCGCGCGCATAATGCCGGCAAGCCGGTGATCGTCAGCATGGGCGATGTCGCCGGTTCGGGCGGCTATTACATCGCCGCCCCCGCCGACAAGATCGTCGCCGAACCCGCGACCTTGACCGGCTCGATCGGCGTCGTCGCGGGCAAGCCGGTGGTGAGTGGCCTGATGCAAAAGCTCGGCGCCAGTTCCGACGCGCTGCAGACCGGCGCCAATGCCGGGATGTTCAGCCTGTTCCAGGATTTCTCGCCGAGCGAGCACGACCGGCTCAACGCCGTGATCGACGATATCTACAACGGCTTCAAGCATCGCGTCGCGCAAGGCCGCAAGCTCGACGATGCGGCGGTCGAGGCGGTCGCCAAGGGCCGCGTCTGGAGCGGCAGCGACGCGCTGAAGAACAAGCTGGTCGACAAGCTCGGCGGCTTCGATGCGGCGCTCGACGTCGCCAAGCAAAGCGCCGGCATTGTCGCGAATGAGGACGTGACGCTGAAGCTCTACCCACCGCCGAAGACCGGCATCGATGCGATCGTCTCACGCTTCAGCGGCGAGAGCGACGATGACGATGTCGATACGCTGCTGCCGCGGCGCTGGATTGCGATGGCGCGAGCCACGATGCAACGCGCGGCGCTGACGCTTGCCCCGCGCGGCTCTCTCACCATGCCGCCGATCGAGGCGCGCTGATTCGCCTTTCGCCGGCTACCGCTTTTCCGGCGGCACGAAGGCGACGCAGTCGCGGAATTCGTTCGCGTAGTGGAAGCTTTCGCCCCCGCGGCCGCGCGCCCAGATGTGGTCGCCCTGCCGCTTGGTGATGGTCATCCGCTCGTAGGCGTGTTTCTTGCCGGTCTCGTAATCGAAGACCATGCCCGGCTCGATCGGCCCTTCATAGCGGCCGCTGAACGGCACCGGCACCGGCTTGGGCTTGATCTCGGGCTTGTCGGCGACGAACACGACGACTTTGCGGAAATCGTCCTCGTCGTGATAGGTCTCGCCGCTGCGGCCGAAAGCCCAGATATGCTTGCCCTGGCGCTTGGTGATGGTGAGCCGCTCGTAAGCGTGTTTTTTGCCGGGCTCGAAATCGAACACCATGCCGAGCTCGATCGGACCCTCATAAGGGGTGAGTTGCGGCGGGTTCTCGGCCATCGCTGCCTCCTGCTATTTTCACTAATATTAGTCGCGGCGAAACCGGCGCGCCATGGGCGCCGCGAACGGGAGGAAGCGCATGAGCGGCGGAGCGGCGAACGCTGCTCATCACCCACGCGACCGCTCGGTCGCGTCTCGTCGATCATCGGCCCGATCATCGTCGGCAATCTCTTTTCGGCGCATGTGCCCCTGCAATGGGTGCTCTACGGCCTGACCTTGCCGTATTTCGTGGTCATCGCGACCTCGATCCTTCTCGGCCGGCTCTATGTGAGGAATTACAGCCAGTCCGAGGCGAAGCGCCGGCCGCGCCCAAAGTCGCGCCGGCCGCCGAATAGCGGCATCGCGACGCAACAAAAAAGCCGGGCTCGCGCCCGGCTTTTTCTTTTGACGATAAGGGTCGCCGATCAGGCTTTCTCGAGTTCCTTCAGCCGCTTCTCGTCCTTGAGCGCGACGGTCTTGCCGTCGCCCTTCACCTGCGAGGTGGAGATATCGAATTTGTTGCCGTCCGCGTCCTTCACCGCGTCCTCGACATAGGGCCGGCCCGGCGGCGGCGTCATCAGCTTGTGGCCGCGCTCCTTGAGGCGGCTATAGACGTGGTCCTTCTCGTCCGCATCGATGGTGATGCCGAAATGGTGGACGCCTTGCGGCGCCAGCTCATTGCCGCGGCGCGGCAGCAGCGCGATGTCCATATAGCCGTCAGTCATCCAGACCGCGCCCTGATTGCTCGAGCCGTTGACCTTCATGCCGAAGACATCGGCATAGAATTCGGCGAGATTGGCGGGATCGTCCGAGAAAATCGCGATGTGACGAATACGGGCCATATGGCGCTCCATCCCTTGGTTTCGTGGGCAAGACGCTATTCCTCCGGCCCGCCCCCGTCAATCTCGGGCCGTCAGCCGCGCCGTGCATAGACGAGGAACTCGATATTGCCCTCGGGGCCGCGGATCGGGCTCTCGACGATCCCGGCGACCTCCCAGCCGCGCCCAGTTAACCAGGCGGCGATTCGCTCGCAAACCTCCCGATGGAGCGCCGGATCGCGCACCACCCCGCCCTTGCCGACCCGCTCCGGCCCGACCTCGAATTGCGGCTTGATCAGCGCGACGAGCCGGGCCGCGGGCTTCGCCAAGCCGAGCGCCGCCGGCAGCACGGTCTCGAGGCCGATGAAGCTCGCATCGCAAACGATGACGTCCGGCGGCTCGGGAACCTGCTCGGCGGTAAGGTAGCGCGCGTTGACGCGCTCCAGCACCACGACACGCGCATCCTGCCTGAGCTTCCAGGCGAGCTGCCCATGGCCGACATCGACGGCATAGACCTTCGCCGCGCCTTTCTGCAGCAGCACGTCGGTGAAGCCCCCGGTCGAGGCGCCGACATCGAGAGCGACGAGCCCGGCGACGTCGATGGCAAAATGGTCGAGCGCATGGGCGAGCTTGATGCCGCCGCGCGAGACCCAGGGATGATCCTTCGCTTTGACCTCGATCGGCGTGTCTTCGGCATAGGCGGTGCCGGCCTTGTCGAGCTTCCGCTCGCCGCTGAAGACGGCGCCGGCGAGGATCAGCGCCTGCGCCTTGGCGCGCGTCTCGGCTAGACCGCGCTCGACCAGCAACACATCCAGACGCTTCTTCTCGCTCGCCACGCTCGGCTCCCGCTCTGGCGCTAGCTTTAGCAAGATTCGCTCGCCTATGCTCAGCGCATGAGAACGTTGCTCCTCGCCGCCGTGCTGGCGCTTGCCGGCGTCGTACCGGCCCGCGCCGAGACCTTCGATTGCCAGCACCCTATCTTCCCGCTCGCGCGCCTCGTCTGCGGCGATGCGGTGCTCCGCGCGGTTGATGCCGAAGAGAACGGCATCTACGACACGGCCCTGACCGCCAGCCTCGATCGCGCCGCCCTGCGCGCGGACGAGAGCGCGTGGTTCGCCGCC
>Ga0335085_10009865_pt1 | contig 14341 bp, 8 predicted proteins | sample Lox_Sample_45_FD_206712 | JGI IMG/M metagenome (GOLD analysis project Ga0335085, IMG submission 206712) | Soil microbial communities from Loxahatchee National Wildlife Refuge, Florida, United States - Lox_Sample_4.5 | ecosystem: Environmental > Terrestrial > Soil > Wetlands | place: USA: Florida...
GCCCACGGCGGTGAATCTGTTCTGGGCCATCGACCGCATGAAGGGGCTCTTTGAGAATCTCCGCGATTCCGGCGCCACCCTCGCCCAGGTGCAGGACCGGCTGCTGGCTGAGGCCCACGCCATGTACGACGAAGACATTGCCGCCTGCAAATCCATGGGCGCCTACGGCGGAGAACTGATGCCCGACCAGGGTGGCGTGCTCACCCACTGCAACGCCGGCGCGCTGGCAACCTGCGGCTATGGAACCGCGCTCGGAGTCATCCGTTCGGCGGTGGAACTGGGCAAACACATCCACGTGTATGCCGACGAGACGCGGCCGTTCCTTCAGGGCGCGCGGCTTACCGCATGGGAACTGATGGCCGACGGCATTGCCACCACCGTGATCTGCGACAACATGGCTGCCAGCCTGATGAAGGCGGGAAAAATCAAGGCAGTCGTGGTCGGCGCGGATCGCATCGCCGCCAACGGCGATGCAGCCAACAAGATCGGCACATACAACGTGGCGATTCTCGCCCGGGAGCATGGCATTCCGTTCTACGTGGCGGCGCCGTGGTCCACCATCGACATGGCGACAAAGACCGGCGATGCCATCCCTATTGAAGAGCGCCCGCAGGTCGAGGTGACCCACCACGGCGGCAAGCAGCTTACGCCGGACGGCGTGGGCATCTGCAACCCGGCATTCGACGTAACGCCCGCAAAGTACATTACCGCCATCATTACGGAGCGCGGCGTACTGCGCACCCCCTACACCGAATCGCTCCGCCAGTTGAAGCTCGTGGCCGGATAACCAGGCTGCGGAAAAGCCGTACTGGAGCTTTGTAACAGGGCCCGACTTTCAGTCGGGCCGCAATCGCAGCAGAATCAATGAGGGCTTCAGCCCCTGCGGACATTTTGCAACGCATCCTGTAATGCCAGCCGGGGCCTGCGAGCAGGCCCTAAACTAAGCAAGTGGTCTTCCCCCACTTATTCCGCATTCGCGATCGATCGCTGGCGCGCGGAGTCCTGCTATCGCTGGGCGCGTTTGTAGCCAGCCTGCGCCTGGCTGGCTTTCCTTACATTGAGAAGCTGCACGGCTCGCGCTGGCAGATCCTCGCCGTGCCGTTTGCTTGTTGGGGAATGGTCGAAACCGTTCGCTGTCTGCATAAGAAGTGGGATTTCTACCACGCCGGCGTCATCCTCCTGCTTTATTCCGAACTGATGATTCTGGCCATGGTGCTGGCCCTGTGGGTCATTTTGTAAATCGCACCGGCCCCGATCCATGCAATCGGCCTCAGTCGTGAAGCGATCTTGAAATTTCTCCATCGACTCAATGATTTCTCGCCTGCCGTGTACCATGAGCTTACAATTCCGGTTGTGCCGCCGAAGAGCGGCTCCGGATTGAAATGCGAGAGGAGAGAGGGAAAATGCTCAAGGGATTCCGGGACTTCATTCTGCGTGGGAATGTTGTGGATCTCGCGGTTGCGTTCATCATGGGGGCCGCCTTCAACGCGATCGTAGGCTCGCTGGTCAAAGACGTAATCATGCAGTTCATCGCCGCGGTCGTGGGCAAGCCGGATTTCAGCACGCTGAAGTTTGACGTCAATGGAACGCCGATTCTGATCGGCAATTTTCTGAACGCGACGGTTTCGTTTCTCCTCGTGGCGTTCGCTGTCTATTTTTTCATGGTGCTGCCCATCAACAAGCTGGCGGCCCTCAGGAAGCAGCCCGCAGCCGCGGAAGCGCCGGCCTCCAAGGCCTGTCCTGAATGCCTGAGCGAGATTCCCATCGCTGCCCGGCGCTGCTCCCATTGCGCCCAGGTTGTTTCCTAGACTTCCGCAGTCGCCGGGTGCCCCAGGTCTGGATTTTCAGACCTGGGATAGCACGCCCCTGAACATCCCACAATCCAACTGACCCCTGATCCCTGACAACTGACCCCCTGACAACTGACAACGGGATTTTCCGTCAATCCAGTTCGCGCAGCGGCCGGGAAAACACGTAAAATCCCGCATAAATCGCGGCGGCGGTCGCGGCCATGGCGGCCAGCACGTGTCCCGTGGGGAAATGTCGTGACAGTTCGCCGGCCATCAGCGCGCCCAGCGGAGGCAGGCCAAGGAACGAAGTTGCATAGATACTCATCACGCGTCCACGCATCTCGTCCGAGGCCAGATGCTGAAGCGCAATGTTGAAGCACGAGATCATCAGGATGGCGCTGAAGCCCTCTACAAATGCAAACGCGAGAGAAAGCGCGAAGAGGTGCGAATAGCAGAAGCCGATGATCGCTGAGTAGAAGAACAAGCCCGCGATGACGACGACTCTGCCCCGGTGTCGTATGACGCCGGAAGCGGCTACGGTGATCGCGGCAATGACCGCTCCGAGGCCGGAGGCGGCAAGCAGCCAGCCAAGGCCCGCCTCGCCCACGCGCAACTGCATGCGGGCAAAGTAAGGAATAAATGTGATAAACGGGACTGCCAGAAAGCTTACCGCGGACGTCATCCAGACCAGGACGTACATCTGCGCCTCCCCGCGCACGTATGCAAAGCCCTGGCGCAGGCTGTCGAACAAGCCGGGATGTTCGCGTTCCTCTTCCGCCGGGTATCGAATCCGCGTGAGCGCCCACAGTACAGCCAGGAAGCTAAGGCCATTGAGGAAGAAATTTCCCGCCATGCCCAAGAGCGCCATGGCGTAACCGCCCAACGTGGGTCCAAGAATCCGCGACGTATTGAACTGCGCCGAGTTGAGCGCAATGGCGTTGGTAAGGTCTTCGCGCGGGACCAGCCGCGGCACCAGCGCCTGGTAGCTTGGTGCGTTCATAGCCATGGCCATGCCGTTCAGGAACGAGAGCACCACGACCTCCCAAACCGTGATGACCTTGAACCAGGTGAGTGTGGCGAGGATAAAGGCCAGGATCATCATGACCGACTGAGTGACGAGAAGCAGCCGGCGCTTGTCTGCCCGATCGGCGATCACGCCGCCAAACAAGGTGAACAGCAAAAACGGGATAGACCCCGCGAAGCCAACTACCCCAAGCCAGAACGCGGAGTTGGCCGTCAGCGTGAGAACGAGCCAGCTTTGCGCCACGTTCTGCATCCAGGTGCCGATGTTGGAGAGAAAATTTCCGCTCCAGAACAGTCGGAAATCATAGTTGCGCAGCGCGCGCGCCACCTGCGGCCATCGATCGTCGCCCTCAGGGCAAAAGGCCGGCGTCGCAGCGTCAGCTTCTTCGACTGCCAGGGATCGGGGGGAGTGACTTAACTCGCTGTCCGTGCTCAGAACAGAGACCTCAGTTCATAGTGTAAGCTTTGATCTTATTCATGTGCAGTGCGCACCTGTGTGCGCTGCCTACTCATGCCGGCTGAGCCGGCTTCAGCATGCGGGCGGTTTTAGGATGAAATTGGATAAGACTGGCGTTCTTTGTTTTATGGTGCTTGCGTTGTCTTGTTCGTCGATTGCCCAGTCATCCGGGCAGGGTAGTTCGTCGTCTGTATTCGGCTATAGTAATTTCTCCGCGAAGGCAAAGGTCGAAGAGAAGTTCCTGTCGGTGCCTGATCCCAGGCTGGCCGGGCAGCACCTCAAGATTCTGACCGAAGAGCCGCATATGGCGGCGACGCCCGAGGACCGCAAAACGGCCGATTACGTTGCCCTGAAGTTTCGCGCCGCCGGTCTCGAAACCGAGATCGTCCCCTATCGCGTACTGCTGAATCAGCCGAAGACGGTGCGCGTCGAAGCGTACTCCCCCGAGGGAACGCTGTTAATGCGCGGGCCATCGCCAGAGCATGTCGAAAGCGACCCCGGGCAAGACAATCCGCGCGTCGTGATGCCCTTCAACAGTTCTTCCGGATCGGGAGATGTGACCGGCGAAGTGGTGTATGCGAACTATGGGCGGCTTGAAGACTTCAACCAGCTTGCCGCGCAGCATATCGATTTGCACGGCAAGATCGCGCTCATTCGTTACGGGTCCAACTTCAGGGGCGTGAAGGTTTACCTTGCCGAGCAGCGCGGCGCCGTTGGCGTGCTGTTGTATTCCGACCCGCAGGACGACGGCTACTTTAAAGGCGACGCGTACCCGGTCGGACCGTGGCGGCCTGAAACTGGCGTCCAGCGTGGCTCTGTCCAGTTCCTGTTCAGGTATTCGGGCGATCCTGAGACGCCGGGAGTGCCTTCGACGCTCGATCTGCCGGATTCGTCGCGCATCCGCGATTTCGTGGGGTTGGGCGGCGATCAGCCGAGTATTATCTCCATACCCATCAGCTATCACGATGCGGCTCCGATTCTGCGCGCTCTCAAAGGGTCCGCGGTGCCGCAGGGTTGGCAGGGAGCGCTGCCTTTCAGTTACCACCTGGGGCCGGGCGGCGTGCGCGTTCATCTTGTTTCAGACCAGGATTACGAACGTCGCGTGATTTGGGATGTGGTCGGCGTCATCAAAGGATCGGAGTATCCCGACGAATGGGTCATCGCCGGCAACCATCGCGATGCCTGGGTGTACGGCGCGGTCGATCCCTCAAGCGGAACCGCGGCCATGCTGGAAACGGTGCACGGCGTTGGCGCCTTGCTGAAGCAGGGCTGGCGGCCAAAACGCACGATTGTCTTCGCAAGCTGGGACGCCGAAGAAGAAGGCCTGATCGGCTCTACCGAGTGGGTCGAGCAGCATAGCCGCGAGCTTGAAAAGGCGGTGGCCTATTTCAATGTCGATGTTGCCGTGGCCGGATCCGACTTCGGCGCGTCCGCGGTGCCGTCGCTCAGGGAATTCGTTCGCGAAGTCACGCGCGACGTTCCCAGCCCGCTCGGCGGAACGGTTTACCAGCAGTGGAAGCTCAGACAGCCGGGCAACAGCAAGCCTTCGTCAAGCCAGACGCCGGGCGACGATGTGCGCATGGGTGACATGGGCTCCGGCTCTGACTTCACGCCGTTTCTGCAGCATGTGGGCGTGCCGGCAACAGACATCAGTTCGGGCGGCCCCTACGGCGTATATCACTCGACGTTTGACGACTACCACTGGTTCACCTCAAACGCCGATCCGCAGTTTGTTTACCTGCAGGAGATGGCGCGCGTCTTCGGGCTTGAGACAATACGCATGGCCGACGCTGATGTGCTGCCGCTCGACTACGCAGCCTATGCCCGCGAACTCTCCGGGTACATCCGCGAGGCCAAGCGCAAAGCCGGGGAAGCGGGCATGTCGTCGCTCGATTTTACCGCGGCGGAAGCAGCAGCCGCGCGCTTTGCGGGCGCCGCGCAGAAAGCTCGCGCACGTGCTGAGGCGCAATCAGGCAACCTGGTCAAACTGAACGCAGCGTTGCGCCAGACTGAAGCGGCGTTTCTGTGGCCCAATGGCTTGCCGAATCGTCCCTGGTACCGGCACATAATCTATGCGCCGGGCGAGTTTACCGGCTACTCTGCCGTGGAGATTCCGGGCGTGAACGAGGCAATCGACGCGCGCAATGCTGAACTGGCGGCGGCCCAGCTGACCGTGCTGGCTACCGTGCTGGACCGCGCAACGCAGACCCTGAACGCGGCCGACTGATTTCTGAGAGTTGGTTGCACAAATGGGTTTGTGAAAGGGCACGACTTTTCAGTTTGCAGGAACACCCAGATCGAGTGGCGTTCTGTAACAGGGCACGAGATCACTCGTGCCATGAATGCCGCAAAATGAATATCGGCTTTAGCCGCTGCAAAGTCAGCCTGCGCAATTCACCCGGCGAACTATCGTTCCGGCCGAATGCTGAAGCGCATGGTCTGGAAATCGAATGAGTATTCGCGCAACTGGTCGAGCGCATCGATTCCAAGCAGGCCGTATACATCGTCGCGCACTGAGGAGCCGAGCGGCTGAGTCAGCACGTTGATGAAGTGCACGTCCACCGGAATTCCGCCAACCTTCAGCGAAATCGTCTCCGCGTTATAGGCCGGCACCGGAGGAACCTGCGGCGCGCCGAATAGCGAGAACTGATGAGTCTTCTGGCCCTGGAATTCGGGTGTGTGCTCATCGTAGTAGCGGGTCGTCAGATACGTTTGCTGCCCGCCCATATCCACCGCGTACATGCGAGCGTCCGTGTCGCCAACGGCGCGCAGAAAAGCGCGGTCCGAGGCATCGGTCGGCGCGCCCAGTGCAATGATCATCTGTTCGCCGTCAAGGTAAAAGCGCGCGCCGTCGGTGACGTGATCGTTCGGATTGACCGCGCCGATCTGCTTTTCGGGCCGCACAAATACCGTGTTGTTGTCCGTGATGGTCATGTTGCTCAACGCCGCCATGGCTGCATAACCCAGCACGCCCTGCACGTGATAGCCGGTGAGCGGGAATTCATAATCCGCATCCTCAAAAACGAATGCAGTCATGTTTTCGAGCGTCAGTTGCCCGGCGATGGTGAACTTCGGGATCACGGTGGCATGCACTTGCATCGGCTTTCCGCGCAGGGTGTGGATGGTGGCCGATTCAGTAGAGATTTTCAGTCCGGCATCCTTGGCAACTGAGCGCGCAATGAGGCTGAGCTGCGATGTTGGATCGAGGAGCCAGCTATGAGGACGTCCATCGACAGACACCGGAACATCGATCAGTCCCAGCGGATTCCTATCCACCCGCATCTCAAATACATCGCAGGGATCCACGATCATCTGCGGATTATTCTTCGCCAGCGGCAGCAACTTCGCCGGCAGTTCAATCTCATCAAGTTCATCGGGCGAGAGCTTGTCACCGAGGCGCTGAATGAGCGCTTCATACTGCGCGGCCGACTTCGCCATATCGCTTTCGCGTAGATAATCTTCGCCGAGCGTTTTGAGCAGCAGCTTTTCCGGGATCACTTTGCCGCTTTCAGCCACTGGGTTCACAAGCGGCTCCAGCAGCTCAAGCGATTTCTTCACGTTGTTGTTGCGGTTGGCAAGGATGCCGCGATAGAGCTGCGCCTGTTGTGGCGGCAGCTGGCTTAACTCCGACTCAACGCGAGCGTATTGATGCTCCGCAAGCAGGTTGGCGAGACGCGCATCTTCATCGAATTCGCTTGAAACGCCTGTACGCACCTGTGCGCCCGCGTCGGGCTGCTGTGGTGCGCCTGGCGCAGCGGTTTGCGCGGCCAACGTCCGCGTCGACATCGCCAACGCAAGTAATCCAATTGCCGCGGAGGAAGATTGGACAACCTTGTTGTTCATCTACAGGTAAAAAGGTATCAGAAGACAAATAAGAATCTCGGCGCCATTTTCATCGAGTCAGCTTGACAGGTATTACCTAACGTGACACTGAGGCAAACACTTCAATTGCTTGGGGTTCCGTTCGTTGCGGTGCTGCTTTAGGCGTTCCTGACGGGAGTGCCGGTACACTTGATCCAGAGATGGCCCGCAAGTCAATTGAACATTACGAAATCCTCCGTCGCTTGGGGGCCGGAGGAAGCGGCGTAGTCTTCCTCGCCAACGACACGCTCTTGCAGCGTCCGGTGGTGCTTAAGATTCTGCGTGCCGGTTTGCTTTCTGTCGAACAGATGAGAAACACCATGCTCCGCGAGGCGCGCATGGCCTCGGCGATTGAGCATCCCAACGTCTGCAGCATTTACGAAGTCGGCGAAAGCGGCGACGAAGCCTACATCGCCATGCAGTATGTGCCCGGCCAGTCGCTTGACGAACTTATCGCCAAAGGCCCCGCGAATTTGCAGTTGCTGCTTTCGGTGGGAATTCAGATTGCCGACGGTCTGCACGCAGCGCACGCGCTCGGCATCTTCCATCGCGATTTGAAACCGCAGAACGTGATGCTCACCGATGGCGGCCTGGTAAAGATTCTCGACTTCGGTCTCGCGCGTCGTCTTCGTCCCGAGGATGCGGCCTTCGATCCCGCAAAGCCGGTGCTGGCCAGGGATGCGGGCGCGATCGCCAGGTACACGGCGCGCGGCGGAACCATCCGCTACATGGCGCCCGAGCAATTTGTCACCGGCCACTCGAGCGTCCAGTCCGACGTTTGGGCGTTGGGTGTAATTCTCTATGAGCTGGCGAGCGGCAGGCATCCCTTTGCCAAACCCGACGACGAGGACTTTCAAGCCATTCGCGCGATTCAATTCTCAGAGCCGCCCGATCTTTCGGATGCTGCGCCGGGGATTTCGCCGGAGCTGAAGAGCATCGTTGCCGCTTGCCTTGAGAAAAACCCCGGCGCGCGATCCGCATCCGCTGCAGAAGTGCGAGAAGCGCTGAAGACACTGATGAAAGCGCTGCAGATAGAAACCGGCGTTATTCCCGGTGAAGCAGCGGCTAACCTGCCCACCACTGGCCCTGAAGCTGAAAAGCGCACGACTGGATTTCTTTCAATGCTGGCAGAACGCTTTCGCGAGTCGGCAGGTGATCGTGCGCACCCGAAATCACTGGTGGTGCTCCCATTTTCAAATCTCGGCGCCACTGAGGTTGCACCGCTCTACGGGTTCGCGCTGGCTGATGCCATTGCGGCGCGGCTGGCGCGCATTCCCGCGCTTGTTGTCCGTCCGTCGAGCGCCCTCATGCCGCTGGCGATTGCAGGCATGGATCCGCTTGCCGTGGGGCAGAAGTTGCTGGTCTCATTTGTGCTCGCCGGAAACTTTCTGCGTTCGCATAGCGGATTCGACTTGAACTGGCAGTTGCTCGACGTGGCTTCGCAAAGCGTGCGTGCCGGCGGAGCCATTCGTGTGGCATCTCTTGACCTCATTGCCGTGCAGACTGAAATCTCAAACGAAGTCTACGCCGCCTTGCACGGGCTTTCAGCGGGCGACCAGATTGATCCGCCGCGTCCCTCCCAGCGCGCCGCTCCAGTTGAAGCGTCGTTGTCGGGTGCCTTGAGCGAAAAGTATCTTCAAGGCCGCGCGCTGCTCAGCTCATTCATGGTTCGCACAAGCTCGCGCCTCGACCTCGACCGCGCGCATGCTCTGCTTTCAAACGTTACAGTTGGCGTTCCCCGCTTTGCGCCGGCGTGGACCGGTCTCGGCATCGCCGAGTTGCAATATGCGCGTCATGGCTTCGGCGGGCAGATCCACGTCATGCGTGCGCGTCGCGCATTCGACGAAGCGCTCAAGCTCGATCCCGCCTCGACTGAAGCCAATCTCTATCGCATTTACATGATGCTCTCGCGCGGCGACAAGGAGTCGGCGCGTCACGGCATTTCAAACCTCCTTGCCAGCGACGCGAATGACTGGAACGTGCATATGGTCACCGGCATCGCGCTGCGCTTCGACGGCATTTTTGACGAGGCCCTGACTCACTTCAGCCGCGCGCTCAAGCTCAATCCGGCAAACGCGCCCATCCTCTACAACCACCGCGCTCGCGTGTATCACTACAGAAACCAGATTGAGCTTGCCGGCGACGAGTTGGAGAAAGGCCTGGCCCTCGAACCGCGCCATCCTCTGCTGCGAACTTCGTCCGGTTACCAGCAGATGCGCATGGGGAATATCGATGCGGCGACCGAGATTCTTGAAGGAGTGGTTCGCGATGACCCATCGATGCGCATCGCGGTGCCTACGCTCGCATTGTGCTACGTGCAGGCGGGCCAGCGCGAGCGCGCCGCTTCATTGCTGAAAGACGACACGCTGGCCGGAGCCGAGGCCGACAGCGAAATGGCGTATCGGTTGGCTACTTACTTCGCAGTTGAAGGCGATTCAAGCGAAGCTCTGCATTGGCTTCGTCGAGCGATCTACCTTGGCAATGAGAATTATCCGTGGTTCCAGAAGAATCCGGCGTGGAACAACCTGCGCACCAACGCCGACTTCGAGCGCATTCTTGACGACCTGCAGCGCAGTTACAGAAAGAACCAGAAGACCTGGAAGCGCCTGCTCGAGCAAGTCCCGCCCGAAGTAAACGGCGCCTGATCTTTACCACGACCTTTGGGTGCCCCAGGTCTCGCTTCTGAGACCTGGGATAGCACTCCCCTGAACATCCCACAATCCAACTGACCCCTGACCCCTGATCCCTGACCCCTGAACTAACACGGACCGTCAACGCGTTCGTACGGACAATAAACCGGCTCCCAAACATACGCGTCAATCAGTTCCCTTATGCTCGCATCACCGGGCGGATCAGCGACTCGGTCGGCGACCGCCTGCTGTGCCACTGCCTCGCCCACAATCTGGCCTACTTTGCGCGAATCGCCGATCGGCGGCAGCAATGCGTCGTTCTTGTCGTTGCGAGCCGGTGACAGCGAAGCCAGTGTTTTGGCGGCGGCCATAAACATGTTGTCGGTCACGCGCCTTGCCTTTGAAACCAGAATTCCCAGAGCCAGTCCGGGAAAGATGAATGAGTTGTTGATCTGCGAAATGCGGACCATCCTGCCGTTCACCTCAACCGGCGGGAACGGGCTTCCTGAGCCGACCAGCGCGCGGCCGTCAGTCCAGCGTAGAAGATCGGCGGGAATCGCTTCCGATTTCGAAGTGGGGTTTGAAAGCGGGAGAATCGCAGGGCGCTCGACATGCCGGGCCATCTCGCGCACAATCTCCTCGGTAAACACTCCAGCCTGCGCGGAGACGCCGGCCAGTACCGTTACATTTGCATTGCGCACAACGTCAAGCAGGGAAATGTCTTCGCCGCCGGACAACCGCCAGCCGGCCACGTCTTCGTGTTTGCGTAGCAAAGGCTCTTGTTCGGGGCGGACGCCGCGGCAGCCTTCCACCAGCAACCCATAGCGGTTGAACGCATAGATGCGCTTGCGCGCTTCAGTTTCGCTCAAGCCCTCTTCCATCATGGCCGCGATCACCATGTCAATGATTCCGATGCCTGCGGACCCTGCGCCGAACATTGCAATCGTTTGTTCGCGCAGCGGAATTCCGGTGGCATGCACGGCTGCAAGCAGGGTTGCGGTGGTTACAGCCGCGGTGCCTTGAATATCGTCGTTAAAAGTGCAAAGACGATCGCGGTACCGCTCAAGCAAGCGCGACGCGTTCACTCCCGCAAAATCTTCCCACTGCAGCAAAATGTGCGGCCAGCGGCGCTCCACGGCGGAGACGAACGCTTCAACAAAGTCGTCGTACTCCTGCCCGCGAACGCGGTTGTGCCGCCAGCCAATGTAAATTTCATCTTTGAGCAGTTGCTCGTTATCGGTGCCTACGTCCAGCAGGATGGGCAGGCAATGCTCCGGTGGAATTCCGCCCAGCGCTGTGTAGAGCGCCATCTTGCCGATCGGGATTCCCATGCCGCCCGCGCCCTGGTCGCCCAGGCCAAGAATGCGCTCGCCGTCGCTCACAACGATGCAGCGAATATCATCGTAGCGCGGATGCGAAAGTATCTGTTCGATGCGCGCCATGTTGGGATAACTCAGAAACAGCCCGCGCGGCTTGCGCCAGATCTCCGAGAAGCGCTGGCAGCCTTCCCCAACAGCCGGCGTATACACAATCGGAAGCAGTTCCTCAATATTGTGTTCGATAAACGAATAGAAAAGCGTCTCGTCGTTGTCCTGCAGGTCGCGCATCAGCCGGTACTTGCTGAAACTTGAAGACCGGTTGCGCAGCGCAATCTTGCGGCGTTCGCGCTGGTCTTCAAGCGTCCCGATGTGCGGCGGAACCAATCCGTGCAGAGCAAATATGTCGCGTTCTTCCTCAGTAAACGCCGTGCCCTTATTGAGACGCGGATTCACCAGCAGGTCGATTCCGGTCAGATGGGTACGGATCACCTTTTGCGCAGCGGTGCGCGTCGGGGAAGTTTTGTCACTCAAGAAAATGTCTCCTTACGGTTCCTCAATAATAGCCAAATCCCATGGCGCAACGGTTAAATCAGCCTGGCCTGCTACGGCCTTGCCGTCGAAAAGATTCGTGCCCGCGCCGTACGTGTAATGAATCTTCTCCTCCGTACCGGAGTAGTTAAAGTAATAGTGCAATCGCTTCCCAAGCCGGTTCACGCCATGCTGCGCATGCACTGCCGCCGGCAGCTGCTGGTCTGCGCCGGCAACGCCGATCTTGCCTAACTCGGCAGTCAGCACCGCTTTCTGCAATGGATCTGAGAGATATGTTCCCTCGTAGAGCAGAGTGCCCGCGCCAAAATTGTTTTCCGTAATCGCCGGCCATTTACCGAAGAAAGGATGATCGTAATAGGCAAGAGCCTTCGCGTGTTCCGGCATCAGAAACTCGGCCCAGTAGCTCACCTTGTTATCTGCGCCGGCATTGAACGGATCGCCCTTCAGCCCCAGTGGCTTCTCAAGGTTTGAAAACTCCTGGTAGCTGAAGCCCGCGGCTTCGCGCAGCGGCCCGGGCGCGCGCTCCCATCGCACCGCCGCATTTTCGTTGGCAAACCCGCTCTTGAAGGTCATCACCACGTGCCCGCCGTTCTTCACGTAGTTTGAAATCTTCTCGAGCAATGCATCGTCAGAGATATAAAGCGCGGGAACGATGAGCAGCTTGTATTGTGAAAAGTCCGCAGTCTCAGGAAATACGAAATCGCAGCCCACGTTCAGGTGATACAGCGCATTATGCATCTGCCGCACCAGCGAAACATAGTCGGCGCTTGCGCGTCCCGGAGCCCACGGCAGCGCCGCATCCGAAGTAAACGGCATGTGGCTTATCGCGTTCTGTGAATCCCGGCTCCAGAGAATGGCCACGTCGTTGTGAATCTTCAATCCAACAAGGTGTGGGCCGATCTTCTCAAGTTCATGCGCAGTGCGGCTCACTTCGGCATAAGGCCGGTTCGGCTCCAGATCATGCGAAAGCACGCCCTTCCAGTATGTCTCCTGGTTGGCCGCAATCGACGCCCAATGCCAGTACTCCACCATGTCGGCGCCGTTGGCAATGTGCGTGTACACGTCTTCGCGCATCTGGCCGTCGTAGGGCGGATACTGGAATGCCGAGCTCCACCCGGTGGTTTGCGCGTTGGTTTCGGTTACCAGAAAATTGCCGTGCTTAAGCGAGCGCGTAAAGTCGCCCTGAATCGATTGCACCGCGCCGTCATAGTGGTCTTGCGTGCTGTGATAAATGTTGTCGGCGGCAATATCGAGGAAAGATGCAATCGCCTCCTCGTTCACGTCGGCGCGCATCATACCGCCGTAATCGGTCGTCACAAACTGCGTCGCGCCCGCACACTCGCGCACCAGCTCAGCCTGCCAGCGCAGAAAATCTGTCACGCGCATCTGGCTCCAGCGCGACCACTCCAGCTTGTAACCGGTGCTCTGCGCGCTATCGCGAATGGGCAGGTCTTCCCACGTGTGCAGATTCTCGCCCCAGTAATTCAGGAACCATGCCTTGCTCAGTGCTTCCGGCGTTACGAACTTTTTCTCAAGGTAATGCTGAAACCCAATGAATACATCGTTATTGGCGGCGTTGTAGCTCGACGTCTCGTTGTCGAGCTGCCATCCAATCACGTTCGGATTGTCCTTGTAGTGCGCGACAATATGCCGGATCAACCGCTCCGCATAGAAGCGGTACGCGGGCGAATCGGTGTCCATGTTCTGGCGCATGCCATACGAGTTCGGCCGACCGTCAGGATAGCGCGCCAGCATCTCGGGATGCTGGTGTGCCATCCACGCCGGAATTGAATAGGTGGGCGTGCCCAGGATCACCTTGATGCCGGCCTTACCCATCGCATCGACGATGCGGTCCATCCACGCATATTCAAACTGTCCGTCTTCCGGTTCCCACAGGCTCCACGTGGACTCGCCCATGCGCACCACGTTCAGTCCGGCGGCCTTCATCAGGGCAACGTCCTTCTCCAGTCGCGCTGCCTGATCGCCAGGCATGTACTCGTTGTAATAGGCGGCGCCGTACAACACGGTGGGAAAATTCAGGTCAGGCTTGGCAGCCTTGGCGACCTGCTGCGCGCCCGCAGGTAGTGCTGCCAGGGTCGTCAGGATGAAGACTGCAGAGATGAGAAAACGTGCGCTCGATCGTTCCATGGCATTTCCTCTTTCGAAAACCCCTCGAAATCCAGAAAGACCATAAGAACACTTCTAAGCGAATTGGATCAACACGATCTCCGGGTGAGTTCCCACGCGCATGGGCGGGCCCCACGTGCCAGCGCCGGTTGACGTGTAGACCTGTAGCGTCCCAAAGCGGTGCAATCCATACGTGAACTTGCCGAAGATGCGGCGCGTCATCAACGTAAACGGAAACACTTGCCCGCCATGCGTGTGACCGGAAACCTGCAGGCTCACGCCCGCCCGCTCCACTAGAGGCAAACGGCTGGGCATGTGGTTCAGCAGAATACTGGCCTCGCTGGGATTGAACTGCATTCGGTCGAGCACCGCCTGCATGCGGACAGGAGAGAGCGAGTCGCCCCACGACACGCCGGCAATCTGCAGTCCGTCCACCGTGATCTTCTCGTTTTGCATCACGCGGATTCCCGCCCGGGCCACGGCAAGAACCTTTTCCGCCGTGCCGCCAAATTCCTCATGGTTGCCGGTGGTGAAGTAGATGCCGAATTGCGCGTCGAGTTCCTTGAACGGCGTCACCAGGTGATC
>Ga0335085_10009866_pt1 | contig 14339 bp, 14 predicted proteins | sample Lox_Sample_45_FD_206712 | JGI IMG/M metagenome (GOLD analysis project Ga0335085, IMG submission 206712) | Soil microbial communities from Loxahatchee National Wildlife Refuge, Florida, United States - Lox_Sample_4.5 | ecosystem: Environmental > Terrestrial > Soil > Wetlands | place: USA...
CGAGAAGGACCATGCCGCCCTCGCCGCGGCGGTCAAGAAGGGAAAGGTCAAGGCGGTCTTCGAGAAGGACAAGTAGCTGCCGCGCCGCGAGGGCTTACTTGTAGCTCCTCACCGAGAGGTGCACGTTGTCGAAGCTGAGCGGCTCGACATTCCGGATCGGCTTCTTCCCCTCGCCGGCGTACTCCCACACCGCGGCGTGGCAGAAGTTCTGGTCGTCGCGGAGCGCTTCGCCGTCCGGGGTCTGGAACTCCTCGCGGAAGTGACCCCCGCAGGACTCCCGGCGCTCCAGAGCGTCCAGGCACATCAGCTCGCCCAGCTCGAGGAAGTCGGCCACCCGGCCGGCCAGCTCGAGCGACTGGTTCAGCTCGGCGCCACTTCCCACGACCCTCACGTCCTTCCAGAACTGCTCGCGCAGCTCTGGAATGCGCTGGAGAGCGGTCTTCAGCCCCGCCTCGTTCCGGGCCATCCCGCAGTGGTCCCACATCAGCTTGCCCAGCTCGCGGTGGAAGTGGGTCGGGGTGCTCTTGCCCTGGACGCCGAGGAGGCGTTCGGTGCGCTGGCTCACCGCCCGCATCGCATCCTTCACCGCCGGGTGGTCGGCGGAGAGCTTGGTCTGCTTGGTCGAGGCGAGGTAGTTCCCGATGGTGTAGGGGATGATGAAGTAGCCGTCGGCCAGCCCCTGCATCAGCGCGCTCGCGCCGAGGCGATTGGCGCCGTGGTCGCTGAAGTTCGCCTCCCCGAGCACGTGCAGGCCGGGGATGGTGGACATGAGGTTGTAGTCCACCCACAGCCCGCCCATCGTGTAGTGGCTGGCGGGGTAGATGCGCATCGGGACTTTGTACGGATCCTCGTCGGTGATGCGCTCGTACATCTCGAACAGGTTCCCGTACTTCTCCTCGATCGTCTTCCGTCCCAGGCGCTGGATGGCGTCGGCGAAGTCCAGATAGACGCCCTTTCCGCCCGGCCCCACGCCCCGGCCCTCGTCGCACACCCGCTTCGCCGCCCGGGAGGCGATGTCGCGGGGGGCGAGGTTCCCGAAGCTCGGGTACATCCGCTCCAGGTAGTAGTCGCGCTCGTCCTCGGGGATGGAGCCCGGGGCACGGGTGTCACCCTTCTGCTTCGGCACCCAGATCCGGCCGTCGTTGCGCAGGCTCTCGCTCATCAGGGTGAGCTTGGACTGGTACTCCCCGGTGACCGGGATGCAGGTGGGGTGGATCTGGGTGAAGCACGGGTTCCCGAAGGCCGCGCCCTTCTTGTAGGCGCGCCAGATGGCGGTGCCGTTGCAGCCCTTGGCATAGGTGGCCAGGTAGAAGGCGTTGCCGTAGCCCCCGGTGGCCAGGCACACCGCGTCACCCAGGTGGGCCTCCACCTCGCCGGTGACCAGGTCGCGGGTGACGATTCCCCGGGCATGGCCGTCGACGAGGATCAGCTCCTGCATCTCGTGGCGCGGGAACATCTCCACCTTGCCCAGCGCCACCTGCCGCTCGAGCGCCTGGTAGGCGCCGAGGAGAAGCTGCTGCCCGGTCTGCCCGCGAGCATAGAAGGTGCGCGAGACCTGCGCTCCTCCGAAGGAGCGATTGTCGAGCAGGCCCCCGTACTCCCGGGCGAAGGGCACGCCCAGGGCCACGCACTGGTCGATGATGTTCACCGACACCTGCGCCAGCCGGTAGACGTTGGCCTCGCGGGCGCGGAAGTCGCCCCCCTTCACCGTGTCGTAGAAGAGGCGGTAGACGCTGTCTCCGTCGTTCCGGTAGTTCTTCGCCGCGTTGATGCCGCCCTGGGCGGCGATGGAGTGGGGGCGTCTCGGGCTGTCTTGATAGCAGAAGCACTTCACGTTGTAGCCGAGCTCGCCGAGGGATGCGGCCCCGCCCGCGCCGGCCAGCCCGCTGCCGACGATGATCACCGTGAACTTCCGCTTGTTGGCCGGGTTCACCAGCTTCATCTCGAAGCGGTGCTTGTCCCACTTCTTCTCCAGCGGACCGTCGGGGATATTCGAGCGGAGCTCCATGGCTAGCGCACCCAGCCGGCCAGGACGGCGATGGGGAAGGAGAGGTTTCCGACGACCACCAGAACCGCCAGGCCGATGCACACCACGTTGCGGAGCCGGTTGTAGCGCGGATGGTTGAGGCCCAGCGTCTGGAGCATGCTCCAGCTGCCGTGGAAGAGGTGGAGCCCGAGGAGGAGCGTGGCCAGGACGTAGATCACCGCGTAGGGCACGGCTTCGAAGAGGGTGAGGAAGTTGTGGTACACGTCGCCGGGGATGAAGTCCGGATGCACGTCCCCGGTGGTGAGGTTGAGCAGGTGCAGGACGATGAAGGCGAGGAGGAAGAACCCGCTCCAGCGCATCGTCCGCGAGGAATAGGTGGCGGTGCGGGCCTGCCACTCCCGGTAGCCCACCGGCCGGGCTCGCCGGTTGGCCACGGTGAGCGAGCCCATGGCCCAGAGATGGAGCAGCACTGCGGTGAGCATCACCGCCCGGAAGACCCAGATCCCGGCGCCGTGGAGGAAGGTGTGGAGGAAGTGCCCGTAGGCGTTGAGCGCCTCGGCGCCCAGGTAGACCTGGAGGTTGCCGAGCATGTGGGCGATGACGAAGCCGAAGAGGACCAGGCCGGTGACGGCCATGACCATCTTCTTGCCCACCGTGGCGCGAAGGAACGCCTCGGTCTGCCCGCCCGGCCGCTCCCTGCCAATCGCCTGTACTGCGGGCATGCCGTCCTCCTCGGACCGAGGTCTAGCCGGGAAGCCGCGGGCTGTCCCATCCCGCGTGACGCCCCGTGAAGCGCGCCTCATCGAACCGAGTGCGGCGGCATGAGAACCTCAGCCCGTCGTGTGCGGCAAGCACAAAGAGGCAGGCGAGGAGGCGATGTGTCGCGCGCGGAACCGCCGGGCTCGGGTCATGAGCCTCGTTTGCCCCGTCGCCATCGCGCTCGGGGCGTGTCGCGCCGAACGGGCGGAATCGCCGCCCGCCGGAAGGAGGGTGGGGAGCGACGATGCAGGGTTCACGGCCAGCCATACCGAGTCAGCTGGTGGACGCGGTCGGCGCTGGGTCATCGACTGTTCCTCGAGCCGGGTTCGCTGCGTGACGGACTTCGACGGTGGCTCACCGGTCTCGATCGGATGTCCGGCGGGGGAGGTGTGCCAGGGCTTGGGCGCCGACCAATTGCGTCCCGAGTAGCGAGGAGCGCGTCCTGTCCAGGGCCACGGCGGAGCGATGCGGCAACTTCGTCTTCTCGGTATTCCTCAGGTAGAAAGGGACTCAGAACCGGCCCCGTAGCTCAACTGGATAGAGCATCGGCCTTCTAAGCCGACGGTTGCGTGTTCGACTCACGCCGGGGTCGCTCGGAGGCTTCCAAACCTCGACGTTGGGGCGGCGATGGTGAGCTTGGGGCTGGGGAAGGGGCGCCGCCTGGCGCGGGGCGCTGCGCAAGCAGTTGAAATGCCCGGGTTTCCGTGAAAGTTCGGGGCCGTGTCGATCCGCGCACATCCGGCTCGTCGCCCTGTCAGAAGAAGGCGATCCCGGCCAGTCCGGGCCGGCTCGACCTCTCGAACCGACAGGAGCACGCAATGCGCGTCATGGTGCTGGTGAAGGCGACGAAGACTTCCGAGGCTGGAAAGATGCCGTCCAAGGAGCTCCTCGCCGACATGGGGAAGTTCAACGAGGAGCTGATCAAGGCCGGGATCTTTCTGGATGGAGACGGCCTGAAACCGAGCAGCACGGGCAAGCGGGTGCGCTTCTCGCCCGGGAAGCAGCGGACCGTCATCGACGGGCCCTTCACCGAGACCAAGGAGCTCGTCGCCGGCTACTGGATCTGGCAGGTCAAGTCGATGGACGAGGCCGTGGAGTGGGCGCGCCGCTGCCCGGACCCGATGCCGGGCGAGGAGTCGGATCTCGAGATCCGGCCGTTCTACGAGGCGGAGGACCTCGGGCCCGAGTTCACCCAGGACCTCAAAGCGTACGAAGACAGGCTGGAGAGGGGGCTGCAGGAGCTACGGCGGAACCGCGCCGAGGCCGAGCGGCAGAAGGCGAAGAAGTGACCTGTTCGAGGTGACGCCGACATGCGCGGGAAGACGACTCCCATCGACGAGTATCTCGCGCGTGTCGGCGAGTTCGCCGACGAGCCGGAGGGCTTCGACGCCAGCGAGGGCACCATCCGCTTCCGCCCCGACCGTCCACTGCCGGTCGCAGTGGTGAAGGAGCTGATCAGGGCGCCGATCGCGGAGAACGCGGGACGAGGCCGGCGATGAGCGAGGCCGCCACCCGCGGCGCCATCGAGGCGGTCTGGCGGATCGAGTCCGCGCGGCTCCTCGGTGGCCTCGTCCGCGTGGTGCACGACGTTGGACTCGCGGAGGACCTCGCCCAGGAGGCGCTGATCACCGCGCTCGAGCGCTGGCCCGAGACCGGCATCCCAGAGAATCCCGGCGCCTGGCTCATGGCGACGGCGAAGAACCGGGCCATCGACCAGCTCCGCCGCAAGCAGATGCTGGACCGGACCCACGAGGGCATCGCCACCGACGCAGTCACCCGGTCACCGGCCCGGCCGGACCTCGAGACTGCGATCGACGAGAACGTCGGGGACGACCTCCTCCGCCTGATGCTCGTCGCCTGTCACCCGGTGCTCTCCACCGATGCGCGGGTGGCGCTCACCTTGCGGCTGCTGGGTGGCCTCGCCACCGAGGAGATCGCGCGGGCCTTCCTCGTTCCGGAGCCGACGATTGCCCAGCGCATCGTCCGGGCGAAGCGGACGCTCGCCGAGGCGAACGTTCCCTTCGACGTTCCCCGTGGGGCCGATCTGTCGGCGCGGCTGCCGTCGGTGCTCGAGGTGGTCTACCTGATCTTCAACGAGGGCTACGCGGCCACCCGGGGCGACGACTGGATCCGCCACGAGCTGTGCGACGACGCGCTCCGGCTCGGGCGCATCCTCGCCGAGCTCGTGTCGGGCGCGGCCGAGGTTCACGGGCTCATCGCGTTGCTCGAGCTTCAGGCGTCACGCCTCCGCGCCCGTGTGGGACCGGATGGCGAGCCCATCCGCCTCTTCGACCAGGACCGAGCGCGCTGGGACCAGCTGCTGATTCGCCGCGGGCTCGCCGCGCTGGACCGCGCCGAGGCGCTGGCGAGACCGCTCGGGCCGTACACTCTCCAGGCCGCCATCGCCTCCTGTCACGCCCGGGCGCGCAGCGCGGACGAGACCGACTGGACGAGGATCGTCGCCCTCTACGATGCGCTGGCGGAGATCACCGGCTCCCCGGTGGTCGAGCTGAACCGCGCCGTGGCCGTCTCGATGGCCTTCGGACCAGCGGAGGCGCTCGCGCTCGTCGATATGCTCGCCGACGAGCCTGCGCTCCGCACCTATCACCTGCTCCCCAGCGTCCGGGGCGACTTGCTCGAGAAGCTCGGCCGCACCGCGGAGGCGGGCAGCGAGTTCGAGCGCGCGGCGTCCCTTTCCCAGAACGCACGCGAACGAGAACTGCTTCTCGGGCGAGCACGCGCCTGCGGACGGCGCATCCAGGTCACGGGACCGCGCTCCTGAGACACCGCGCAGCGGCGATGGTGGAAGCTCCTCCGCATCAGATCGCGAGCGGCCGGGTGCTCGACTCCCGGACCATCGGCCCCATCGAGCTGACGGGCGCCGGCAACATGATCCAGGTGGTGATGAGCCCGGATCCGGGGCTCCTCAGGCGGCGAGCTCGTGCGTACTTGCCAGCACGCGGCACGCCCGTTTGTACAGGCCGCGAACCTGGTCCATCCGCTCGGGCGTCGCATCCCGCGCAATCGCGCGGGTGCAACCGTCCACGTCGGCGACGTCGGCGAGCGCGTGCAACCCGTGGGCATTCCAGAACCAGGCGACGACCTCTGCGTTGTGCGCCACGACCAGCTCGGGGTGTCTCAAGAGATCCAGGTCGAGCGCGGCCCCGGCGTCCCGGTAGCTCCGCCGGCCGGTGAGCCGGATCCAGCCACGGCCGAAGTAGGGAGCCGAGGGCTGGCGATGTCCGTCCTCCTCCTCGAGGCTCTTGAAGTGATGCGACGAGGCCGCGAGCTGCGCCACCAGCATCGCCGCTCTCAGGTGGGTGACGCAGCCCGTGCGAGTGAGGATCGAGTTGACCGTCAGGATCGCGCTCGCCGGCGCCTCGGGGCAGATGGCCTTCAGCTGGGCCGGCGTGAGTGAGATGGCCATGGGAGCTGTTCGATGGATGCCGGGAAGCGGCAGGCGTTGCGCCTCGGTCGCTCGATCACCGCAACACCGTGGTCCGACAGGGAAACCCCGAGGCGCGACTAGTCGACCGAGATGCCCAGGAGCCGCCCCACCGCGGCGGTGACGGCCATGGCCAGCCCGCCGCCGAGCGTCACCCGCACCGCCGCCCTGCCGAGCGGCGCCCCGCCCAGGTGGCCACCCAGCGCCCCGAGCGCGGCAAGCGCCAGCAGGGAGACCCCGGCCACCGTCTGGATTCGCCAGGCAGCCGGCGCAGCGAGCAACGCCAGGATGGGGACGAGGCCGAAGGTGGCGAAGCTCGACGCCGAGGCCCAGGCTGCCTGGAGCGGGCGCGCCCGCGAGTCGCCGTCGATGCCCAGCTCGTCCCGGACGTGCGCCCCGAGACCGTCGCGGGCGGTGAGCTGCTCGGCGACCTTCGTCGCCAGCTCGCGGTCCAGCCCTCGCCGCTCGTAGATCTCCACCAGCTCCGTGAGCTCCGTGCGCGGATGCCTGGCCAGCTCCTCCCGCTCGCGGTCGATGTCCGCCTGCTCGGCGTCCCGCTGCGAGCTGACCGAGACGTACTCGCCGGCGGCCATGGACATCGCCCCGGCGACCACGCTGGCCACGCCTGCGATGAGGATCGCCGAGCGCGAGGCATCGGCCGCTGCCACGCCGACCATCAGGCTGGAGGTGGTGACGATGGCGTCGTTCGAGCCGAGCACCGCCGCGCGCAGCCACCCGGCGCGGGAGTTCCGGTTGGACCGAGGATGTCGTGCTCGCTTGGGAGTCATCGCAACGGCAGGCCGGGCAGTCTACGCAGGTACGCTGGCGCCGCCCCCACTTTCTCCACTTCAGCCCGAGGCGAATCGCCTAGTCTCGCTGCCGGTCCACGTCAGGGAGGAAGACATGTCGCGCATTCGGGGGAATTCGCTTCTGCTCGTGGTCGTCGCCGGCTGTGCGCACGGGCCGACGCCGCTCTCCGCCTCGGTGGATTCGGCCCACACCGCCTATGGCACGGCGATGAAGAGCGGGGACGCACAGGCGGTGGCCAAGCTCTTCGCCCCGGATGCGGTGCTCGTCGAGGCCACCGCTGCCCAGACCATCACCGGCCAGGCCGCGGTGACGAAGTTCTACGAGGGCCTGTTCAAGAAGGCCAAGGTCCTCGACGTCATCATCCAGCCGGACACCCTCCAGCAGGACGGGAACACCGCCGTGGAGACGACGCGCCACATCGTCACTCTGCAGCCCACCGCGGGGGAACCCCTGGCCCGCACCCTCCGGCACCTCACGGTGTGGAAGCAGCAGTCCGACGGCACCTGGCTCATCCAGGCGGACGCCTCGCTGATCCAGGTCCCCAACCCACCGCCCTACTAGTAGGGCAGGGCGAGGAAGGTCAGGGTCACCGACAGGGTCTCCACGCCCGGGTTGGGCGAGGCCAGCTTGCCGTTGGACATGTGGCTGAAGGCGAGGCCGAGCCGCACTCCGGGCGCAACGGTGCAGGCCACCTCCACCGAGGAATGGAAGATGAGCGGATAGCCGAGGTCGTGATTCGGGCCGGCGTGGTAGAGGCCGGGCGCGAAGCTGAGGACGAAGTCGAGGACGTCCGCCGCCGGAAAATCCAGGGCCACGCCGAAGTAGGCGTAGGCCGATCCGTCCTCGGCGCCGAGGGCGCCGGTCATCAGATGCAGGTACCAGAAGAAGGCCCCGGCGCGGATTTCCAGGCCGGCGAAGGGGTCGGTGGGAGGGTGCCGGAGCCCGAACGAGCCGAAGGAGAGCACCGCGGCCTCGGGGCCCCACCACGGTGCATGGAACTCGCCCGGTCGCCCCGGCTCGGCGCACCACGCGCCGGAGGCGCATAGCAGCACGGCGCTGGCGACTGCTGCGCGAAGCGTCGGCACGGGGCCCGGAAAGCTATCCGGATAGCTGTCCTCGGATGAAGCGATAGATGCGCCCGCCGACCGCCCCGGCCACGTCCGGGTCGTGGGTCACGACCAGCTGTGGAATCCCGGACAGGGCCACGCCCCGCACCAGGGCCGCCACCGAGTCGCGCAGCCCCGCGTCGAGCGCGCTGGTCGGCTCGTCCCAGAGAAGGGCCAGGGGCTCCATGGCCAGAGCCCGGGCGATGGCCACCCTCTGTCGCTGCCCGCCGGAGAGAGTGGCCGGGAACTCCTCGGCCAGCGCGGTGAGCTCCAGCGTCTCGAGCAGCGCCTCGACACGGGCAGCCGCCCCCGCCTCTGCCTCCCCGCGCACCAGCACCGGCCCGAGGAGGCAGTTCCGCCGGACGGTGAGGTGGGGGAAGAGCTCGAACCCCTGGAAGACCATCCCCACCGAGCCGAGCAGAGCCTCGGGCCGCTCCGGCGAGGCGAGCCGCTCTCCGAGCCGGACGCTGCCCGTCTCGAAGGCGAGCAGGCCGGCGACGCAGCGGAGGAGGGTGCTCTTTCCGGCGCCGCTCGGACCCACCACCACCGCCACCTCGCCGGCCGCTACGCGGAGGGAGACCCGGTCCAGGACCGGAGGGCCGCCTGTGCGGTGCCGCTGGGAGAGCTCGACGACCTCCAGGGCGGCGCTCATCGGACCACCCCGGTGGCCAGGTGGACCGACACCCGGCCCTCGAGCCAGCGCGCCAGGCGGGCGAAGGGCAGCCCGAGGAGGAGGTAGAGGACGGCCACCAGGAGCCCCAGGCCGAGGTGGTCGCGGGTGGCGCTGGCCAGGCTCTGGTAGCTCCGCGTCAGCTCGGCCAGGGTGACCACGCTCACCAGGCTCGAGTCCTTGAGCAGCGAGATGAAGTCGTTGGTCGCCGGCGGAAGGACGATGCGCAGCGCCTGGGGCGCCACCACGTGCCGGATCCCCTGCCAGCGGGAGAGCCCGAGCACCCGCGCCGCCTCGAGCTGAGCGCCGGGGACGCTGAGCAGCCCGGCCCGGTCGTTCTCCGCCTCAGCGGCGGCATAGTTCAGCCCCAGCGCCAGCCACCCGGCGACGAAGGGATGGAGCCGGATGCCCAGCTCGGGCAGCCCGAAGTAGAGGACGATGAGCTGGAGGAGAAGCGGCGTGCCCCGGACCGCCTCGATGTACCCGGTGGCGAGCCAGCGGGCCGGCCCCGGGCCATAGACGCGCATCGCCGCGAGCAGGGCACCCACCGCCACGGCGAGGGCCATCGCCGCCAGGGAGAGGACGAGGGTGAGCGCCGCGCCCCGGAGGAGCAGGGGGAGAAGGGCGGGGTACCGGTGGACGACCCGCGCCCAGAACGACGGCCTGGCCCGAGCGGTGGACTCCCATTCCAGCCAGGCATCGGGCACGAGGCCCGCCGGAGGACCGGCCACGCCCAGGGCGGCGCCCGTCTCCGGGGTCCACAGGCGCCACCGGCCGAGGATGCGCGCCAGCGTCCCGTCCGCCGCCAGCGCGGCCATCGCCCGGTCGAGCGCCGCCTGCAGCTCCGGGTCCGAGGCGCGGACCACCACCGCGTAGCGCACCTCGCCCACCGGCACGTCCAGCACCTCCAGATCCGCCTCGAGCGAGGCGTAGTAGTCGGCGATGGGCGCGTCGGCGAGGACGGCGTCGGTGCGGCCGAGCGAGAGGTCGCGGTACATGTCGCCCTGCCCGCCGTCGTAGGTGCGGACGTCCGCTCCCGCGGCTCGCAGCACCCGCTCGGCGAGGGAGCCGGGCAGGGTTCCCACCCGCCTTCCGGCGAGCGCCTCCCGGCTCCGCGGGGCGGCCGCATCGCCGCGCCGGACGGTGAGCCGCTGCGGACCGGCGTAGTAGGGCTGGGTGAGCCGGTAGGCCCGGGCCCGGTCGGCGGTCACCTCGATTCCGTTGAGCACCACGTCGACGTCGCCGCGATCCAGGAGCTGCAGGAGCTGCTCCCAGGGGCCCTGCACCAGCCGGGCGCGCAGGCCCAGCCGTCCGGCGAGCGCCTCGGCGAGCTCCACCTCGAAGCCCACCATTCGCCGGGGGTCGGCCGGGTCCTGGAACACGTAAGGGGCCCCCCCCTGGCTGTCCGCTCCCCACCGCAGCTCGCCGTGCAGCCGCCGGCCGAGCTCCTCGCCGGCGCCGGCTCCATCCAGGCCGCCGAGCAGGACGAGGAGGAACGCGGCGCGTGGAATTGGACGCATCGGCCGGGGCAGCACAGTGGCGGGCGGCGGCTCCCGGGGCCCGAGCGTAGCAGGCTGGCCGGTGCTACGACGGCGGCCCATGTGGTTCTCCGCTCTCCTCGCGCTCGCCCTCCAGGCTTCCCCCGACGCCGGCCTCGACCCCTCGGTCGCCAAGGCGCTCATCACCGAGGCCGTCGATTCCCGCGGCGCCTACGGCCTGCTCACCCGGTTGGTGGACGCCACCGGTCCCCGCCTCTCCGGCTCGCCCGGCGCCGAGCGGGCGGTAACCTGGGGCGTGGAGCAGCTCCAGGCCTCCGGGCTCGAGGTGCGAAAGGAGCCGGTGCGGGTTCCGGTCTGGGTGCGCGGCACCGAGCGGGGTGAGGTGCTCGCAGCGCCCGGACGCCCGGGCTCTCCGCTGGCGCTCACCGCGCTGGGAGGGAGCCCGGGCACGCCCCCGGGCGGCATCGAGGCGGAGCTGGTGGAGGTCTCCTCCCTGGCCGAGCTCCGCGACCGGGGCGCATCGGTGAAGGGGAGGGTGGTGTTCTTCAACCACGCCATGGCCGTCCCCGCCGACTACCGGCGCTTCGGCGAGCTGCGCACCAAGGGTCCGGCGGAAGCAGCCAAGCTGGGCGCGGTGGCCGCGCTGGTGCGCTCGCTGGCCACGGCCAGCTTCCGCTCCCCTCACACCGGCTCGACGCAGTTCGGTGAAGGAGCGCGCCGCATCCCCGCCGCCGCCATCGCCCTGGAGGACGCGGAGCTGCTTCACCGACTCCTGGCGAAGGGACCGGTGCGGGTGCGGCTCGAGCTCGGCTGCCAGAATCTTCCCGACGCCACGTCCTTCGACGTGGTGGCCGACCTGCGCGGGCGGGAGCGCCCCGAGGAGGTGGTCCTGGTCGGAGCGCACCTCGACAGCTGGGACCTCGCCACCGGGGCGCAGGACGACGGGGCCGGGGTGGCGCTGGTGGTGGAAGCGGCGCGGCTCCTGGCCAAGCTCCCGGCTCGCCCGCGGCGGACGGTGCGCTTCGTGCTGTTCATGAACGAGGAGAACGGGCTGCGCGGAGCGAAGACCTACGCCGCCGACCAGGGGGGTGACATTGGGCGGCACGTCGCGGCGATGGAGTTCGACTCCGGCGCCGGGAGGCCGCTGGGCGTGGCGGTCAAGGCCGGCCCCGGCGGAGCGGCCATCGTCGAGCGCTGGCTCCCGCCGCTCGTCTCCCTCGGCGCGGGCGTGCTCCTGCCCGACGAAGCCGGAGGCGCGGACCTCACGCCCCTCGCCCCGGCCCGGGTGCCGGTGGTCCAGGTGGTGCAGGACATGTCCCGCTACTTCGACATCCACCACAGCGCGGCGGACACGCTGGACAAGGTCGATGCGGAGGCCTTCTCGAGGACGTCGGGCGCGGCGACCTGGCTGATCTACGCGCTGGCCGAGTCGCCGGAGGTTCTCGCGAGGCCACCCGCTCCGCCCCCGGCCGCCGCCTCCGGAACCGGGCGGTAGCGGCCCGCCCTCGGCGGCATCAGAGCTGCGAGACGAGCTTCTGGTAGCGCGGCTCCTTGCGCAGCGAGGCGAACTCCTCGGAGTTCTCGATGCGCCACTTCTGCTTGAACCCCAGCGCCACCGCCTCCTCCAGCGTCCCCAGCGCCTCGTCGGCGCGGCCGGTGTGGGCGTACATCTCCGCCAGGTTGACCAGCGCCTCGGCCTTCACCTCGGCGAACCCGGTCGCGCGCTTGGCCGCGGCGATGCCGCCGTCCACGTCCTCGGCCGAGTAGCGGACCACCGCCAGCCGGTTCCACAGGTAGCCGTCGTTGCCATCCTGGTCGAGGAGGGTCTGGTAGGCGCGCGCCGCCTCGGTCCAGTGCTTCTCCAGCTCCAGCATCTCCGCCCGCTGCAGGGCGCGGCCCCGGTCGTCGAGCGAGGGGTTGAGGAGCGAGTACTCCGTCGAGAGGTAGGGCTCCGGCGTCCAGTGGTACTCCATGTACCGAGCAGTCCGATCGGCGACGTCCCGGCCGAGGAGCCTGGCCACCACGTGCAGGGCCCCGTCGATACCGGCCGAGACGCCGGCGGTGGTGAGAATGCGCCCCTGGTCGATGAACCGCCGCCCCTCCTGCACGTTGACCTTGGGGTAGGCCATGCGGAGATGGTCGACTGCCCCGTACCAGGTGGTGGCGGCGCGGCCGTCGAGCACGCCTGCCTTGGCCAGGACGAACGCCCCGCTGCAGACGGACATGGAGATCTCGGAGCCGGGGATGGCCTTCGCCGCCCAGGCCATGAAGCGCGCGTCGTCCGCCAGGTTGCCCGAGGAGCCACCGGGGAGGACGAGGATGTCCGGAGGCGGAGCGTCCTCGACCGAGAAGTCCGGGGTGATGCGGACGAACCCCTGGCTGACCACCGGCGTCCTGGTGGTGGCCACCGTGTACACGCGGAAGGCCGGCTTGTCCCGGAAGGCGCCGATGTTGCTCGCCGCGGCGAAGACCTCGCCCGGTCCGGCGAAGTCGAGCAGCTCCACACCCGGGTAGAGGACGATGGCCACGTTGCGTGTCCTCGGGGCGGCGCGGGACGCCGCCGCCGAGCCCGAGGTGGGCGCGAGGGCCACGGTCAGGGCGAGGGGAACGATGGAGAGGGAGGAGATGGCGCTGCTCATGGTGCCCTGCCTTCCGCGGCGCGCGAGCGTGCCGCTCTGAAATCGGCGATGGAAACGCCGAAAGCCTGCTTCCACAGCCTTCGAAGCTGCCGCGCGTCGTCGAAGCCGCAGCTGGCGGCGATGGCCTCCACGCTGCGCTGCGGATCGTCGACCAGGTCCCGCGCCACCTGGAGCTTGACGCGGGAGGCGAACTGCTTCGGCGTCACCCCGGTGGCCCGGTGGAAGACGCGGCTCAGGTTGCGAGGGCTCATCGCCGCCAGCCGGGCCAGCTGGCCGAGGGTCGGCCGTCGCTCGGGATTCTGGACGATGAAGTCCTGAACCTGATGCACGCCGGGATGGAGGTGGGTGCGGTGGTCGAGGTAGACGCTGCGCTGCTCCTGGTCGCCGCTGCGCCGCAGGTAGACCACCATCTCCCGGGCCACGCGGGCGGTGACGAGCGGACCGTGGTCGCTCTCCACCAGGGCGAGCCCCATGTCGATGCCGGCGGCCACGCCGGCGCTGGTGACCACCCCGCCGTCCTCGACGTAGAGGCGGTTGTCCAGCACCTCCGCCCGGGGGAAGTCCCGGCGGAGCCGCTCCACCAGCTTCCAGTGGGTGGTGCACCGCCGGCCGTCGAGCAGCCCGGCCCGCCCCAGGGCGAAGGCGCCGCTGCACACCGAGGCGATGCGCGCCCCGGCGGCATGCGCCTGCCGCAGCCAGGCGACGGGGACGTCGAGCGCGTCGAGGGTGGTCGAGGACATGCCCGGGACGAGCACCAGGTCGCCGGGGCGAGGTTCAGGGAGGGGCTCGAGGCTGGACAGCTCCAGTCCCTGGGCGGAGCGGACGCGGGTCCGCGCGCCGCAGAAGGACAGGCGATAGGCGCCGCCCAGCCGGGAGGCCTCGTCGAGCACCTGCACCGGCCCGGCCATGTCCTGGAGGTGGACGTCCGGCACGAGCAGGACGAGCACCCGGCGGGGGACGAGGGGGAGCTGGAGGGCCTTCCGGACGGTTCTGGCCATCACGAAGATAGACCTTACCGTCCTCTTTCTCGATGTGAAAATGCTGTGGCTGGACGATGAGCGGACGAATCTAGCCAGAGCAAGCGGCCCGGCGCCGGCTGCGTCTCAGCCGCCGCGGTGCTCGGCGGGAGCCGAGGGAAGCCGGCTCAGGTTGGCCGCGGTGTTGACCAGCGCGATGTGGCTGAAGGCCTGCGGAAAGTTCCCGACCAGCCGTTTCGCCACCGGGTCGTACTCCTCGCTGAGGAGGCCGACGTCGCTGGCCAGCCCGATCAGCCGCTCGAACAGCTCCTGGGCCTCGTCCCGCCGGCCGCTCATGGCCAGCGCATCGGCCAGCCAGAAGCTGCAGGGGAGGAAGGCGCCCTCGCCGGCGGGCAGGCCGTCCACCGCGCCCTGGGAGTCGGTCCGGTACCGGCAGACGAATCCGTC
>Ga0335085_10009867_pt1 | contig 14339 bp, 7 predicted proteins | sample Lox_Sample_45_FD_206712 | JGI IMG/M metagenome (GOLD analysis project Ga0335085, IMG submission 206712) | Soil microbial communities from Loxahatchee National Wildlife Refuge, Florida, United States - Lox_Sample_4.5 | ecosystem: Environmental > Terrestrial > Soil > Wetlands | place: USA: Florida...
ACGGCGAACCCGTGGAGGAACGACCTTGCTGAATCACTCCTCGTCTCGTCCTCGTTGCGGACTTCTGGCCGGGCTGCTGGTGGGGCTTGCGATCGCGTCGCCAGCGCGGACCGAGACCCCGTCACCGGCTCGGCCTGCGCCCGGGGAAGCGCCTTACCTCGACCCGGGAGTCCCGGTCGAGCAGCGGGTGAACGATCTCGTCTCCCGCATGACGCTGGACGAGAAGATCTCGCAGATGCGGGACCACGCCGCCGCGATCCCGCGCCTCGGAGTGCCGAAGTACGACTGGTGGAACGAGAGCCTGCACGGGGTGGCGTTCGGCGGATACGCGACCGTGTTCCCGCAGGTGATCGGCATGGCCGCCACCTGGGACCCCGGCCTCGTCCGGCAGATGGCCGAGACCATTTCCACGGAGGCGCGCGCCAAGTACCACGAGGCCATGCGCGAGGACCATCACGAGATGTTCTTCGGGCTCACCTTCTGGGCGCCCAACGTCAACATCTTCCGCGATCCGCGCTGGGGGCGGGGACAGGAGACCTACGGCGAAGACCCGTTCCTCACCGGCCGCATGGCGGTCGCCTTCGTCAGAGGCATGCAGGGCGACGATCCCAGGCACTTCAAGGTCGTCTCCACGCCCAAGCACTTTGCGGTCCACAGCGGGCCCGAGCCGTTGCGGCACGGCTTCAACGTCAAAGTCTCCCCCCACGATCTCGAAGACACCTACCTTCCGGCCTTCCGGGCGGCGGTCACCGAGGCCCACGCGCAGTCGGTGATGTGTGCCTACAACGCCGTCGACGGCTTCCCGGCCTGCACCAGCGCGATGCTGCTCCAGGATCACCTGCGCGACGGCTGGCGGTTCGACGGCTACGTCGTCTCCGACTGCGCCGCCGTCGCCGACGTCGCCACCGGGCACAAGTTCGCGCCGGACTTCGCGCACGCGTCGGCCCAGGCGGTCAAGGCGGGCACCGATCTCGAGTGCGGATACGGCCCGGGGCAGGCCTTTCCCGCGCTGTCGCGGTCGGTGAAGCAGGGACTGATCACCGAGGCCGATCTGGACCGGGCCGTCAAGCGCCTGTTCAGCGCGCGCATGCGGCTGGGCATGTTCGATCCGCCGGAGTCGTACGCCTATGGCCGCACTCCGGTCTCGGAAGTGAGCTCGGCCGCGCACCGCCGGCTGGCGCTTCGGGCGGCGCGCGAGGCGATCGTCCTCCTGAAGAACGACCATGGATTCCTTCCGCTCCCGCCCGACACGCGCCGGATCGCCGTCGTGGGACCCACCGCGGAGCTGGTGCAGTCGCTCCAGGGCAACTACAACGGAACGCCGCCGGAACCCGTCTCTCCGATCGCCGGCATCGAACGCCGCTTCAAGGACGCGAAGGTGCTCTACGCGCAGGGATCGACCCTCGCCGACGGGCTCGGCGTGCCGATCGCCCACACCGCGCTCCGGACGTCTGACGGCAAGGAAGGCTTGACCGGCGAGTACTTCAGCACTCCCGACTTGAGCGGCAGGCCCGTCGCGGTCCGGGTCGACCGCACGGTGAACTTCAACTGGGACAAGGCCGTGCCTGCCCCCGGGCTCCAGCGGAACAACTTCTCCGTTCGCTGGACCGGCACGCTCGTGCCCCCGGCGCCCGGCGACTACAAGGTCGGAGCGCGCGTCGCGTCCTGCTACGCCTGCGAGAGCCACGAGCAGTTCCGGGTCTACGTGGACGACGAGCTGATCGCCGACGCGACGCAACCGGCGAGGGCCGAGGCCACCGTTCACTTCGACGGCACCCGGCCGCATCCGATCCGCCTCGAGTACCTGCACGGCACGGCCGCCGCGGGCATCGACCTCACCTGGCAGCCTCCCGCCGCCGCGGTCGCCAGCGAGGCCGCGGCAATCGCGAAGGAGTCCGACGTGGTGATCGCGTTCGCTGGTCTCTCCCCGCAGCTGGAGGGGGAGGAGATGCCGGTCAAGCTGGAGGGCTTCAGCGGCGGCGATCGCACCGACATCCGCCTGCCGCGCGTCCAGCGCGACCTGCTCCGGGCCCTGAAGGCCACCGGCAAACCGCTGGTCATCGTGCTCATGGCCGGCAGCGCTCTGGCCGTGCCCGAGGAGCACCAGTATGCCACCGCCGTCCTCGAGGCCTGGTATCCCGGTGAAGAGGGAGGCACGGCCATCGCCGAGACCCTCGCGGGGGACAACAACCCCGCGGGGCGGCTCCCGCTCACCTTCTACGCGTCGAGCGACCAGCTGCCGCCGTTCGAGGAGTACTCGATGGCCAACCGCACCTACCGCTACTTCGCCGGCAAGCCGCTCTATGGCTTCGGTTACGGACTGAGCTACTCGCAGTTCCAGTACGCAGGTCCGAAGGTGTCCAGCCCGTCGGTGAACGCCGGCGAGGCGGTCACCGTCGAGGTCGACGTGACGAACGTCGGCACCCGCGCCGGGGACGAGGTGGTCCAGGCCTACGTGACTCAGCCGAAGGCCGTGCTCACCCCGCTGCGGACGCTCGGCGGGTTCGCGCGGGTGCACGTCGGGCCCGGCCAGACCGAGCACGTCACCCTCCAGATCGATCCTCGGACGCTGGGCCAGGTCGACGCGAAGGGCGAAAGGGTCGTCGTGCCCGGGAGGTACGGAGTCACCATCGGCGGGGCACAGCCCGCCGAGTTCCCTGGCGCGGTGACGGCCGCCTTCGACGTCACGGGGTCGCAAACGCTGCCTCGCTGACGTCGGTCCGGGAGCTGCACCTCTGGCCGCAGACGGTGCGCTGGCGCTGGATTGCAGGCTGACGAGTTCAGGAGGAGTGGAACATGAGGTGCAGGAACGATCGGCGACGTCGTACCGTCGCGGCCCTCGTCATCGCGATCCCGTGTGCCCTCCTGGTCCCCCGTTCTCTGCGCGCGGCGGCTCCCGCCCAGGCGGCCGGCGTGCCACATCTCCCCGCGGTGCATCTGGACGGCACCTACTTCACGCGCGAGGGGAAGCGGTTCATGCCCGTGGGAGCCCACTGGGTTCCGGCGAAGGCGGCCATGCAGTGGCCGACCCGGTGGGATCCCAAGGACATCGAAGCCGATTTCGCCAAGATGCACGAGCTGGGGTTCAGCCTCGTCCGCTTCGACCTGTTGTGGGCCTGGTTCGAGCCGCGTCCGGGCGACTACAACCCGGCGGCGTTCCAGCAGCTCGACGTTCTCGTATCCCTGGCCCACAAGTACCAGATCTACCTGCACCCCAGCCTGTTCATCGGGGGGGAGGTGGGCGAGGCCTACTGGGACGTGCCCTGGCGGCATGGGCGCAATCCCCACACGGACCCCGACATGCTGCGCCTGGAGACCAATCATGCCACCGAGCTCGGGCGCCGCTACGCGAACGAGACGGCCATCATCGCCTGGGACCTGACGGACGAGCCGCCCTTCTGGATCGTGAGCGAGAAGACCACCGACGCCGCGGCCATCAACTGGACCCGCCTGATCGCGGGAGGCCTCCGTCGCCACGACACGCTCCATCCCGTCGTCGTCGGAACCAGCGGGCAGGAGACGGGACACGGACCGTTCCGAGCCGACAACATCGCGGAGGAGGTCGACTTCCTCAGCGTGCATCCGTTCACGATCTACAAGCAGGACCTCTTCCCCGATCCCTTGCTCTCGGAGCGCGGGACCTACGGTGCGGCCTTCGAGATCGCGCTCTCCACTGGTGCGGGAAGGCCGGCCATGATCCACGAGATGGGCGCTTCGGCGGCCCAGTACGCGCCGGAACGGATCGCCCAGTACGACCGCGCCAACCTGTACTCCGGCCTGGGGGCGGGAGGCATCGGAGTCGATCTGTGGTGCTACACCGATGCCTCTCCAGAGCAGAGGACGAAGGCGCCCTACCTGCGCACGCCCCAGGAGACCCAGTGGGGCATGACGACCTGGGACCGCCAGGATCGTCCGCTGGCCAGGGAGTTCAAGAGGTTCTCCCGGGTGGTCGGCCAACTGGATCTCACGGGCCTCCAGCCCGCCCCGGCCGAGGTCGCCGTCATCATCCCGGAGGAATGGGCGAAACCTCATGGCGATTTCTCCCGACTGGGCTTGACCGGACCCGAGGTGATCCCCTACGTCTCGACGGCGGACGGCGACGCGGTTCCGGGCCTGGGTCAGGGCGGCGCGGGCAGCGAAAACACCTGGCTCATGGGCTCCGCGCTCAGCTCCTTCCTCCTGGCCCGCCGGGCGGGCTTGAAGGCGGACTTCCCCCGGGAGCACGGCGACTGGGGGAGGCGTCCGATGCTCTTCCTGCCCTCCCCTCTCACCAGCACGGGTACGCCCTTCCTGACCCACGTGCATTCGGACTTCTACGAGCGGGCCAGGAAGTACGTCGAAGCGGGAGGATCGCTGTACGCCTCGGTCGCCGCGGATGCCGCGATTCCGGACATGGAGGGGCTGTTCGGCGCCTCCCTGGTCGATGCCGTCACCGTCTCCGAAGTCGCCCTGAAGGTGGTGGCCCCGTTCGGCCCGCTCGAGCCGGGCCGCACGTTCCACTTCTCGGTCCCCGGCGCGAACGCGCGGTACTGGGGTTCCATGCTGCAGGTGAAGAGCGCCGACGTCATCGCCGTGGACCAGGATGACCGGCCGGCCCTGGTGACCCACGCTCTGGGCACCGGTAAGACCCTGCTCAGCGCCTACCCCCTGGAGAGCTACCTGGCGAGCATGCCCTCCGCGTTCGAGACCCGCGAAGAGACGCACCTCCTCTACCAGGCCTTCCGGGATTGGGCCGGCGTGAAGCCGCTCTTCCGCACGGATCAGCCGTCGGTGGAAGCGATGGCCCTGAAGGGGGCGAATCGTGGCTACGCCATCCTCGTGAACCACTCTGCGAGGCACGAGAGAGTCACGGTGACGACGACCGTGCCGATCCAGGGGCTTCGCCAGATCACTCCCGAGGGTGCAAGGGCTCTGGTGGCGCAGGGCTCCACCTGGCAGATGGAGATCGATCCCTACGACGGCGCCGTCGTGGAGTGGAGATGAGGCGCAGTCCCCTCGTCGTGCTGCTGGTCTTCCTGATCTTCTTCGTCATCTCGCTGCTGACCAACGTATCCGGGCCGCTCCTGCCGGACATCATCGGCTCCTTCAAGCTGAGCCTGGCCCTGGCGGGCCTCCTGCCCTCCTCCTTCTTCCTCGCCTACCTCCTGTCCATTCCCGCCGGTCTTCTGATCGAGCGGTACGACGAGAAGCCCGTGCTCATCACCTCCTTCGTCCTGGCCTTCCTGGGCTCCTTTCTCTTCGTCCTCAAGCCGGTCTACGCCGTCGCCCTCTTGTCCCTCTTCGCCATCGGCGCCGGCATGGCCATGCTGCAGGTGGCCATCAACCCCTTGCTGCGGGTGGCGGGAGGCGAAGAGCACTACGCCTTCTTCAGTGTGATGGCCCAGCTGCTCTTCGGTTCGGCTTCTTTCTTCAGCCCGTACCTCTACAGCTACCTGGTGCGGCGCCTGGGGGAACCCCGAGGGCTCCAGAACGCCCTGATCCGCGGTCTTGCCGAGGTGGTCCCCCCTTCCATGCCGTGGCTTTCCATGTACTGGATCTTCACCGTGGTCACTCTGGCCATGATCCTCGTGCTGACTTTCGTGAAGGTCCCCAAGGTGGCGCTTCTGGAGGGCGAAAGGGCCGGATCCCTGGACGCACACACGGCATTGCTGCACAACCGGTACGTCTATCTCTTCTTCGTCGGCATCGTCTGCTACGTGGGCACCGAGCAGGGCATCTCGAACTGGATGAGCGAGTTCCTCTACCGGTATCACGGCCTGGATCCCGAGGTGGCAGGGGCCCGCGCCGTGGCCCGCTTCTGGGGCCTGCTGACGCTCGGCTGTGCGGTGGGCCTCGTCCTCCTCAGGCTCTGGGACTCCCGCCGGCTGCTGGTCGCCTCCGGGGTCCTCGCCGCCACCACACTGGCTCTGGCCCTGTTCGGATCCCGCGCCATCTCCGTCGTCGCCTTTCCCATGATGGGCCTCTGGGCCTCGATCATGTGGGGCATCATCTTCTCCCTGGCCCTCAACTCCGTCGACAGGCACCACGGGTCCCTTTCCGGCATCCTCTGTACCGGCATCGCCCTCGGCGGGGCCATCCTCCCGCCACTCATCGGGAAGGTGGGAGACGTCTTCGGTCTCCGCATTGGAATGCTGGTCCTCTTCCTGACCCTCGGCTACGTCATCAGCATCGGCTTGTGGGCGAGGCCGCTGGTCCAGAACGCCACCGTCGGAAGGAAGACGGACGCCGCAGTCATGTCGTCCTCATCCATGATCTCTTGACGGTAGACATGGGTCTCGAGGCGGCGGCGAGCCCGGGGGTAAACTGCGCAGATGCGGCGTGGCCTTCTCCTGGTGCTCCTTCCTCCGCTGCTGTCTCCCGTGGCCGCGCGCGCTCGGGACCTTTCCCCCGGGGCCAGGGCCGAGCTCGTCCGTCTGGACGTCGTGGTCACCGACGCGCGCGGACGGCTGGTCCGGGACCTGACGCGGGAGGACTTCGGAGTCCTCGAGGACGGCAAGCCGCAGAGGATCACGAACTTCATGTTCGTGGGCGAGACTCGTTCGGCGTCCGCACCCTCAGCGAAGCCCGGAGCGCCGGCAGATTCGCCGGCAGAGCACGCTGGGGGGCCGGGTCGCTGCATCGTGATCGTCGTCGACGACCTGCACCTCGCGCGTCAGGACGTGGACCGCGCGAAGGAGGCTCTCCGGGGCTTCGTGGACGGGCTCGTCGGGGCCGAAGACGGGGTGGCCCTCGTCACCACCAGCGGGTCGGGGGGGGTGCCGGAGCTCAGCCTGGATCGCGCCGTGCTGAGGGCGGCGATCAACGGGCTCAGCGGCCGCGAGGCCGTGGTGACGCCGGCGGGCGGTCCGCAGATGACGCCGGTGCAGGCCGAGCTGATCCTTCGCGGAGAGCGCAGTGCCCTGCGGCTCGCGGCGCGCACGATGATGGACCAGGCGGGCGCCCTCTTCGACCCCTCGGGCCCCCGGGCGGTGACGGAGGCCGCTCACGGCTTCGCTCCCGGGGACGTCGACCCGCAGGAGAGGGCCGCGGCGCTGGAGGTGCAGCGCCAGGCCCGCGGCATCCTGAGCGAAGCGCTGCGCCTCTCCGAGGTCACGCTGGTCAGGATCGCCGGCGTGCTGCGGGCCTTGTCCCCGCTTCCGGGTCGCAAGCTCTGCCTCCTGGTCTCGGGCGGCTTCCTCGTGGGGGCGGGGACGAGCGACGAGCAGAGCCGCCAACTGCGGCAGGTGATCGACGCCGCCGGCCGGGCCCGGGCGGTCGTCTACTCGCTCGACACCCGCGGTTGGGCGACGAACGGGGCTGACGCGGGCGTCGTCGGCACGGGAGCGCCACCCGGCCTGCAGGAGCGCGTGGCGGGGCAGGCCGAAAAGGAGTTCCGGGAGGTGCTGCAGGGCCTGGCGAACGACACCGGCGGCTTCGTGGTGCGCGGGACGAACGAGCTCGCTGGCGGCCTGCGCCGGATGCTGGAGGACCGCGATGCCTACTACCTGGTGGCGTACGAGCCGGACAACCTGAAACACGACGGCCGATTCCGCAAGATCGACGTGCGGCTGCCGGGCCACCCCGGCTTCGCGGTGCGAGCCCGAAGCGGCTACCTCGCCCCCGACGACCGCGGCCGAGCCGCCGGGTCCGATCGGCCGGACGCCACCGCGCCACCGGCCGGAGTCGGCGCGCCGGGCGATCTCGACGAGGCCGAGGCCCGGGCGGCCCTGGGCGCGCCCCTTCCCCCGAACGGAATCCCGGTGGGGCTGACGGCTGACTACGTGGACCTCCCCCCCGCCGGGCCCCAGGCCATCGTCCAGGCTCACGTGGACGTGGCGGGGCTGCGCTCGGAGGTCGTCGGGGGCCGGCACCGGGCCGCCGTCGAGCTGGTGGGGGGCGTGTACGACACCACGGGTCACCCCGTGGGGCCTCCCTTCGGGACGCGTTACGATCTGGCCCTGGCGCCCGCCGAGCACCAGCGGACCGTGCAGGCGGGACTGCAGTACCAGCATCGATCGCTTCTCGAGCCCGGTCGGTACGAGGTTCGGCTGATCGTGCGCGAGCCGGGGCTCGCGCCGCTCGGCGGCGCCGCGCAGCGTGTCGAGATCCCGGACCTGAGAGAGGGGAAGCTGACCCTGAGTGGGTTGTTTCTCTCGGCATCGGCCGGGACGACGGGGTCACTCGCACCCGACGGCACGATGGACAGCGATGCACTCCACGACGCCCAGGTCCGTCGCCGCTTCAAGCGAAGCGAGGGTCTCACCTTCCAGCTCTACGTCTACAACGTCCAGGCGGACGAGAAGGGAGCGAGCGACGTCGTGCTCCAGGCCCAGATCCGGTCGGGGGCGAACGTGGTCGCGGCCTCCAGGCCCCAGCCGGTCACGCTCCGGCAGAAGGACGGCGTGCCGCTGCCGCAGAGCAACGGCATGAGCCTCGAAGACCTGGCCCCCGGCCATTACGCGCTGCGGGTCGTGGTCGTGGACCGCAAGGCGATCGCGACCGCCTTCCGGGACGTCGACTTCGCCGTGGAGTGAGTCGGGACCCCTCAGAGCCACCGACTGGATGAGGCAGGGGGGACTCTCGGCCGACTACCGCGCAGCGGTGCACAGGCAGTAGGACGCGTACTCGAAGGTGACGACGCTGGCGGTGAACGTCCGCGCCAGCCTCAGCTGTGCCCGAAAGCGCGCCCGCGGCGCGGGAGCGTCTCCCGCGAACGACTCGGCGTTGACCCACATCTGCCGGCCGGCGGCGTCGGCCGCCGCCTTCATGGCGAGCAAGTAGGGGAAGACGCGCGTCTCGAAGTCCGCCACCGCGACGGCGCGCGCGCCCACGCCGTCCTGCAACATGACGATGTCGATCTCGGAGGCGGCCAGGATCTCCGTGTAGGTCGTCTCGGTGAGCGCGGGATCCGTGGCCAGGTCACTGATGAAGGGCGAGATCGCGATCTGCTTCGAAGGTGCCAGGCTGCGGCAGTGGTGGCTCACCTGCGCCAGGTACTCGGGGAGCTGGCCGAGCTCGCCGCGGGAGCCGGGGGTCCAGGCCTCGAGCGGCAGGTAGAAGCCGGCGAAGGCCGGCGAGGCGCCGTAGCGATCAGAGACGCGGACGGCGCTCTCCTTCGACCGCTCGACGATCGCCGCCATCAGGGCTTCGTCCCGCGCCGCCTGTGGATCGCCGTTGGCGCTCTCGGGAAGCGCCAGACCGACGAAGACACGCATCGCCTTGCCGGTTGCCGCGCCCAGCACGGCCTCGATGAGCGGCGGTCCGACGGCGTCGAGGGTCCAGGCGCCGCCCGCCAACCCCAGGTAGGCTTCGGTCTGGATGATGGCGACGTCCATGCCCATCCGATGCATGTGCCGCACGACCTTGCGCCAGTAGGCGGGATCGTGCTCGTCGAGCGCCGAGAGGAAGGCACCACGCACCGACAAAGGGTCGAGGCGCCCCGCCCGACCGCGTCCGGACGGCGAGCGGCGATGCCGGCGCTCCGACCTCGGCTGCCCGCGCGTCTTCACCGCAGGTCGACGTACTCGAGCAGCACGAGCGGACGCGCGTCCTCGTCGACCCAGGGAATCGGGGCGCGGTTGCGGAGGACGAGGCGCAGCGTCACCTGCGGCTCGAAGGAGAAGTCGGGCGGCGCCTCGAGGGAGACGTAGCGGTCGTCTCCGAGCTCGTCGAGGGTGCCGTGCCAGAGCACCCGCTGGTCGGCCGCCGCCGTCAGCTCGAAGTCGCGGTTCTCCCAGGCCGAGTACTCCTGCCACGGGTAGCGGCGCGCGTCCAGCGTGGACAGGAAGAACCGCAGGTGGTGGCCCGGTCGCGGCGCGACGGCGAACGTCCTCTCCACGGCCACGACGCTCCCCGCCGGCACGGACGCGCCGGTGGGATACCCGAGGGCCAAGCGCTTGGAGCTTTCGAGATAGAAGCGGGGCGCGATCCGCACCGCTCCATCGAGCTCCGGCAGCGGGAGCGCGCCCCGGCTCTCCGCGAAGCCGCGTTGGTCGCGCAGGGTGAGCGAACTGTCCGCGAGGAGCCGGGCGGCGCCCCAGTATCCGGCGAGCAGCACCGCCAGGCCTGCCGTGCCCAGGGCATAGAGGCGCGCCCGGCTGGTGGCGGCCGGGGGCGGCAGCTCGGCGCGGGCGCGTGCGCTCGTGAAGCACAGGAGCTCCGCGGCCATCCAGGAGAAGGGCAGGATGAGGAAGACGTCGTAGCGGCCCTGGGCTTCCAGGAGAGCGAGGAGCAGCCCGTAGAGGAACGCGGAGAACGCGAGCGTCGGCCAGGCCGCCGGGCGGACCGAGACGCGGGGGTAGAGCAGCACCCGGCCGATCACGAGGAGCAGGAGCGCCATCTGGCAGATCGTGGCCGCACAGCTCTGCTCGTTGACCCGGAGCGCGTCGATCCACCGCACCTGCCCGGCGGTCGGGTCGCCCGGGTCGGGGACCAGCGCTCCGGCCCACTGGACGTAGTCGCCGACCAGCGCGTAGATCCGGTTCTTGCGCTGCATGTAGCGGACGTACTCGACGGGGTCCGACGTCAGCTCGTGCAGCACCTTGCGCGCCGGGAAGCTCCAGTGCTGCTCGCGCGGCAGGCGCGGGCACTGGTCGCGCCACCAGTCGACCGTCTCGTGCCACCGGCTGCTGCCCTGCACGTCGATCGTCGAGGCCCAGCAGGCGACGTCGACGCTCAGGGCGGCACGCTCCTGCGTGTGGAGCCAGAAGAGCCGGTTCGCGCCCAGCCACACCAGCAGCGGGAGCGCGAACAGCAGGGCCGTCGGCGTGCCTGCGAAGCGCAGCCGGGCGTGAGGGCCCTCTCGGGCTCGCCACCGGCGCGCGCCTTCCACGAGCGCACCGGCGCCCAGCGCCACGAGCAGGCCGAAGTCGAAGCCGCGGCTCCAGCCCGCGACGGCGAGGGTCAGCCCGAGGCCCACCGACAGGGCCAGCCTCGACCACCCGGGGCGGGCCCCGTCGTCGGCGGAGCACGCTCGCCACAGGCGGGCGACGAGGAAGAGCGCGAGAGCGAGCCAGAGCATGCCCAGCACGTCGTGCGACGCGAGGTTCATCGCGTACCAGAGGTCGGGCTGCCAGGCCAGAAAGAGCAGCGACAGCGCCGCGACGCGGGCACCCACCACGACGGCGCCGGTCTCGAACCAGAGCCAGGCCGTGAGCGTCGTGGCCAGGACGTTGATGGCCTTGATGGCCCAGAGCGACGGGCCGAAGAGCCAGACCGGCAGCAGCGTGTTCGCCACGATGCGGGTCCAGAAGACGCCCCGGCAGAAGGGCGACCGCTCGGGGTGCCCGGTGGCCAGGGCGTAGAGGGCGCCGCGCACGTAGCGGCCCCAGTCGTCGGTCTGGTAGGCGTCGAAGAGGCTCACCCAGACGACACGCGAGAGGAACGAGAAGGCCAGGATCGCGAGCGCCACGTGCCGCACGCGCCGCTCGTCCGGCGCCCGGAGCACGAGCCACGCGCCGAGGGCGATGGTCGCGAGCACCGGCAGGGCGATGAGCAGGCCGGTGCGCGGGTCGTCGAACTGAGCGAGGATCGCCCCGCAGCCCAGCAGGCCGTCCACGACGACGATCAGCGCGACGAGGATAGCTGTGCCCTTGAGAGCGGCGAGGACGACGGGCTCACTCCGCATCGGGCGACTCCGGGCCGGGTGGCGCGTCCCCCGGGTAAGCCTCAGGGGCGGGCAAGAGTATAGCGAGTCTGGAGGCGATGGCTCAGGGACCGACGACCACGCGAGCCGCGTGGCTGCCGCGCGGCAGCCGGACGACGCCGGTCGCGCTCGCCCGCAGGGGCGCCTCTCGTCCGTCCACCAGCAGCCGGAGGGGCTTCCGATCGAGACGCACGAACGCGCGGGAGTCGCTGGCGTAGCTGATCTCGATGCCGTCGGATCGGATCTCCGCCCCTCTGAGCGTCCCGTTGAAGTCCGCGGCGTGCACCGGTGTCGCCACCGGGGACGGGCGGAGCACGTGGCGACCGGGGGGCAGCCAGACCCGCGCCGGATCGCGGACCGGCCAGGGCTTGCCATCGAGAGTGACCGGACCGGCCCACCGCACCCCCACGCCGTAACGGGACTCGATCACCAGGCCGTCGCCCGACGGCTCGGAGCGTGCGACCGTGGCCGCTGCCGCCGGCAGGAGCGGCGCGTCCACGGGCCGGATCGAGCCCGTGTGGTAGAACGCGACCCTCGCGAAGGACTCCGCCGCCACGTGGACGAGCTCCGCGATCTCCGCGCCGGTCTGCTGCAGCGTGGGCCAGGCCTCGCTCCGCTCCACGACGTTGATGTCGACGGCGAGGCGGTCCTGCCGCGGCGTGAGCGGACGGTACTTGTCGGCGATGACCGAGTACCGCCCGGGCCCGAGGTGCCAGACGGTGCCCGGGTCCTCGATCACGAAGGTGAGGTCGTGGGTGTCGAGCACCTTCAGCAGTCGCTCGGCGTCGGCGCCCACCGCGTCGCGCATGCTGGTATCGAAGCGGTCGTCCACGTGGGTGAGGACCAGGTCGAGGTCCGGGCTCCCGGCCCGCGCCCGCTCCAGCTCGTCGATCCACCACTCCTGCAGCCGCGCCGCCAGGTCGGCGCGGTAGCCGAGGAACTGGCGCAGCTGCCGCGGGTCGCGTGACGGACCCGAGAAGAGCTGGAGCGGGTCGAAGCCGTACGCGTCCCGGACCTCGCGGCGCACGTCGTCGTTCATCGGGGTGAGGTCCTGGGGTCTCTTGACCCCCTCGGTCCCGTCGAAGTAGAGCTCGGCGAGGTTGACGCCGTCCCAGTCGAAGCGCTCCAGCATCTTCCGGATGCCCTGGGCCACGGCCTGGCTGCACTCGGGGTTGGCCAGGTTCATGAGCAGGCGCCAGTCGACCGCGGCGTCGCGCAGGGTCGCCGTCCGCTCGCGCCAGGCGGGGTGCCGGTTCCAGAACTCGGTGCTGACGTGGGGCAGCTCGAGCCAGGCGTAGACGAGGACTCCCTCGTCGTGGCACGCGTCGATCAGCCGACGCAGGAAGGCATCGGCCTCGTCGCCCGGCTCGAAGAAGTCCCAGCCGCCCACGTGAATCGCGGCGAGTCCCATCTGCCGCCACTGCCGGGCGAGTGCTTCGGGCGCGATCTCGCGCTGGTAGGCGCTGTCGTAGAACGCCCAGAGGCGGCGGGACTCGAACGCCGGCGAGGCGCCGGCCTCGGCGAGCGCCTGCAGGACGTAGGGGAACCTCTCGTATCCCTCGGGCCCGGGGGAGGTGGCCAGCCAGAGGACGCCTCCCGAGCCGCGCTTCTGGACCGCCATCAGGGGGGCGTGGCTCTGGCGGTCCTCCGCGACCACGCGAGCCTCCGCCGGGACCTCGAAGAACGGCAGGCTCACCGCGTGCTTCCACACGATGGGCAGCTTCGGGTCGTGGACGTCGCGCACCTCCCTGACGCCGACGCGCCGGCGCGTGGCGCGGAAGCCCAGCTCTCGCGCCGCCGGCGAGTCGCCTTCGACGATCAGAATGCGGCCGGCAGCCGCCGCGGGGGTGCCGGCCTTTGCGGCGTCAACCCTCGACACGACGAGCACGCGCGCGTCGGACTCTGCCTGGGGCCGCAGGCCGAAGCTGCCGAGCAGCATCGTCCAGGCCGCGGCATCGCGTCCGGTGACGTGGAAGCCGGGCACGGCCAGGACCTCTGCCGCCCGGAGGGGAGGCCCGACGGCCAGGAACAGCGCCAGGGCGCAAAGGCGGCAGACGCGCGTGCTCACCCTGCCGTTCCGGAGCACGCTCACATCCGCCCTCACGCCGTGGCGGACGCGGCGACGCTGCGCAGCTGAGCCAGGCATCGAGAGACGATGCGCTCGGCGGCCCTGCCGTCACCGAACGGGTTGACGGCGTTGGCCATGGCCCGGTAAGCCGCCGGATCGTCCAGGAGGCGCAGGGTCCCCTGGACGATCCGTTCGCGCGCCGTCCCCACCAGGCACGCCGTGCCGGCCTCGATCGCCTCCTGGCGCTCCGTGGTGTCGCGCATCACCAGCACCGGCTTCCCCAGGCTCGGGGCTTCCTCCTGGATGCCACCGGAATCGGTCAGGATCAGGTACGAGCGCTTCATCAGGGCGACGAACTCCAGATACGGCAGGGGAGCGGGGATCAGCAGGTTGGGCGCGCGCTCCGCCAGGGGCCGGAGAATCCTGCCGACCGGGTCCTGCACGTTGGGATTGAGGTGCGCCGGATAGACGAAGAGCACCTCGCGGCGGTTCTCGGCGAGGTCGGCAATCGCGCTGCAGAGGGAGGTGAATCCCTCGCCGAAGCTCTCGCGGCGGTGCGCGGTGATGAGCACCACTCGGCGGCCGTCCTCGGCCTGCGAGCCCAGGATCGGGCGGAGCACGCCGCTGTCGGCGCGGGCGGCGGTCATG